>ERZ827150.4669-NODE-4669-length-11805-cov-25.720426_pt1 | contig 11805 bp, 12 predicted proteins | sample MGYA00519779_ERZ827150 | MGnify/ENA primary metagenome ERZ827150 (study PRJEB31778, sample SAMEA3449267) | human gut metagenome | biome: human gut; feature: human-associated habitat; material: faeces | place: United Kingdom | collected 2010/2012 ...
ATTTGGATTTTGTTGAAATAGTACAAGAATACTTTGTTTTCAGATAGGCTCTAATTGGAGTTCAGTATAAAAAACGCAGGAGCGACCGATCTTGGACGCTCCTGCGTTTTGTTACTCCGCGGGTGTTTCCTTGAGGAAACGGATGATGAACGGGATGCTGAGAAGTCCAGCTATCACATCCGCCGTAGGCTGAGCGATCTGAATTCCCGGCAGTCCCAGCAGGGGAACCCCAATTAGCAGCATGGGAATTGTGACCGCACCGGAACGAATGAGGGACAGAACAGAGGAAATGGTGGGCTGCTGGATGCTCTGATAAAGCATATTCACCGGTACGGAGAAGGGGAAAAACAGCATACCGATCGCCGTATATCGCAGCGCGGTGGAGCCGATGGCAATGACCGCCTCGCTTTTCTGGAAAATCCCGATGATACCTTCAGCACAAATCATGCTGATAACGGAAAAGCTGCCGATGAAGACCAGCCCGAAGCACATGGTGAACACCAGACCTTTTTTCACCCGGTCGTATTTTCTGGCCTGATAATTGAAGGATGCCACCGGCTGGAAGCCCTGCCCGATGCCGAGACCGACGCAGATCAGGAAATTGGAATACCGGTTGACCACGCTCATGGCGGCGATGGCCGCATCGCCGAAGGGCTTTGTCATGTTGTTCAGCAGTCCCATGGTCACAGAGGTCAGCCCCTGCCGGATAAGGGACGGCAGACCAACACGGCAAATTGACAGATAGATTTTAAAGTTCCGGCTGACGGCGCGGAAACGGATGGTGCTCTGCGCCATTTTCAGATACATGATGAGAAGAATGACGAAGCTGACCAGCTGGGAAGCGGCGGTGGCAAGCCCCGCGCCGTAGACGCCCATCCCCAGCTTCATGACCAGAATGTAGTCGCCAAGAATGTTCAGAAGTCCGCCGGCGGTAAGCCCGATCATGGCATAAAAAGCTTTGCCCTCGTAGCGAAGGCCGTTGTTGAGGATCAGGGAACAGATAATCGTCGGCGCAGCCAGAAATACCCAGAAGCCGTAGTCCATGGCGTAGGGGGCAATGGTGTCGGTGCTGCCCAGAAAATGCACCAGCGGCCTGAGAAACGCAAGGCCAAGCACGCCGATCACCAGCCCCAGCCCAATGCCGGTGAAGAAGGAAGTGGAAATGTACATGGTGGCTTTGTCAGCGTCCCTGTCTGCCAGCGACCGGGAAACATGGGTGCCCGCGCCGTGGCCGAGCATGAAGGCCAGACCCTGCATAATGGCCTGAACGGTAAAGAGAATGCCCGTCGCGGCCTGAGCGCTCTCGCCTAGCGTGCCGACAAAATAGGTGTCCGCCATGTTGTAAATGCTGGTGATGAGCATGGAAATGGTGGTTGGAATGCCGAGATTCAGAATCAGCCGGGAAACCGGCGTTTCCGTCATTTTTCGGTAATGTGCCTCCGAATCGGTCAAGAGATAGCCTTCTTTCTGCTTTTTTCCACATTATAACACGGATTTTTTGCCGATTCAATGGCATTTTCATCGGTTTTTAGGTAAAAAAGGGCACGGGCTGGTTTTTCAGCCCATGCCGTTTGTCAATTACTGGTTAGCCTTGGCGGCTTTCAGAGCCTGCGCCAGCTGATCGGGGCAAGAGGTGGACTTCATGCCGCACTTGACGCCCTCGATACGGGCGATGACGTCGTCAACGTCCATCCCTTCCACCAGCTTGCCGATGCCCTTCAGGTTGCCGTTGCAGCCGCCTACAAACTGAACATTCTTGACCTTGTTGTCCTCAATGTCGAAGAAAATCTTCTGGGAACAGGTGCCTTTTGTCTTGTATTCGTACATATGGATTTCCTTTCTATACAATAATATCTGTCAGTTCTGCGCCAACCAGATCCGCGAGGGGCTGGGGCGGAACGATCATCTGATGTCCTCTGGCGCCGGCGGAGACGGCAATCTCATCCCACAGCGTGCAGGTCTCGTCAATAAAGGTGGGGTAGTGTTTTTTCATGCCCACGGGACTGCATCCACCGCGGATATAGCCGGTCTGGCCGAGAAGTTCCTTGACGGCCACCAGCTCCATATTTTTGTCCCCGGCGGCCTTGGCGGCTTTTTTCAGATCCAGCTCACAGCAGACGGGAATGCAGAACACGTTGATGCCCGTCTTTTCGCCCCGGGCGACCAGCGTCTTGAAAACCTGTTCCTCCGGCATTCCGATGGCCTGCGCGGCATGGACGCCGCTTAAATCCTGTTCGTCGAATTCATAAAACGCTTCGCGGCAGGGGATTCCCGCCTGCTGAACCAGACGGACTGCGTTCGTTTTTGTAGCCATATCATCACCGTACCTTATTATACGACAAAACGCAGCCGCTTTCAAGTGTGAATTGCGAAAAACCGGTTATCCTATGGGGGAGGAGGTTACGATATGAGCGAAAACAAAGACGCGGAAATGAAAAAACAGGAGCGGGAGCAGATCGTGGAGCTTGGCTCGGATATCACGAAATCCAGCAAGGGAAGCATCTACACCCTCACCATCATCGGTCAGGTGGAGGGGCACATGATCGCGCCGGAAACGGTGAAGACCACCAAATATGAGCATGTTCTGCCGCTGCTGGCCGGGATTGAGGAAAGCGACGATGTGGACGGTCTGCTGCTGCTTCTGAACACGGTAGGCGGCGATATCGAGGCGGGGCTTGCCATCGCGGAGATGATCGCGGGGATGAAAAAGCCCACGGTGTCTCTGGTGCTGGGCGGCGGACATTCCATCGGTATCCCTCTGGCAGTATGCACGAAAAAGAGCTTCATTACCCCGACAGCCAGCATGACGGTGCATCCCGTGCGGATGACGGGGCTGGTAGTCGGCGCACCCCAGACCTTCCGGTATTTTCAGCGGATTCAGGAGCAGATTGCGGATTTTGTCACCGCGAACTCCCGCATCAGCCGGGAGGACTTCGAGCATTATATGATGGCGACGGGGGAGATCGCCACGGACGTGGGAACGATTCTCTACGGCAAGGAAGCGGTGGCTTCCGGCCTGATCGACAAGCTGGGCGGGCTGAATGATGCGCTGTCCACGCTGCACAGGATGATCGAGAAACAGAAAAAATAGCTTTCACCGCGCAGGCACAGCCGATTTTGGCTGTGCCTGCGCGGACAAAAAATAAGACTGGAAATTCTCTCTGACCTATGCTATAATAAAGTGAATTATTATGTTGTAGGAGGGGCAGACTTGGACTTAAACTGGCTTGAGAGTTTCTTATACGGTCTGTTTTCCGGGCTTGCGGATATTCTGCCCGTTTCCGCCGAAGCCCACCGCATTCTGGTGCTGAAATGCTTCGGCATTCAGAGCAGCACGGAGCTGATGAAGCTGTTCGCGCATCTTGGCGTGTTCGGCGCGATGTATTTCAGCTGCCGCAAGCAGATCGTCCGCATTCATCGGGCGCGCCGTCTGGCGCGGGTGCCCAAACGCCGCCGCCGTCGGCCGCTGGATACCCGGAGCCTGATGGATTTCAGCCTGCTCAGGACGATGCTGATTCCCGTGATTCTCGGATTTCTCCTGAACCGGTACGTGGAGCCGCTGAAAGAAAAGCTGATCTGGATCGCCGTATTGCTGTTCCTGAACGGCATTATCCTGTACATACCCCAGTTTTTCCCCACCAGCAACCGGGACAGCCGGATGCTATCCCGGGTCGAGGGACTCCTCGTAGGGTTGGGCGGCGCGCTGGGAATTTTGCCGGGCGTTTCCGCAGTGGGTTCCGCGCTGTCCGTTGCCAGCATCTGCGGCGTGGAGCGGAGCTATGGTCTGAACATGGCGCTGCTGATGAACATGTTTATTCAGGTCGGTTTGATCGTGCTGGATGTGCTGGCGCTGATATCGGTAGGGGCGGGAACGCTGTCGTTCCTGATTCTCGTCCGATATCTGGCGACTGCCGCTGTGTCTTTTGGCGCCGCGTTGCTGGGCGTGAAGCTCATGCGTCTGCTGGCCGCCAATAACGGCTATGCGCTGCTGGCGGTCTACTGCTGGGGTGTGTCGCTGTTTACCTTTATTCTGAATCTGATGGCTTAATGGGAGGAAATTATGGCTGAGAAGAAAACGGCCAGTCGGGCCGAGCAGGCGGTTTCGGGCGCGAAGAAGAAAACGTCATCCGGTTCCGCTTCCAAACCTTCCGGAAAAAAGAGTACGTCTGCCAAGAACACCAAGTACAAGACGGAATATGAGCGTGCCGTTCCGCCGCATTTTCTCATTGCGGCGGTCAGCATTCTGCTGTTTGCGCTGTTTGTTGTCATCAGCGTGAACCCGGATGGCAAGCTTCTGGAACTCATTCAGTCCGTTGTGCTGGGACTGGTCGGTCAGGGCGGATTTTATTTTGCCATTCCGGGACTGTTATACCTGTTCGTCATCCACACCTTTGGCCGGAAAAACGCCCCGACCATGCGGAGCGTCTGCACATTGCTTTTCGTTTTTCTGTGCGGGTGCATTTACCACCTTGCCATGCAGGAGCAGGAGATGTCGAAGGGCTTTGCCCTGATCGCCGACCTGTATACCGGCGGCGTAGCGGGAAGCACCGGTGGTGTTCTCTGCGGCGGCGCGGCCATGCTGCTGCGCTGGCTCTGCGGCAAAACGCTGGCCCTTGTGTTCTGCGTGTTTTTCGCAATTCTGACGCTGCTGGGGGCAATGAATATCACCATTCCCAGCATTATCAGAGCCATTGCCAACCGCCCCAAGGACGATTATGCGGAGGAAGAGGACTACATAGACCCGGCGACGGCTGTAGTCAACAATATTGCGAGCAAGCAGATCGCCCGCAAGCGTCAGCGCCGGGAACAGCAGCGGGCGAGGGAGAACGCCCCGGAAGAAACACCGCCGGAGACGCCCCAGCAGCTTCCGCCGGAAAAGCAGCCGCGTCCTGCCCCAAAGCAGGAAAAACCCCATGCTCCCGCACCGCAGGATGAAGTCAAGCAGGTTCCCGGCAAGGGTGCGGCGTTCATGGAGCGTATCGACGGAGATATCAACGCGCCGCTGTCCGGCACGGCCGAATACGTGAAGGACGAAACGCCGCCGGTTCCCGAACCGCTCCCCGCGCGTCCCGCTCCAGCGAAGCCCGTCCGGGTGGGAGGGGAGGACATCGGGGAAAAGCTGCCCAGCAAAATGCCGGAATTTGTCCCCAACGCGCCCATCCCGCCCGCGCCCAAGCTGGACGAAGGCAAGATAAAGCCCACTCCGGAGGCAAAGTCCGGGAAGGTCACCACCAAGGACGCCGCCCAATCCGCCCAGCAGGTGGCCGCAGAAATCGCCCAGACCCAGGGGGTGCAGCAGCCGGATTACTGCTTCCCGCCGCTGGATCTGCTGAAACGCCCGGTGCGTGCCGGAACGGACGGCACGGAGGAAATGCGGGAAAATTCCCGCCGCCTCAACGAGACCCTTGCCAGCTTCAATATCGACGCCCACATCATCAACGTCACCCGCGGCCCCAGCGTCACCCGCTACGAGGTGGAGCTGGACAAGGGCGTCCGGCTGAATAAGATCACAGGCTGTGCCGATGATATTGCCCTGAGTCTGGGTGCGTCCGGCGTCCGCATCGCTGCCGTTCCCGGAAAAATTTCCGTGGTTGGCATCGAGGTGCCGAACCGCGCGGTCACGACGGTCTCCCTGCGGGAGGTTATCGATTCCACCGAGTTTGCCAAGGCAAAATCCAAGACCTCCATTGCGCTGGGCAAGAGCATTGACGGAAGCTGCATCGTGGGTAACATTGCCAAAATGCCCCATCTGCTGATTGCCGGTACCACCGGTTCTGGTAAATCCGTGTGCATGAATTCCATCATCATTAGCCTTTTGTACAAGGCAGGTCCCGACGATGTGAAGCTCATCATGGTTGACCCCAAGATGGTGGAGCTGGGCATTTACAACGGCATTCCCCATCTGCTGATCCCTGTGGTCACCGACCCCAAGAAGGCTGCGGGCAGTCTGCAATGGGCGGTGACGGAGATGCTTCGCCGCTACAGAATGATGTCCGACATGGGCGTCCGGGATCTGGAATCCTACAACAGCATCGTGACATCCGAGGAGGACGGCCAGAAGCTCCCTCAGGTGGTCATTATCATCGACGAGCTGGCGGATTTGATGATGGTCGCCGCCAAGGAGGTGGAGGATTCCATCTGCCGCATTGCGCAAATGGGTCGTGCCGCCGGTATGCACCTGATCATTGCCACCCAGCGGCCTTCTGCCAACGTCATAACCGGCCTGATGAAGGCAAATATCCCGTCCCGAATTGCGTTCTCCGTGGCCTCCGCTATGGAATCCCGTATCATTCTGGACACCATGGGCGCGGAAAAGCTGGTGGGTAAGGGCGATATGCTGTATGCCCCCATCGGCTGCGGCAAGCCGCTGCGTGTGCAGGGCTGTTTCGTCACCGACACCGAGGTCGAGGCCGTGGCCGGGTATGTCAAGGACAACTACACGGCGGATTACAGCCAGCAGGTGCTGGACGAGATCGAGAAAAAAGCCCAGCAGACCGGCAAAAAGCCGGCGAGCGTCTCCGACCCTGACCCCACCGACGAGGAGCTGGAGGGCGACGAAATGCTGCCCGCCGCCGTCGATGTGATTCTGGAGACCGGACAGGCTTCCGTCTCCATGCTCCAGCGCCGTCTGAAGCTGGGCTATGCCCGCGCGGCACGAATCGTGGACGAGATGGAAGAAAAGGGCATTGTAGGCCCCTTCCAGGGTTCCAAGCCGAGAGCTATTCTGATCACGAAGGAACAATGGGCGTCCATGAAGGGCGGCCAGACGGAACAGATGGGCTTTGACGATCTGGACTCCGTGCCGGATGAACTGATGTAATGATTTAAAACGCCCGGACGAAAACGTCCGGGCGTTTGACTATTACAGCACATACAAGATTTAATCAGCATGGAAGTCCGCCTGTTCCACCCGATAGTACCGAAATATTCCTTCTTCTTTGACGAAGCGAAATCCCACCTTTTCAAGAACGTGCTGACTGCGTGTGTTCTTAAGAACAGCATCGGCGTTGACCGCAAGCATCCCCAGCTTCTCAAAAGCGTATTTGATCGCCAGCTTTTCCGCTTGCGTCCCATAACCTTTGCCCTTCACGGAATCATTTTGCATGTGAATACTCAGCGTACACTCTTTCCTGTCGCGGTCTATTTGCTTTAGCTGCAACTCCCCAATCACCTCGGCATCAAGCATAATTGCGAATACAACCCTCGACACATCCTGCTTCGATTCAAAATACCGGTTTACAGCATCTTCGTTATAGGTGTATGGCTTGAACAGCTTCATATCCATATAAATGGATGCGTCATTTGTCCACCCTTTATAAAGGTCGTGACATAACTCCCTTGTCATGATCTGTAGGCTGATCTGTCCCATTTAATCTTCTCCGATTCCGATTTGCAGATATGGACGCTTTTACGGAGCCAGCCGGACTGCCGCGTCCAGAATGGCGTTTGCGGCGCTTTCTTTGGATTGCAGCGGAAGCTCAGTGGTTTCGCTCCGGGTAATGATCGTGATTACATTCGTGTCAACCCCAAAGCCCGCGCCGGACTGCTTGAGATTGTTGGCGCATATCATGTCCACGTTCTTCTTTACAAGCTTTTCCCGACTGTTTTCCACCATGTTCTGGGTCTCCATGGAAAAGCCGCAAATGACCTGCCCCGGGACGCGGTTTTCCCCGAGATATTTCAGGATGTCCCGGGTGCGTTTCAGGGGGATGGACATGTCGCCCTCGGACTTTTTGACCTTGTTGTCGCTGTAATTTGCCGGGGTGTAGTCCGCCACCGCCGCCGCTTTGAAAATAAAGTCGGATTTTGGGGCGTTGGCGGCCACGGCTTCAAACATATCCTGAGCGGAAACGACGGGGACTACGGTCACAAAGGGCGGGGGGGCGATGGCCGTGGGGCCGGAAACCAGAGTCACGTCCGCGCCCCGCAGCATGGCCATTCTGGCGATGGCGTAGCCCATTTTCCCGGTGGAATGGTTGGTCAGATACCGGACGGGGTCGATGGCCTCCTGCGTCGGCCCGGCGGTGACGAGTACCTTTTTCCCGGCAAGATCGTGAGGGAAGGCCAGCTGACGCAGGATATATTGCAGAATTTCCTCCGGCTCCGGCAGCTTGCCCTTGCCCACGGCGCCGCAGGCAAGACGTCCGCTGGCAGGTTCGATGACTTCCCAGCCATAACGGCGCAGAAGCGCCAGATTGTCCTGTGTCACGGGATTTTCGTACATGTTGGTATTCATGGCGGGGGCGATGAGTTTGGGGCAGCGGCAGGCGAGAACGGTGGTGGTGAGCATATCGTCTGCCATCCCGTGGGCGAGCTTCGCGCACACGTTGGCCGTGGCCGGGGCGACGATCACAAGATCAGTCCGTTCCGCCAGAGCGATATGCTCCACCTGATGGGAGAAATTCCGGTCGAAGGTGTTCACCATCGTCCGGCGGCCGGTGAGCTGCTCGAAAGTCAGGGGTGTGACGAATTGGGTGGCGTTTTCGGTCATGACGACCTCCACCGCGGCGTGCTGCTTGACAAGGGCGGAGGCCAGCGCGGCGGCTTTATAGGCGGCGATTCCGCCGGTAACGCCCAGAAGGACGGTTTTTCCTTTCAGCATAGGGAACCCTCCAGAATAGAAATTGCTTACCCTCATTATATCCCGATTTTGAATCGCTGTAAAGATGATTTTTTTCTTGTATTTTCCGCCGCACCCTGCTATAATATCCTCGGAGTGAAAGCTCCCAAATTTGCGCTGTATCTTCATAAGAAGAACGGCAGCAGGAGGTAATTTCATATGGAAAAAAGGAAAATGAACACCCGGTACATGGCGACCCTCGCTATGTTCTGCGGTGTTCTGCTGGTCATGGGCGTTACCGGAATCGGTTTCATTCCACTTCCGGTGATCAAGGCCACAACCATGCACATCCCGGTCATTCTGGGCGCGGTTTTGCTCGGCCCCGGCGCGGGCGCTGTCCTTGGGGGCGTGTTCGGGCTGTGCTCCATCTGGGCAAATACCACCAGTCCCGGACTGCTGGCATTTGCGTTTTCGCCCTTTATGACCACGGAGGGTCTGCCGGGGGTGCTGAAAAGCCTGTGGATCGCACTGGGGTGCCGGATTCTGTTCGGCGCGATTGCGGGATGGCTGTGGAAGCTGTTTAAGAAGCTTACGAAGCAGGACTTTGCGGCGCTGCCCCTGACTGCGGCAGTTTCCACGCTGTGCCACACAATTCTCGTCATGGGCAGCATTTATGTGCTGCTTGCCCAGCAGTACGCACAGGCGAAAAACGTGGCCATTACCGCCGTTTTTGGACTTGTGATGGGTACGGTCACGGCGTCCGGAATCCCGGAGGCTATTATTGCCGCCATTCTGGTGACCGTCATCGGAAAGGCGCTGCTGCACCTTTCGGAGCGGATGAAAAAACGTTAAGGAGAGATCGTTATGCTGCTTGCCATTGACATCGGTAATACCAATCTGGTCATCGGCTGTATTGAAAATGATAAAATTCTGTTCAAAGCCCGCATTGCCACCGACGCCATCCGCACCTCCGACCAGTATGGCGTGGAGATCAAAAACATGATGGAAGCCTTCGGCGTGCAGGTGAAGGATATCGACGACTGCATCATTTCCTCCGTCGTGCCGCCGGTGTTCAATTCGGTCAAAACCGGCGTCATCAAGGTGATTCGGAAGCAGCCCATGGTGGTCGGTCCCGGACTGAAAACCGGGCTGAACATCCACATGGACGTTCCCAGCCAGGTGGGCAGCGACCGCATCGTCATCGCCGTGGCCGCCCTCGCCGAGTACGAAGCGCCCATGATTCTGATGGATTTGGGAACGGCTACCACCATCGAGGTGGTGGAGCCGAACAATATGTATCTGGGCGGCATCATTTTCCCGGGCGTCCGGGTCTCGCTGGACGCGCTGACCAGCCGTACCGCTCAGCTTCCCGGCATCAGTCTGGACAAGCCGAAGCATGTCATCGGAAAGAACACAGTGGACTGTATGCGCAGCGGCATGATGTACGGCACCGCCGCCATGCTGGACGGACTGGTGGAGCGAATCGAAGCAGAGCTGGGACACAAGTCCACACTCATTGCCACCGGCGGCCTTGCCCAGTTTATCACACCGCTGTGCAAACGGGAGATCATTCTGGAGAAAGACCTGCTTTTGAAGGGCCTGAACGTCATTTACAAGAAAAATAAGCGGTAACGGAAAGCCGGCAGCCCTGCGCTGTCGGCTTTTGCATCCGAAAATCCTTTCTGCGGCGGGGTGCTATTATTGCGCCCCGCCGCATAGTCTTTGGCAGGAGTGATGCAAATGATGTGCGCATGGAAACAGCTGCTGTCCGTCTTGCCGCCAAGACTTCGGCCGGAGGTGGACAGGTTGGGGAAAAACGCTTTGCAGGAGCTGCAGCTTCGGCTGGGGATGCCGCCGGAGCTGGTTTTGAGCGGGGAAAGCCGCTGGCTGGGGTGCTGTGTCAGCAGGGAAGACCTGAATTACTGCATCAACGCCGCCAGCCGGTATTCTCCATGGGCGGCGGCGACAACAGCGCAGGGGTATCTTACCGCCCCCGGGGGACACCGCATTGGTCTGTGCGGAGAGGTGGTCTGCAAGGATGGCATTGTGACTGGCATCCGGGAAATCAGCTCCCTGTGCATCCGTGTCGCGAGAGACTTTCCGGGAATCGCCAAGCGGGCGGCGGACGCTCCCGGCTCCATTCTGATTCTGGGTGCGCCCGGGTGGGGAAAAACCACCCTTTTGCGGGATCTGATTCGGCAGATCGGAGAAAAGCAGTGCGTCAGCGTGGTGGACGAGCGGGGCGAACTGTTCCCGGAGGGGCTGGAACGGGGGAAGAAGACGGACGTCCTCACCGGCTGCCCCAAGTCCCCGGGAATCGACATGGTGCTCAGGACCATGGGGCCGGACTGCATCGCCGTGGACGAGATCACGGCGGAGGCGGACGCCCGGGCGCTTCTCCGGGCGGCAAACTGCGGGGTGCGGCTGCTGGCGACTGCCCACGGCACGTCGGCGGCGGACCTGCGGCGCAGGTCGGTCTACCGTCCGCTGGCGGAAAGTGGGGTGTTCCAAACGCTTCTGATTTTACGGCAGGACAAGTCCTTCCGGGCGGAGAGGGCGGCGCTATGAGCTACAGATGGTTTGGCGCGGCGCTGGTCATCGCGGGCTGCGGCGGTTTCGGTTTTTCCATCGCTTCCGGGTACAAGCGGGAGGAAGGAATCCTCCGGCAGCTGCTCAGGGCGCTGAATTACATGGAGTGGGAGCTTCAATACCGCCTGACGCCCCTGCCGGAGCTTTGCCGTCAGGCGGGGAAGGAAACGAGGGGGACACTCCGGGAAGTGTTTTTCAATCTTGCGCGGGAGCTGGAATGGCAGACCTCCCCGGACGCGGCCAGCTGCATGACCGCCGCGCTGAAACGCAGTCACGAGCTGCCCCGGCGGGTACGGGGAATCATGAAGCAGCTGGGGCATACCCTTGGCCGGTTCGATCTTCCGGGGCAGAAGCAGGGCCTTGAGGAAGTGAAGGAAGCGTGCCGCATGGAGCTGGAAGCTCTGGGGAAGAACCGGGAGACGCGTCTTCGCAGCTACGGGACGCTGGGATTGTGCGCCGGTGCGGCGCTGGCCATTTTGTTTCTATGAGTATGGACATTGACCTGATTTTCAAAATCGCTGCCATCGGCATCATCGTATCCATTCTCAATCAGGTGCTTTCCCGTTCCGGCCGGGAGGAGCAGGCCACCATGACCAGCCTTGCGGGGCTGGTGGTCGTGCTGATGATGCTGGCGCAGAAGATCGCCGATCTGTTTG
>ERZ827150.4671-NODE-4671-length-11801-cov-3.347352_pt1 | contig 11801 bp, 7 predicted proteins | sample MGYA00519779_ERZ827150 | MGnify/ENA primary metagenome ERZ827150 (study PRJEB31778, sample SAMEA3449267) | human gut metagenome | biome: human gut; feature: human-associated habitat; material: faeces | place: United Kingdom | collected 2010/2012 ...
GAACCTCGTTGATACCGGAGCCCGGAGTGGTATAGAAACCGGAAGCCGGAGCCATAAAGACTGTCTGCCCTTCGTACTCGAAGTCCGAAAGACACCAGGCACAGAACTTGTCCGAATCATCTACCGGAAGTTTCGCCACCGTGTAGAAAGCTCCCATAGGAATCGGAGAATAAACACCCGGAATGCGGTTCAATCCGTCAATGAGGCATTTACGACGTTCCACATATTCATCATAGGTCTCACGTGAATATTCTTCCGGAGCATCCAATGAAGCCTCGGCAGCAATCTGTCCGATCAAAGGGGGACTCAAACGAGCCTGACAGAACTTCATAACAGCGTCACGTATCTCTTTGTTCTTGGTAATCAGCGCACCGATACGGATTCCACATTCCGAATAACGTTTCGAAACGGAGTCAATCAGAACCACATTATTCTCGATGCCTTCCAAATGGCAGGCAGAAATATAGGGCGAACCGGTATAGATAAATTCGCGATATACTTCATCGGAGAAAAGGAATAAATCGTATTTCTTCACCAAGTCACGAATCTGATTCATCTCACGACGGGTATACAGATAACCGGTCGGATTGTTCGGATTACAAATCAGGATAGCTTTGGTACGTTCATTTATCAGTTCTTCAAATTTCTCCACTTTCGGAAGTGAGAAACCCTCTTCGATAGTCGTGGCGATAGTGCGGATCTTCGCTCCGGCAGAGATAGCAAATGCCATATAGTTGGCATAAGCCGGTTCCGGAACAATAATTTCATCCCCGGGATTCAGACAGGAAAGGAAAGAGAAAAGCACCGCCTCCGAACCACCCGACGTAATGATTATATCATCTGCTGTAAGATTGATATTGAACTTTGCATAATATCCTACTAATTTCTCGCGATAGCTACGATAACCTGCGCTGGGACTGTACTCCAGCACTTTGCGATCAATGTTGCGTATCGCGTCAATCGCGACCTGAGGCGTGGGCAGGTCAGGCTGTCCGATGTTCAGGTGAAATACATGAACTCCGCGTTGCTTGGCAGCGTCTGCCAAAGGAGCCAGTTTTCTGATAGGAGATGCAGGCATCTCGTTTCCGCGAATGGATATGGTTGGCATAATTTTAACTACAAATTACTTAATTACTATTTACTTTATCTACTTGGAGCTGCAAATGTACGCAATAATTTGAATACAGAGACATAAAAACTTTAAAAACCTTAGCAAGGTTAAAATCGTTATGGTAATTTGAAAAGAAAGCTATACATTTGTCATACGGAAAACTTAAAACAATATCATAATGACCATACACCTTATCTCATTTGCGTCACTACTTCATAAACAAGCCACGCTGCGCAGTTCGCATGAAGCGATTTTAAGCGAACTCGAAAAATATTATACTGTCAAGCTTGTCGATTATCAGGATATGGACAAGTTGACGAGTGATGATTTCAAGATTATTTTTATCGCTACCGGCGGAGTAGAAAGACTGGTCATCCAACATTTCGAACGACTTCCCCGCCCTGCCATTTTACTGGCCGACGGTATGCAAAACTCACTTGCAGCCGCTCTGGAGATATCTACATGGTTACGCGGAAGAGGAATGAAAAGCGAAATTCTTCACGGTGAATTACCGGCAATCATACAACGTGTACATATACTCTATAATAATTTCCGGGCACAACGTTCTTTATTCGGCAAACGCATCGGAGTTATCGGAACACCTTCATCCTGGTTGGTCGCCAGCAATGTTGACTATCTTCTGGCAAAACGCCGTTGGGGTATCGAATACATAGACATTCCATTGGAACGAATTTATGAACATTTTCAACAAATCACAGATGAACAGGTAGGTGCTTCCTGTGCCGCCGTTGCTTCACAAGCTCTTGCTTGCCGTGAAGGAACTCCCGAAGATTTAATCAAAGCGATGCGATTATATCGGGCTATTAAGAAAGTATGCGAAGAAGAAAAGTTGGAGGCGTTGACACTCAGTTGTTTCAAACTGATTGAGCAAATCGACACTACCGGTTGTCTGGCATTATCTTTGCTGAATGACGATGGCATAATGGCAGGTTGTGAAGGGGATCTTCAGTCGATATTTACTTTGCTGGCCGTGAAGTCATTAACCGGAAAAGACGGATTCATGGCGAATCCTTCCATGATTAATTCCCGCACCAACGAGCTTATATTGGCTCACTGTACCATAGGCCTTAAACAAACGGAAAGATACATTATCCGCAACCACTTCGAGACAGAAAAAGGTATTGCTATCCAAGGCTTACTTCCAACAGGAGACGTGACTATTATTAAATGTGGCGGCGAATGTCTGGATGAATATTACTTGTCCACGGGAACATTATCCGAAAACACGAATTATATCAATATGTGCCGTACACAGGTACGTATCCGTATGAATACTCCCGCCGAGTATTTCCTGAAGAATCCATTGGGCAATCATCATATTCTGATTCACGGAAATTACGAAGATGCATTGAATGAGTTTTTCCTGGCGAATGCCTGCAAACGGACAGAATAAATAAAATACAGAAAAGCAATCCGAAAACAGTCTAGAATAGAAAATATGAAAATCACACTCTCTTACCTTTATCTCTCGTTACTTCTTTGTCTATTAAGCTATGCAACGCTCGATGCACAAGAAGCGTTCAATGACTCAGTCGCCTTAATCAAAAGAAACTATATAAATGCCACTGTCGGCAAAGATAAAGGTAAGGAGGTGCTTCTTAGGCAATTATCAACAATCCCTCCAGAGAAGGAAGCTTCGGACCAGAATGTAATTGAGTTACAACAACTATATCCTATCTCCCCTAAAGAAATCAAACATTTAATAAATACTCTCCATACGGACGGTTCATGGGAAGATATCAACTACGCAGATACGAAACGTTCCGGGTGGGAACCGAAAAAACATACCGAACGGATATTGAAACTCACTAAATACCATTACCAGAAAAAGCAGATACTTAAACCGTCTGAAAGAGCCCGACTGACTAACGCCATTCATCAAGCAATGAATTTCTGGTTCAGTAGAAAACTGGTATGCAAAAATTGGTGGTATAATCAAATCGGCATTCCACGTACACTCGGGCCCGCATTCCTATTGTTCGAACAAGAAATGAGCGAACCGGAAAAACAAGGCGCAATCAAAGTAATGATGAATTCATCCTTCGGCATGACAGGACAGAACAAAGTTTGGCTGGCAGGTAATGTACTAATCAGAGCTTTATTGCAGAATGACTGGCAACTGGCAAAAGAAGCACGGAAAGTTATTGCCTCTGAAATAACTCTCGGACAAAAAGAAGGAATCAAAGCAGACTGGAGTTTTCACCAGCACGGGCCCCAACAACAGTTTGGCAATTACGGCCTGTCTTTTATATGCAATATGAGTTTCTATTCGGAACTATTTACCGGCACTACCCTTGCTTTTTCACAGGAACAACAAAGAATTCTCACCTCCCTGCTACTAGAAGGTTACCAATGGATTATCTGGAGGGGATATTGGGATGTAAATGCGCTTAACCGCCAACTATTCCGCAACGCAGATATTGACAAAGGATTTAGTTTACTCTTTGCCGCACATTCATTAATGAAAAGCAGCGAACCGGAAGTTGCCGATCAAATAAAGAAAATGATTCTTCGAAATTCTTCTTTTTCACAAGTCCCCAACTCATTCACCGGAAACAAACATTTTCGGGAGTCGGACTATACCGTTCACCGTACTCCTACCTGGCTGGCTTCCGTACGTATGGCTTCCGAACGAGTAATCGGCACGGAACTGGTGAACGAGGATAACCTGAAAGGATATTACATGGCCGACGGTGCATTGTATACGTATGTGCATGGAGATGAATACCATAACATTTTTCCTTTTTGGAATTGGAGAAGAATCCCGGGGATTACTACTTATGAAAGCAATGCGCCTATTCCTAATCCCAATAAAACAGATGCACGAAATCACAGTTCCTATGTAGGAGGAACGACTTACCAAAATACCGGAATTACTGCCATGCAGCTGAAACGTAACAAACTGGAGGCGAATAAAACCTGGATATTTACGGATAACTATGTATTATGTATGGGAAGCAACATCCATGCTGACAGCACAGCCACTATTATGACATCTATTGACCAACGGTTCAGCAAAGGCAAAGTATGGTCTGATGACAATAAACGGATTTTCCATGATAATACTGGATATATCATCTTGCAGGCGGACACTTGCATCACTCTGACCGAGAATAAAGAAGGACAATGGAAAGACTTTATGGGAATGTACAAACCCGAAATTCTAAAAAGTAAATTATTCTCAGTTTACTTAAAACACCGTAAAGATGCACCTGCATCTTATGTATATCTGACACTTCCAGCCACCACACAACAAAAAGTGCGCGATTTCGACAGTCGCTCCGTTCATATCATCCGCAATGACAAAAAAGCACAAGCGGCTGTCATCAATGATCTATGTTACGCAAGTGTTTATCATCCTACCAATTTACTAATAGACAATGATAATCCGATTGCTATCTCAGAACCAGGCACTTATATCATTCATATAAAAAAGAAAGAAATCGTGTCTCACGAATCTTTTGCACTCCAACTTACAAATAAATAACCGGCCACCGAGGAACTGATATTCCCGTGTCCTCCCATTTTCTATCATGCCACTCTACTACCGAAGTGAAACCTGCCTTCTTCAAAGCAGCCAGAGCTTCGGCACGAGCATTATTTATCCTTTCCGGATAGTGAGCATCACTATTGACCTGCACCCGAACACCTAATTCTTTCAAGAAAGTGAAATATCGTTCATTAGGATAGAATGTTCCCAGTTCATGATAAGCCTTGGTATTGATTTCTACAATATAGCCGTGTTCGGCAATGGCCGTGAAGTATCCGCGAACCAATGTATCATACCACGGTTCATCCAATAACCCCGGACGATAGCAGGAAGCATTGTAGTGCATCTTATCCGCATGACCTACAATATCAAATCCCCCTAATTCTACCATACGAAGCAGATTCTTATAATAAAGGTGAACCACATAATCCAAGTCACCATCGAAATGCTTGTCTATTAATTGACGGAAAGTATCTGCCGGAGTATCAATATCCACGATTTCCCGCTCCGGAGAATACAGCATGTGTACCGAACCGATCCGGTAATCAAGCGGTAAATCCTGAAAACGAGGCAAAGAAGGATTGCTGTCCTCATCCAGATAATCTATTTCAAGGCCGATTGCCAATTCTATTTTATCAGCATACTTTTCTTTGAGACGGGAGAATTCAGAAAGGTAATCATCCATCCGATCCCATTCCATTGTCCATGCAGTAGAGAACGGCAACGGGGCATGGGAAGAAATGCCATAGGAAGTAAAGCCTTCGCTGATAGCAAAGCGGATAAAATCTTCCATATTAGCCCGTCCGTCGCAATACAGGCAATGACTATGATAATTGGTCAGGTTTGTCATAAAGGTTTATGTTATCAGGGGTATCTGGTTATCAGAATTTTCGGGTTTATTGTTATTCGGAATTCAACCTTCTATTTCGCTGAGTTCCAACCAGCGCATAGTCTTTTCATCAATCAGGTCATTCACTTCCGGCAATCGTTTTGACTTCTCGGTCAGTTCGTCCACAGAGAGCGTACCGCTGCACAGCTGTTCTTCAATCTGCGCCTTCTCCGTTTCCAGTTCGGCTATTTCTTTTTCCAGTTGTTCAAACTCACGTTTTTCTTTGAAGCTCATCTTCCGCTTATCATTCAGACGGACACGGGCCGTCTTCTCCTCCTGCGGTTTCTCAGCCTCTTTTTCCTGTTGCGCTTTCGCATCTTTCCAATCTCGGTAATCACTGTAATTTCCGGGAAAGTCACGGATATCTCCCTGTCCGTTGAATACCATTAAATGATCCACTACCTTATCCATAAAGTAACGGTCGTGTGACACCACAATGACACAACCTTTGAAGTTCTGAAGATATTCTTCGAGCACGTTCAAAGTTATAATATCCAGGTCGTTGGTAGGCTCGTCAAGCACCAGAAAGTTGGGATTACGCATCAGAACCGTGCAGAGATACAGACGGCGACGTTCACCTCCACTCAATTTATAAACGTAGCTATGCTGCGTTTCGGGAGTAAACAGGAAATGTTGAAGGAATTGGGATGCCGTCAGTTTCTTGCCGTTGCCCAGTTCTATGACCTCGGCAATATCCTGTACCACATCAATCACCTTCATCTGTTCGTCAAACTGGAGACCGTCCTGCGAATAATAACCGAAACGAACCGTTTCGCCGATATCCACCGTACCGCTATCAGGCTGTACCTGCCCCATGAGTATCTTGATAAATGTAGACTTTCCCGTTCCGTTGTTGCCTACAATTCCCATTTTCTCATAACGGGCAAAAATATAAGAGAAATCATCCAGAATCTTCAAGTCACCGAAACTCTTATAAAGATGATCGGCTTCGAATATCTTGCTGCCGATATAAGAGGCTTTTACTTCCAGTTTCACATTATCATTGCGGATATGTTGCTTCGCCACCTTTTCAAGTTCGTAGAAAGCATCTTCCCGATAACGGGCCTTATGTCCGCGTGCCTGCGGCATCCGGCGCATCCAGTCAAGTTCGGTACGATAGAGGTTATTGGCACGTTCTATCTCCACACTTTTTGCGTCGATGCGTTCCTGACGTTTTTCGAGGTAATAGCTATAATTCCCTTTATATTGATAAAGCTGCCGATTGTCTATTTCGATAATCTCCGAGCAGACACGGTCGAGGAAATAACGGTCGTGCGTCACCATGAGCAAGCTGAGATTGGTACGGCGGAGATATTCTTCGAGCCATTCGGTCATATCCAGATCAAGGTGGTTGGTAGGCTCATCAAGAATCAACAAGTCCGGTTCGGTAATCAGGGCGTTAGCCAAGGCGACACGTTTCAACTGTCCGCCGGAGAGCTGCTTCACTTTCTGGTCGAAGTTACGGATTTTGAGTTGGGAAAGGATTTGCTTGGCTTTCTGTTCATATTCCCATGCCTCCTCCTGGTCCATACGCACCAAAAGCTCATCCAGTCCGGGATGTCCATCGGTTTCCATACAACGTTCGTACTCCTTTATCAGTTCCACGGTACTGTTGCCGTGATGAAAACAAGCCTCAAGGACGGTCAATTCTTCAGGATATTGCGGGTCTTGCTCCAGATAATCGACACGAAGGTCACGACGGAAAACTATATTTCCGTTATCATATCCTTCTTTGCCTGCGATGACATTCAACAAGGTTGTTTTTCCGGTACCGTTCTTGGCGATCAGTCCCACACGCTGGCCTTCGGCAATGCCAAAAGATATATTTTCAAAAAGAACCAAGTCACCGAAGGACTTGGTCAGGTTGTCTACTTGTAAATAAGGTACTGCCACGTAGTTTAGTAATTAGTTAGGTAGTGGTTAGTGATTAATAATCACGGATTTATATTCTTCAATAACATTGCAAGGCTGCCCTGCTTTTACTTTGCTCCAAGCTATCTTCATCGGGTCGATAATCCGGTCCTTGTAGTCAAGTACAGGAGCTTCACGGTTGCCGTCAATCAAAGTCTTCCATTCCATGCCTTCCACTTCGTTGGCCAGAATGGTGCATACCGTTATGCCGATTGCCAGCCATTCGTCCTTTTTCTTCGGTCCTATCTTGCCACTGTCAATCACCTGCTGAAGTTTCTCCAAGTCGTCTTCCACTCCCTGAAAATCTTTCTTCAGTTCCTCTTTCACGGTAGATACCACCCACTCGTAGCTTTCATTAATCTGATAAATCTCGGAGAGACGGACAGGAATAAGTTCCGCCGGATATTTCTCACCCTCCTTGCGAATCTCCAGAGTGGCGATAACCTCCTCTGCTTCCTTCACACTTCCGCCTTTGGGAACGGTAAACGAACATTCGAAAGCGATATTGCCGATACCGGTAATCCACAGGTGAGAAGTATAGTAGTTTCCTTCCTCCTGAAACATTTCCTTGCTATATGCACTCTCCAATGCCCCGACCTTCACCAATGAAGCCGATTCATTCTCTTTCAGTTCCTGCCGAACGGCATCCCTGCCGTAAGTAGCATTGCCTTTAAATGCAGATATACGAAAGTTTCCCGTCCATACATCGGGATTATAGAAAAGAAAAGAGCCTTCGCCGTCTTCAAACTCATTCCAGTCCGACGGATAGTTCATAGAAAACCATGCTCCGGGAGAGATAAATTTCTTGCCTTGCATCCTTTTTCATTAAAATGATTACTCGGGCAAAAATACGAAAAAAAGTGTTCACTACTTCCCTATCGGTTGTATTTTCCTGCGTACTTCTTTGGAAATCTCCAAAAACATATAATTCAGCTTTCCGGAATGGATACCTTCTTCGTTCTCTTTGTACTTCTTGTTGGCATATTGTTTGGATTTCTCGAAGGTGAGCAGAGACATTTCGTTCTGTGATTTACCTACCATGGTGGAATCCAGTTGCTCGTCGGGGAAGAAATCATCCAAGTCAACATCCCCAATCATTGTTGTTTCAAGGAAGTTCATGTCTTTATGGGAGTTGTCGGTATAATACCCCACGAACATGTGTCCCGGAGTACGTACCAGAATCGGGTCTATATTGATAGAACGAAGCAACGACGCAAACAACACACTACCGTCCACACAGTTGATTTGTGAAGAGTCCAGTGCATCATCAAACGTGCGGACCCGTTGCGAGAAAACAACATTGCTCGACAGGCTGGTATTGGAAACCGAACTGTAACGGAATTTGCGTTTCTGCAAGATGTTCCAAAGAGCATAGACTTGCTTGTCTACCACACCTTTCGCCTGACTCTGGTATCCCAGAAAACGATTCACGATACGGGTATTCAACGCTTCGCGAAGCAATTGGTCAATCATAGGATTTTCTTCATTGACATAGGCGGCAAAGAAGATACTGGTATCATAAAATTTTGTTCCGTTTGCCACATATCCCAACAGACACTCGTTGATGCTGCGTACTGAAAAAGTACGCACCCGCTGGCCTAAGTCGTCTCCGTTCATTTCCACCTTCACGGCTACGCTGACCGGCTCGGCTTGAACATTATTTTTCAATGCTTCATAATTCCAGATTATATCAGGATAAATGGTATACTCAGTCCGCGGTTTATTGAGAACGAACTCCGACACGGAACGGGAGAAGAAAGGCGTCTCCGCCACCTCGATACGCACACGGCTATAAGCGGTTCTTGATTTCACCCGCACGGCAATACATGACTTCGGATTTCCCAGATACATAGAGTCCGAAGGCGTGATTACTTGCGCATCCGTGGTGGCTACCGACAGTATGGCGGAAGGAAAGATATTCCCTCCCAGATCATCAACAATCTCGAAACCGGAATTGAAAGAGGTGTATTTAAAAACGGAAATCCCTCCTATCAGAAGGAAAAGGACGATGATCGCCCCTACCACTTCGCGCCTGTGATTTTTCAAGTCAAATTTTATCATTGCTTGCAAGTTGTATTTTAATCTATTGCTATTCTATTTCTCTAACAAAGATAACAAATAACAAACGTTTTTTCCTCCCCCGGCCAATAAAAACTATTAAATTTCGTCCGAACAGCCGTATTCCGCCGAATGTAATACGATTGTAATATTTGTTTCATCCGCCCGTAACAAAGTCTCCTCATCTTTGTCCCGAAATAAAAAAAAGCTTAACTTTGTCATATCACATTAATACATATATCATATGAACGATTACCGTATTTTAGTTGTCGACGATGAAGAAGACCTCTGTGAGATTCTGAAATTCAATCTTGAAAACGAAGGTTATGAAGTGGATACCGCCAATTCTGCCGAAGAAGCGCTAAAAATGGACATCAGCAGTTATCACCTGATTCTCCTCGATGTAATGATGGGAGAAATCTCCGGCTTCAAAATGGCGAATATGTTGAAAAAAGACAAGAAAACAGCTAAAGTGCCTATTATCTTTATCACAGCAAAAGATACCGAAAACGATACTGTGACCGGATTCAACCTGGGAGCAGACGATTATATTTCAAAACCTTTCTCGCTGCGTGAAGTCATCGCCCGTGTGAAAGCCGTATTAAGACGCACAGTGACAACGGAAACGGAAAGAGTCCCCGAACGTCTTACTTATCAGTCGCTCGTTATTGACATCACAAAGAAAAAAGTAAGTATCGACGATGAAGAAGTGCCATTGACCAAAAAAGAATTTGAGATCTTGCTTCTGCTGGTACAGAATAAAGGACGTGTATTTTCCCGTGAAGACATCCTGGCCCGCATCTGGAGTGACGAAGTCTACGTGCTCGACCGTACCATCGACGTAAACATCACCCGTCTACGTAAAAAGATTGGGGTATACGGCAAATGCATTGTCACCCGTCTCGGATATGGATACTGTTTTGAAGCTGAATAAATAATTATGCCGAATTAAATAGTTATTATGAACCTGCCTGTAACTCAAAAGCATTTTCTTTCTTTTAGCCGAAAGCTTTTCCTTTCGGTTATTTCACTATTCCTGGTATTTGCCATTTGTTTTATTGCGTACCAGTATCAACGTGAACGGGAATATAAAATAGAACTGCTAAACACCAAACTGCAAGATTACAACAGCAGGCTCTACGAACAACTGGAGAATCAACCTCTTGACAGTGAAATCATCAACAGTTATATCAATAACCATATCCTGGAAGACTTGCGTGTAACCCTTATTGATGCTCAAGGAAATGTTGTTTACGACAGCTATCCAAGTCATAATAACCAGATGGAGAACCACCTGAACCGTCCGGAAGTACAGAAAGCCATAAAACATGGCAACGGATATGATGTACGCCGTACTTCCGAGACAACCGGAGTTCCCTATTTCTATTCGGCCACTCATTATAAAGATTATATTGTCCGTTCGGCTTTACCTTACAATGTCAGCCTCATCAACAACCTGCAAGCAGACCCGCACTATTTATGGTTTACCGTAATCGTGACCTTATTATTAATGATTATCTTCTACAAATTCACCAACAAACTGGGGACTTCCATCAGCCAGCTCCGTGAATTTGCGATGCGCGCCGACCGGAACGAGCCTATCGAAATGGCTATGCAATCCGCCTTCCCGCACAACGAACTGGGAGAAATATCACAGCACATCATTCAAATCTACAAACGACTGCACGAAACCAAAGAAGCTCTCTACATCGAACGTGAAAAGCTAATCACTCATCTCCAAATCTCGCACGAAGGATTAGGAGTATTTACAAAAGACAAGAAAGAGATTCTTGTCAACAATCTTTTCACCCAATACAGTAACCTGATTTCAGACTCCAACCTGGAAACAACAGAAGAAGTCTTTGCCATCAGCGAACTAAAAGAGATTATTCATTTTATCAATAAGAACCAGCAAGAACGATCGAGAGGAAAAGGTGAAAAGCGAATGTCAGTTACCATCAACAAGAACGGGCGGACATTTATCGTAGAATGTATCATCTTCCAGGATGCCAGCTTCGAGATTTCCATCAACGACGTTACCCAGGAAGAAGAACAGGTTAGACTCAAACGCCAACTGACCCAGAATATCGCCCATGAGTTGAAAACTCCCGTCAGCAGTATCCAAGGGTATTTGGAAACCATTGTCAGCAATGAAAATATTCCACGCGAGAAGATCAACGTATTCCTCGAACGTTGTTATGCACAAAGCAACCGTTTAAGTCGGTTATTACGCGACATCTCCGTACTCACCCGCATGGACGAAGCCGCCAGCATGATTGATATGGAACGAGTGGATATTAGTGTACTGGTCGGAAATATTA
>ERZ827150.4679-NODE-4679-length-11792-cov-32.190083_pt1 | contig 11792 bp, 14 predicted proteins | sample MGYA00519779_ERZ827150 | MGnify/ENA primary metagenome ERZ827150 (study PRJEB31778, sample SAMEA3449267) | human gut metagenome | biome: human gut; feature: human-associated habitat; material: faeces | place: United Kingdom | collected 2010/2012 ...
CTGACCTCTTGAATGCCATTCAAGCGCTCTCCCAGCTGAGCTATACCCCCATATTTGGTTCGCTGTTCGGACAGCTTCTGTATTATAGCATACCTGCGGAATTTGTCAATAGCTTTTTTTCATTTTTCCAACGTCCATTTTTTCGCGGTTTTCCGCTTTCGTGGCTGGACAAAGGCTTTCACATGTGCTATCCTATATACAACGATCCTGACAGTAAGCTTTCGGGCTGCCTGAAAGGTGCGAATATGGTGTTTTGCCGCGGAAATTTCCGGGGTCTACTGCTGTTGCCGTACCGTCAGGGTGCGGCAATTTTTGTTGGGAGGTGTTTTCGTGGAAACGAGACTCGCAGTGATGAGCATCATCGTGGAAAACGGAGAAATGGTGGAAAAGCTGAACGCGCTGCTTCATGAGTACGGGGAATTTATCATCGGCCGAATGGGCATCCCCTACCGCAAGCGGGGCGTCAGCGTTATCGCCATTGCCATGGACGCGCCCCAGAATACCATTGCTGCTCTGTCCGGCAAAATCGGAGGCCTGGTCGGCGTCAGCGTCAAAACCGCTTACTCCGGCGTGATCTCCAAAGAATAATTGGGAAAGAGGTATCTACTATGAACAAAAAAGTACGTTGGATCACCGAAACCGCCGTTATGCTGGCGCTTCTCGTCGCTTTGCAGGCGCTGACCAAGGGCTTTGGCCAGTTTGTCACCGGCTCCTGCGTCAACGCTGTGCTGGCCGTTACCGTTCTGACCGCCGGATTGGGCAGCGGCATCGTCGTGGCCGTGCTCTCCCCGGTGCTCGCCTACCTGCTGGGCATCGCGCCGCAGATCCTTGTTCTTCCCGCCATCATGGTCGGCAACACCGTGTTTGTGGTCCTGCTGCGGCTGATCGCCGGTACGGACAGCAGGAAGGTCGGTCAGCAGATCGCCGCGTGGCTCATTGCCGCTCTGGGGAAGTTTGCCGTGCTGTACCTCATCGTGGTAAAGGTCGTCTGCGGTGTGATGGCGCCGTCTCTGCTGGCGGCCGGCACGCTGAAGGAGCCGATGCTGAAAGCCCTCCCCGCCACCTTCAGCTGGCCGCAGCTCATCACCGCTCTGATTGGCGGCGGCATCGCTCTGCTGATCGTTCCCGTCATTCGCAAGGCGCTGCACCGGTAAAATTGCATAGTTTGAGCGCGGACACAGGTCGTGTCCGCGCTTTCCTTTATTCCTCTAACAGGCACACCGCGTGGCAGGCCATGCCTTCGCCGGTGCCGGTGAAGCCCAGCTTTTCCTCCGTGGTGGCCTTCACGTTTACCCGGGAAGCGGCAATTCCTACCGCAAGGGCGATGTTTGCCTCCATCTGCGGGATGAAATCCTTCAGCTTCGGCCGCTGGGCGATCATGGTCACGTCGATGTTGCTCACCCGATAACCCGCCGCGGCGACCTTTTCCGCCACGTTTTTCAGCAGCAGCATAGAATCCGCCCCCTTGAATTTTGGGTCGGTGTCCGGGAAGTGGCGTCCAATGTCTCCCAGTCCCGCCGCGCCCAGCAGGGCGTCGGAAACGGCGTGGAGCAGCACGTCGGCGTCGGAATGGCCGTCCAGCCCCTTTTCGTAGTCGATCTTCACGCCGCCCAGTATCAGGTCATGGCCTTCCACCAGCCGGTGCACGTCGTAGCCATGCCCGATCCTCATCTGGTTTCCTCCAGCAGAAGCTCTGCAATCTTCAAATCCAGGGGGGTGGTGACTTTCAGGTTCCGTTCGTCGCCCTCCACAATTTTTACGGAGAAGCCCATCCGCTCCACGGCGGAGCAGTCGTCCGTGAGCTTGGCATTGTCCGCGTTTGCCTTGGCCAGCGCGCCACGGAGAATATCAAAATCGAACACCTGAGGGGTCTGCACGGCGTACAGCGACACCCGGTCGGGGGTGGACTTCACAATTCTCCCCTCAACGACCTTGATGGTGTCTTTCACGGGTACCGCCGGGGCGGCGGCACCGTAGGTGTTGGCCGCCCGGACTACCCGGTCGATCAGCTGCCAGGAGGCCAGCGGTCTTGCCCCGTCATGGACGGCGGCAAGCTTGACCTTATCCGAAAGGGCGTTCAGACCCAGATTCACCGACTCCTGCCGGGTTTTTCCTCCGGCGACCACGGCGGTGACTTTGTCCATGGTTTTGCAAAGCCCCGTAATGGGCAGGATCAGATCTTCCCGGGTGACGACGACGATCTCCGAAATGGCGTCGCAGTCCTGAAATGCCCGCACTGTCCGGGCGATCATGGGTTCGCCGCCCAGCGGGGCCATGACCTTGTCGATCCCCCCCATACGGGAGGCCGTGCCTGCGGCCACGATCACCGCGCCGCAGTATTGCAGCTTCAGCAGCTTCCGCGCCGGGCGGGTCACTTTGGTAATATCCACGCTTACAGCTCCTTTATGAGTTTTTTGAAGAACGCTCCCCGCACCATGAAGTTCTTGAACTGGTCAAAAGCGGCGCTGGCGGGGCTCATCAGCACCACGTCTCCCGGCTCCGCGGCGGCGGCCGCCGCACGGACGGCAGGCTCAAAGCTGCCGCAGTCCACGATCTCCAGGGCCTTCGGGTCATATTCCGGGCAGCGTTCCACCGCTTCCTGTATCTTCTGACCGGTCGCGCCGCCGAGATACAGCTTTTTCACGTGGGCGCAGATCTCCGGCCCAAGCACATCGTAGGGGATGTGCTTGTCGTAGCCGCCGGCAATTAAAATCACTTTTTCCGGGAAGCTGCGCAGCCCCGCAATGGTGCGGCTGGGGCTGGAAGCGATGGAATCGTTGTAGAACCGCACGCCGTCCTTCACCCGCACCAGCTCAATGCGGTGCTCTACGCCGCCGAAGGTTTCGGCGACATGGCGGATGGTCTCGTCGGACACCAGCCCCTCCACCACGGCGATGGCGGCCATATAATTCTCTATGTTGTGGACGCCGGGAATGAGAATGTCCTTGGTGGGAAGAACTTCTTTCCCGTCCCGGCAGATAACGCCGTCTTCGATGCAGACGTAGGCCATGCCCTTGCGGGAGAAGAACCGGGTGGTGCCGTTGCCCCGGAAGGCGGCGGTGATGTCGTTGTCGGCGTTCAGCACCAGAAGGCCGCTTCCGTCCTGATAGCGGAAAATGTTCTTTTTCGCGTCCACATATTCCTGCATATCCTTGTGGATGTCCAGATGGTTGGGCGCGAGGTTGGTGACCACCGCCCGCTGGGGGCTGCGCTTCATGTCCATGAGCTGGAAGGAGCTAAGCTCCACCACGGCGAGATCCGTCTCCTTCATCTGCCGCGTAAGGGGAAGCAGGGGCGTGCCGATGTTGCCCCCCAGCCAGACGGTTTTTCCCTCCGCTTTCAGCATTTCGGAGATCAGCGTGGTGGTGGTCGTTTTGCCGTCGGAGCCGGTGACGCCGATGATCGGGCAGGGGCAGACCTCGAAGAATGCCTCCATTTCGGAGGTTACCTCCGCGCCCCGGCTGCGGAGCGTTTCGATGGCGGGGTTATTGGGGTGCATCCCCGGCGTGCGAAACAGGATATCCGCCTTCACGTCGTCCAGATAGCCGTCGCCTACATGGAGCCTGCAGCCCATGGCTTCCAGCTCCAGAACCTCGGCGTCCAGCTTTTCCCGGGGCGTCCGGTCACAGCCCACCACGTCGCAGCCGTATTCCAGCAGAAGCCGAACCAGCGGCCGGTTGCTGACGCCAAGCCCCAGCACCGCGATTTTCTTATTTTTTAGACCTGTAAAGTATGTATCAAAGGCAGAATTCATGGGATATTCCTCTTTTCTGAGAAAATGCAGCTTTTCGGCGAAGCGTCCGCTTGAAAATGCGGACGCATTTTTCTCTAGTATATCCTTTCCGAAAAGAATTTGCAAGCGGGATTTCACCTTATCGCTCATCCGTTTCGGGGCGTATGCTCCGACTCGCCGGTTGACACTGGCGGCGCAAAGAGATAAGATAAAGGCAGACATGGGGAAACCGCCGTGGTGTCTGCCTTTTTCCTGTAAATGGGGACAAAAAAATCACCCCATTCAGGCAGAAGCGGTTTGCCCACCGCATAGCTGCATAATGGGGAGAACAGAGAAATTAACTGCGCACGCCGCGCCGGGGCAGGGGGGACACATCATGCATTTCGTGAAAGCAAAGGGAATATTGTCCGCGAAAAACGGGATGAATCTGTATCGCGGCTGCTCTCACGGGTGCATTTACTGTGATTCCAGAAGCAATTGCTATCACATGGAGCACGCCTTTGAGGATATCGAGGTCAAGGAAAACGCCATCGAATTGCTGAAGGACGCCCTGACCCGTAAGCGGAAAAAGTGCATGATCGGCACAGGCTCCATGACCGACCCCTACATCCCGCTGGAAATGAAGCTGGGAAACGTCCGAAAGGCGTTGGAGCTGGTATATGAATACGGCTTCGGATTCACGGTCATTACCAAATCCAATCGAATCCTGAGGGATTTAGACCTTTTGCAGAAAATAAACGAAAAGACAAAGTGCGTCGTGCAAATGACCCTGACCACCTGCGATGAAGACCTGTGCAGGAAAATCGAGCCGAATGTCAGCACCACGGAAGAGCGCTTTGAAGTGCTGAAAACGCTGCGGGATTGTGGGATACCGACCGTTGTGTGGCTGTCGCCGGTTCTGCCGTTTATCAACGACACGGAGGAAAATATTTCCGGCATTCTGGATATGTGCGCGGAAGCAAAGGTCTACGGGGTCATCTGCTTCGGCATGGGCCTGACGCTCCGGGAGGGGAACCGGGAGTATTTTTATGAACAGTTAGACCGGCTGTTTCCGGGGCTGAAAGAACAGTACATCCGCACCTACGGCGACCAATATATGATAGAGAGCGGAAATAGCCAGAAGCTGATGCGGCACTTCCACCGAAAGTGCGAAAAATACGGGATCGTCCACGACAATGACCAGATATTCCGCTATCTGTCGGCATTTGAAGAGAAGGACGACGGCGGACAGATAAGCATCTGGGATTAGACGTATCCTGCCCCGTCAGCAGACCGGATTGCGGGGAATGATGATGGCGGCGATGATGTACGCCAGGATACCGCAGCCGCCCATCAGGCTGAACAGCGCCCAGATCAGGCGCACCACGGTGGGGTCGATGCCGAAGTATTCGGCGATACCGCCGCAAACGCCGTCGAGCATTTTGTTCTGATTGGATTTATACAGCTTTTTTTCCATAGCAGCCGTCCTCATTTCTGTTGGTATTCCGGGCGGCTTGCAATGCCGCCGTAATTCATGATATGATTATACCATAACACGGCAAGATTGGATAGACCGCTTTTGCGGTAAAATGTGTTTATTTTTCAGGTGTGCCCAAAAGAGGGCAAAGGGAGACATTATGGATCGCATCATTGACAAGGCAGTTTGGCCGAGACGGGAGATATTTGACTTTTTCAGCGGAATTTCCAACCCGTTTTGCGCCGTCACATTCCGCCAGGACGTGACGGAGCTTCGGAATTACTGTAAGGAGCGGAAGATTTCCTTTTATTATGGCCTGATTTATCTTTGCTGCAAGGCATTGCAGGACGTACCGGCCTTTGCCTGCCGGATACGGGGAGAAAACGTCGTGGAGCTGGGGAGCAGAAGCCCAGCTTTACCGATCTCAAAAAGGGAAGCGAGCTGTTTCATATCGTGACTTTGCCCTGTGACGGCTCGATCGTCGAATTCTGCGGGAAAGCCAGAGAGGTCAGCAGCAAGCAGGATTATTTTATTGACATGGCGGGGCAGGCGGACGATCTGATTTATTTCTCCTGTCTGCCGTGGATGGACGTCACCGCCGTGACCAACGAACGGGAGTTATTGGTCCCAAATGCCAGAGACGATTCCATTCCCAGAATCTGCTGGGGGAAGTATACTTTGGAAAACGACCGGGTGTATCTGGGAATTTCCGTGGAGGTCAACCACCGGCTGATTGACGGGGTACACATCGGACGCTTTGCGGAAGCGCTGACCCGGCGGATACAGGCATTAAAGTGAAACAAAGCGTCTGCGATCATTGACCGCAGACGCTTAACCGTTTATTTGCAGAATTCCGTGATTGCCGCGTGGGCAAACTGCGCCGTTCCGGCGCCCCCGGCGGCGTCGATGTTTTCCGTCATGCTGTCACCGGCAATGTACATCTGCCCCAGACTTTGCAGAATTTCCTTGGTGCAGGTGTAATAGTGGTTCGTGATGAAGGTTTGCAGCTTGGCGACCAGCGCCTGTGCGCCCTTGGAAGCGGGAGAGGTGTCCCGGATGGCGCCGAAACGGGCAAAAATGTCCATCAGATCGTCGGCGCTCTCCTGCGCCTGCCGGGGCGGGAGGTTTTTCGCCTCAAACTCCTGCCATGCCGGAGTTTTGCCCCACTTCTGCTTGGCCTCCGCTGTGTATTTTTCAATCTCACTGGTATCAAATTTGGAAAAGTCCATAGAAAACACTCCTGTTTGTTGAATTTCCCGGGCGTGGGAAATGAGCTGCTCCAGATGTTCCCGCTGCATTTCCAGCAGGTGCACCTGCTGGGCAAGGGCGGTCATAGGGTCAAAATCCGGGGCATCCAGAATCCGCTTGATGTCCTTCAGCGGGAATTGCAGCTCCCGGAAAAACAGGATAGACTGCATCCGCTTCAGCGCCGCGTCGTCATACAGTCGATAGCCCGCTTCCGTCACCGCGGTTGGCTTCAGCAGGCCGATGGCGTCATAATGGTGGAGCGTGCGCACACTCACGCCGGTGATACGGCTGACTTCCCTGACGGTTTTCATTTCCATCCCTCCCGATGAAAACAGTATAAACTATGACGTTGGGGGAGAGTCAAGAGGGAAAATGAAAAAATTGCAAAAAGCCGAGAGCAGGAAAAATTCCCGCTCTCGGCTTTTTGGGCGTATTCATTTAATACACAACAGCGTCGTCGGCGGTGAAGCCGTCCAGCGAATTTTCCTTCACCTGAATGCAGACAAAAGTAATGCCGGACTCTGCGGCTGCGGAGAACTGGCGCTTTGCGGCGGGGGCGACTCTCAGCCAGTCACCGGCGGTGAGGGGGACGGTCTCGCCGTCAATGACGGCCTTTCCGCTTCCGGAAATCACACCGTAGATTTCCTCGTTGTGTTTATGGGAATGGACGAAGGGGACGCCCGCGCCCGCGGGGAGTTGATTGATGCTGACCTCCGCGCCGGTCAGGGAGAGGGCGTCGTGCAGCTCGGTTCTGGCCGCGGTTCCAACGTTTGTCTTTGTGTAGTTTTTCATGGTGTATGCCTCCAAGGAAATATTGCAATTTCTCATTGCGTACTTGTATTTTACCGGCGGGTACTGTAAAATACAAGTACGCACTTTTTTATAACTGTACACCAAAAAGAAAATGTGTCGCAACAGACCCGGAGGTGAGGGAATATGAAAACAAAAGAGGAGCTGCCCGCCTGTCCCGTGGCGACGGCGGTGGCTTTGATCGGCGGAAAATGGAAGCTACTGATCCTGCGGAACCTGAAAAGCCGCCCGTGGCGGTTCAACGAATTGCAGCGGGATCTGGATGGCATTTCCCAGAAGGTGCTGACCGACAGTCTGCGGCAGATGATCGACGACGGGCTTGCCTATCGCCACGATTACCGGCAGATGCCCCCGCGGGTGGAATACGGGCTGACGGAGTTAGGCAGGCAGATGCTGCCGATCATCGACGCATTGGCGGACTTCGGAAACTACTATAAAACAGCTGTAGGAGAGAAATAAGGAGGGACTTTCATGGAAAAGAGCAATATCGACGAGAAAATCAAACTTCTGACGGGAAGCGGCATGTGGCACACGCAGGAGGTGGAGGGCTTGCCCTCCGTCCATCTGTCCGACGGCCCCCACGGCCTGCGCAAGCAGGAGGAAAAGGAGCGCCAGAACAACGTCAGTCTGGTGTCCACCTGCTATCCCACGGCCAGCGCCTTAGCCTGTTCGTGGGATGTGACCGCGGCGGAGCGGCTGGGCAGGGCGGTTGCGAAGGAAGCATGGAACGCGGACGTTGCCGTGCTCTTAGGGCCGGGCATCAACATGAAGCGCTCCCCCCTGTGCGGCAGGAATTTTGAGTATTTCAGCGAAGACCCCTTCCTGGCCGGACGGCTGGGCGCGGCCTATGTCAGTGCCGCGCAGGGCGAAGACGTGGCGGTCTCCCTCAAGCATTTCGCGGCCAACAACCAGGAGACCAACCGGCAGACGTCCAACAGCCAGATTGACGAGCGCGCCCTGCGGGAGATTTACCTCAGCGCCTTTGAATACGTGGTGAAAACGGCGCGCCCCGCGACAATCATGGCGTCCTACAACCGCCTGAACGGATACTATGCCTGTGAAAACCGCCACCTGCTCACGGAAATTCTCCGGGAGGAATGGGGCTTTGACGGGGTGGTCATTTCCGACTGGGGCGCCTGCGCGGACTTGGCGAAGGCCGTGAAGGCGGGTATGGACCTGGAAATGCCGGACAGCCACGGAATCCATGCCCGGAAGCTGAAAGCGGCGCTCAAGGCGGGGGAAATCTCAGAGGAAGATATCGCCAAGGCCGTCGGAAGAATCGAAAAACTGGTGAAAAAGTACGCGCCGGACAACAGAGCGAAAAAGGATACGTCGGACGCCCACGAGATTGCAAAGCAGCTTGCCTGCGAAAGTGCTGTCCTGCTGAAAAACGACGGGATGCTCCCGATTTCTCAGGATGCGGACGTAGTGGTCATCGGCGCTCTGGCGGAGCAGATGCGTTTTCAGGGCGGCGGCAGCAGCCATATCAACACGGCCAGCTTCCCCAATGCGCTGGACGCCCTGCGGAAGCTGGGGGTGACGGTCACTTACGCGCCCGGATATTCTCTGAAAGACGAGGAAAACCGGGAATTGGAGGAACAGGCGCTGGCTCTGGCCGCGGGGCAGAAAACGGTTCTGTTTTTCGGCGGCCTGACCGACCAGTACGAGGGGGAGGGCTACGACCGGGAAAGCCTTGCCATGCCCGCAAACCAGCTGCGCCTGCTGAACAAAATCTGTGAAGTGAACCCAAATGTGGCAGTGGTGTCCTTCAGCGGCGCGCCCTATGACATGGCCTTTGAAAAGAAGGTGCGGGGCATTTTGCAGATGTACCTCGGCGGCGAGGCCGTGGGGGAAGCCTGCGGCGAGCTGCTGACGGGTCGGGTGAACCCCAGCGGAAAGCTGGCGGAATCATGGCCTTACGCGGTGGAGGACACGCCATGCCATGGATTTTTTGCCACCGGCAGCGACGACATCGAATACCGGGAGAGCATCTACGTGGGGTACCGGTACTATGACAGCTTTGGGATTCCGGTGCGGTTCCCCTTCGGCTTCGGGCTGAGCTATACGACCTTTGCTTACGACAATTTGAAACTGAGCAGCGAAACCTACGAGGGCGGAAAGCTGCAAGTTTCTCTGGATGTGACCAACACCGGCAGCGCGGCGGGGGCGGAGATCGTAGAGCTGTACGTGGAAAATCCGCCCGCCGATTATCTGCGGGCAAAGAAGGAGCTGAAAGGCTTCCAAAAGGTCATGCTGGCGCCCGGCGAGACGAAGCGCGTCACGATGGAGCTGGACGAAAGAAGCTTCTCCATGTTCGACGAAGACCGGTTCCGGATGATCGGCGGTACATACCGGGTGCTTATCGGAAGCTCTGTGCAGGATATCCGTCTGACGCAGACGGTAACGGCGCAGGGGGAAGCCTGTACGCGCAATGACCGGGAGAGACTTTCCGACTACTTCCAGAAAGATCTGCACGGCGTGACCCGGCAGCAGTTCGCGGCGCTTTACGGGAAGCCCCTCAGCCACTTTGACGACCGGAAGCCGGGGGAATACAGCCTGTATGACTCCCTGAACCAGCTGTCGGCGGCGTCCCCCATCGCAAGAATGGTACGCAAAGCGGCGCGGCCGCTGGTGTATTCCATGTTCAAGGGCATCCCCCACGATGATCCGCAGGTCGTTATGGTCCTGATGGGCATGGAAAACGGCATGATCGACAGCGTGGTGTGCCAGAGCGGCGGAATGCTGCCCATGCGGGTGGCGGAAGCCATGGTTTTGCAGGCGAACGGCCATCGCGGCAAGGCGCTGCGGAAGCTCATAAGGGGATAATGCGGATGAAAAACAGTTTGGATAAGAGAACAAAATGGTGCTACTGCATCGGCGCGACGGGGCGGGACGCCGCCTACGCGCTGGTGAGCATGTATCTGCTCACTTACGTCCAGTACACCATGAAGCTGACCGTCGCCCAGTTCGGCGTGATCTCCGCGGCCATCGTGGTCTGCCTGATCTGGGACGCGGTCAACGACGCGCTGATGGGCATTATCATCGAGAACACCCACTTCAAAAGCGGGAAATTCAAGCCGTGGATCATCGTCGGCGCGGTTCTGAACGCGCTGGTGATCGTGGCGCTCTTTACCCTGCGGCCGCAGGGCTGGGGCTTTGCCGCCTTCTTTGCCACAGGGTATCTTCTCTGGGGCATGACCTACACCATGAACGACATCGCCTACTGGGGAATGCTCCCCAGCCTGAGCAGCGACCCCAAAGAGCGGGACACGCTGGTGACGCTGATGAGCGTATTCATCTGCGTCGGCCAGTTCGCGGTGGCGGGGATCGTGCCCACGGTGGTGGCGGGAAACGCGATTCAGGCGTACCGGGTGACGGCGCTGATCGTCGCGCTGGCGTTTATCGCGTTCCAGACTTTAGTGGTTCTGGGCGTCCGGGAAGCGCCCCGCAGGGACGATGCGGAGAAGGTGACGCTTCGGAAGATGTTCACCATCTTTATGCGGAACGATCAGCTGGTGCCCATCGGCATTGCGTCCCTGCTGTTCAATATCGGGAACGGACTGCTGATCATCTTCGGCGTGAATTTCTTCTATTTTGAATTCGGCTATGCCGACAGCGGCGACCTGATTTTTCTGTTCACGGTGATGTACGGGCTGGGGACGCTGTTTTCGCAGGCGCTGTATGCCTTCATTTCCAGCCGGATGCACCGCATGACCATCCTGAAAATCTGCATGGCGGCCATTGCTGTGGGCTACGGGATGCTGATGGGCTTCGGCTATGTGCTTCCCAAAAACGTGGTGCTGCTGAACGCCATCGGATTCATCATTTTCTTCTTCCAGGGGCTATACAATCTGGCGGTGATCGTGATGCTCAACAATACCATCGAGTACGACGAGCTTCGCTTCGGGGAGCGCCACGACAGTGTCATTTCCGCGATCCGTTCCTTCTCCGTCAAGCTGGCGGGGGCGGTGAATCAGGGAATTTCCGCGCTGGTGCTCATTATCAGCGGCATTTACACCGTCAGTCAGAACATCTCGGGGCTGGAAATTGAAGTGGGAAAGGGCGGCATGACCAGCGCCCAGGCGTTGGAGAAGGCCAACGCTTTCACGGCGCAGGTGCAGCCCCGGCAGACGCTGCTGCTGAGAATCGGCATGGTGGTCATTCCGGTTCTGGCGCTGACGTGTGCCTATGTTCTGATCCGCAAAAAGTACAAAATTACGGAAGAAGCCTATCAGAAAATGGTCGCGGAGATCGCGGCGCGATAATCCTGTAATATCGAGGGCGGCTGCCAACTGGCAGCCGCCTTTCATGTAGAAATTTTGGCATAAAATTTGTGCGGAATGCCAATAGCCGCTGCCTTTACATGGACAGGGAAATGCGGTAAAATTATCATGATATTTGTGGATAATTCTGATTTTCTGCAATGAAAAATACGTTTTAATACTATTTCCTGATTAAAATCTTAATTTTAATCAGGAAGGCATCGCCTTAAGGCGCTGCCTGTTTTGTGATTTATAAGGAAAGAAATCACAAAACAAGTCTCAT
>ERZ827150.4684-NODE-4684-length-11781-cov-7.533089_pt1 | contig 11781 bp, 9 predicted proteins | sample MGYA00519779_ERZ827150 | MGnify/ENA primary metagenome ERZ827150 (study PRJEB31778, sample SAMEA3449267) | human gut metagenome | biome: human gut; feature: human-associated habitat; material: faeces | place: United Kingdom | collected 2010/2012 ...
CGCTGACCAGAATCTTCATTGTTGCGCGCTCCGTTTTTCAGATACTGAATCTTTTCCCTATTCTACCACGCTTTTGGGCATTGAAAAAGAGGATTTTGCTTTTCCTATCCCCATACCGGGAGGTCCGCCGTAATCTTTTCTAATTCCTGTGCAAGAAACGTCAGTCTTTCCCTCAGATGGTTGTTATGCGGTGCATCTCCGTTCAGCAGATAGTCCGTTCTGACATTCAGGCAGGACGAAAGATCCTGCAGCAACTCAATCGAGCAGCAGCGGCTTCCCGTTTCAACTTTTGCAAGATGGTTCGCACTAACGTTCAGCATTATACTCAACTGTTCCTGTGTAATCCCCTTCTTTTTCCGCAAATCGCGGATACGTCCGCCGAATTCTTTTGCATCAAATCGCATTGTTCAATCCTTTCCTTTGCGCCGAAAACACAAACAGGCCGAGACTCCTTTTCCGAGTCCCGGCCTGTTTTCAGCTTGAAAATGCACAATGACCGCGACTCGATGGAGCTGCTCTTGTGAGCAGCTCACGGAGTATTATCAGCCTTTAATGCATTTCAGGCAATTTTCCCTCTTGCGCAACTGAAACTTGCGCCATGGCGATATTATAGCAAGTGTTTTCATCACTGTACCCTCCCAATAGCCATCTTGGCGGTTTGTCGCACCGAGAACTTTTGCATAAGCAGCCCCGACTGAGGGCTTTTCTGCGATTACTAAGCGATAAGACAATAAGCATCAACTCCTAACTTTTTATAATACGATTAAAACACCCAGATGTACTTGAAAAAGACAAAGTTTTCGGCTAAAATGGAATCATAAGAAAAATCGGCCGAGATTGGAAGCAGGTGATCAATATGAGTTACATTACAAGAAGTCTTGAGAAAGTTGTGCAGCAGGTCACGCAGGAATATTCGGTTGTTCTTGTGACCGGCCCCCGGCAGGTAGGAAAAACAACTATGCTGCAAAAGCTCATGGAAGGAACTTCCCGTGGATATGTTTCACTGGACGATTTGAACGAGCGGGCACTCGCAAAAAATGATCCGGAATTGTTTTTGCAGCTGCATAAGCCGCCGGTTCTGATTGATGAGGTTCAATATGCACCGGAACTATTTACCTATATCAAAGTCTATGCAGATACTCACCATGAGCCGGGTGCCTTTTGGCTGACCGGGTCACAGGTGTTCAAGCTGATGCACGGGGTACAGGAATCGCTTGCCGGGCGTGTTGCAGTGCTGTCAATGACTTCTCTTTCGCAGTCAGAAATAAACGGTGCAGATACCGAGCCTTTCCGTGTGGATTTGGACGCTCTGCTGAACCGCGAGGAAAAAGCTGTGCCCGCAGATACCAAAGATATCTTTGAGCGTATCTATCGGGGCTCCATGCCCGCTATTGCAAGCGGAAAAAATACCAACAGCCAGATTTTTTACAGCAGCTACCTTTCTACCTATATTGAACGCGACGTAAAAGAGCTTTCAGATGCCATCGATGCGCTGAAATTTCTGCGTTTCATGACGGCGGTTGCGGCGCGCTGCTCCCAGATGCTGAATGTTGCCGAAATTGCACAGGATGCGGACATCAATCAGAAGCAGGCAAAAGATTGGCTGCACATTTTGGAAACACTGGGTATCATCTTCTATCTGCACCCCTACTCCAATAACCTTCTGAAGCGTTTGGTAAAAACCCCCAAGCTCTATTTTTATGATACGGGATTGGTCTGCTATCTGACCAAGTGGAGTAGCGCAGAGGTTCTGGAGTATGGTGCCATGAACGGTGCAATCCTCGAAAACTATGTTGTTTCCGAAATTGCGAAGACCTATCTGAATACCGGCAGAGAGCCGTTTTTGTACTACTACCGCGACAAAGATGCAAAAGAGATTGACATTGTTCTGGAGCAGGATGGTGTTCTGAATCCCATTGAAATCAAAAAGACCTCGAATCCCGGCACCGAACTGACGAAGGTATTTTCTTTGCTGGATAAAGCCTCTGTCCCACGCGGGAAAGGTGCTATTGTCTGCATGAAGCCAAAAGTCGGCATCATAGATCGAGATAACTATATCGTCCCGATTTGGATTATCTGAATGGTGTCTTCCTCATCCGGGCAGACCCGGAGCAGCAAATCCACCTCCAACGATTGCATAAAATACGCTTCCAGCCGTGTGCGCTCATCCGGTTCGCTCTCCGCATCGGAAGAGAAAGGATCAGGTTCACTCCCCTCGGTTTTATTCCACTCAGTCTTATTTCCTCGTGATTTTGCCGTTTCCTGCTGCGCTGAATCCGCGGCACCGGAACCGTTCTTTTCACGATTCCGGAAACGCGGGTCTGCAAAGTTTTTGACGTAAATCAGATTTGGTTTTCCCAGCCCGCGCCGTTTGCGCTCAATCAGACCAAACTTTTCCAATTCCCGGAACAGTTTGGTAGCCTTGTTGTCTGCGCAGCCCAGTGCATCCATCACTTCCTGCACAGGAAAAATGATATACACCCTTCCCTGCTCATCCAGCCATCCGTTTTTCACCGACAGCCCCATGCGGTCCAGCAGGATGCCGTACAGCGTTTTGGCATCGGTGGACAGGTCCTTGAATTTTATGTCCCGGAATAAAATTTTGGGCACCCGGAAATACGAGAACATCTCGCCCGACTGCCCATAGAAATAGTCAAACATCCTGATTTCCTCGCTTATCCTGCCTTGTCACATCCTTGACACCTCCGTTCGTAGTATGATGAAATATGTATGACTATCGTTATTTTTCTTTACAAAGACGGCCTACCATGCTACAATAGCCGCATCTACGGCCACCGGACAACAGGAAAGGAGTATCTCATGGCCAAAACTGCCGACACCATTGCCATCTATTCCCGCAAATCCCGCTACACCGGCAAGGGCGAAAGTATCGGAAATCAGATCGACCTCTGCCGCGAATATATCCGCACTCACTACGGCGATGCCGCCGCGGAACATGCCGTTGTCTTTGAGGACGAGGGCTTTTCCGGCGGCAACCTGAACCGCCCGGATTTCAAAAAGATGATGACTGCGGCCAAGGAATGGAAATTCAAGGCCATTGTGGTCTACCGTCTGGACCGCATCAGCCGCAACATCAGCGACTTTTCCAGCCTGATTGAAGAACTGGGACGGCTGGGCATCGACTTTGTGTCCATCCGTGAAAGTTTTGACACGTCCAGCCCCATGGGCCGCGCGATGATGTACATCGCATCGGTGTTCAGTCAGCTGGAACGTGAGACCATCGCGGAGCGCATCCGGGACAACATGCACGAGCTGGCAAAGACCGGGCGCTGGCTGGGCGGCACCACCCCCACGGGCTATGCTTCCGAGAGCGTCAAGAGCATCACGGTGGACGGCAAGACCAAAAAGGCCTGCAAGCTCAAGCTGCTGCCGGACGAAGCAGAGATCATCTACAAAATTTTCGACCTCTACGAGCAGTACGATTCCCTGACCATGACCGAGACCGAGCTGCTGCGGCAGGGCATCAAAACAAAAACCGGGCGTTCGTTCACCCGGTTTTCCATCAAGTCGATTTTGCAGAATCCTGTCTACCTGATTGCAGACAAGGACGCCTATCAGTATTTTGTGGACAATGAGGCAGAACTGTTCGCCCCGGAGTCCGATTTCGACGGTGTGCGCGGCGTGCTGGCCTACAACCGCAGCGACCAGGAAAAAGGCCGTGCTACGGTCTACAATCCCATCAGCGAATGGATCGTTTCGGTGGGCGAACACCCCGGCATCATCTCCTCGAACCGGTGGATTCGGGTGCAGGAATCGCTGGAGCGGAACAAATCCAAGTCCTACCACAAGTCCCGCGGCAACGAAGCCCTGCTCACCGGCCTGCTGTGGTGCTCCTGCGGCAGCCGGATGTACCCCAAGGTCACCGGGCGCAAAACTGCAGACGGACAGGTTGTCTTTCCTTATATGTGCAAACTGAAGGAGCGCAGCCGGAGAGAGTTATGTAATGTCCGGAATGCCAACGGCAATTTGCTGGATGCTGCCATCTGCGAGCAGGTCAAGCACCTTGCCGACCATTCCAGCGACTTTATGAAGCAGTTGGAAAAGGCAAAGTCCGCCCACGCAGGCAACCGCTCCGAGTTTGAGACCAAGCTTTCCACCCTGCGCAAAGAGCAGGCCGAGACGCAGCGGAAGATCACCGCCCTCATCGACTCCCTTGCCGATTTTGGAGACAGCACCGCCGCCGTCCACCTGAAAAAGCGCATCGAGGAGCTGAACGGTCAGGATGCCGCCCTGAGCTCCCGCATCCGGGAACTGGAAAGCCTTACGGACGAAGGCGTTCTGGCAGGGATGGAATTTGACCTGATGCGTCAACTGCTGACCGTGTTCCACGACAACATCGACGACATGACCGTGACGCAGAAGCGCGCTGCCATCCGCACGGTGGTGCGCAAGGTGGTGTGGGACGGCAAGGTGGCGCATGTGGTGCTCTTCGGTTCACCGGAGGATGAAATCGACTGGACCACCTTCCCGGTAGACCCGGAAGAGGACGACAACGATCCCGAGGGCGGTGGAGATGGTTCCGATTCTCCATCCGGCGTTCGCTGGGGTGAGGATAGCAAACGAGATCCGGATGCAGTTCCGGCGGGAGCGCAAGAGCGGGCAGACCGTCTCCTTACAGGAAACCTTGGAGGCAGACGGGGACTCGGCGCTGACCTTAGCGGACGTGATACAGGACGGCTTTTGCATGGAGGAATGCTGTGAGAAGAAGGCAGACCTGCTCCGGGTGCGGCAGCTGCTGGAAACGCTGCCTGCGCGGGAGCGGCAGATTCTGCTGCTGCGGTACGGGCTGGCCGGGCAGCCGCCCCTGACCCAGCTGGAAACGGCACAGCTGCTGGGCATCAGCCGCAGCTATGTGTCCCGTCTGGAAAGCCACGCGCTGTGCCAGCTGCGCCAATATTGGGACAAAAAACCGGCGCAGGAGTGAAACATTTCTCCTGTGCCGGTCTCGGAATCCTTATTCGGTCAGCGCGCTTGCCTGGATCTCGTCCAGCTGCTCAAAGGTGTACAGCCGGTTCAGCGCCTCGACCAGCTCCTTTTTGGAAAGGCGCGGCGGCAGGCCCAGTGCATTCAACAGCTTTGCCTTACGCTCTGCGCTGCCCGGCTTGCCGGAGAGCCCCCATTCGTACAGGTCCGTGTAGGTGATCTGCCGACCTTCCGGGCGGGCAGGCGCTGCGCCTGCCTCAGCCCCGAGGGCATCCCGCAGAGCCTGCAGAACGATGGCATCCTCCACACCTTCCACCCCCAGCAAACCTTCCTTGCCGGGCTGCTCCTTGCGCTTTTCCTTGCCATGAATAGCGGGCACATAGGCCTGCACCACGTTCTTTTCGCCCACCAGATTCGTGATGTAATTCCGGATGCGGAAGCCCGCCGCATCCGAATCCGTCAGCAGGATCAGCCCGTTTTTCTGCGCCAGCGCTTTGAACAGCTGCTGGCGCTTTTTGTCTTTGTAAATGCCAAATCCATCCGTCAGCAGGATCATGGCATCGGTCAGGTGCGCAAGGCGGGCGGCATCGTATTTGCCCTCCACGATCAGCACCCGGCCGGTATGGATCATTTCATTCTGCATCATCGTCCACTCCCTGCCATGGCCAGCCGGCACAGCGCCGTTTCCAGCAAGATCTGCTCTTCCACCGGCTGGCTCTTCAGGCTCTGGTCCAGCTCCAGCAGCACCTGCAGGCAGGCTTCGATCTGCCCCAGCGTATAGTGCGACGCCGTTTCGGCCGAGCGCTTGAGCCGGTAATCGCTGCCCTTGTAGCCAAAGTCCTTGAACACCGTACTGTAGTTCTTTTTGCGGGCCGTGCCCAGCTTGACCCGGTACAGGTCCACATAGCTGCCGATCATGGCCGCCGTGATGGCAATGGGCTCCTGCTGCAGGCGCAGAAGGGTCTGCAATTTCTTGCAGGCACCAGTGGCGTTTTTGGCGGTGATCATGCGGATCATCTCAAACACATCGGCTTCCAGGCTCACGGTGCCCATATCGGCCACCATGGCAGCGGTCACGGTCTGGTAGCCGGACAGCGCACAGAGCTTGTCCACCTCATTTTCCAGCAAAAATGGATCCTCGCCACAGCGTTCCAGCAACGCAGCAGCCGCGCCGTCCGGCAGTGAGGTTCCCTGTGCCTTTGCCCGGTCGATCATCATAGCCTTGAGCTCAAAGGGACGAGGTTTGGCCAGCTCTTCAACGTAGCCGATGGCCTTGCACTGGGCAATGAGTTTCTGGGCCGATTTCCCAGCCTTGAGCTTGCTGCGCTCCAATGGGAACACACTGCCCAGCACCACCACCGCATTTTCCAGGCTGGCCAGCGTACTGCACAGCTCGTCCAGATCCTTTGCGCCGTATGCGCCCGGGTCCACCTCCGGCAGCACCACCACGCGGCGGGTGCCAAAAAAAGAGATGGTGCCCGCCGCCATGATCAGTCCTTCGATTTCCGGAGCCGCACCGTCCAGCACGGTTGCGTCCTCGTCACTGTCTGCCGAGAGGATGCGGACAGCCGCATTCACCGCCTGCCGCACCAGATACCGCTCTGTGGAATAAAAATAGTACACCGGGCAGCCTTTGTCGGCCAGCTGCCGGAGTTTTGCCTCGGTCGCCAAACCCGCGGCCCCCTTTCGGATGAATTGTTATAATACCCATATAGTGTACCACACTCCGGCCGGATTGCAAAGCATCACTCTGCCCGCCAGCCGCCGGAAGGGCGCAGGCTGAGGGAAGCATATACCGCTTCCCCGCCCTGCATCCATTGGTAATGATCACTCCGGCTCAGCAGCTGTTCCCACTGCACGGCCTCCGGCTTTGCCGGAGATGCCAGCAGCCACTGCGCCCGGACCGGTTCGGCCAGCGTCACCGTTCCGCTCACGGTCACGAACTGCTGCTCCCCGATGGTCAGCCGCACAAGGCAGCCGGACCGGGTACGCAGGGTCTCCACTGCTGCGGTCGACGTCTGTCGGGTGACGGCGCTTCCCACCGGCTGCACTGCCACTCGGCACATCGTCCGGGCAGGCAGCGTGCAGGCATTTTCCGGGTCCAGACGCAGATCTGCCAGCAGTTCCACCGTGGTCACGCCCCGGCGGGCCAGCTGGTTTTCCACCGCCCGCTGAGTGGATGCCCCACCCCGGAACAGCACCACGGCTGTGTGATTCTGGCTGACCACCACCGCCGGGCTGTTGGCACTGCCCACAAGGTCGACGTGCACCACATCCCGGCACAGGGCATTGCCTGCGCCAATGGCAAGGGCTGCCGTCAGCAGAAGGCCCGGCACAGCCACCCGCAGCCGTACCTTCCAGACATGTGCCAACCCGCACAGAGCCATCAGCAGCAGACAAACAATGGCTGCATAGTTTGTGTCAAAATACAGCCCCGCCCCAGGCTTGGCGCTGACCCACACGGCCCAGCGATTCAGCAGGGCGGTCAGAAATTCCGCCGCTTTGCCAATCATCGTATATAACGGCCCGGCTGCCGGGACCAGCCCCGCAAAGGCAGTACCAAGGCCCAGAAGCATCATGGGTTTGACCATCCAAAGCACTGCTACGCCGGACAGCACTGCATAAATGCTGACGCTGAGGCCCCGCAGCACCAGAACCGGAAAGGCAGCCGTCGAAGCACAGACCCCGATGCACACCGTCTCGGTCAGGCTGCTGCGGACATGTCGCAGGATGCGCTGCAATACAGCGGGCTTTTTCTTCCGGGTCGCGTGCGCTGCAAAGAGTGCATGCAGGTGACGGGAAAGCTCCGCACCGGCCAGTGTACCCAACACAGCGGCAAACGACAGCTCAAAGCCGATATCACACACGGCATAGCTGTTGCGGGCGGTCATCAGGATGCCCGCCGCCGCCAGTGAGGTGAGGGCGTCCGATGCGCCATAGACCCACACACCCAGTGCGCTGACCCATACCGCCACCGCTGCCCGGCAGACAGAAGGCGTAAAACCGGTGACCCCTGCCAGCAGCAGCGCCAGAAAGGCCGTAAACAGCGCCTTGACCCGGCGGCTGCGATAACTGCGTTCCCGCCTGCGTCGGCCGAACACGTCCCCGCACAGAATGGAGACGTGCATCCCGCTGACCACCAGCACATGGGAAAGGCCCGCACCCCGGTAGGCGCTGCGCAGGGCGGAAGAAAGATGGTTCCGGTCGCCCACCGTCATGGCGGCCAGAACCCCGCCGGCATCCTCGTTCATCTCACCGCGCAGGCTGGTACTGAGCCGCTTTTGCAGGCGGCCGGTGCGCGCCCGGAAGCTGCTGCTTTTGCCCAGCCGGGCAAAAGCCTGCGGCTCCCTTGCCCACAGTACAACGCCGTCGGCAAAGAGGGTTGTACGGTCGGCAGGCTCCGGCGCTTCCAGTGCAAAGCGCCCCTCTACCCGCTCCCCGGCTTCACAGACCGGCAGGGTATCGCATTCCACCCGGAACTCTGCCGCCCGGCCGTTGACCCGTTCCACCCGCAGCACCGCATCCACGATACCCGGATAATAGGATGCCGACACCGATTCCACTTCTGCCGTCAATGCTACCGTCTGCCCGGCGTATTTTTCCAGCGTTTGTTCCAGACGGGCACTGGTATGTCTCGCGGCAGCCAGCCCGGCCGCCGCACCCAGCAGCAGGCAGAGCAATGCTTTGCGGGTGCGGTCCGGGATGCACAACAGCAGGCAGACGGCTACAAAAAATGCCGCAAACGGCACAAAAAGTTCCGTTTGCGGCAAAAAATCGCATACTAACGCAACACCCAGCATTCCGGCGCAGAATACGCAGAGCGGGCGTCGCATGGCGGCTTAGTGGAAGAACAGGGGCAGCGGCTCCAGGAAGATGATATCCTTGCGCTCTGCTGCGTCACCCTCGGCCAGAACAGCAGCCTGGCCCACGATGGTGCACTGGGTCTGCTCGGCCAGTGCATCCAGAGCTTTCAGCGAACCACCGGTGGAGATCACATCATCCACCACCAGCACGCGCTTGCCGCTCATCTTGTCCAGCTCCTTGCGGTCAATGACCAGCTTCTGCTTGCCGGCGGTGGTAATGGACTGATCTTCCACCACAACGGGGTCCGGCATATACAGCTTGACGCCCTTGCGTGCACAAACGTAAGGCTTGCCGCTCTGACGGCTCATCTCGTGGGCCAGCGGGATGCCCTTGGCCTCAGCGGTGAGCAGGATATCAAACTCCGGGCACTTCTTCAGCAGCTCGGTAGCAGCAGCCACGGTCAGCTCGGCATCACCCAGCATGATGAAAGCGGCAATATCCATGTGATCGTTGACCTTGCAGATGGTCAGCTCACGGGTCAGGCCTGCAACGTGCAGGGTATAAGTTTCAGCCATAATCAAAATCTCCCTTTCGTATCGGAATCAGACAGGCAGTTTTTCGCCGCCCAGAACATGGAAATGCAGATGCTTCACGGTCTGGCCGGCATCCTCACCCACATTGGAGATGATACGGTAGCCATTTTCCAGCCCCTGCTCCTTGGCCAGCTTTGCGATGACGGCAAAGATGTGGCCCAGCAGGGCACCATCCTCCTCCGTCAGCATAGCGGCAGAAGCAATGTGCTTTTTAGGCACCACCAAAAAGTGCACCTTGGCCTGGGGGTTGATGTCGTAAAACGCCACCACCTGCTCATCCTCGTACAGCTTTTTGGAGGGGATCTTGCCCTCTGCGATCATGCAAAACAGACAATCTTCCATGGGGAACACTCCTTCCTGCTTCTACATAAACGTCCTAGCCCTCTCCGTCACGGCGTGAGCCTCGAGAGGGCTAGCCCGTTTTATTTTTTAGCCCAGGGCCTTCTTGACGATGGCACCCACAGCAGCCAGTGCCTCGTCGATCTTGGTCTCGTCCTTCAGGCCAGCCATTGCAAAGTCCGGCTTGCCGCCGCCCTTGCCGCCGGCGATAGCAGCCAGCTCTTTCACCAGCACACCGGCCTTCAGGCCCTTTTCCTGTGCCAGCTTGTTGACGGTGACAGCCATGGTGATCTTATCCTCGGCCTTGCCCACCAGCACAGCCACCACAGGGTTCACGGCCTTGTCACGGATGCTGTCGCACATGCCGCGGAGGGTGTCGCCAGTGGTACCGGTAAAGTATGCAGAGGCGATCTTCACGCCGTCTGCTTCCTCGGCATTATCGAACAGGCTGTCCACCTTGGAGGCGGCGATCTTAGCCTTCAGCTCCTCCAGCTCCCGGCTCATGGCCTTGTTCTCAGCCATCACAGCCTCAGCACGAGCAGGCAGAGAGGTGACGTTGTTGGCCTTCAGGGTGCCAGCCACGGTGTGCAGCATAGCCTCCTGCAGGTTTGCACGGACCAGCAGGTTGCGGCCGGTAACAGCCTCGATGCGGCGGATGCCTGCAGCCACAGAGCTCTCGCTGACGATCTTGAAGCCGCCGATCTGAGCGGTGTTCTTCACATGAGTACCGCCGCAGAACTCGGTAGACCAGCCCTCGATGTCCACCACACGGACCACCTTGCCATACTTTTCGCCAAACAGGGCCATAGCACCCAGCTTCTTGGCCTCCTCCACCGGCATCTCCTGGACGGTGACGTTCATGGAGTCAAAGATCTTGTCGTTGACGATCTTCTGCACCCGTGCCAGCTCCTCGGGGGTCACAGCACTGAAGTGGGTAAAGTCAAAGTGGGTGATGGAGGCATCCTGGTAGGAACCAGCCTGGTGCACATGGTCACCCAGCACCTCACGCAGGGCAGCCTGCAGCAGATGGGTGGCGGTGTGGTTCCGGGCAATGGCCATGCGGTATTCCTTATCGACCTTTGCGGTCAGGTGGTCACCCACCTTCACGATGCCGCTTTCCAGCACACAGGTGTGGACGTAGTAGCCCTTGGGGGTCTTTTTCACGTCCAGCACGCGCAGGCTGCAGTCGGCACTGGTCAACACGCCGTGGTCAGCGGCCTGGCCGCCCATCTCGGCGTAGAACGGGGTCTTGTCCAGCACCACCAGCACGCCTTCCTTGGCCTGCTCGTCGGTAGCAATGGCGTCGGTCAGGGTCTCCTCGTCGCTCAGGGCCACTACCACGCTGTTGTCGTTCAGGGTATCGTAGCCGGTGAACACGGTGGGCTCGGCGGTCAGGCCGCCGAACAGATCCTCGCTCCAGCCGGAAATGTTCTTCTTCAGGCGCTCGGCGCGGGCGCGCTCCTTCTGCTTCTTCATCTCAGCGTGGAAGCCTTCCTCGTCGATCTCCAGGCCCTGCTCCGCAGCGATCTCCTTGGTCAGATCCAGGGGGAAGCCGAAGGTGTCGTTGAGCTTAAAGACGTCCAGGCCGCTCAGCAGGTTCTGGTGGGCCTTCTCCAGGCCGTCGATCATGTTGTTCAGGATGTTCATGCCGGCGTCGATGGTACGGGCAAAGTTTGCCTCCTCGGTGCCGATGACCTTCTTGATATAGGCGTCATGCTCGCGCAGCTCGGGGTATGCACTCTCGCTGGACTGGATAACAGTCTCCACCAGATCCACCAGGAAGGGGTGGTCGATGCCCAGCATCCGGCCATGACGGGCGGCACGGCGCAGCAGGCGGCGCAGCACATAGCCACGGCCCTCGTTGGAGGGCAGGATGCCGTCGGACACCATGAAGGTGCAGCTGCGGATGTGGTCGGTGATGACGCGGATGGAAATGTCGGTCTTGGGATCCTGCTTGTAGGTCTTGCCCGCGATGTGCTCCACATGGTGCAGCACGCTCTGCACGGTATCCACCTCAAACAGGTTGCCCACGTTCTGCATCACACAGGCCAGACGCTCCAGGCCCATGCCGGTATCAATGTTGGGGCGTGCCAGACGCTCG
>ERZ827150.4694-NODE-4694-length-11753-cov-4.389981_pt1 | contig 11753 bp, 15 predicted proteins | sample MGYA00519779_ERZ827150 | MGnify/ENA primary metagenome ERZ827150 (study PRJEB31778, sample SAMEA3449267) | human gut metagenome | biome: human gut; feature: human-associated habitat; material: faeces | place: United Kingdom | collected 2010/2012 ...
ATACCCGACAATAGCAAATGATTTATTTTAAAACATCTGTATTACAATTTTTATTGCCTTATTAATAGCTTTCGCTTCATCATATAAGGTGATTGAGAATCACTTTTATAATCGGAAAATATTTGCAAGGCTTATAACTTGTTTTTGCTTTTTGTACGTTTTCGCATAATATAAACACACTATTATTAGTTGTCAATAGTAGGCAATACTATAACAAAAATCCCCTGCTATCAAGAGAGACAACAGGGAATTTTACTACGGCAAATTTCTTTTCGTCAAAACGAAGTATAGTGCCACTTGACACTACTTCACAAATATACAACTTTTATGCGGATTCATAGAAAGAACACTACTTATTTTTGAATAATCATCTTGCTGATTTCATATCCTCACACATACGCTTTACCATGAAAGCATATTCCTTTGCACTAATCTCGTTCTTCCGGATTTGCATTCCAAAATGAGACATAACCATCACTCTTTCTCTTGCAAAGTAGTTTTTATCCATTTTTGAGCTATTTCCCGGCTTTTCCTTAGCATTTATTCGTTCAAGCATATATTTCTCATAGAAAGGATAGAAGATACTTTCTTGCGTATCTTATCGTGCTCGGAAGGGAAATATGAAAATCCCAATTGGGAAAGAGCTTCTGCTGCATATGCCCAATCATTATTAGCAATCATGACTTCTACAATTTTCATGTATTCAATTTTTATGTGAAGGTTAATTATATTGTTTCTTTGGGACATTTCAGACAGAAAAGAGGCTCCTCCGATTATCTCTACATATTCGGTAATGAGCTTCTCCGATTGTTCGGACAGTTCTTTTTCAGAATGTTCTCCTTCGATGATAAGTTTACTCTTATCTCCTGTAAATACATCTATGAATGTATCCAATGAGATTTTGTCTAGGTCAGTGTATAGCATATTAATATCCTATTAAATAATTGTTTAAATATTTCTTTCACTTCTTTTCCAATCGGATAGATTAGTCCTTTTCTTTAGGTATCTGACTATTTTCTTTGTTTCTCCAGTTATATCCTCAAACTTTTGTTCTAATCTACCAACGTTATTATTTACATTTACTATTATCGGCTCTCCATTATCTCCGCTTCTCATTTGTCGATCAAGCATTAGAGCATCAGAATGTAAAGACATCTTGCGATAATCGACCAAATTAGGGATAACCTTCGCTCTTTTGGGGATATCTACCAAAGTGGGAACAGAAGGAGTAATATACGCACCATTATCAGTTTCAATAACCTCCTGCCTGCCTCCATCACCAACAATAGCCAAACCACCGGGATGATTATCAGTCCCCTTTGCGTATTTAGGTATCGGCTGCGAGGCAATTATAGCTACTTGGGCGGCTCCCATAGCTCCGATTACAGCCGCAAGAATAGGACCAGCGAAAGGTCCGGCCTCTGCCAAAGCCTTCATTATAGCCTGAGAGGTAGCAATAGTCGTCTGAATAATGGAATTAGCCTTTTGCCACTTGGCCTGCTTTTGTTCCAAGTCAGCTTTTTGCTTTTCCAGTTCATCGTGCTTCTGTTTGGTTCTAACTTCTGCCGCTCTCTTTCTCGATTCACCTTCTTCCTTAGTTATAACTCCGCTATTAACTAGATCTTCAATACGTTCTTTCTCTTCTTCCCCGGCTTCCTCGTTCTTTTCCTGTTCTTCTTCTATTTGCTCAATACGAGCATCAAAGGCAGATGTCATAATAGAGGTTATTCCGTTCATAAGTTGGGCGGTAGCTTGAAGAATCATACTAGCTTTCTCGGTGGGATCAAGCTCTTCCCAGAATTTCCCAAAGTTGCTTACTCCGCTTTCTGTAAACTTGTTGATTATATCAGTGAAGGCACTAAAGATGTCAGCCGTGTTTCCTAATGAATCTTGCGCTACACTTTGCATATTTTGGAGGGCATTAGTAAATTCGGCAATGGCTTTGTCTTTTTCGTCAAATGTCCCTATATTCAAATTATCAAGTTGCGTTTTTAAATTATCTATTGCATCCTGCAATTCTTTCGCCCTCTCTGAATTGACATCTAGTTCTGCAAGCTCGGCTTCCGCTTGAGCAATCTGTAGCCGTATAGCTTCTTTTGAGTATTTGGCAGTGATAGCAAGGCTTTCTTTTTCATAGTTTTCTCTGCTTATTTTCCCTTCTTTATATTTCTTGTCAAGAATATTTTGCTCGTTTAAAGCACTGGTACTAAGATTGGAAATTTCCGCTTCTGCAAGGCGGTTGTTTTCATCTATGATTATTTGAGCCTTTTCTTTCTGGTATTGTTCCCCTAATAGCTTGATTCTGTCATAAAGATACTTTATTTGCTTGGGCGTTAAAGTGTCATCATTCATTATTTGGTCCTGAAGATCTTTAACCTGGCGTTCGTACTCAACCCATGCAATCTTTTTTTTCTTTTCAACCCCTTCTTCCTGTATGGAGATGGCAACATCTTGCGTACGTCGATACTCTTCTAGTTCGGCTTGTTGCTGCTTACGGTTTATATCTTCCAAGTTTTTGGCTTGTTGTTGCTCTAATGCTTTTATTTGATCGTTGATTGCCTGCTTTCCTTTGACTGTCAGATTGGATTCTGTTTTCAGTTGTTGCTTCAAATCTTCTATTCTACGTTGAAAAGATGCAGCTGTTTGTAGACGTTGACGGGTGAAGCCGTCTCCGATTAGTTGAACCTTCTCGTCTTCCGCCTTTCGAATAAGGGATTTTTCTTTATCTGCAATTTGCCTGTTTTCTTCTATTCTTTGATTTCTAATTCTTTCTTGCTCTGATTTCAGGTCCTTATTTTCCGTAGCAAGTTCAACTCCAATTTGTATTTTTTCTTCTGTTTCATTTATTTTTTGCTGGAGTAACTCTTTTGCATCTTGGACTTTCTTTTTGCTTATTTTCCCGTTTAAATTTAAATCAATAGACACTTCTTTATGTTCATCTCTTATAGCCTGATAAACTCTGTTTAACTGATCCTTATATTGTTCTAATTTGTCCTTGTTTTGATCTATATTGTGGACTTCTTCACTATAAAAGCCGAGTAATTTATTATTTCTAATGAGACGTTCTTTGTATATCTCATCTTCTAAAGTCCTTGTTTCAGAAAGTGATGCTTTTCGGGATTTAGCTATTTCTAGTTCTCTTTGAAGGCCTTTTATGTTTTCATCATTGACTTGTATTAAAGTGCGAGATTTATATTCGAGATATTCTCTATATTCTTTTTCGTATTCATTTAGACGTTTTTGGTTCTCGGAAGCGTTTGCCGTTCCTTTTGCGTATAATGCCAAAGCCCCTACAACAGTAACTAATGCCATCGCTAGAAGAACATAAGGATTTGCTTTAGCCACAAGGTTAAAAGCCGCTTGTGCAACTGTTGCAGCTTTGGTTACAATGATATTTTTCCCCTGGGCGGCAGTATTCAAATTTGTAGCTTTAACCAATGCAGCTTCTTGAATAGCGGCCACACCTTTCATCAAAGAGCTTTGCTTTTGTAATGCTGTCTGAATCCTGATAATCGAATTACTGATAACAAAAGCCGCTTGAAGGTCGGTTTGTATTTCTTCCAGTTCTTTATCCGACATTCCTAATAAGTGGGTGGCTCCGGTGGCTGCTCCCATACTTGACACAATGGCGTCTATTCCTTGTGATATTGCGTCGAATGTAAACGTATCACTTGCTCCTTTAGAAACAGAATCTTGTACATCCGCCATAGCGTCTTTCAGGATCGAAGCTTTTTGAATCATTTCATCAATTTTTTGCTGAAGCTCTTTGCCGGATGCACTTTTTTGTTCTTCTGCTGTCAAGGCTCTATATTGCAATGTTAGAAGAGCTATCTCTTCGATCATGCTTCTATATTCGCTTCTTAGTCCCTTGGCGGCATTCTCGTATTGGCCCACTTTTCTTTGATGTTCTCCCATGGAAGATGATGCCTCTTTCAGATAGGTGTCAAGTTGTTGTATCTCGGTTGCCAGTTTGGTCCCGCCAGTGGATTTTGCCTCCTCGTCATTCATTTGTTTGTAGGCAATCTTCATCCTTTCAAGTTGAAGGGATAATTGCTGATAGCTTCCTTCCGATGATTGAATAGTCTTCTCTTCATTTACTAAGATTCTGTTAAGTTCCTGCTTAGACTGTTTCAATTCTCTTTCATGTGATACGAGTTCCAAACGTTGTTTACCCGCTTCGCTTGATGTAATCAACCCCTTCTTTTCTTTCTCTTCCAAATCTTTTTGAGAAGCGACAACAGCTTTTAGCTCTTTGTTTAGTTGATTTAGACGGACAATATTTTGCTGCCTAGTTCCTAGTATACTATCAGCTATCTTTAATGATTCTTGGTCTACCTGATAAGCTTCACGTTTAGCGATATTCGATTTTTCAATTTCGGAGGCTTCTTTGCTTATAAGAGAGGAGCTTTGTTGACGGGTGGTGTTGGTAGCGGTTATTGCCTTTTTAAGATTGTCATTTGCGGCAGCCTCATCAAGAATAGCCTTAACCCGCTTTTGAACTTCTGCATTTAAATGTAGTAATACATTCTTCTGTTCTTCTTGTATTCTCTTTATCTTATCCTCCAGAGCATACACTTTTTCTATAGCGGCATAATAATCCTTGGCCTTGCTTATCAGTTCGCTGTACGGACCCGGTTTTATCTTTAGTCCTTCCGCCATAGCATCCCCAGCCTTTTTATAAGCCGCAAAAGTGCTGTCAAGTTCGGATTTTAGTCTTTCTAATTGCTCAAACGCCTTCTGATCGACTACATCAGTAATTTTTAATTCGTTCATATTAATTAAATTTAGTGCCCGGCTCCTTCACCGGGCAGGTTATAAAATGAGAAGTGGTTTGCTTTATTATAGCATTATTGCAAAAAGTTTTTGCCTTTGAAGATTTCTTTAGACACGTCTTTATTTATCTGCTTTAGCCCTTCTTTTTGGCATTCAATTAAAGTAGCTAAGGCTGACCTTATATCTTCTTTGAGCGTTTTCATCATTTCATCATAGAAAAACGTTTCGCCGGGGTGTTCCTTTTTCCATTTAGTAATATAATCCAGTCCTTCATCTGTTTTAAAGAAAGCTTCTAGCATCGCTATATTCAGTTTAAAACTTCTGATATACTCAAGGTGCAAATTATCGACATCGTTTAGATCCTCAATCATTAAAAGATTTATAATGGATTCTTTGATGTTTTTCTCCACTTTAAAGCTAACTTTGTAGCCTTCAAACAATGCTTCATAATATTCGTAGCATTCATCTTCTTTTATTTTATTCATAAATCCTATAGGTTTATTCCGGGCAGAGAATCAATAAAGCATCCCTGCCCGGTATTGGGTTATACAATCTTTGCCAGTGCGGAAATGAGTTTTTCCAGTTCTTCCCCTTCAATGGAAAAGCCGGGTTCCTCTCCGCTATCTTCCCTTGCTTGTCTGGCCTCATCGCTTTCATCAATAGTGATAACTGCGAGATTGGCTGGTGTTTCGTCCGGGTTTATTCCTCTGTATACCGTAATCTTGTCCACGAAAGATTCCGCTTTAAGGTCTATCCCGGATTTTGGCAGTTCTTCACTACCTAATTTTAGCAACTGAATTCCCAGTTTACGGGCTTCTTCCGCATTTAGGTGTACGGTGTTCTCTTCCGTTATGGATCCCCCGTTTACTGTTTTAGTGATAAGGACTTCGTTGTTATCACCTCTTCTCACGTAAAGATGTTTTTCACTGTCTTTTCTTACTCCGAAAAATGTTTCTTGTTTCATGATTTTAAAAATTAAATTGGTTAATAATTTATTTAGTTGAGCAATACTCTATTAATTGCCTTTATTCGGCATAATCTTTGCGTTTAAGCAACTTTCTCCGCAAAGATGAATATCTTATTATCCCGCAAAAGAAAATGGCTTAAATCGCCTTATTTGAATTGAATATATTTTATCTGTCAAATTTCGGTAGTTCATTCTTTTCTTACTTCACATTCAAAACCTAGGTTTCTTAATTCATTCATCCGGTATTCTTGTAAAGGTCTGGGCTTTTCTTCCGGCCTTTTCACTTCGATAAACGACGCTTTCCCGTTTTTTAGGCATAGCAGATCAGGAATACCCGGTTTATTTGTGAGAATCAATTTAACCACATAATAACCTTCTGCCTCTAACCGTTTGATGATGCGAGCCTGTATTTTACTTTCTAGTTCTGCCATAGTACGAAAGTGTAAAGTCTTGCTTTCCGTGTACTGCTTCCAGTATCTTGCTTTCAATCCCGCAGTCAGAGCACAGAAAGTAAACATCTGCCGGGCTGGTGCGCTCTTTTGAAACTAGGCGGTTCTTGCCTTGCTCGTATGATAGATAACTAAATTCGAGATTAAAGAAAATCAAAGCATCCGCTGTATCAAGTCTCACACCTTCACGTGCCCGGCGAACTTGCGATATGAAGACTTTATTTGATGAGGCTTGAAACTCTTCCGGGCTATCCGTCCAGTTCGGGAAGACAGACTGTAATAACTCCGCTTCGGATTGGTACACGTAAAACAATGCAATTTTCCGGTCTTTAAAATAGCTCTTCACAAAATCCGCCTTACTGCTGTCAAATATCAAATGCTCGCCATTCTCGGAAATTACACTCCCGGAAGATAGTTGATGTAATTTAGTCAAAAGCTTTGCCGGTGAATCTCCTAGAACAGTATAGCCGTTGATGTCTACAACCAAATCGTTTTGTAATCTCCTGATATATTCTCCGGTCCTGTCTTCCAACTGTACCTGCAATATGTGCTCGTTGATATTCACCTCAAATCCCGCCTGTTCCTGGGAGTAAGAGATAAACAGGTTTCTAGTATCATTGTCTATCTTTGGTTTGTTGGCGCATGAGTAGTCGTTTATGAGATACCCGTTTACTCTCTTCTGCCGTGTGTATACGTACTCTTTCGCCCATTTATAGAAACTTTTATAGCTTTTCCACGATGATTTGCTGCATACCCAGAATTGGTGATACAGCTGTGAGTAGCTTTCGGGTGAAGGTGTGCCGGACAAATAAAGCACGGGCAAACCTTCGCAAATGGTCCTTATCTCCTGTGTACGCTTGCTTGGCTTGGGATATGCTCCCAGTGAATGGGCCTCATCAATTATCACAAGGTCGTACTTTCCTGTCACCTTGTGGCTGCTTTCAAAATTGACAACTTCCAGCTTAAAAGATGGTTGTAATGCGATATAGTCGTTTTTTACGCTGGGGATGGCTTTTAGCTTGGTGATGAATAAAACACTTTTTGCGTTGAATTTATCAGCGGCATATAAAGCCGTGAGCGTTTTCCCTGTCCGGCATTCCATCGATAGGTAACAGCATCCGAAAGCTGTTAGTTTATTGGCCGCCTGGATAGCGATGTTATTTTGATATTCTCTTAGTTTCATAGATTTTTCTTTGTTTTATTGAACATGAATGAAGGAATATATTTCCCTATGTTTTCATTGATGATTTGCTGTCTTTTCCTGTACTTCTGTATTTTTTTACCGTAGAGTGTTATTTTCCCCCGGTATAATGGTTTCCCGTACTTCTTGCGAGGATCATCCAACTTGCCTAACTTGCGGAAGAATATATTTTGCTTATTTTCCATTTGGATGCTATAGACGTGATTAAATGCGTACCGGCTTGCTATAATATTCCCGTCTAAAAATAGTTTTCGACATTTGCGCCTTGTGCATGGACAAACAAAATACCACACATAGCCCTGTCCTAAATTACTGGGCTCTTTTCTTAACTCTATCTTCTCCTGTTTTTTCTTCCCATTATACTCCCATAGAAAGACGCATATTTGTTTCTCTAGCGAAAAAACGATAGTGTATTGTACTCCATTAGCAGTAAAACTTGCCGATCCTTCAGAAAGCCTGAACAGTTCTTTTAGGTCTGATAGTGCAATGTGCGGATTATGATCTATTATTGTTTTCATCTTTCTCAATCTACTAAATACTTAGACAATAAAACCAATGTTCATTAGAAAGGATTGTTTTCTGTATAACCTTTCGTATCGTAGTCGAATATCTTTGTAAGGGAACCGTCATGTTTGAATTTGACAGTTCCGACAGAACCGTTTCGATGTTTAGCTATAATCAATTCACCATAGTTGTAAATCTCATGCCCGGATGAATCCTTGACACTGATTCCGTAATATTCCGGACGATGAACGAATATAACCATGTCTGCATCCTGCTCAATGGCTCCCGATTCCCGAAGGTCTGCAAGAATAGGTTTTTTATCCTGTCGCTTGTCTACCTCCCGGTTGAGTTGTGACAGAAGGATAACAGGCACATTCAATTCTTTAGCGATAATCTTTGCTTCCCGGGACATCCGGGCTATTTCTTGTTCTCTGTTTCTTGTCCCATTTGAGCTTTCGGTTATCAGCTGTAGATAGTCTATTATCACCATCCCACAGTTATTTTGCTGATGATATGAACGACACATCGCACGGATGTAACTCATACCTATAGCCGCATTATCGTTTATTGTTATCGGTAAGCTGTATAAAGTTCCTCCTATTGCCTTATCTATTTGCAGTAGCTCATCTTGGCTTATATTTCCGGACCTTAATTTGCTGGGGTGTACATTGGATTCTGAAGCAATGAAACGTTCATACAGGCTGACAGAATCCATTTCTAAAGAGAAAATGACTACCGGAATACCTTGTATAGCTGCTGACTTTCCAAAATGTAGAGATACAGCAGTTTTCCCCATGGCCGGACGTGCAGCCAATACTATCAACTCGCCACCATGTCAACCGGAATTCATATCGTTAAGGTCCTGTAATCCGGTTGTTATCCCTGTCTGCTGCCCGCTGCTATACATCCCCATCTTCCTCTCTATGTTTTTTAATGCGGATTGTGCAATGTCTTTAAATGACTGGGATTCACTTTGCCCGATTAAATCCTGCTGCATTTGCTCTAAGGCTTTCCCTGCATTGAAAAGGACATCGCCGATATCTTCCGTGTCGTCATAGGCTTGTTGTTGGAGTATATGGGATAATTCAATAGCCTTCCGTTGCAGGTATTTCTGCTTTACCATCAGGGCATGCTCTACAACATGAAATGAATCATACCCATAATTGGAAGTTTCTGCGATGAAATGGAGTGGCACTTCGTCAATCTTACCCATTGAACGGATTTCATTTGATACCGATACTATGTCACACGGCTTATTGTTTGCATAAAGCGACAGGATAGCATTATACAATACAGCATACCGGTTATCATAAAACATATCTTTGTTCAATTCGGGAGATATGGCATCGAATACCTTGTCACCGCCAAAGCTAAGAAGTGAACCGATAACAGCCTGCTCTGCTTCGGGTGCGTTCGGCATTCCCTTAATTGGGGACGGTGTAGACTTGTTTGTTTTCATCCTGTACCTCCTTTCTTCCGTGATTCTGCCACCAATAAGTAAACCTTCTCTTTGCATCCGATATATTCGATATACTCCGTTCCTCTCCGATTGAAACGATATAAGCTATAAACTTATCTAACTGGTCGGGAAGCATAGAAATGAAAGACACGCCTAAAGTAGATTGCATACAAACGGATTCTTTCCAGATTTCATCTGATAGTAGTTGCTCTTTGATTGATTGAAGATCGAAAACTTTATTCGCTCCCTCTCTCACACTCTCTCTATTAAGAGAGAGAGTATCACTTACACTATCACTTACACTATCACTTACAGTTGACGTCCGTAAACGACTTTCAACGGTCGTTGCATCTCGTTTGCTCTCGTCAACGGTCGTTGCATCTCGTTTGCGTTTTTCGGCACTTCTCTTTCCTGCTTCTTTGCGTTGTTCAATGGCTGCATCATATTTGCTTATATTACGGTCTATAGACGGTTGAAAAGCTGAAAAGACGCCATCTACCACGGCATTATCAATTTGTGGTATTTCTCCAGTACGGACATAATCAAATATTACTTTAATGAGTTCGCCTGCAAGTTCATTTGATAGTCTATTAAATGTATTTTCCCATTCTGTATAAAGTACAAATGATTTTCTACTCATTGCTTCCTCCTTTCCAATCAATAGACATTTGCCGTTTGTCCGGCTCTAACCAATATCGTTTTCTTCTATCGTCCAGACGAACGTCTTTAATATCCCAACCTTCATCATTACGGAGGGTGGAGATTACACGTCTGGCATCATTCGAATTTGTTTCAGCGTTGATTTCTTTTGCCGTTACTTTCCGGCCAGATAAGAAAATAGATCGTACCTGTTGGATTATTCGATATGATTTGCTACCTTTGTCGTGCGTGTTAAAGGAATGGGTAATCTTTGGATTGCCTTTTTTCTTTTCTTCCATGGTCACGCCCTCCGATATTTGAATACGACCTGCTTTTTTACTGCCTCATCAATAGCATCCGCTTCATACAGGATTCTACTACCTACACGTTTGGAGATAAGAAGTCCGTCTTTTGTTATTCTCGCCAATGTTGGTAAGGTGACATGAAGGATTTCAGCGGCTTCTTTTCGGGTATAGAACTTTGGTTCTTTCTTTGATGCGGCTAATACTCTCTCTGATACTCTGTCTACTATTTCGTCAATAATAGGGGAGATGAAGCCCATAACGATCTGTTGCGTCTGGGTAATGTTAATGTCTGACTTTTCCATATTATTACCCTCTAAAAGTGTTCTTTATCGCTTTATTAATATCACCATCAGTATAATAAACACGTGTTCCTATTTTACGTGCATTAATAAGTCCCGCCTTAGTCCATGCGTCTAATGTCGGAAGAGAAATTCCTAATTTTATTGCTGCTTCTTTGCGTTTGTATAATTCGTCCTCTCTAGGATCTTTATCTAGTTTAGGAGTGGAATTTGTAATATTAGCTAACTTCTCATCAAGTAGTCGGCTAATCATGCTTTCAAGGTCACCCATTGTTGCTCCTTGAATAAGCGTTGCATTTAAAGAAAAAAGAGTTGCGTCCATAAGTTACCTGTTTTTAGTTCTTATGGACGCAAAAATATAGTAAGTTTTATGGTGTCATATTGGTTGTCATATGACAAAATTAAGTATTTTGTTGTGTTACTCTACCTCTATCATATCTTATTCCAATATTTAAAAATTTTTCTTTTAGTACTTCTTCATTTTCATAACCCGTATTGGGAACTATCCCGTTTTTTCTTATAGAATCTGCTGAACCTCCACAAAGCCACTCTATAAACTCGGACAACTTGACATCGTTATTATACTCTACTCCCGCACTTCTTAATAGTGTCCTAACTACATCTACTTGTTGGGTTGTTTTTGCTCCTGCACTTTTTTTATTTTTGCGCTTTAGATCTTCTCTAAAATATAATTTCTCATATATGTTTTTACTATATTCATCTGGTAGCAATATCGGATGATCGCATTCAACACAAATATCATTTAATTTAATATCACAAAATAATAGAATAGCAGACAATTGTAATAAAAAAGATGCAAGGCATTTAGTTCCTTCCGATGCATTGTCTACCCTATCTCTAAAATGTTCCATATCTTCCCCTGTGAAAGTTTTATTAAAATCTTCCATGCAACCTAGATTATAAAACAAATGGTCAACAATCATCCTGCAAAAACTTTTTTTATTTGTACTATCCATTGTTAGCAGCTTATTGCAAATATGATCCAAACAGTGTTCTTCTTCAACATAATATTCTTCATCACTTATTTCTATGTCGTAAACTTTATTGAAAAATGCTCTAATATTTCTCATGATTATGTTATTATTTAATTATTCGTAATTTCGTGAAATAATTCTCTTTGGCTGCTATCATACTCT
>ERZ827150.4697-NODE-4697-length-11748-cov-3.519542_pt1 | contig 11748 bp, 10 predicted proteins | sample MGYA00519779_ERZ827150 | MGnify/ENA primary metagenome ERZ827150 (study PRJEB31778, sample SAMEA3449267) | human gut metagenome | biome: human gut; feature: human-associated habitat; material: faeces | place: United Kingdom | collected 2010/2012 ...
AAGGCGACCGGCGCGCCGCGGTGCTGCGCGCCGACATCGACGCCCTGCCCGTCACCGAGCAGACCGGCGAGGAGTTCGCCAGCGTCAACGAGGGCTGCATGCACGCCTGCGGCCACGACTGCCATATCGCCATGATGCTCGGAACGCTGCAAATCCTGCGCCATATGACCGACGATATCCACGGCGAGGTCCGCATCGTCTTCCAGCCCAGCGAGGAAAACGGCCAGGGCGCCAAGCTCATGATCGGCACGGGTGTGCTCGACGGCGTCGATGGCGCCTACGCCGCGCACATCTGGAGCGAGGTCGACGCCGGCACCGTAAGCTGCGAGCCCGGCCCGCGCATGGCCAATACCGACTGGTTCCGCATCGATGTCCGCGGCACCTCGTGCCATGGCGCCATGCCCCAACGCGGTCACGACGCCGTTATGGTTGCCGCCGAGATCGTCAATGCCCTGCAGACCATCGTCTCGCGCGAAATCAGCCCCTACGAGCCGGCCGTCATCACCGTCGGCGAGCTGCACGGCGGCACCGCGCGCAACGTTATCGCCGGCACGGCCTACCTCGCCGGCACAGTGCGCACCTACGGCGATTCGACCCACGAGGAAATGCCGGAGCTCATGCGCCGCATCGTGGAGCATACCGCGGCAGCTCTGGGCGCCGAGGCAGAGCTCACCGACTACACCATCGCCAACTACAAGGTCGAAAACGACGCAGCCTCGAGCGAGCGCTGCCGTCAGGCTGTAATCAAGTGCCTGGGCCCCACCGGCCAAGGCCATTATCGCGGCACGCTTTCGGGCGAGGATTTTTCGGAGTACCTGCGTCGCGTACCGGGCGTGCTCGCCTTTGTAGGTACGCGCAACCCCAAGATTGGCGCCACGTACGCCCAACATTCCTGCTTCTACAAGATCGACGAGACCGTGCTGGCAAAGGGCTCCATGGTGGCCGCCCAGTATGCTATCGACTTTTTGGCCGAGCCCACGCAAGAGGAGCTCGACGGCCCCGCGATTACCGCGGTCGCCGAAACCAACCCCGATCTGGCCGCCAAGTTGCGCTCTGCCAAGGCGACGACCGCCGAGGCTCGCGACGCCATCCATGATGCCCGAACGGCTCGCCATGCCGCGATCAAGGGCATCCACGACGCACGCGCTGCTGCACGCCGTGAGGAGAAGCACGGCGAGTAATCGATTCGCTGGCATCTCGCAGTCATAGCCACATCGCGATGTCAAAGCGGGGGCGGACGTTTCGACACGTCCGCCCCCGCTCATTCTTCAAGCGCTATTTCTACTATTTCTACCCCGTCCCCAAATGGCAGACGGCATGGCTACTCGTCCTGAGGTTCCTCGTCGGAGCTTGGCTCGGACGCCGACTCAGGTGCAGGTGCCGGCTCAGGCTCAGGCTCAGGCTCAGGCTCAGGCGCAGGCTCGGGCTCAGATGCCGTCTCAGACTCGGGCGCCGGCTCAGGCTCGGTCGCGGGAGCGGGTGCAGGTGCCGGCGAAGCATCCGGAGCACCGTAACCCGAAGGAGCGGACTTCTTCTCGAAGGGCAACACAAAAGTCAGGACGTCGTCCTTATCCTCATCGGCCCACTCGCTTGCATAGCGTGCGGCCCAATAGCCAACGGCACGGTGCTTGAGCATCTTGCCAAAGACCGTAAGAAATACGGTGACGAAAGCGACCAGCACCAAGAACAGCGCGAGCGTGACGCCACCGCCGGTAACGATTGCCTCAATACCCGTAGGACGATAGTAGTAGCTATACATACCGACAGAGGCAATGGCGCCAAAGACGACCGTCAAGATCCATGTGACAACGTTGGCAACCAGGCCCGTCAAAAACTCGGGAAGGAACGAAGCACAGAACAGCTTGGTCTTGTTGTGCTTAAAGGCCGCCCAGACCTTATCGAGCGAAAACGCGCTCTCGACGCGCCCGGTCACCGCAAAGTGCATCACGGCAATGTCGGCGAACATCTTAAAGAAGACACCCAGAATCGCCGAGGCAATTAGCGCCAGGACAAGCAGGCCGAGCGAACCGAACAGCGCAGCCTCGAGCGCATAAGAGCCGTAATAAGAATACGAGCCCGCGGCGCCAATTACCACGCCCTCCACCAGCGAAAGCACTACACCGATAATGGGAATGCCAGCGATGACCTCGAGCACGGCCGAGATAACGCTCGAAAAGACTCCGAGACCAAACGATGTGGAACGCATCAACGGACGATCCATGCCGTCATCGACCTTGAGCGAAAGATCACGGCCCCACTCAATACCAAAGCCGGAACCGCACACGCTCGCAATGCAAGCTGCCAAAAAGCCGATGGCAGCCGCAATGCCGCCAATAACGGGAATAAACAACACGAGCACCGACACAACGCAAATCAGCGCCGGCAAAAACGCGATTTGGCATACACGCTGAAGCACGCCCGGAGTCTTGGTCATATCTTGGAACGCCTGAGCCACACAGCCCTTTGGCACATTCGCCACGGGCGGCTGCGGAACAAACTGCTGGGGCTGAGGCTGTCCCTGGGGAGCGGGGCCAGCGGCACCGGCATTAGGAGCACCACACACGCCGCAGAACTTGTCGTTATCGCCCATGGGGGCGCCACACTGCGAGCAGAACATAGAATCATCCCTTCGTATCTTGAACGAATCACTTGGATCGCAAACGATGTCTTTAGCATCATTATTGCCCAATGTGGGGTCAAATACTCAAAGATGACCGATTTGCAAGGTACACGGCGCCAGCAGGCGGTTCGTTGAATACGTCTGTGCTAGTTCGTTCCGCGGAAGCCCTTGCCGACGATCTCGGAGCTGTCGACGATCGTGATAAAGGCACCCGGATCGACTTCGCGCGCATAGCGGCGCAGTTGCACGGCCTCGCGACGGCTCAGCACGCTCATGATCACCGTCACGCACTTGCCCGAGAAGGCACCGTAGCCGCGGCTGATGGTCGCCGTACGGTTGAGATGCTTGACGATAAACTCCTCGACCTTAAGGGGTTCGGAGCAAATGACCGTGCAGACCTTACGAAGATGGATGCTCTCGATGGCCTTGTCGACCACAAGCGTCTTGGCAAACAGGCCGAGCACGCAATACAGACCGACACGCGGGCCATACAAAAAGGCCGCGATGGTCACGATGCCGATATCGACCAGTAGCAGGGCGCGGCCAATCTCGAGCGTCGTGCGGCGTTTGAGGATCATGGCAAGAATGTCCGTGCCACCCGTCGAGGCGCCGATGTCAAAGACAATGGCACTGCCGAGCGCCGGCAGGATCACGGCAAAGCACAGGTCGAGCCACATATCACCCGTCAGAGAGACATCGGTCGGAATAAAGAGCTCAAACAGCGAAACATAGGCGGACAACGCAAACGAGGCGAAGACGCTCCACAGGATTGCCTTGCGCTCCAAAAAGATAAAGCCCAAAACGACGAGAACCGCGTTGATAATCCACATAAAGACGCCGACGGGCAGGGTCGGGAACAGCGTGGACAGAATGACCGACACGCCCGAGGTGCCGCCAAAAGCAAAGTGATTAGGGGTTTTAAACGCAACGATGGCAAAGGCCGTAAGAATCAGGCCCAGATTGAGCTCGGCAAAAAAGCGCGGGAAGCCCGGCTCCTGGCTGCGCTTTTGACCGGCACGCTCGCCGCGCTCGATATCGGTGCGATCGACCACGCGCTCCATCGGCACCACGGGAGGACGATGCATCTCCTCGGCAGCACGTGATGCCGCCTCTGCCGCGGCGGCCTCAATCGCCCATGCCTTGCTTTCGGTCTCGTGTTCGTCGGCCATTACGGCAACCCCTCGTTAACAATTTGGAAACAATGCGCCCATTAGGGTAACGCGGAACGCGACGATTGCAACCCCTAGTTAGACGAGCGGTATGCCTACATCGGGGGGCATACAAATAACGGCCGGCCACGCTTTTGCTTGCGCGGTCGGCCGTTTAACGTTTTCGCAGATAAAATCTGCCAAAACAAACCTGTCCCTTTTTGGAAGGTTATTCGTGCTGGCTGGTGCGGTGCTCGTACTCCTCGGGGGTGATGACGTCCTCGATACGCAGGTTGACACCCGCCACCTCAAGGCCGGTCATCGCGGCAAGGCGCTCGGTGACACGTGCCTTGACATCGTCGAAGATCGCGGGCGCATAGGCGCCGTACTCGATGATGACGGAGATGTTGACGACCACGCGATTGTCATCGGTGACCTCGACCGTCACGCCCTTGGTCAGATTCTCGGCACCAAACTGCTCCTGCACAAAATGCATGAGGTTACCCTTCATGCCCAGAACGTGTGGAACCTCGCGAGTGGCCATAGCAACGATCTTTTCGATCACACCGTTGGAATAGGTCAGCGAGTCCTCGGACTCGTCTGTTTCCTCATCATCCTCGTCCGCATCATCGGCGGACTCGGCCTCGACGAGCGCCTCATCCTCGAGCGTTACGTCCTCGGCCTCGGCGGTGACGGTCTCGTCTACCTCGAGCTCGGTATCGGCCACATCGACCTTCGTGTTAAAAGCCATGGTTCCTCCTTATGCCTGCCGCGGATGCGACAGTCGAATACATATTAGCGGCCGCTAAACAGACGGCCGAAGAAGTTGACGATTCCGTTCTCGCCGTCGCGGATCTGGCCAATCACGGCGCCGATCAGCACAAAGAAAGCAATGACGAGCGTATCCCACAGGCCCAACGTAAGTACCAGCACGGCGAGGATAAAGCCCGCCACGGCGCCGAGCGTAGTGTTGGGGTGGCGCACGGCGTAGCTCCAGATAGCAGCGCCCGTACCTTTGATGAGACCCATGGCCTCGTCAAAGTCGTTGGCGGCGACGTCATGCTGCTCGCCGGCCTCGGGCTTGGTGTCGGCGGACTCGCCTGCCGGCGTAGCGTTCTGGTCGATCGTCAGGCGCGGCGTGCGGGCGGTCTTGTCTTGATTGGTATCACTCACCGGAAACCTCCACGGTCTGGACGGTAGTCTTGGACGGCAAAAAACGGACGCGCGTGGTCGTACCCGGCGTGCCGAGCATGGTGTCGCAAGCTTCCTCGATGCGCTGCTGCATCGCGGTAGCCAAAGATGCCACATCCTTATCGTCAAGCGCGATAGCCTCGACCTTAAAACGGACGTGCGAATCGTCGGAACCTTGGACGCGGGCCTCGACATGCTCGATCATCACGCGGTCGTCGCGCTCGGCAGCAGCCCTGGCACACGAAGAAAGCGCCGCGAGCGTGACCTCGATATTGCGCTCCCCCGCCGGATGCACGCAGGACGGCTCGCGACGAGCAAACATCAGGCGGAAGAAGCTTACCAGCACGCCAATCGCCACAACTCCGCCACATGCCGTCACGACAATGCGCGGCATGGGGTCGCGCATCAGCAGCATAAAGCGATACGTATACGGTCCCCAGAACTGGCAGACAAGCGTACCCAGCGCCACGATGGCGGCGGCAAGATACACGATCGCTAGGGCTCGTTTGAGTACGCGCACGCGCGCTCCCTTCAGGTTTCGGTCCACAGAATGCAAAACGGTTCGCATCATTATAAAAGAGCCGGGTCCGGTGCTATACGCACGCGGATCCGGCTCATCTATTCCACGAGGCTTGCATGCTCGCTTCATTATGCCCAGATATGCACGGCTTAACCCGTGCGGGCGCTACTCCTCCTCGAGGGCAGCGATGACCTCGTCGGTCATGTCCATGGTGCTGTAAACATCCTGGACGTCGTCGAGCTCCTCAAGACGGTCGATGAGGCGCTGAACCTTCTTGGCGTCGGCGCCGGAGACCTCGGTCGGGGTGGTCGGGACCATGGTGGTCTCGGAGCCCTTGACCTGGACGCCCTGCTCCTCGAGCGCCTTGGAGACAGCCATGACCTCGTTGGCAGTAGTCCAGACGATCCACTCCTCGCCGGCGTCCTCGTAGTCCTCGCCACCGGCCTCGGCGATGGCCATCATGAACTCATCCTCGTCACCGGCAGCACCGTTGGCGATCATGGTCTCCTTCTTGGCGTTCTCGTCCAGGATCTCCTTGGCGACGACGATCTGGCCCTTGCGCTCAAACTGGAAGGCGACGGAGCCGGAGGTGCCCAGGTTGCCACCAGCGTGGGAGAAGGCGGAACGGACATCAGCGGCGGTACGATTGCGGTTGTCGGTCAGGCAGTCGACGTAGACGGCGACACCGGCGGGACCGTAGCCCTCGTACACGATGTTCTCGTAGACGGCGGCATCGGCACCCGAACCGAAGGCCTTGTCGATAGCGGACTTGATCTTGTCCTTAGGCATGGACTGAGCCTTGGCCTTGGCAACAGCAGCGGCGAGGCTGGCGTTGTTCTCGGGCAGCGGGTCACCGCCGAGACGGGCAGCAACGGTGATGTTGCGGCTGAGCTTGGAGAAGAGGGCGGAACGCTTGGCGTCCTGCGCGCCCTTACGATGCTTGGTTGTGGCCCACTTAGAGTGTCCGGACATACGTGTCTCCTATCGGTTTCGACCTAAAGCCCAGCGCAGATGCTCGGGCAATATAAACAAACGTCGTTATGATATACCTACTGGCCTGCGAGATAAACCCCAAAATGAAGGCGTCGTGATGATGCAGCCCCTTAGTGCAAAGTAACCTGTCCCCTTTGCACCAAATTAGGACCAGAGGAGGTCGCTGCGGGTGATGGTGGCGCCAATGGCAAAGGGCATGCAGGCGATGACCGGATACAGGTAGCGCATGTAGGTCGAGCCGTTGCAGGGACCGATCAGGCACACGGCGAGCACGCCCAGCAGCGGCACCCAAATGGCCAGCCCGCGCCACGAATGACGACGTAGCAGATAGACCACCACGGCGATCATGATCCACACATAGGTGGCCGAGCTCATGGTGAGCGAGATAAACGGGATGCGCTGCACCGCCACGCGATACAGGTTGATCAGGTGGTCGCACCAGCGTACAACCTTGCTATCGACCGGATGGAAGTCGAAGTACTTGAGGTTATCGGGCTTTGCCATGATCTCGGCACTACGCGCCGTGCTGTAGACCCAGGCATCGCGCGCGCTCGGATAAAAATAACCATAGTAGTTATTGATAAGCGCCGAAATATAGCACTCGGGATCCTTCTTAAACATCTGAGCCCATACCTCAAAATAGGCATCGATGTCCTCCTGCGAGGCATACTCGTTAAAGCAGTTCTTGACGGCATCGGACTTGTCGGGGTTGTAGCGGCGGCCCAGGTTCTCGTACTTGAGTACGCGATCGATCACGGCACGCTCTTCGTCGGTCACCAAGCCGTCGCAAGGAGCCTCCACAATGGTGCCGTCCTCCTTAACCGTGGGGTTGACGCCCGAGTTGAGACCGTCGTGCTTTTGGACGAAACGAGCCGTCTGCTGGAACGGAATCGAGAGGATTTCGCGCTTGGAACCAGGCGTGATATCGTGCGCCGGCATAAAGACCTTGGTGAAGTACATATTAGAGGCAAGGCAGAGCGCGAGCACCGCGAGGACACCGACCCAGCGGAAGCGCGGGATGGCGCCCGAAGGCGCAGCACCAGTCTGCTTGGCTGCACGACGAGCCACATGCGCGTCCCATGCGCTAAACGCCGCCGCGATTACGCATGCCGCCAGGGGAAACACCAGGCCGCCGTTGCGCAAAAACGTGGAACCCATGGCGCCCAGAGCAAGCAGCAGCCAGTCGTGGCGCGCAAAGAGCACGGGGGCTTTCTCGCCCGCTCGCTCGACATTGGCATCACGACGGGGCAAGCCACATGCCACGAGCTTGACGGTCTGCACCAACAGCACCAAAAACGCGTCGGCAAAGAGCACGTCTTTGGTGAGCAACGCCGCGTAGTTAGAGAACATCGGCATAAACGCAAAGAACAGCAGGATCGCACCGCGAACCGGCAGGCTCACGCCCAGTTTGCGCAGCGACGAAATGGAATAGGCCATGCAGGCGGCCGTGATGGCGAACTGAGCACAGGTGTAGATGGCAAGACCCGCGTTGGCGCTGTTGAACAGTGAAAGCCCCAGCTGGACGCACGAGCCGATAATGGCCGTGTGCACTACGGGATGATGCCCGTTGAGCAGCACGTTGGGGTTGAGTAGGCGCAGGTAGTCGCTCGTGCCATTGGGATAGTTGAACCACTGGCGAATCTGCGCGCCCGTATCTCCCATAAAAAGGCCGGGCAGCGAAGCGATGAGCGTGGGCGTCCAGGCGATCATAAGCACCAGGAAGGGCCCGGCAAAGGGATGGACCGAGAGCACGGCGTGAGTCACACGCCATACGCGGCCAAAGTGCGCTTCGGAAAACGGGATGCGTCGGGAGCTCAGCCAATCTAGACACTCAAAGGCAAGGTAGAAGGCAACGACCGCCAAGAGCATCCAGCCCGCGCCGCCAATCCAGGCGCAGATGATGCGGGCTTTGTCGCCAAGGACAATCTCGGCCGAGTCGGTGAGATCGTAGCTGCGGCCGAACACCATGCAGACGGCAAAGAACAGCGACGGCAGAACGATCGATGGACGCCAGGTGTCGCCACGGCCAAAGAACACGTAGCGAAACGGCAAGGTGAGCAGGCAAGCAAGTGCAAGCAGCATGACCGCGTCGGTATGGCCGGCAAACGAGAGGAGCACCTCGTAGCACACGTACAGCATGCCCGAGGCTTTGGGGTCAATCGCCAAGACTGCGTTGCTCGACACCGGGGAGGGATCGATGGAAAACGCCGTGGTCGCCAACAGCGCGAGCAAAAATGCGATGAGCGTCTGCTTGGCGGGGTAGCGCTTAAACCAGACGATGCGGGCAGCGTCGCGCGCAGCCGTTGTGGAGAGATCGGAATCCTTCACAGTCCAAAAGCCTTTCTAGAAACCTATCAAACTCGGCAAGACCACCACAAAGGTGCCTGTCCCCTTTGTGGTAGTTAGGCGTCGAGGTAGATGCGCTGGGGCTGGTTGCGGCGACGAGCAAAGATGATGAGCGCCAGGCCCGCAATCACGAGTGGCAGACTCAACAGCTGACCCATGGTGATGACGCCGCCCAGCAGATAGCCCAGCTGCGCATCGGGCACGCGCACAAACTCAACGAGAAAGCGGACGATGCCGTACCCCATCACGAACACGCCCATAAACGTACCCTGGGGCAGCAGCGGCTTTTTGCGGCTGAGCACCTGCAGAATGCAAAAGAGCACGATGCCCTCAAGAAATGCCTCGTAGAGCTGGGAGGGGTGACGCGGCATATCGCCCGCGGTGCCACCGAAGACCACGCCCCAGGGCAGATCGGTCGGCTTGCCCCACAGCTCACCATTGACAAAGTTGGCACAACGGCCCAGGCACAAGGCCAGCGGCGCGCCTATGACGGCAAGGTCTGCCAAAGTCCATGCATCGAGCTTATACATGCGGCACACAATGATGCCGCCGATAATGCCGCCCACCAAACCGCCATGGAAGCTCATGCCGCCCTCGTTGGTGGCAAAGATCTCGAGCGGATGCGCCCAGTAGTAGCCGTCGCCGTAAAAGACGACGTAAAACAGGCGCGCACCGATAATGAGGCCAAAGACCACGCCGACCACGACACTCGTCAGGTCGTCAATCGTGATGTTAAAGCCCCAGCGACGCTGTGTGCGGTACATGACGACCGCCGTGAGCAGAGCGCCGACCACGTAGGCCAGGCCGTACCAGTAGATGGTGATGGGGCCCGCCGCGATCGCGACGGGATCAAGCATATGGTAGAGGTCGTTGAGCATATCGATCCCCCTGCTCCCTACATACAAATGCGGCCGCGGGCCTTACGCTCGCAGCCGCATATTTGGACGTAACGTCTATGCGGAGCGTACCGTCCGCAGCTTTCGCATCTTAGAACGGCGCGTACTCGTCGTACAGGTCCTCGGCCTCGCCGGAAGCATTGACCTGCTCGACGCGGGTAACGCCGGGCACATGCTCCTTCAGGATGCGCTCGATACCCATGGAAAGGGTTAGCGAGCTCATGGGACAGCCGGCGCAGGCGCCCTGCAGTTCCAGCTTGACGACGCCCTCGTCGTCGACGCCCACATACTCCATATCGCCGCCGTCGGCCTGCAGGTTGGGGCGAATCTCTTCAAGAACCTTCTTAAGCAGCTCTTCGTTAACAGCCACAGGGGCTCCTTTCTCACAACAACGCGGGCACGCCCGCGGACAGAAGCTATGTTACTACAGCCATGTACCCGCTCACGAGCCGTCCATGCGCGCAGACGCGACTTTCACGAGTAGTCAATTTGGGACGGGGCTCTTTTGGCTGTTTTACCGCCAGCTGGCGTTGGCACGCGCTACTGCTGAGCTTGTCCCCCGGTACCAATCTGGACATCGACGATGACCTGGCGGTAGCTGATGCCACAGGAGTCGAGGATGCGGCGGCTGATGCGTCCGTCATCGGTGTCGGCGTACTTGTTGTCCAGGTAGACGACCTCGCCCACGCCCACCTGAGCCAAAATCTTGGCGCAGTCGTGGCACGGGAACAGCGTGACGTAGACCGTGGAACCCTCGAGGTCCTTGAGCGAGCCACGGTAGTTGAGCACGGCGTTGGCCTCGGCATGGACCACGTAGTTGTGCTTGTCCTGCAGCGGGTCGTCGCTCGTACCCCACGGAAAAAAGTCGTCATTGAGCGCCGAGGGTGTACCGTTGTAGCCCACCGAAAGGATGCGGTGGTTGGTGTTGGCGATGCACGCACCAACCTGCGTGTTGGGGTCCTTGCTGCGGCGCTGCGCGGCGATGGCCACACTCATAAAGAACTCGTCCCAGCTAATGACGTCCAGGCGCTTGCCTGACGAAGTTTGATGAAGATCGTCCGACATGGCAGACACCTCCGTAATCGCAATAGTTTGACCCATTGTAGCAGGTGAAAGGTAGGGGCGCTTATCCCACCGCCCCATCGCTACGCGCGGCGGGGCTTTTGGTTGATGTGGTAGAGCTCGGCGAGGCCCCGCAGCGTCAGCGCATCGTCGACCGTCAGACTGTGACCGACCAGCGACGCGAGTGCCTCGGCATCGTCGCCGGTAATGACGATGGGCACGCTGCCCTCCCCCGCGGCCTTGGTCGCGCGCATCTCGGCAAGCACCATGTCGAGCATGCCGTCGATGCGGGCCACCTCGCCCAAGACCACGCCCGAGCGCATCGCCTCGCGCGTGTTGCGGCCAATCACATGCGTGGGAGCCGAGGGCTCGACCTGCGGCAGGCGCGCCGCAGCGGCCGAGAGCGAACGGGCGCCGAGCGCCAGCCCCGGCGCGATAACGCCGCCGACAAAGCCGCCGCCCTGATAGGCCTTCCCCTCGGGATACAAATCTTTGAAGTTGCTCCAATTCAGGCTCGCCGACGTGATTTCCTCGCCGACGGACAGCCCGTAAATCGCATGAACGACGACGGATAGAAAAACAAGAAAGAAGATCGCCACGATGTATTTGTATTTCACTGCGCCGGTCGTCACGTCCCGGCGCCAAAAAATCGCCATCTGAAACAGCAGAAACGGCACGGCAAAGGCTGCCACGCCGAAGATGCCGAACAGTCCGTCGCGCAGAGCGCCGCCGACGATCCCCACCTTGTCGACGAACGCATAACAAATCACAATAAAAATAGAAATCACGCAGAGAAGCACGATCGCAAGCTGATTGCCGACAGACGAAGGGTTCGGCTCCCTTTTCGGCTTATCCGTTTTCGCGCCCTTTCCCGTCTGCTCCGTTTTTCTTTTTTTACCGGATTTTACGGTATCCGAGTCGTCATAATCGTAAAAATCGTCCTTTGCGGTATTCCGACTCTGTTTTTTTGAC
>ERZ827150.4701-NODE-4701-length-11726-cov-8.821009_pt1 | contig 11726 bp, 12 predicted proteins | sample MGYA00519779_ERZ827150 | MGnify/ENA primary metagenome ERZ827150 (study PRJEB31778, sample SAMEA3449267) | human gut metagenome | biome: human gut; feature: human-associated habitat; material: faeces | place: United Kingdom | collected 2010/2012 ...
CAAAAATCCTCCACCCCCTATTGTAAAAGGAAGAACCGCTCTTGCGAGCGGTTCTTCCTTTTTTGCACTCCCCTCGCGATCTCAAAATCCATTGACAAAGCGAGCGTTCCTGTGTATCATATCAACATACTTATAAGATAGGAATTATCTCAATGACCACTATTTACGCGGACAACGTCGCGACGACCCAGATGAGCCGTGCCGCGATCGACGCCATGCTCCCCTATCTGGAGACGATCTATGGCAACCCCTCAAGCCTGCATTCCGTCGGCCAGCAGGCGGCCGGGGCGCTGCTCAGCGCGCGCGACCGCATCGCAAAATGCCTGAACGCCTCCCCGCGCGAAATTTACTTCACCTCCGGCGGCAGCGAGGCCGACAATCAGGCCATCCTCTCCGCCGCGCGCCTCGGCGAACGCAAAGGCAAAAAGCACATCATTTCGACCGCGTTCGAGCACCACGCCGTGCTGCACACGCTCCAAAAGCTCGAAAAAGAGGGCTTCGCCGTCGAGCTTCTCCCCGTCGGCCCCATCGGCACCGTGACGGCGCAGCAGGTGAAAGACGCCATCCGCGAGGATACGTGCCTGGTTTCCGTTATGTACGCCAACAACGAGATCGGCTCCATCCTGCCGATCAGCGAGATCGGCGCCGTCTGCCGCGAGGCGGGCGTGCTGTTCCACACCGACGCCGTGCAGGCCGCGGGACACCTGCCCATTGACGTCAAGGCGCAGAACATCGACCTGCTGTCGCTCTCCGCGCACAAGTTTCACGGTCCGAAAGGCACCGGCGTGCTGTACGCCCGTCAGGGCGTCTTCCTGACGAGCCTCATCGAGGGCGGCGCGCAGGAGCGCGGCAAGCGCGCGGGCACAGAGAATATTCCCGCCATCATGGGCATGGCCGCGGCGCTCGAAGACGCCTGCGCGCACCTCGACGAGAACGCGAAAAGGGTCGGCGCCCTGCGCGACCGCCTGATCGACGGGCTGCTCGAGCGCATCCCCGACATCAAGATCAACGGCGACCGCGAACACCGGCTGCCCGGCAACGTCAACGTCTCGATCAAATATGTCGAAGGCGAATCGCTGCTCATGATGCTCGACATGCAGGGCGTGTGCGCCGCGCCGGGCTCGGCATGCACCTCGGGGTCGCTCAACCCCTCCCATGTGCTCATGGCCATCGGCCTCGACCACGCCACGGCGCATGGCTCGCTTCGCTTTACCTTTGCCGATTACTCCACGCAGGAGGACGTCGACTATATTCTCGAAGTGCTGCCCCCCATTTTGGAAAAGCTGCGCGCCATGTCCCCGCTCTCCAAGTGAGATAAGTTGTACGACAAACCCGTTTTACGAAAAAACAAAGCCCCTGCGCGCTCTTTTTGAAGGAAGGGCGCGCGGGGAGCTTTCAGGACTTGGATAAAGGAGAACGCTTTCTATGTACAGTGAAAAAGTGATGGATCATTTCATGCACCCCCGCAACGTGGGTGAGATCGAGAACCCCGACGGCGTGGGCCAGGTGGGCAACGCCAAGTGCGGCGACATTATGAAGATGTACCTGAAAATCCGGGACAACGTCATCCAGGACGTGAAGTTCGAGACCTTCGGCTGCGGCAGCGCCATCGCCTCGTCCTCCATGGCCACCGAGATGATCAAGGGCAAGACCATCGACGAGGCCCTGGCCGTCACCAACCGCCAGGTGGTGGACGCCCTGGGCGGTCTGCCCGCCCACAAGCTCCACTGCTCCGTGCTGGCGGAGGAGTCCATCAAGTCCGCCATCAAGGACTACTATGACCGCCACGGCATCGAGTATGACCACAGCAAGTTCCCGGAGGACTGCGGCTCCTGCGAAAGCTGCCGGATGGTGTAACATGGTCATTTCCAGCAAGGGCCGCTATGCCCTGCGGGTGATGGTGGACCTGGCGGAGCACGGCGGCGACGGCTACGTCTCCATGCGGGACGTGGCCCGGCGTCAGGAGATCTCCGACAAATACGCCGGCCAGATCATGACCCTGCTGAGCCGGGCGGGACTGGTGGACGGCGTCACCGGCAAGGGCGGCGGCTATCGCCTGACCCGCCAGCCGCAGGAGTACCCCCTGGGGGAGATTCTCCGCCTGACGGAGGGCTCCCTGGCCCCGGTGGCCTGCCTGGAGGAGGGGGCCCACCCCTGCGGCCGGGCCTCCCGCTGCCGGACCCTGCCGGTGTGGAACCGCCTGGGCCAGCTCATCGGCGACTATCTGGACAGCGTGACCCTGCAGGACCTTCTGATACCACAGGAATCCCAAGAATAACCCCCGCGCCGGGCTTTTGGCTTGCCAAAGGTCCGGCGCGTATGCTATACTGGATAAAAATCCCGCCGCAACCTGAGGTTTCCTGCCGTTTTCCGGGGAAATGCCCCGGCGCAACCTGAGGTTGGTGGATTTTATCCCCGGCGGGGCGTACAATGGGACCATACAGACGGGGCATCCCCCGAAAAAAGGAGGCACGCGCCATGAGCGACAGCTTTTTCTCCGGCGATGGATTCATTTCCATCTTCTTCCTGCTTTTCGTCGTGGCCTTTGTGGCGATCCTGGGCATGATCCTGGTGACGTTCGTCCGGGAGCTGTCCCAGCGGAACAGGAACAACCATTCCCCCCGGCTGACGGTGGAGGCCACAGTGGTGGCCAAGCGCCAGAGCTTCTCCTCCCACCGCAGCGGCGATGAGCTGCACACCACCACCTCCACCCGGTATTTCGCCACCTTCCAGGTGGAAAGCGGCGACCGCATGGAGCTGCAGATGAACGGCCAGGACTACGGTATGCTGGTGGAGGGGGACCGGGGCCGCCTGACCTTCCAGGGGACCCGGTATCTGGACTTTCAGCGGATGTGATATAAAGGAGGACACGCCATGGCAACGGTACACTGCAAGGCCTGCGGAAAGAGCTATAACTACGAGAAAAACGGCTGCTGCCCGGAGTGCGGGGCCTATAACCGCCCGCCCCGGCGGGAGCAGGTGTATGCCGACGGCACCGTCCATCATCTGGACGGCTCCTCCCGCCGCCCGGTGCCCAATGGGGACAAGGTCTGCTACGAGCGGAAGGAGAACCACCAGAAGAAGGTCTGCTTCGAGGACCAGGCCCGCCAGGTCCGGGAAAAGCTGAATAACCTCAGCGGCCCGGCCCGTCAGGTGAGCCTGGTGGGGGTGCTGGTGGCGGGGCTGATCGTCCTGTCCCTGGTCAGCTCCATTGTCTCCAGCTGTCAGGCCCGCCACACGGATTATCCCGTCGACCCGGTCACCCCCGCCACTGAGGAACCGGCGGTGGCCCAGGAATGGCTGGACTGGGATACCTGGCAGGGAGGCCGGGTGGGCCTGTTGGGCGCGTCCTATGAGGACGGCGTCCTCCAGGTGGAGCTGGAGATCCACCGGGACCCCGGGGACGTGCTGCTGGACGACCTCCAGCTTTACTGCGTGGACGAGGATGGCCAGGAGCTGACCCTGCCGCCCTTCAAGGGCAGCTGCCAGGAACGGTACTGGACCCTGCATTTTGACCTGTCCGCCGACTGGTACGACAACCTTCAGTATGTGGAGCTGCGGCTGCTGGCCCCGGACGGAACCCAGGATGGTTTTCTCCTTCTGTTGTACCAGGGCGATGGCGCTCTGGCAGGCTGAAGGGCCTGACCCGGCCCGCTGAGGGCAGCGGGCCCTACGAAGCGCCTGTCGATAGAACACCCGTAGGGCGGGGCCCGTGTCTGCCCACCGTCGTGCCAGCCGGCTGGCAGGCATTGTCATGCCCGCCAGCCGGGGCACTTCCTCGAAATCGCCTTGTTTCATCCGCCGCAGGCGGCGCTTCGGCGATTTCCCCGCCTTTTTGTGCCCCGGGCCGCCGGGCCTCCGACTGCATCAAGTGCGGCAAGTGCGAAAAGGCCTGTCCCCAGCACCTGCCCATCCGCCAGCTGCTGGAGCAGGTGTCCCAGGAGTTCGACAAGGCCCGATAAACCCCATCTCTGAAAAAAGACTGCGGCTCATCACCGCAGTCTTTTTCTATGGAATTCTGCGGATTGCCCGCCCGACAGGATGTTCTGCCGTTAACGCTCCGCAGGGGCGCGGGCTCCGCCCCGCCCACCGGTCCGTTGCTTTTGGGTCGGGTAAAACCCGGCCCCTACAGGCAAACTGTCGATAGAACATTCGTAGGGGCGGACGACTCTGTCCGCCCCTTATTTGGCCCCGCCTGCACACGCCGGACTTTCGTACAGCTTCCCGTGCACGAAATAGTTGTACGACCGGCACCCCCCGGCGCACCATGGCCCCATCCGGCACCGGGCGCAGGTTCCCGTCAGCATCTCCCGCCGGAACTGCCGGTTGTACGCAAAGGCCCCCGGGTCCTCCCAGATGTCCCGCAGCCTCCGCTGCCGCAGATTCCCCTCGTTGAACCGCTCATCGTACAGCGATTCGCACCCCCGCACGTTGCCCGCGCTGTCGATGCCTATGGCGGAGATACCCGCCCTGCACCCCTGGAAGCAGGCCCCATCGGCCCCCCGCAGGCGCAGCTCCTCATCCGTAAAATACCCCACGTTGTCGGCCGCCCCCAGCATAAACGGCGCTTCCGCCCGGTGCCGCATCACGAAAGCGATGACCTCCGCCGGGTCGATGCGCCAGTCCAGCCCCCGGGCGGCGTTGCCCATGGGCGAGCACGCCTGCAGCTGCCACGCCCCGATGCCGGACCCCTCCAGCACCCGGTACAGCTCCTCCAGCCGCCCCACGCAGTCACTGCGCAGGGTGGAGATCACCGACACCGGCATCCCCGCCGCCGTCAGCGCCCGGACGGCCTCCATGGCCCGCTTAAAACTCCCGGCCTGCCGCCCGGCGTCATGCACGTCCTCCGGCCCGTCGATGGACACCGCCACCGACGACACCCCCGCCTGCTTCAGCTGTTCCAGCACCTCCGGCGACATCAGGTACCCGTTGGTGATCACGTCCACCCGGACGCCCAGCCCGGTCAGCCGCCCGGCGATCTGCGCCCAGTCCCGCCGCAGGAACACCTCGCCCCCGATCAGCGACACCCTCCGGCACCCCAGGTCCGCCAGCTGCTCCGCCGCGTCCATGCACTCCGCCGTGGACAGCTCGTCCGCCCTGGCCCGCCCCCCGGCGGACCCGCAGTACCTGCACCCGAAGCAGCACGCCAGCGTCAGCTCCCACACGCAGCTCGTAAGCCGGAACCCGCTCATTTCTCTTCCTTGATCTCCGGCGCGGCATACACCGCCATGATGGGCGGCTCCTTCCGGTCCTTGCCCCCCGGCCTTTTCAGCGGCTTATCCTGCATCAGCCGCTCCAGCGCCTCCCTGGGGTCCTCCTGGGGATACCCGTTCTGTTTCTTCTCATCCATGGCCAAAAACCTCCCCGTCTGTCAAGTTGCTTCACATTGTACCACGCCCGCCCCCATGTGTCCAGACACATTTCTATATTACTTTGAAAAAACACTTGAAATCGACAGCGGTTTGTGATGAAATATCAAGCAAACAGTATAGATTCTTAACAGAGCTAGACCGGGGGTTGAAAACGATACCGCAATGTTGTATGATAACTTCCCCTGCCCGGAGAGATATCCTGCTCCGGAAAGCAAATATCGTTGATCGGGCCTGCCCGGGCCTGAGAAATATGCGCACCGCGCAAATAAACGCAATGGGAGGAACGAGGATATGAAGAAATGGAAACAGGCGCTGGCCCTTGTGCTGGCGCTGGTCATGGCCCTGTCTCTGGTGGCCCTGCCGTCCTTTGCGGCGGATGAGGACAGCACGGGGACCGGGACGGCTGTCACCGAAGGCAGCACCAACACACCCGGTCTGGAGCTGCGGAAGGTCTATGATCCCAGCACGGGTCTGCTGACCCTGGAGGCCTACGCCACCGGCTCCACAACCACCACCACGTCCACAGCGCCTGTGGACATCGTCCTGGTCCTGGATGTTTCCGGCTCCATGGATAAAAATATTGTCAGCTACACCTACACGCCGGTGTACGAAATCAACAGCAACGGCACCTACTACTATCAGGATGCCAACGGCCAGTATCAGCAGGCGTACTACTACAATGAAGGTAGCCACGTTGCCGGTTGGTACACGCAACAACACTATGAATCTTATTTTTATAGTAGCCACGGCGGCACCCGCCTGACCCCGAAAACCTCCGCAGACAGCACCGACACCCAGTTCTACACCGGAACGGAGTCCACCACCAAGAAAATCGACGCTTTGAGGTCCGCCGTCAACGGCTTCATTGACTCCGTGGCGGAGAAGTCCCCCAACAGCAGCATTGCCGTTGTGAAGTTCGCAAGCGATAAAAAGAATGATGTCGGCAATGATTACAACGGAAGTGGGTACAACTACTCCCAGATTGTACAGAATCTCACTGCTGTGAACGAAGCAGGGGCCAATTCTCTGAAGACTGCAGTCAATCAACTTACTGCGGCTGGCGCCACCCGGGCGGACTACGGCATGCAGCACGCCCAGACCATTGTCAACGGGGCAATGGGCAACGGCCGCCAGAAGGTCGTGATTATGTTCACCGATGGTCAGCCTAGTACCTGGCGGGATTTTAGCCGTACCGTCGCCAACGATGCCATCAAGGCCAGCAAGTCCATCAAGAACGCCGGAGCCACCGTCTACACCATCGGCTGCTTCAACACCACCTACGCGGACACCAGCGATGTCGGCAAGTATATGAACCGTGTGTCCTCCAACTATCCCGATGCCACTAACATGAACGATGGCACCCGTGGAGTCGGTGACTACTACAAGACCGTCAGCAGCGCTTCGGAACTGGAGAGCATCTTCACGGAGATCGCCCACACCGCCGGCGGCGCAACCTTGGAGCTGGGTACCGGAACAGTCCTGAAGGACGTGGTGTCTAAGTACTTCGACCTGCCCGAAAACGCATCTTCTCAGATCACCGCCCAGAGCTACAGCTGCACCGGCTTCGATGCGGACGGCCACCCCACTTGGTCTAATACGCCGGATACCGCAAGCTACACGGTCGAGGTGAACGGCAAGAACGTCTCCGTCACCGGCTTCGACTACTCTGCCAACTGGGTGGGCAAGGACACCACCACCGGCGATGTGCATCCCGGTAAGAAGCTGGTGGTGACCATCCCCATCGTGGACAACGGCACCGGCATGGGCACGGTTCCCACCAACGGCACGGACTCCGCCGTCTACGACAAGGACGGCAAGCAGGTCTGTCCCTTCGCTCAGCCCACCGCCTACTTCCCCTACTTCACCGTTACCCATATCCAGAGCAATGTGAACGATAGCGGCAGGAATTACGGCAAAAACGCCGGTTCCACCAAGCATCGTGTGCCCACGGACGGCGAGAAGTTCAACCTCACCTCTGTCGTCAATACAGGCTATCTCTACGGCGGCTCCTTCACCGGTGAGAACTGCGGCACCGTCCAGCCCTACGGCAACGGCGAGAACCCCACCGCCTTCACCCCCCAGGACAAGGCTGAATACTTTATCTGGGAGGTTCCCAACACCTATCTGACCCCCAGAAACTACAATGTCTGGCGTCACCTGCCGGAAAACAATGGCCAGAAGACCGTGGTCCGCCTGTATCCGCTGACCACCGCTGACCGCACCCTGTATAAGCAGGTTGGCTTCGTCATCGACGGCAAGGACTATGTCTCCGGCTGCGATGAATTTAATACCACGATCAACGATACCCCCACCCTGTATCAGACGGCTGTTGCCGAGCAGAATGGCCAGCACTATGAGACCCTGTACCTCGACAAGGGTGCCATCAAACCCAGCAAGACGGCGATTGATGAAAGCGGCCTGGTAAGCGGCCAGCACATTGACGATGGCTGCCTGGCCGGTATCTGCCTCAATGTCGTGGAGTTTGCCAAGTTCAAAAGCGACACCGGCGTGACCTTCCGGCCTTACTGGATCACCCTGGACAACGTCAAGGTCTACGGCACCACCGCCAGAACCTGCACCTATCTGGCAGATTCGGAGACTGCCCAGGTTACCAAGGACACCACTACTCTGCCCTGCGTATATGTGGGCGATACGGTTACCACCCAGGCCATGAGCTTTGCGAAATCCTTCACCATGGACGATTCTCAGCCCGTGGTGGACGAGAGCCTGACCGTCACCGTGGTGGATGGCTCCAACACCACCCAGGTGAAGGTGGCCCCCAACGGCAGCGTCCGTGACCAGGTGGCCTACCAGGCTCCTGCCGGCAAGGTCTTTGCCGGTTGGTTCGCCGACCAGGCTTACACCACCCCCGCCGACCTGGACCAGATCACCCAGGACACCACCATCTACGCCAAGTACGTCAGCGACTCCTATCTGGACCTGGCTTACAGCCGCATCGGCCTGTTCCGTCTCCGTGGCGTCACCCTGATCTCCGCCGTGGATAACCCCGCCAACTATCAGGCCTCCGGCATCATCGTCAATGGTGATAAGCTCAACGTGTCCTACGCCAGCCGTTATCGGATCTTCAAGACTCCGGCTTCCCTGTTCGGTGCTGCCCGGAACGCCAAGCTTATGCTGGCGGAGCAGCCCCTCAACGGCACCGGCACTCTGGAGGTCACCCCCTATTGGGTCACCCTGGACGGCACCCAGGTGCTGGGCCAGACCCACACCCTGCATTACAACACCCGCACCATTTGGGAGTGAGGAAAGGAGAACAGCATGAATTTTATGGATCCTCAGCTCCGCCCGGTTCTGGATAAGAATTCAATTGAAATTCCCGGCGGCTCCGGCGGCGGCAACCTCCAGAGCATCGGCAATGGCCGTTATGCCGTGACCCTGCCCGATGGCACCCAGGTCATCGTGGACCAGTACGGCAACATCATCGGCTGAGCAAAACCCCCAGCCGGCTGAAACCCCAAGCTGAGCAAAAACCCCAAGCGGGGGGATGGCATCCCATCCCCCCGCTTTCTTCCATCCCCCCGCCGGAAATCTCTCGTCACCCCCCGTAGGGGCGGACGCCTCTGTCCGCCCGCCCCCGCCCCCCGTAGGGGCGGGGTTATCCCCCGCCCGCCTCCATCTCCTGTAGGGCGGGGCCCATGTGCCCCGCCGCCCATGATCGGAAATTTTCTTGATACCACCCCGTAGGGGCGGACGCCTCTGTCCGCCCCCACCCCAACCACCCACCTCCCCAAAATAACGCTTATGAAATTTCGTCTCAACCTGGCTGGCGTCCCTGTGGACGTCACCACCCAATACGATGAATACTATCCGTATTTTTCTCCCTACCTGGAAAAAAATACCGGGACATCCCCCCTTATCCCGCCTTGTCCCGCCAATGACCGGGACATTCCCGCCGTGGAAATTTCCCCCGGCGGCTTCAGACAGCTTCCAGAATTTACCCGCCGGATTCCGCCGCGTATTATGTGGAATATATGGAACTCTGTCCCGCCATCTCCTCTGCCATCACGGTTTTCGACCGCATCGTGTTTCACGCGGTTTCCTTTATCTGGAAGGACCTGGCCTGGCTGGTCACCGCCCCCAGCGGCACCGGCAAGTCCACCCACTATTGCCTCTGGAAACTCCTCTGTCCCGATGAAATTCAGATCATAAATGGGGATAAACCCATTGTATATATAGAAAATGACGAAGTATTCGTCACAACTTCTCCATGGACGGGTAAAGAAAACATGTCTCAACGTCTGACCGCTAAATTAGGCGGAATTATTGTCTTGGAACAGTCCGATTCTAACGAAATCACACGTCTGACCGTTCACGAATCCGCCGGAAAAGTCTTTTCCCAGTTCCTTTTTGATTGCAATACCGAACAGGAAGCAAAAACAGCCTGTCGTATCGCAGAAAAAATGCTGAAAACGCCGGTTTGGCTCCTGAAAAACCGCGGCGATATCGAATCTGCCAAATTGTGCCGGAAAACTCTGGAAACCTATCTGGAATCCTCCACTTCCCATTGATTGCATATAAACGCAAAATAGTTCTAAAAAATGGTGATTTATTATGAAATATACCGTTATTCCCGGCATAATTCTTACAAAAATCTGCGATGAAGATTTCCTGGTGGCCACCGGCCCCGCCCGTGGCCGCGTCCCGTATGTCGAGGGGATCAATTCCACCGGAGCATACTTTTTCTCGAAAATAAATGAGGGACTTTCTACAGAAGAAATTATAAAAGATGCTGTAAAATTATATGAAACGCCGGAAGAGGTCATTGCGCCCTCCTTTGAGCGCTTTATAGAGTCCCTCCTCCGCTCCGGCTATCTCGAAAAACCTGAATTGTGAAATAATAATCATTCCTTGACGGGAAAATAAATATTTGATACAATAACAAAGCTTCAAATCAAATATTTATACAAAAAGGAGAAGGATCATGGAACGCGAAAAGCTGGGGTCCCGCCTGGGCTTCATCCTGCTGTCTGCCGGGTGCGCCATTGGCTGCGGAAATGTCTGGAAATTTCCCTGGATGTGCGGCCAATACGGTGGCGGCGGCTTCGTTTTGCTCTATTTTTTCTGCCTGGTGATTTTGGGCCTGCCGATCATGATTATGGAGTTCAGCGTGGGCCGGGCGGCACAGGCGAGCCCTATCAAAATGTATCAAAAACTGGAGAAAAAGGGCCAGAAATGGCACATTCATGGGTATGTTTCGTTCTTTGGAAGCGTGGCCCTGATGGCGTTTTACACGGTGGTCACCGGGTGGATCGTGTATTATTTTGTGCGGTTTCTGACGGGAAATATCCAGGATCTGGGATTTTCGTCCATGATTACAAACCCGGGGGTTAACGTGACCTATCTGGCGGTGACGGTGGTGCTGGCCTTTGGCATCCTGTGCTTCGGGCTGCAGGGCGGCCTGGAGCGGGTCACCAAATATATGATGATGCTGCTTCTGGTGCTGATGCTGGTGCTGGCGGTGCACAGCTTCACCCTGTCCGGCGCGGCGGAGGGGCTGCGGTTCTATCTGGTGCCGGACCTGTCCAAAATCAACGGCAGCGTGGTGGTGGGGGCCATGAACCAGGCTTTCTTCACCCTGTCCGTGGGCATGGGGGCCATGGCCATTTTCGGCAGCTACATCGGAAAAGAGCGCTCCCTGATGGGGGAGTCGGTGCACATCATCGTGCTGGACACCTTTGTGGCGGTGGTGGCGGGACTGATCATGTTCCCGGCCTGCTTTACCTATGGGGTGGAGGTCAATGCCGGCCCCAGCCTTCTGTTTGACACCATGGCCACCGTGTTCAACCACATGAACGGCGGCCGCTGGTGGGGAACCCTGTTCTTCCTGTTTATGGTGTTCGCGGCCCTGTCCACGGTGCTGGCGGTGTGCGAGGAGATACTGGCCATGGTGCGGGATATTACCGGCTGGAGCCGCCCGGTAGGGTGTCTGGTCTGCGGCGGGGGCATCTTCCTGGTGGCGCTGACCACGGCCCTGGGTTACAGCGTGCTGCACTTCCAGCCCTTTGCAGAGGGCACCGCCTGGTTGGACCTGTGGGATTTCCTGGTGTCCAACAATATTCTGCCCCTGGGATCCCTGGTGCTTGCCCTGTTCTGCTGCAACAAGTTCGGCTGGGGCTGGGACAATTTCCTGCTGGAGGCCAACGCCGGGCAGGGCCTGAAGGTCCGCCCGTGGATGAAGCCGCTGTTCCGGTATATGGTCCCGGCGGCCATCCTGTTCATCTATGTCTATGGCATGGCGACTTTCCAGTGGAAGTGACGTGAGCATAAGAAAAGGAGAGGCAAGGGCGACTCCTCATAAGGACATCTTGAAAACACCAGATTAAACCGATTGAG
>ERZ827150.4715-NODE-4715-length-11699-cov-2.988320_pt1 | contig 11699 bp, 6 predicted proteins | sample MGYA00519779_ERZ827150 | MGnify/ENA primary metagenome ERZ827150 (study PRJEB31778, sample SAMEA3449267) | human gut metagenome | biome: human gut; feature: human-associated habitat; material: faeces | place: United Kingdom | collected 2010/2012 ...
GAACCCGCCTATAAATTAACTATCTCTGTAAGCTTACGGTACAAATGTACAGAGCAGGTGACAGGAAAGACAACTTGTTATTTGAATAACGAATATTTCATATGAATGACAAGGACGATCGTTTAAAAAGAATCAAGCCGCCCAACCTTCACAAGCGGAGCGGCTGAAAAACCTAAAACACTAATACCGTGAAAAACACTACTATTCCCGATATGAGAATCCTCATGTCGAGGATTTTTTATCTCTTTTTACAAGCCAACCACCTAACGACATAACCGATGCCAATTACGACCAATCCGGATAACAAGCCTATTGCCCACCCTCCTACCTCGATCTTGAACGTATCCCAGCGAGATAGTTCTTTTTCCACGGGAATCGGAACCTCGATCTTACGATCGACATATACCTCTTTCGAAGGCAGATATAACGTATCCCTAGGAACTCTCATGTTGGCGATCACGTTACCGAGGCTATCCAAGGCGAACATGAGCTCTACGTTCTTGGTGTTGGCCATGTCCAGCCAACGAAGGACTACTTTACCGTTCTCATCGCATTCCATCAACGCACGGATGGAGGCGCTATCGGCTGGCATTGGGTAAGGTACCAACTTGTCTATGTAGATCGAGTCTATACGATTCTCGATAGCGACAGGCTGTATCTTGGTTCGGCACCCGGACAAAGCGAGGATACCGGCTATCGCCAGCATCCCGCAAATCATTCCCGTTCTCATAGCAGATTCCACCCGGCTATCACGTCCGACATATCGGCCTCTCTCCCGTTCTCCACCTTGCTCATACCAGCGACGATACGGATCATCTGCTCACGGTCGTTGATGTCGATAGGATCATCAGCAGGGATACCAGCGTAATCGGATACGGCCTTTACATAAGCTCCCGTATCGTTCTCGTTCTCCGGAGCCCACCTACCGATCATCTGACGGATAGTCTTTAGATGGTAGTTCCTGCCGTAGTTCGACAGGATCTTGAAGATCGCCCTGTAACCGTATGCCATCGATTTAAATTGCTTGAACTCTCGATCAGAGCTTGTCTTCTCGCCTTGGAAGACATCGCTGTTCCTTCTGATGTTCCCGGGGTTGTTGTTGCGCAATCCCCGGGGTAAATTGTTATTTCTCATTCCTTATCCTCCTTCTTAATAACCGTTCTGCGGCTCACGATCACCGCATTTCTTTTTCTCACATCGTTTCAAGGCAAGCTCCAGTTTCACGTCCGAGTAGCTCTCTTTTAAAGTGAAAAGCTCGTCCTGCACCTGCCGGAGCCGTCCGGTCTGCTCAACAAAACGCTCCTCCTTCTCAGACAACTGCTTTTGCAAGAACTCATTATACTCACGCAGGGCCTTGAACTCCTCCACGTCAGCTTGAGCGTCCGCTATACGTGCGTTCGTCTTACGGTTCATCCACGCACGGATGCCCCATTTTATCCCCTCGATCCCGCCCATCGCACCGATTATCGCCAATATCGTATTCAAATCAACTCCCATGACTCATTTTCTTTTAATATATACGGGGGCTTTTATTTGCCCGCCCCCGATAAAGGCGTCATGTCTATATCATCCCGATAGCTGTCATCGTCCACCGGGATGTCCAACAATAATTCTCCCGTGTTGTCGTATATTACCATACCATTTATTCTTGAAGTCTCTCAATCTCGATAGCGTTGATAGCCAATATCTTATTTTTTATATCGGTCGTGCTCATCGTAAGCACGGCCCCTCCAGCCACGTCCAAGGTCACTTCCGGCACGTCATGGAAATTATCCACGTAACTGGGTCTCAAGGCGAACGATTGACTGACACCATTACTCTCCAGCACATACGAGGCAGCACCATAATTAGTGGTTCGCTTCGTGTTAATGAATGCCTTGAACTTGTACCTCCCGTCCGGGACATTGAAATTGATCACGCCGACACTATTGGTGTAATTCGATCGCATAAGGACATCATCCGGATACACGCCGGAATTATCGCCGGTAACATTGCCTTGATACGCTGCGGGATTTGACTTATCGATGCCGGAGATCGTAAATGTCCCCAACCGGCTTCCATCCTTGTTGTATATGGCGATCGTATCCCCACCCGTGGATGACTGTCGTACCCTTGTCACCCGAAGGTCCGGATCGTAAAGGGATCCGTTGGAAGGTATCCCGGACGTGTAGTCCCACCCGAAGGACAATACCGCGGATAGTCCCGTCACCTCGATGGAGGCGCTGGACACCCCGCTCTCCCCCGTATCCGTCCTGACCTTGGCGTATATCGTCTTGCTGCCGGTACCGGATACCGTAAACGTGGCCGGGTTCCGGTAAGCCTGCCATTCCGCACCCGCGAAATCCGCCGACTCGGATAGCATCATCATGGTCGGCACGTCGACTCCGAGGACGTTGAACGCTATGGATAGCGTATGGTCGGAGGTGCTGGCGGCACCGCCATTGATCACGATCCCCGCCAGCCCGAACGCCGGGGGATTGTAGGCGATCGAGTCGCCCATCACGGAGGACTCCCCGAAAGCGTTCCCCACCTTGAGATAGACGGTATGATCCCCCTCCACGTTCGACAACCGGTACGGTATGGGACTATCGACGATATCAAGCCACCCGGCCTCCGTGAAATCCGGGGACTCGCTAATCATGTAGCGCGTGACCTTCCCGGTCGCCGAGTAAGCGCAGGATATGGCCGGATCGCTCGTCTCCGTGGCCCCGATAGCGAAAGAGACCAATACCGGTACGGAGGTCAAGGCTTTTATTCTATCCAGATAAGGAGCCCGTAGCGACGGCTTGAGGCGTTGGACAAAATATCGGGCATCAGCCAGGTCCTCCCCGCTCTCCGAGGCCTCGAACCTTGCGGTGTATCTCTCGGCCCTCTCAACGAGGCTGTCCATCATATTGATATTCAACATGAACTTTCCGTTATTCATTCCACGGGTAAATCCGTACACGCCATCGTCCGAGGAGGCGGTGCCGGCCTCGATATCCAGCAACAACGTGGTCTCGAACCACTTGAAGTTATCGAGCCTCGGCATCTCCACCGTGACGACAAGGTCGTTGCCCTTGATCCTCTTCGAGATCGACGTGTACCTCTTGAGGTACAGGTACTGGTATACCTCGCTGTCGTTGGCGAACCATACCTCGTCGGTACCGGCGGCCCCGTAGGCGGCGTATATGTACTCAAGCACCTCCCTGACGTTGTTCCAGTTCCCGTCATCCACGCCGACCGCCCCGCGCGGACGGTGGCCGCCGAGGCTTCCCCAATGCGCGGAAAGGCCGAGCACGCTGTTGCCGGTGGTCCTCGCCAGTATGCCTCTCAGGTTCTCCACGGACGTGTCGTCCATGAAGTACCTCGGGGTCTGCATCTTCTCGATATCCTTGATCGCCAATACGTCAAGGTTGGTCCCGACCCCCCGCTCGCGGCAGATGGCCTTGATATCGTCGCAGATAAGGGCCGCCGCCGGGTAGTTCTCGTTACCGTCCGGCGTGCTGGACATGATGGACCGGCCAACGCCGTTCGCCTCCATGTAGTCGTTCACCTCGATCATGCCCCGGACGATGGATCTCGGGTCCGTCCTGTCCCATACCGTCTCGTCCACGTTGTGGATCATCCACTCGCCATCGAAGTCCTGTATGGCCTTGAGCTCGTCGAAACGCAGGTACGGGTTGGACGCCCCGGCGCTCCCCTCCAGCGGGTGGTGGCCGTATTGCTCCTTGGAGCGTAACGTTATGAGATAGTTGCCGACGGCGAAATATCTCCTCGTGCCGAGACCGTCCGTGTAATATAGGGGGTGTTCCGGGGCATGGCCGGTCGTCCTCTCCGCCCCGAGATGGCAGAAGTTCGCGTCGTCTATCCACTTGCCGGCGAACAGCGCCTGCACCACGGAATAGGCCTGCATGGACGTGTCATCGATACTGTAACCGAAGGCGAAACGCTTGTTGTACTTCAACGGGGCGATCGAGATATCGACCTGTCCGGCGTCGGTGACACCGTCAGGCAATGGGATCGTTATCGTTCCCACGGCCTTCGTCAACACCTTGAGCTGGATCGTATCGACCTTGACGGTGGACTCGGTGATATCATCCCTCAGCTGCATGTACACGGTCTTGAGTCCGGCCCCGTCAGATAACGTATACGGCACCTCCGAGACCCTCGGGCCGGGCCATTCCACCCATCCGGAGACGGACAGGTCGGATGACTCCGATATCCGGTAATGGGTCGGGACACCGTCCTTGTCGGCCATCACCGTCACGTCCCGGCCGTAGGTGGTCGCCTCGTCGTTGTTCACGTAGACGTTCCTGAGGGCGAGGGGCACGTAAGGGTCCTTGTACTCTATGTCGATGACACGGATATTGCTCTCGTTGTACAGGTTCCTGACCTGCACGTATAACGCCTTCTCCCCGAACCCCCCGGACAGGACGTAAGGCACGTCCAGCGTATCGTCCACGATGTCGGTCCAGTCCACGGGGGAGAGGTCTTGCGTCTCGCCGATCCGGAAGGCGGTCGCCGCGCCGACGCAGTTCAGGTGGACGGTCACGTCCGGGAACTTGACCACGCCGTTCTCCTCCTCCACGACCGTGGCGTCACGCAGCCATACGTCCGTGTTCTCCGGAGAGTCGTTGGACCTGTATTCCTCGACGATCACGAACGCGACCTTCGAGTAATTCGCCGTGACGGTCTCCGTGGGATTGATGAAATCAACGTTTATCCCGCCGTTCACGGGAGAGACGTCCTCTATCGCCAACATGTCCCTCGTGTTTCCTAGCTCCCGTATGACAGGCGTGTACACGTCGCCTATACGCATCCTGATGGATATGTCGCCGCCATACCTCGTACCGCCGAATGCCTTGACCGTATACCTGTACTCGTTATCGAGGCCGGAGAACGTCAGTCTCGCCCTTACGGCCTCCGAGCTCGTGTTCCCGTGCGATACGCCCCACATCGGGCCATAGACGGAGGCCGGGATATCCTCGATCTCGCAATAACCCCCGGTATAATTCTGCCCCCATTTAAATGATGAGCCGTCATGGACACGGGTGACCGTCACGCCGGAGACGCGCCCATAGGTATCGACGATCCCGACAAGCGCGGTCTGCCCGTCACCCTCGCCTACCAGGTTGTTCCAATCAGCTACTTGGGGGGTATCGGCGGAGCACAGGTTGATCTGGTAGATGGCGTTGATGTTCGTGAAATTGCCGATCACGTTTGCGACCCTCACGTCCTTGAATCCCTCCAGCGTAACACCATAATCCGACAGGATGCCGCCAAGGCCATTGTAGGATACGCGGATGTCGGTTTTCTTGTCATAGTCTGCCAGTGAGTCCTGCGGGATGGACAGGACGAGGTTGTTGTGGTTGGCCTCGTCCCTTGTCACGGACAGGACCATCCGGAGGTTCCCGTCCTCCGTGAGCGTGAAGCCAGCCTTGGCCCCGCCGCCGACAATACCGATCGGGAGGTCGAAGGTAAGTATCACCTTGCTGCCGAGCTTGTCGGTGATGGCGTTCCGGATCACGGGTGTCACCTCCTCGGGGAGCAGCGTCCTTGTCTCGACCTCCCCCGTGTAGTCGGAGACGCCGTTCAAGCCCGACACGCGTACCTTGTACCGGTAGACACGCCCGACCGCCAGTCCCATGTCCTCGTAGGTCTGCACAGACTGGTCGTCAACCGTACCCACTTGTGCGTACGCCCCCGTATCGTCAGCCCGATAAATGGCGTAGGAGAGGAAATCGGCGACCTGCCCGGCGTCGTAATCCCATGCCAGCCCGATGGACGTGGCCGTACGGCTTTCCACCCGCAAGCCCGTCGGCGGCTGGATGTCCCGGTATGTCTTGGCGGACACGTACTCGCTCATCGTCCCGGTCTTTTCACCCTTGACGGGACGTACCTTGTAATAGTAGGTGGTATCCGGGAGCAGCCCGGATATCACGGCCTTGTTCTCCACGTCTATGCCGACCGTCTTCAGCAACGTATACCCCGTCTCCGGGAGACCGGACACGAATATCTCATAGCCGGTATCCTCCACGCCGGTGTTGTTCCACCACAGCTCGATGGCGGAGGAGGATACCGTACGGGAAGAGAGGTCCGTGATCTCGCCCCGGTAGTCCGGCTCGGGTATGGCGTCAAAGAAAAAGAACTCCGGGAACTCGGACACGTTCGTCCGGATCATGCCCCGGATGACCTCCCCGGTTCTCTCGTCGCCCATCCTTCCCCGGATACCCTCCGGATGGAAATCGATGTAGTCGCATACGGCGTCCACCTGCCGCCACGCGTACATCGGGTTTCCCTTGACGGTCCAGACCACGTTGCCGTCATTGTCCAATTGCGGCTCGCTCTCCCAGTTCTCCCGGTCCTGCTCGTATTGCTGGGCCGACAGGGTGTTCTTATGGGGGCTGGCCTTGGCCTGTACAGGCCCGACTATCGGAAAATAAGGATTCTCCGCCTCCGTGGGCAATATGGTAATCTCGTCACCCTCGGCGGGATTCTCCGGATAGGAGGCGGGGGCCTTGGTGTAAGACATGTGGCGGTCTTGGTGGTATGGCTTGTTTTGAACGACCCATTCCCCGTTGACATATCTCTCCTTGCGGGAAGTCGGCAATCCGGTACGTTCCTTGTCCCATCCCAGCGTGCTCGGCACGTCCTCCGGGTTCGGGATCTCGGGGACGTGGACGGTGACATGCCCGTACGACGACACGCCGGCGGGAACGGGTATCCCGACACCCTCCACGCCCGTGTTCTGGCTGTCATTCAGGTAAACCACGTACGCGCCCCTGTCCCCGTCCCTTTCCTTGAAACAGGCGATCACGATACGGCTATCCGTATCGACATGTCTCATCCCGGTATACACGTAACCTTTCAAACGGTTGCGGAACGTGGCGATCCACCAGTAGGCGCGGGTTATCGGGTAGGCCCCGTTCCCGAGCAGCTGGCCGAACAGCCCCGTCGTGGCGAAACCTCCCCTCGGATACGTGCACTCATGGGCCTTGATGGCCTCCACCCTGGCGCCCGGGGTATCGTCGGTACAATCGTTCCAGTGGAACATCTCGAACCCGGCCCCGGAGTCATACTTCCCGGCCCCGAAATAGTTGCCCTCGCACTCGGTGGAGTAATAATTGACCATATCGACACCCATCGCCATCATCTGGACGCACGCCCGGATGATCCAGGCCCCCTTGACATCCGAGCGGTGCCGGTCCGGGACGGTCCAGTTCCCAACCTGCCTGCCGGCCTGCGAGTAGCACTGGTACTTGCTGGCGGTCTCCCGGGCTCCCGACTCGCCCCATCCGAACTCGGTGAGCCATACCTCCTTGTCCGGGGCCACACGGTCCCGGAAGGCGCAGACCTTGGGTAGCTCGCCACCCGTGTCGTTGCCCATGGCCTCCTCGAGCGTGATGCCGTATTGCACGGCCTCGTCGCTACCGCCCTGGTTGCCGATGTTGCTGAAATACATGTGCATGGAGAACGCGTCAACGGGTATCGTGGCGTTCGCCCGTGTGGCCTTCCAGCGGAGGATGGCGGGCTGGAGGTAGCCGAGGTTCACCGATGCCGTCCCGCCGGCTATGGGCAGGATGCCCCCGTATCTCGTGCCGGGGATGGCCCTGCCGTCCTCGTCCTTGAGCGTCCCCGCGTGGCCGTCCGACGAGGCGGACACGACGGCGGCGTACTCCTCGGCGCGCTCGTAGCCCACCCAGCCGTTCCAGTTGGCGTCCGGCTCGTTCTCCGGCTCGATGCCGCTGATAAGGTCAAGCCCCGTCTCCGCGGACTCGTCCTCCGGGAAGAAGAGACACGTGCCATCGACCTTGGCGCTGCCATATTTCGCGGCCAACGCCTGGCATAGCCTGGCGTATGTCTTGTAGGAATTGGCGTCCGTCGTCACCCCGAGGTACCTGTCAAGGCCACCGACACCGCGCCTGGGCACCGGCTTCCACGCTCCCGGGTACCAATAGGCGTCGCATGGACGGTTATGGATCGTAAGGGACCTGTCGTAAAGACAGGGGTCAAAAACGCCGGTGCTGCAGATATAGGGCTTCAATCCATATCTCTTGTACGTGTTGGTCAAGGTCTCCACAAGGTTTTCCCCCGTCCCGTTGTTCCCGCTCACCCAGGGTATCCGGCTTACCCGGAAACGCATGTCGGCGAGACGGGCGTAAGGGACCGGCTGGCCGGAGGGGTCGAAGGCGGCGAAATGGCCGAGGGAGATGTACATGCGGGACCTCTCGCCGGAGCACATGCTATGGATGCGCCCTTGCTGGTAGGCGTGCCCGTTCGTGCAGAGGAACTGGTCCACGGTCTTGCGGGTCGTGGAGCGGCGCAGGGGTGACATGATCCCCTCCGGCCGGGTCGAGGCCGGACGGCCGTAAAGCAGCAGGTTCCTCACGCTCTCCAGTGTCCCGTTGTACTCCGGTTCCGGGAATCCCTCGGCCCCCTCGCCCATGACGGGGGTCTTGGAGTTCGATCCGAAATCCATGAGATCCCAAGACAGCTTGATATACCTGCATTGACAGGACCTGAAATCCAATGCCGCCCAAGCGTTGTACTCGATCCTGATCTCGCCGACACGCTCCCAGTCGTAGCCCATGTCCCTCATGCCGTAGACGGAGAAATTGTTCCGGGATGACGTATATACGAACATCTTGTCTATGACGTAGGCGGAGAACAGGTCTATGACGATGTCGAAAGGCGAGGTGTCCCGGCCGTACTTGTACTGGTACCAGAAAGTCGAGTAGCCCTTGTTCGTCATGTCCGGGTACCCGTCATCGAGGAAGACGTTCCTCTCGGTCTCGTCCACCATCCTGCCTACCGAGCAGACGGTCCCGTCCGTGTCGGTGAGATAATTCCTGAGCTGGGGGATGATGTTCCTTTCCGTCAGGTTGATACGGTAGGCCCTCGTCATGTCCTCGCTGCCGACCGTGCGGAAGTACACGGGATCCGAGGCCCCGGATATGTATTCCACCCCGAAATTCACCTTGATGGTTTTCAGGTATACGTAATACTCCCTGTTAGGGACGAGACCCGATATCGTTGTTCTCTGCAGCGTCCCGGGATTCTCGGGCGTCGGGATGGCCGGGACCTTGCGGAGTCCCGCCCACACTTTCGGGTCGTCGGCGTCCACGAGGTCGTTGGCGTATCGCATGTCGTATTCGGTTCCCCTGTCGTAGATGTTATTCGCGTAAGGGGCGGTCCATTGCACCGTGCAGGAGGAGCTGTCCGAGTAGACCACATGGAAGTCCTTGATCTTTTGCGGGCCGGGATAGGTCTTGTCCCCGATGATGGTGCTCGTGTGGATATAGATATATTCCCCGACACGGTTGTAATTCAGTATAGCTATCGTATCGCTATTGAGCGGCAGGTCTATGGTGCCTCTCATCGTGTTGCTCAGCACGATCTGCCGGAGGCCGCTCTGGTAGACCATGACCTTCCCGCATGATCCCTCCCTCGTGTTCTGTATCTCCAGGTTATATATGAGGGTGTCCTGTCCGAGCGCTACCTTGGCGTAAGGGGCCTTCAGGAAGTCGATGGCGATACGGCCGCCGGAGGGTGTCACCTCCCTGAATATCTCCGAGGTGAATACCTTGTCCACCTCCAGCTTGATCTCCTTGTATGCCGCGTCCTTCGGGTCCCATACGTACATCCCGTCACCGGCGATGAAGAAACCGTCCTGTCCGGTCCCCGTTGGATACGCCGCTCTCAGGGCCTCCAGGGAAGGGAAGCTGTCCAGCAACCTGTACTCAAGGTTATCCCCCTTGTCTCCCTTGTCACCCTTCAGGCCCATCAATTGCTCAAGGGTGAAGTCCTCGTACCGGAAAGCGTCCCCCCGGTCGCCTTTCTCCCCCTTGAGGCTCTCCAGCTCGACGATATCCTCCCATGACCCAGCCCCTACCTTCCATTGGAGGTGCGTCTCCGTACGCCGGAAGACCACCTCCAGCTCGGACAGGGCGAGCAGGTCCTTCCACTCTCCATTACCCAGTTTCCATTGTACGTGTGTCGTCGTCACGCGAAGATTGACCCGCAGCAAGGACAGGGGGGCCTCCACCACGTCATGTATCCCTCCCGGCATACGAAGGGCCGGGAGGGAGTATACGCCATCGAGGGATGTCACCACCTCCAGGTCTCCGACCCCTGTCGATCCGGATTCCAGGGCCGACTTGATAATGGGTTTCAATATGGCGGCGAGCGCCTTGATGTCATCGGTTGAGTATGCCATTTCGTTATTCGATTGACTGGTTAGACAAATCCATGCGCTTACTTCCCCTTTTTAGCCGGAAGTCTCTTGGGCGTCAGTGCCTCGATCAGCGCGCGTCTCAGAGGCGCGGAGGCGCTGGATATGTCGAGGATCGACAGTATCTCCTTGGCGGTCTCCTCGCCGACCTCGATCGGTCCGTCACTGAAATATATCTCCTTGCCAAAATCGGAGACGGCTATGTCACGGGCCGCCCCCCATACGAGGTTGCCCAGCTCCTTGCGGGTGTCAACGATGATGGGATCGCCCTCGATCGTCGCCTGTACCCTTAAATTCTTGAAATCCACTTTTGCCATGACTGTTAATTCTTTAATCGTTAGAAACCCCTGTTATGATCCCGTTCTCGACGGTAAACCTCACGCTCTCCGGGCCCGCCTCGTCATAGAGGTCATCGATATCCGACAATACCTCGCCTATGACGGTCTCCATGGTCTTGAAATCATCCCCCGCGGAGAAATTATAACCGACCTGCCCCTCGCGGTGGTGGTTGATGGTAAGTACCTGCCTGCCCTCTCTCGTGACGGCGGCATATATGGAGCCAAGCCCCTTGCCGGGCTCGTACGCCCCGGAGTACCTTACCGTCTCCCCGCCGGGCAGGTTGCCTGTCACCTCCTTGGTGACCTTTGTCAAAATCGTTAGTTCCTTTCTCATGATCGTATGTTTTAAATGATGGTTCACTCGTTCTGGTAGCCGACGATGATGCCGCCGACCACTCTCAACCGTATTTTATCAAGGTCCACGTCCGTTCCGAAAGAGACTCCTTGGTGTCCCCGGCAGTAATAATCGCCGGATGACCACACGTTCCCGACGCTGCTTAGCGTGTCGCAATGGATATTCCCGTACCCGGAGGCCGTTATGGAGCTGCAGGATAACGCCCCGTCGATATAGACCTTTCCCCCGAATTGGGCGGCGTATCCGTTCGAGAAACCGATTGTCGCTGCCCCGCTGATGATCAACGTGGTCCCGGGGGTCCCGGCCAAGGCGCTCCCTCCCCACACGAAATTTCCTATCTTGACGATATTCGAGGTGATGCTGTCTGCGTCTATCAGGCTGGCGTAGATCTTCCCGTTATTGTCGATGAGTACGCCGTTCAGGTCTATCTTGTTGCCCTTGATCGTGACCGTGCTGGCCGTCTGGTTGATCATGGAGACCACCGTGTCCCCGTTATAGTCCGTGGTCGATACCTTTTGCGTGATGCTCCTCGCGTTCACCTCAATCGAGGCGGAGAGATCGTTTCTGAGGCCGGAGAGCTCCGAGCTAGTGGCGTACAGGTACAGGCTGTCATTGATCCCGTCTATCCGTAGGCCGAGGTCCGTGATCGTCTTGCTGTTGTTGTCCGTCTTCGTCACGTAGGCGGACAGGGTGCCGTTCGTGTTGTCGAGCGCCAGCCCCATGTCCGTCACCGTACCCTTTAGGTTATCCACCTTGTTGGCGTACATTCCCACACGCTCGTTCGTCTGCTCCA
>ERZ827150.4716-NODE-4716-length-11697-cov-5.961347_pt1 | contig 11697 bp, 10 predicted proteins | sample MGYA00519779_ERZ827150 | MGnify/ENA primary metagenome ERZ827150 (study PRJEB31778, sample SAMEA3449267) | human gut metagenome | biome: human gut; feature: human-associated habitat; material: faeces | place: United Kingdom | collected 2010/2012 ...
ACATCAAGGACACCACCAAGGAAGAGCTTTCCCGCATGATGGTCGGCCGCGATGTGGAATTTGCCGTCCACAAGGAGCCTGCCAAGCCCGGCAAGCCCATCCTGGAGGTCAAGGGCCTCACGGTTGCTTCAAAGCTCCACCACAACAACGCCGTCAAGCAGGTCTCGTTCAACGTGCGCGAGGGCGAGATCGTCTGTATCGCCGGCATCGACGGAAACGGCCAGACGGAGCTCGTCTACGGCCTGACCGGCCTCGAACCTGTGAAAGAGGGCACGGTCACGCTGTGCGGTCAGGATATCACGAATATGCAGATCCGCAAGCGTTCCATCCTCGGCATGAGCCACATCCCGGAGGATCGTCATAAGCACGGCCTCGTGCTGGACTATACGCTCGAGGACAACCTCGTGCTGCAGCGCTACTTTGAGCCGCAGTTCGTCAACGGTGCGGGCTTCCTGAAGCGCAAGAACATCCGTACCTATGCCGAGCACCTCATCGACCAGTACGACGTCCGCTCTGGTCAGGGGCCCATCACACTGGCGCGCGCCATGTCCGGCGGCAACCAGCAGAAGGCGATCATCGCCCGCGAGATCGATAAGGACCCGCAGCTGCTCATCGCCGTGCAGCCGACCCGCGGCCTCGACGTCGGCGCCATTGAGTACATCCACAGGCAGATCGTCGCTCAGCGCAACAAGAACAAAGCCGTTCTCCTCGTCTCGCTGGAGCTGGACGAGGTCATGAGCCTCTCCGACCGCATCCTCGTCATGTACGAGGGCGAGATCGTCGGCGAGCTCGATCCGAAGAAAACGACTGTTGAAGAGCTCGGCCTCTATATGGCCGGTGCAAAGAGGGAGGTGCACGGGGCATGAAAAAGCGCAAGTCTCTGCTGCGCAGCGACAGCTTCCAGACCCTTCTGACCTCTCTGCTGTGCATCATTCTCGGCGTGGCCATCGGCTATGTCGTCCTGCTCATCATCAACCCCGCGGGCGCATGGAAGTCCATGTCCGCCCTGCTGAAGAATTTCTTCCATTATCCGGCGGGCAAGCTGCGCATGAAGTATTTCGGCCAGACGCTCGTCCGCACGGCGCCGCTGCTGATGTGTGCGCTGTCCATCCTGTTCGCCTATAAGGTCGGCATGTTCAACATCGGCGCGGCCGGTCAGTATGTCGCGGGCGCATGCGTCGGCCTTTATGCCGCGATCGCCTGGCAGCTGCCGTGGTACCTGTGCCTGCTGCTGGCTATTGCTGCCGGCGCGTTCCTCGGTGCCATTTCCGGTGCGCTGCGTACCTACTGCAATGTCAACGTTGTCATCTCCGGCATCATGCTCAACTGGATCGCCCTGTATCTGACGAACCTGATCCTGACAACGGTCAAGCACCCGAACAGCCCCTATACGAAGTCCCTGACGGCGGCTAACCCCTCGGCTCTCATCCCGAGCCTCGGCCTGAGCAAGCTGTTTGCAGGCGAGAAGACCGTGACCATTGCCATCCCGCTTGCAATCCTCATGGCGGTCCTCGTTTGGGTCATCCTGAACAAGACGAAGTTCGGCTATGAGCTGAAGGCGACCGGCTTCAACTTTAACGCTGCGAAGTACTGCGGCATGAAGGAAAACCGCAACGTCATCCTCACGATGGTCATCGCGGGCGGCCTTGCCGGTATGGGCGCAGGCCTGTACTATCTGACCGGCATCGAGGATTGGGAGACGACGATCTCCTCCGTTCCGGGCATGGGCTTCAACGGCATCGCCGTTGCCTTCCTCGGTGGTCTGAGCCCCTTTGGCTCCATTCTCGCCTCGTTCTTCATCCAGCATATCACGACCGGCGGCGGCAATGTCGACCTGACGGTCTATTCCCCGCAGATCTCCAGCCTGATCTCCAGCCTCATCATCTTCCTGTGCGCGTTCAGCGGCTTCCTGAAGGAGCGCCTGCAGGCCTCGCTGCGGAAGGGCGATGAGCGCCGTGCCGCGCGCGCCAAGCTTGCGGAAGAACAGAAAGGAGGTGCGCAGAAATGACACTGCTGATCCAGTATACGATCATTTTTGCCTCGGTCCTGCTTCTCGTCGCCCTGGGCGGCTGCTTCTCGGAGCGTTCCGGCGTCATCAACCTCGGCCTTGAGGGCATCATGATCATGGGCGCCCTCGGCGGCGCGCTGGCGATGCGCTACATTTCGCCCAATGTGCCCGCCATCGTGATGATCCTCGGCGTTCTGGCTATTTCGGCGTTGGTCGGCATGATCTATTCCTGCCTGCTGGCCGTGGCCTGCATCAACTTCAAGGCGGACCAGACGCTTGTCGGCACCGCGCTGAATCTGCTCGGCACCGCGGGCGCGACGGTCATCGTCAAGGCCATCAACACCGCGGCGAATCCCGACGACGTTTCCTCCATCGTGCAGTATGCCGGTGCGAAGAAGGCGTTCACCGTCAATCTCGGCTCGTTCGAGTTCAGCTGGTTCATGCTCGTGACCGCGCTGCTGCTCGCCGCGTCCTACGTCCTGCTCTATAAGACCCGCTTCGGTCTGCGCCTGATGGCGTGCGGCGAGCATCCGCAGGCGGCGGACAGCGTGGGCATCAACGTCTACAAGATGCGCTGGGCGGGCGTGCTGATCTCCGGCTTCCTCGGCGGCATCGGCGGCATCGTGTTCATCACCGCCGGCGTTTCCGAATGGCGCTTTGAGTACGGCGTGGCAGGCTTCGGCTTCCTGTCCCTCGCGGTCATGATCTTCGGACAGTGGAAGCCCCAGCGCATCGCGCTCGCGGCGCTCCTCTTCGGCCTGTTCCGTGCGCTTTCGAATGTCTACATGGGCTTCGGCTTCCTCACGGCGATGAACATTCCCAGTCCGGTGTACAACATGATGCCCTACATCATCTCCCTCATCGTGCTGGCGTTCACCTCCAAGCGTTCCCGCGCTCCCAAGGCGGAGGGCATCCCCTACGACAAGGGCCAGCGCTGAAAACATATCAACACGGCAAAAAGCAGCGGCTGCGATGCAGCCGCTGCTTTTTTATCGGTCGACTTTTACCATGCGTGCTTGGCGCGGGACTGCGCCTCGGTCGTGCCGAAGAAGCTCATGTCCACGCGCGTGCCCTGATCGCCCCAGGTCGTGTCGATGTGATAGGTCTTGCCGTCGAGCTCCGCGACGGTCCAGATGTGGTCGGCGTTCATAAGCGCGGTACACTCGATGCCCTCGAGCCGCAGCAGAAGGTCGTATGCTCCCGTGTAGCCGTCGCAGACGGCCACGCCGTCCACCAGCGCGCTGTACGCCAGATGACTCAGAGAACTGCTGGAGACAGTCCCCTCATCGTAGACACAGTTGTTGCACAGCCAGACGTAGTAGGCCCGCGCCAGCTCATACTGTGTCATGTCGCCCGTCAGATAGCCGCTCTCCCACAGCGCGTCGTGGACGAGGATCGCGCGGGCCAGCGTTTCCTCACGGTATTTTTTGAGCTGCGCGCTGTCGCAGGCTGTGGAGGAGAAGGTCAGCAGCACCTTGCCGGAGGAATAGCTGCGGCAGGAGGTGGAGTTGTACATCTGCTCGCAATGGCGCTTGACGCCGACCGTAAAGGCGCGGGTGAGCTTTGCGACCCCCTCGTTGGTCAGCGCACGGTCGTATTGCAGAGTGATGCTGTCGGCGCCGTCGTGGAGCATCTTTCGGATCAGCGCGTCGATGGCGTTGGCGTCGTCGGCTGCCGGCGCGGTGGAGACCTCGGCAGGCGCCGCAATCAGGTCGCCCCAGGTCGTACCGGCGGCGGAGCGATAGGAAAGACTTTGCCACGAGAGCGTCAGGCGCGCGGACGGCTCGACCATGCGCACGACAAGTGCCGCGAGCTCGCTGCGCCTGAGCGTATCATTCGGATGGAAGGAGCCGTCCTCGTTCACGCCACCCACGATGCCCCACTTGTAGAGCCGGAGAATATCGTTCTGATAGGGCGTGTAATCGTCCACATCGGTGATGCGGCGGTGCGAGGCATAGCCGACGGTCACGGCCTCGGCGTTGCGCTCGTCGTAGCACTCCGCGCTGAGCGCGGAGGCCAGCACGCCTGCCATCTGCGCGCGTGTCGCGGCCTCCGGATAGTGGCCGTCAAGCTCGTCGCCGAGGCATTTCTCAGCCTTGAGATAGCGCACATAGGGCCGGTACCAAGCTTCGCCGGCTGCTGCCGCGGGGATCGCCGCACCGCGCTCAAGCGCGTGCAGCCGCGCGGCAAAGGTCACCAGCTCGGCAATGGTGACGCTCCCCTCCGGCGCGTAAGCGCTGCTGCTCACGCCCTCGGTCAGACCGTATTCGTACAGCGCAGCGACGGCGTCGTGATACCACGCCGAGGCGTCCACATCCGTGAAGCGCCCGTCGTAGCTTCGCGTGCGCGCAAAGGGGGAGAGCGTGTCCGCCTTCTCCGCCGAAGGAGCGGGCGCGGGGACGTCCGCTGTCACGCCCTCCGCCTGCGCGGCGGTGGAGAGCAGCAGGGTAAAGATGCAGAGGAAAAGCAAAAGCCGTTTTTTCATGGTGCTTACTCCTTATCTCGTCAGGGGACGAGGATATCCATATCCTCCAGCGTGAGCGCCTCATTGTAGGGATTGAGGGCCTCGTTGACCAGGTCGCAGGTTGCCTGCGCGTCGAGCACATAGACCGACTGCTTGTTGTAATAGCCGGAGCCGTCGCCGGGGAGGGTGGCAAAGTGGATGTTTTCGGTGCCGATGTTCAGCGCCTCGTTGCCGAGCCAGACGAGGTTGCCGGTCGTGAGGTCGGTCTTGACGTAGGTGTAGAAAATATCCACCAGCGCGGGGATGTTCTTGACGTTGCCGATCTGCAGCAGCTGCTTGGCGACCGCCTTGAGGAAGGCCTGCTGGGTGCCGATGCGGCCGATGTCCTCCGTGCCGTAGCCGGTGCCGTCGTTGTTGTGGCGGAAGCGGACGACCTCCATCGCCTCTTGCCCGTTGAGATGGCGCGGGCCTTTGGTGAAGTGAATGTGCAGGTCCTGATAGGGGTCGTCATAATCCATGTTGATGGGAATGTCAAAATCCACGCCGTCGATCTGATCGACCAGCGCGATGAAGCCCTTGAGATTGACCGTGACATAGAAATCAACCGGTATGCCGAGCAGGTTTTCGATCTGCTCCATCAGCAGCTCCGTGCCGCCCTTGGCGTAGGCGAAGTTGAGCTTGTTGTTGCGGTAATCATTGTGCAGCAGCGTATCGCGCGGGAGACTCACAAGGTCGATGCGCTTGTTCGGCACGTCGAAGCGGACGAGGATGTTCGTGTCGCTGCCGCCGTTGTCGTCGTCAAGCCCGGAGACGAGAATGTTGTAGCAGTATTCGCGGCGTGTGCGGCCCGGAGCGTCGGGCTCGTCCGTGCCGGTCCGGTCGACGTCCGTGCTTGCCGTGCCGTCCGGCGTTACAACGGGCTTGTCCGTGTCAAGCTCGGGCGCGCGAAAGACATATTTGACCGTCGCAAACACGGCGGTCGATAAAAAGAGCAGGGATAACAGGGTGACCACAAGGCGCTCGGGGCGGCGCTTCGCGGGATTTTTTTTCTGCATGGCGGGATACGGTCCTTTCCGTTATTGTCGAAAACAGGGGAATACTGCCATTATACTCATTATGTCAACAAACTACAAGAGGGAAAAAGAGCTTGCGCGGCCGGCGGAGGAAAAAGGCTGGCCGGCCGTGCGGTGTTTGATCGGTTTCTGCTTTTATTTGACGAAATTCAGAGGAAAAAGTTTCAAGCTCCCTTATATTTTTTTCTCGTGGCGATGCCGCCGCGGATGTGCCGCTGGGCTTTGTTGATCTCAAGAATCTCCTTGACCTGAAGGTAGAGGCTGTGGTTGATCTGCGGAAGCCGGTCCTGAATGTCCTTGTGGACGGTCGATTTACTGACACCGAACTTCTTGGCTGCGGCGCGCACCGTGGTGCGGTTTTCTATGATGTAAACTGCCAGATCGCAGGCCCGCTCTTCAATATTACCCTTCATGAATGAAACACTCCCTATTCGAGTTGCTTCAATCTATGCACCGCGGGGAGCGAATATGTGCAAAGACGCGCACGGCGCTTGAAAAGCGGTGTACGGTCTGCTACAATGGGCAAAAATGATCGCGGGAGGGCGTGTATGGACGAAAAAAAGAGGACGCTGCGCGGCTTTTTGTGCGCGGCACTCGGCGGCGTGTGCTGGGGCGCGTCCGGCACGGTGGGACAATACCTCTTCACCCGCCAGGGTGTGGACAGCGGCTGGCTGACCGTGGTGCGGATGTTTCTGGCCGGCGTGGTGCTGCTTGGCGGCGCGCTCGTAAGGCACCGCCCGCAGCTTCGAGCCATCTGGTCGGACCGGCGCGACGCGCTGCGGCTCGTGCTCTTCTCCGTCGGTGGACTGATGACCTGCCAATATACCTACCTCGCCGCCATCCGCTACTCCAACAGCGCGACCGCCACGGTGCTGCAGTATATGGGACAGGCGCTCATTTTACTTTGGGTGTGCCTGCGTGCGCGCCGCCTGCCGACGCGGCGCGAGGGCGCTGCGCTCGTGCTCGCGCTCCTCGGCGCTTTTTTGCTTGCGACTCACGGCAGCCTGACCGCGCTCGCGCTCTCGCCGCAGGCGCTCTTCTGGGGCCTGTGCGCGGCGGTGTCGCTGATGCTCTATACGCTCCTGCCGGGCGATCTGCTTCGGCGCTATCCCGTGAGTGTCTGCACGGGCTGCGGGATGTTCATCGGCGGCGTGGTGCTGCTCGTGCTCACACAGGCGTGGCGGATCCCGGTCGCGCTCAACGCCGCGGTGGCGCTCGGCACGCTGGAGATCTCCGTTGTCGGCACGGCGCTTGCATTCACGCTTTATCTGCAGGGCGTGAGCGACGTCGGCGGCGTGCGCGCAAGCCTGCTCGCCTGCACCGAGCCGGTCAGCGCGGCGCTGTGCGCGGCGCTCTGGCTGCACACGAGCTTCGCGTGGCAGGATCTTCTCGGCTTTGCTGCCATTCTGGTGATGGCGGTGCTCATCGCGCTGCCCGAGCGCGCGTCGGAAAAATCGACGGAGAAGGCGGAGAATTGAAAAAAGAGGGAGCCGAAAACCGCGAAGCTGCGTTTCCGGCTCTCATTTTCTCGCTATGTGCAGGGCTCAAAGCAGCAGCATCAGCACCGGCGTCACCACAAAGCAGGCGAGGGTGGAGATCGCCGCGCCCTGCGCGGCCAGCTGCTCGTCCGCACCGTATTCCGCCGCGGCGACGACCGTCTGCGTCACGACCGGCATGGCCAACTCCACGACGTATACGCTGCGCACCAGCCCGCCGATGCCGAGTAGCGCGCAGAGGGCTGCGCCCAGCGCCGGAGAGATGACAAAGCGGAAGACCATCATCACGCCGAGCGTGGGTGTCAGGCGCAGGCTGCGCAGCCCGATCTCGTGGATGATGCAGCCCGTCAGCAGCAGCGCCAGCGGTGTGACGGTGTTGTTGATGTATTTCGCGTAGCTCATCACAAGGCTCGGGAGATGGATGTCCAGTCCGACCAGCAGGAGACTGAGAAAGACGGAAATGACCGTCGGCGCGCGCAGGAATTTCCACACCATCTGCATGGAGAAGCCGCCGGCTTCGCCCGACCAGCGTACCAGCGGGATGCCGATGAGCTGCGTGAAGCAGCTGCTGACAAGATAGAAGAGCATGACATACGGCGTTGCAATGTCGCCGAACAGCTCTATGCACATGGCAAGGCCGATAAAGATGGTGTTGCCCATGGCAGCCATCATCACAAAAACGCCGAGCTGGCGGTGCGGCAGCCTCATCAGGCGGCCCGCCAGCAGGCTCATCACAACGCAACTCGGGATGACGAGCAGCGGGATGAGCAGCAGACGCGGCGCGGCGAGCACGTCCGCGCGCGTGAGATTGTTCTGCATCCCGTAGATCAGCATGACGGGAATGCCGACGGTCATCAGATAGCGGCTGATGAAGGTCTTGACCTGCACGGTCATCCAGCCCTTGACCGCGCAGAAGTAGCCGGTCGCCGTCAGCAGCAGGATAATGGTGACGGATGCAACGGCGTGAAGAAAGGTTTCCATCGCTCTGTACCTCAAAAAATTTTATTTACGCAGACAGTATAGCAGTTCGCCGCCAAAAAACAAGGCTTCGACGGAAAAGAAGTTGAAAACCGAGGACAAATGGGCTATGATAAAGAAAATCTCAACGCACGAGGAGGAACGGCGATGAAGGCGGCATTGGTCATTATGGCGGCGGGCATGGGCTCGCGCTACGGCGGCAGCAAGCAGGTAGACGGCATCGGTCCCGACGGTGAAATTTTGATGGAATACTCCATCTACGACGCGATCCGCGCGGGCTTTACCAAGGTGGTGTTCATCATCAAGCCCGAAATGCGTGAGCTGGTGGAGACGCTCTGCGGCAGGCGTGTCGCCGGCATGACGGCGGCGGACGGTTCGCCGGTCGAGGTCTGCTATGCCTATCAGGACTTTTCCAGCGTGCCGGCATTCTATTCCATTCCGGCGGAGCGCACCAAGCCCTTCGGCACGGGGCACGCCGTGCTCTGTGCGCGGAGCTGCGTCAGCGAGCCGTTTATCGTCATCAACGCCGACGATTACTATGGTGTGGACGCCTTCCGTGTGATCTACGAGGAGCTTGGGAGGCTCAAGGCCGAGGGCGAGGCGACCATGGTCGGCTACCGCCTGGATAAGACCGTCAGCGAACACGGCAGCGTGACGCGCGGCGTATGCCATGTGACGGACGGAACACTCGACCGGGTTGTGGAGACCTTCAAGCTCACGGTATTTCCAGACGGCACCATCCGCGACGTGGACAAAAACCCGGAGGGCGACGTCTACGCGCCCGATACGCCGGTGTCCATGAATTTCTGGGGCTTCACGCCGTGGATCTTCACGAAGCTGGAGGAGTATTTCAACGCCTTTCTCCACGCGCTCCCGGCGGGCGAGCTCAAGAAGGAATGCCTGCTGCCGAGCATGGTCGGCGAGCTGATCGAAAAGGGCGAGCTGCGCGTCAGCGTGCTGCACTCCGACGCGAAATGGTTCGGCATGACCTATCACGAGGATAAGGACGCGGTCGCCGCGGCGCTCAGGGCGCTGCACGACGCGGGCGTGTACCCGCCGACGCTGCACGGATAAAACATAAAAGGGATCACCTGCGGGCAAGATAGCCCGGAGGTGATCTTTTTTATGAGCAAGGAAAAGAAGGAGCGCACGCACGATCCCTTTCCCGACGCGCCGTTTGCCGACCCGGTGTTCGGTCAGCCGGAGAGCTGCGCCGACCTGGTGAACAAGTACGGCACCTACAACATCCAGCCGACGGCGGACACGGAGAATGTCTTTCCGCTCATCTCCCACGCCCTGCCCGAGCAGTGGAAGGACATGGCGATCGGAAAGGACGAGCTGGAGCAGGAATAAAGGAAGCGCGCGGCCGTACCGCGCGCTTCCTTTATTCTTCGGGGACCTGCTTCATGGAGAGAGAAATACGGTGCTTCTTTTCGTCCACGTCGAGCACCACGACCTTCACCACGTCGCCGACAGCGACGGCCTCGCTCGGATGCTTGATAAACTTATTGCACACCTGCGAAATGTGGACCAGACCGTCCTGATGCACGCCGATATCCACGAACACGCCGAAGTCGATGACGTTGCGCACCGTGCCGGTGAGCACCATGCCGGGCTTTAAGTCCTTGATGTCCAGCACATCCGTGCGCAGGATGGGCGCGGGCAGTTCGTCGCGCGGGTCGCGCCCCGGCTTTGAAAGCTCTTTTGCAATATCGCGCAGCGTCGGCACACCAACGCCGAGCGCCTCGGCGGCCTTTTCCGCGCCGTAGGCATTGAGCCTTGCGGGCAGGTCGCGCGCGTCCTTCGGCGTTGCGCCCAGCAGCTCAAGCAGCCCCTTGGCGGCGTCGTAGCTTTCGGGGTGGACTCCGGTGTTGTCGAGCACGTTTTTGCTCTCCGGCACGCGCAGGAAGCCCGCGCATTGCTCGAAGGCCTTGGGACCGAGCTTGGCGACCTTCAGAAGCTGACGGCGCGTGGTGAACACGCCGTTCTCCTCGCGGAAGGCGACGATGTTCTTGGCGATGGTCCCGTTGAGACCTGCCACGCGCGTGAGCAGCGAGGGGGAGGCGGTGTTGAGGTCCACGCCGACGGCATTGACGCAGTCCTCGACCACGGCGTTCAGGCTCGCGTCCAGCTCCTTTTGCGGCATATCGTGCTGATATTGGCCTACGCCGATTGCTTTAGGGTCAATTTTAACAAGTTCGGCAAGCGGGTCTTGAAGGCGGCGCGCAATTGAAACTGCACTTCTCAATGATACATCATATTCAGGGAATTCCTTTGCAGCGAGTTTAGAAGCCGAATAAACCGATGCTCCCGCCTCACTTACAACCATATAAGTAATACCGCAGTTGAGTTCTTTAATAACTTCGCAAGCAAAAACCTCTGTTTCGTGTGATGCAGTACCGTTGCCGATTGCAAACATTTGAACATTATGTTTTTTAACAAGGTCTTTAATTATTTTCTTCGCCTGTTCAACTTTATTATGCGGAGGAACGGCATATATTACACTTGTATCCAATACTTTACCCGTTGCATCAACTACCGCAACTTTACATCCTGTTCTGTAACCTGGGTCTAACCCTAAAGTAACTTTACCCTTTACAGGCGGTTGCATTAGCAAATGGCGCGTATTTTCCGCAAAAACTTTTATAGCCTTGTCATCTGCATTTTCAGACAAAGAATTTCTTAGTTCACGCTCAACAGACGGAAAAATCAAGCGGGTATACGAATCTTCGATAGCTTCCTTAACAAGTTCTTGAGTCGGTGAACTATCCTTTATATGAAGATTATAAAGAATCGTCAAAGCGGTAATTTTATCATAATCAATATTAACTTTTAAAAAGCCTTCTTTTTCACCACGGTTGAATGCAAGAACTCTGTGTGACGCAATATTTGAAATCGGCTCGGTATATTCCCTATACATTTCATATACGCCAAGCTCATCCTTCGCCCCTGTTACAACGATATTACCATGATTTTTAATTGAATAGCGCAGCATCTTTCTGCCTGCCGGGTCATCAGAAACAAATTCAGCAATTATATCTTTAGCACCGTTTATTGCGTCTTCTACGCTTTCTACTTCGTCATTAAGATATTTTTCTGCTTCAACAAGCGGTTGATTTGAATTTTTGTCCTGTGCATAGAGAAAATCGGCAAGCCCCTGCAAACCTTTAGCTTTAGCGACTGAAGCTCTTGTTTTTCTTTTAGGTCTGAAAGGTCTGTAAATATCTTCAAGTTCGGTAAGAGTAGACGCACTTTCAATTGACGCCATTATTTCATCCGTCATAAGTTCCTGCTCTTCAATTGAAGCAATTATTTTTTCTTTTTGCTCCTCCATATTTCGCAAATATGTGAGCCTGTCTGATAAATCTCTTAATAGCTGGTCGTTAAGTGAACCCGTTGCTTCTTTTCTGTATCTTGCAATGAACGGAATAGTATTTCCGTCATCAATAAGTTTAACGGCATTTTCCACCTGCCAAAGCTTAACGGAAAATTCCTGAGTAAGTTTTTGTAAAATATCCATAATTAGTCCTTTCAAAGTAATATGATTATTTTAACAGATTGATACTAAAATTTAAAGATATTTTTTGTAATAATATTGTTTAAGTATAAATTATTTGTTAATATATAACAACGAAAGGAGCAATAAATATGGAATTTGAAAAACTCATTAAAGAAAGA
>ERZ827150.4719-NODE-4719-length-11694-cov-2.487585_pt1 | contig 11694 bp, 10 predicted proteins | sample MGYA00519779_ERZ827150 | MGnify/ENA primary metagenome ERZ827150 (study PRJEB31778, sample SAMEA3449267) | human gut metagenome | biome: human gut; feature: human-associated habitat; material: faeces | place: United Kingdom | collected 2010/2012 ...
TAACCCTCGTAGCTTTTGATACGTTCATCACACATCTTAATGTACTCATAGGCAGTAGCATCTACCTTAAACTGTTTACCGAAGGTTTCACATTGAACCTTGCGATCTGTAAGGTCTATTTCTTGACCTTTAATAGTAACTATGTTACTCATAAAATGATGCCACTGCCCTGTGGACTTATATAGGTATCTAGCACACCAGTTATTTAACTGGCGGCAAAAGTATCAGAACTAATTTACATAACGCTAGAATTAATTGTTACTTCCTAAAGGTGGAAAGCTAACAGTTTCTCCTTCTTTAAGTTTATCATATTCAACCTCTAGCCAGTTGTTAGTGTTCCACTGCTTCCACTTTATAAATGTTACAGGTAATAACCGATCTTGCAAGTTTATCCAGCTAAGATTCTCCTTGAATCTATCGGCTAGCATTAATAACTGCCTGTATCTACTTCGCACAACTAAATAAGGTGTTAGTTTAAACAAGTGCAGAATCTTTATAATCATATCTTGTTCATCTGTACTAACCAGACTATCCTTCTTTCTCTTTACAGGGAAGTAGTAATGCAGGAAGTTAGCCAGTTCAACAGTGAACATACTTTGTAAGTAAGTATTATTAGCCACTTCATCTAATTTACATATACTATCTACCCTGTATTCTCCATTTCTACTAGCACCAATAGCATTAGCAACATCTTCAATAATGCTACCGCCGTTTAAAGTAATGTCTGAACCCTTCTTATACTTTAATGTGATACCTTCCAAACCATCTGCATTTAGTTCTTCTAATGTAGGTCTTAGCTTTACAAAGTAATGCTGTTCTATTACATATGTTATATAGCAGCACAACATATACAGTTCTTCCTTGTCCCCATTAAATTCCACCTGCTCATTAAAGGTATCAAATTCCACTTTTGGCACATAATCCCCTTTCTGCCAAACAGCAGCAAAGTTATCTGGATTCATTGAATAACATCTACCACCTTCAATTATGGCATAAGGTTGAATTTCCTTATAATAGTAATCTATATACATCATACCGCAAAACTAATAAAATAGCCTGTAACCCAATGAAGGACTACAGGCTTTTAATTATTTATCTTCTATCTTATCCGCTCCTACTTCTGCCTTTATCTTATGAAATTCCAGTCTATAATGTAAATCTATTCCAAATAGGCTACCAGCGAATACAGCTATCTCTCCAAATGCTACCAGTACAGAAGGGTGTATTGTCCCTATAGGTGGGATGAATATCGCTGTTATCAATAGGAAACATCCTACCATAACTAATATTATCGCAGCGGCTAACTCTGTTTTAATTCTTGTTTTAGTCATAGAGCATTATAGTTTATCATATATTAATGTGGCAGTCAGTCTGCAACCATCATTAGTGATGGTGCTCCAAGCATCGCTAGGTATATAGGCACTAAGGGTAACTTCTCCTATCGTTTCCTTAAATCCAGTCGGATCAGCAGGGGAATCACTATAATGTGGAGAACGTGTCTTGTTATATACCTCCTTGCCAGAAGAATTTGTACATACTATTTTTACCTCCTTTAAATAGTAACCAGATAACCCTCGTATAAAAGAGTTGGTCGTAGCCTTATTGGATATAAGGTTATTTCCAAAACCAGTAGTGGAAACAGTTCCCCTTACATTTGCGCTTCCATTCCTTGCCGTAATCGAAGCATTTACAACCATAGTCGTGGCTGCTACTACGTTAATGGTGAAACTGCCAATAACAGGCAAGATACACAAATCATTAAAATCCTCTCGATCTGTACCTATAGCTGTTGCGTTACCTAAAGTCATAGTCATTGGGTATGTACGAGAATATGCCCCACTAGTGTTGATACCATTAAGTATAATAGTGGCGTAACCGTCTATGGCAGCTTTTGATGCAGCCAATATCTTAGTCATATTTGCATCCTCGTACACAATGACTCTAACAGCGTTAACACCACTAACCAGACCAGTCCAATTATAATCACCCATATCAACCTTAACCCTTATGTTTTGATTTAAGACCGTTTGATTCTGTCTAAAGGTGACATCAATATCACTTTGCATCGGTGGTCTAGCATCTGTGTTATGTCCCGCAAATGCCCCTAGACTGTAATAATAGTTATTACTGCTGTCGTGTTTGAGCCTCAAATAACAAGGTTTATTGATAGAATCTGGTAAAGCCCAATATGCGGGACTTTTAGAAGACCATATATTCCAATAAGGATAGGCGGCAGGAAAACCTTTGCTGTCAGTAATCAAGCTGCCATCCCATTTCCCTCCACCATTCTCTACGATATTGAAAGCATAGCCATCTTTTCCTCCATCATATGCTTTTGCACATAAAGTACCTAGATCCGTAGAAGGGCATCCTATTGCGTTCCTTACATCCATTATGCTTATATTAGTGTTCGGAAGTGTCATAATTAATTCGTTTTAGTTTCTAAATCACTTAATCTGGCCTCTAAAGCCTCTATCTTCGCCTGTTGCCCCTTGATGAGTTGATGTAGCTCCTTACACCCATTAATGGCTACGGTAGTGGCTAACGTGGCATAATCAACGGCATAATAAGAATCACAATTATCTGGCGTAATCAATTGTACTATTTCTGGCAATACCTCTTTAACAGCTTGTGCTGATACCCCAATTCTCAATATCTTATCCTCCTCATCTTTCCTCGTGTGATAGAATGCGCTAATATGCCTAATCTTATCCAAGATATTAGGAACGTCATTAAATACATTCTTTAATCTTATATCAGAACTGGAAACGGCACTGTAATTGGTTATGAATACCTTATATGCACTACCTGCGCCATTATTAAGATACAAATTACCTATACCTTTAGACTGATAATTCCAGCCTAATATCCCATTACCACCACTTAATTTAACGCCCAATCCATTAGTACTATTAGATGTGAATGTTGATCCTGTAGAAGGAATGCCTATCGTTGAGGCACCACTTACAGATCCAGTGGCTCCTTTATCACCTTTATCACCTTTTGGACCTTGTGGACCTGTCGCACCAGTAGCTCCTTTGGGACCTGTAGGACCTTGTGGACCTCTGATATTCCTTGTTGTTGGTGTTGTAGTGGAAGTGCTGTTAGACCAGCTAAGATTACCATTGGTATCAACGGATGGTAGCCAATACTTGAAGGGACTAGCCCCACCTGTACTAGTCTTATATGCTATAACATCCCCATCTGCCTGTACGCTGTTCGTGGTCTTTATTAGACCACTTGCGGTAATAGATCCTACGCCTGTCATATCACCACTGACATTAGCACTACCATTAAATGATTGCCCCCAAATGGTTCTAGCGGTTTGTAACTTTGTTGCTGTTGCAGCGTTACCACTTACATTCCCTGTTATTGAAGCCTTGATTGTAGCAGGTAACTTCAAATTCACATTACCACTGCCATTAACACTAACCACAGATCCCACACCAGTACCATCGGACGATACTATACCTATATTTCTGGCTGTTCCCCAGTTGGCAGTAGTGATATTGGCAGATCCATTAAAATTAGTACCGTTAATAGTTCTAGTTGTTTGTAATGTCGTAGCGGTAGTGGCATTGCCGTTTAAACCTGCGGTAATAGTTCCATTGGTGTTGAAATAAATGTTTGCTGTCTGGGTATTAGTCCCAGCATTAAAATTAGTGTCTGTTATATAGCTGAAATGTAACCTGTTCTCGGTATATGTACCACAATCCCAACTACCAGCCTGTGACTTGCAAGACCATATAGGCATATATTGACTTGCTCCAGCACTATTAAGTACGATCATTGCGCCCTTACGACCGTTCACCCAGCTTTGTGAAGATCCTGCCCTAGCTATTTGTCCACCAGTCATAGTTCCACCGCTCAAAGGTATATAACTATGTGTATGATTACTTAAAGAGAATGTACTCCCTTTAGTTGCAGTGATTGTATTACCACTTTGGCTAATTGCTGTAATTGCATTACCACTGCCTGTAGTAGATACAGTAGAGGCATAATTACTATGTGAATGAGAACTTGCAGCAGCCCCAACACTAGCGGCAGTAATATTAAATGATTTAGCTGCTGATCCATCATAAGCACCCTGTGAAGTACCATTCAAGCTAATAGTAAGTGCATTAGGATTCTTTAAGGCAGAAGGTACTGTAGGATATGCTGGTAAACTGATAGTATTCCCACTTATGTTATATGATGTTGACCCAACCTTAACTGTGCTAGCGTAGTTATGTGTATGTGAACTGTTAGCCTTGCCATTTAAGGCTGTCTGTAGATCAGACTGGTTACTTAGCGTACCCGTGATCTCTCCCCACTTTCCTCCACCAGTAGTACCTGTGGCACTTATAGTACCATCGGAAGATACAGATATACCATTACCAATTTTTACACATCCTAGTGCGTTGGTGGATGCTATTGGGTACTTCTCACTCGTAGTGCCAGTACTATAGGCTATTATATCCCCTGTAGCCTTAACCGATTTGAAATTAACATCATTGGTAGTGGCTAGGTTCTGGTTAATAATATCTAGGTAGCCTTTATTATTATGTGAGTGCTTCTTGCTATTGGCATCATTCCAGTTAGTTCTTTCCGTATCAGTAATGAATCTATGTGTAGCGTCCTGCGTGATTATACTGGCAGGGTGATTAGTTGGATGTGTATAGTTATTATATGTAGCACCCTTGGTCACAGTGATTGTATTGCCGCTTTGACTTATAGAGGTCACTGCGTTACCTGTCCCAGTGGTTGTAATGGTGGAAGCGTAATTACTATGCGTGTGATCTGTATTGGATTTGGAATTTAGCTTGGTGTCTATCTCTGTCTCCGTGTAATACCTATCATCGTGTGTATGCGTTGAAGGTGTGAATGAGGAAGGTTTGTTATTGATATTATCCCAATCCACAGAACCAGCCTCACCACCATCAATATTAACGCTAATCGTACCGTCCCCAGATACATTAATATTATCTCCTATCTTTACACATCCAATAGCGGTCTTACTGGCTATAGGGAACAGCTCCTTACTTATGCCCGTGGAATAGGCTATCACGTCAGCCTGTCCTAATATTGTCTTGGAGAATGTCTTCTTGCCTGTAATGGTCTGGTCTGTATCTAATGTAACACCGTTGAAATCTGATATGTCCTGCATCTTGTGGGTATGGCTAAAGTCCGTGATCTGTGACTTGGTATGTGTATGTGAGAAGTCCGATATTTCAGCTTTGGTATGTGTATGCTTGGAAGGGGTGAAGGTACTAGGCTTATCCTTTATATCATTCCAGCTACTAGCCCCACCAGCCTCGGCATTTAACGTGCCATCATCTGTTATAGTCAGATTCTCACCAACTTTTATAGTTCCTAAAGCCGTTGGGGATGCTATAGGATATTTCTCTTTAATTTCATTGGTACTGTAAGCGACTATATCCCCTGTAGCTCCTACATTCCCTTCTATTATCTGGCTTGCCTCTCCAGTCAGCTTTACATAATTACTTAGGTCTACATTAGAGCCACCACTAACAGACATATTACTGCCTCCATATCCGTATTTGATATATTTACTTCTGGGTGTGGCTGGTATTCTGTTACTTGTTATATCCATAGTTAATTAAGTTCTATAAGGTTACATTCTATGCTGTTATCTTCATAATTGATCCTTCCTCCAGCAAATACAAACCTCTTACCAGACAGATAGCTATCCGTAATAATTGAATAAGGTTGTACTTTAGGCTGAATAACTTGTATCAGTTTTATTTTAGGCTGCTTATACTGGTTAATGATTCTTTCTATTAAATACTTCTCTGGCTTATTAGATGTGTTATCAATAGTATTAGTAATGGTATCTAGAATACTTGTACCTGCCATAGCCTTACTAAAAGACAATTCACTATCATTCTTAGAAGTTATCTTAAAAGTAATATCATCTAAGGAATTAATATAGCTCTCATTTACTACATTCTCATACTTGGTATCTTTCTTCTCTCCAGATGTGTTACCGTCCTTACGTTGGCTCTGTATGGATATATCCTTGACGAACATATAGCTAGGTGGGAACAATATAGCCATTTCAACATTAGGGAACTTGGGACTATATAATGTAAGCTCCAGATCCCCAACCATTACCTTATCTATATTTATCAATGTACCAGTAAGCTCATCATAGCCTGTTGTGAAGTCATTGGTATTTCTGGCATTCAGCCATTTAGCGGTTATCTTATTCTTGTCACAGTCTGTATATAACTTAAAATAGTTATTGCTGTTGGTAGTCCAGCCTGTCCCATTATAGTAATAATCACCTATTCTGAGCTTGGCAGGTATATAGATAAAATCATTGTTCCAGTCACTACCTCCTTTCATACTGTCACCCTCTATAGGTAATCCCCAATCATCTGTAACTTGTATCATCAACTTGAAATCTATACACAGCTTGGTATCTGTATCAAATACTATGGTAGGTGATGCCGCTTTAGTCCTTATAACAGGGAACTCCAGATCACCTGTCTGCCATAAATATTTAACAGTCCCATAATCATCATATTGCTTTATCTCAAACAAGTCCTCATAGTTCAGTTTAACTGGTTTGTTACCTGTATCATAGCTGGCTACCTGTGTTAAGAAAGTCCCTGCCCTTTGTTTCTGCTTATCCAAGCTAAACCCATCGTCTACCTTAGTGAAAGATGTGCTGTTACCAGCATAGTAAACAGGCTCGAATGACTTAGAGTCGGCAAATCTCTTTATATATGTTTTACCATTGAACTCCTTGGATTTACTGTACATAGGAACTTGCCATCTAAAATTAGATTCTGGATAGAGACTGTCTTTATCTGCCTCATAATCACTGTCTATCACCACAGCCCTATTATATCCACCTAATATGGATAATTGGTTGTTGTTCCCTTTAGATGGTATATCCCTTAGATTTATAGTAGAAGATAGGGTAGTAGTTGTACTAGTAAATATATTGGTATAACTAGTTTTACCAGCCTTTATATAGTCCATATCAATAAAGTACACTATTCCATCATATTCTGTAACAGTCCAGTTAAGGAACTTGCATACTTCTTCCAGACATTCCTTTAAAGGCATTGCTTTGCCATCCTCATCAATGAAATTAGCAGTACTTACAGTTATACCATTTAAAGAAGAAGTATAGGTATTAGGTATATAGACTGCTCTAAAATCACCTTTACTTTCAGTGATACATTTCTTAATAATATCCATCAATGTAATAGTAGCTCCTTCATCTTTAAAGTCTATGTATTCCAAAGTAGATAAAGCCGATATACATTCTATTTCCAATTCAAACAAGCTATTATCATAGTCCTGTGAATATAACTCTGGTGTTATAAAGCCAGTCCATATAACAGATCCAAACTTTACCAAATTAACTTTGAACTTCTGGTATTGTGTACTAAATAATCCTTGTAAATAGTCACTTCCAACCAATTTTAAAGTAGCTCCACTGAATCTAGTTGGTGTATATAAAAAATCTTCATCATTTACATCTACTATGAATGGTGGTGTACCACCTGTAAGTTCTACAGGTGATCCAGTTCCACCATCTTCTAGTATTTGTACAGTTAAGGCTTCTCCATCTACATTAGTAAATGGCACTGTATATATAAGGTTGTACATATTACTTGTATTTGCTTGTCTTACTTGTTTGAGAATTAAGAACGCCTACCAAATCCCTGCCTTCGATTCTTAATTTAACCTCTCCACCAGCATTAACGGAAGTCCCACCTTTACCATCTAAAAGGTTAAACAGGTTCTTCTGCTGCCTGTTATTAAGAATCATTTCACCACTATTTACTCTAGCTATATTGTAATCACCAATAGTTCTATTACCAGCGATAATACCACCATCAGCAAACTTAGGAATAGAAGCCATTGCAGACATAATAGCAGATATAGCAGCAATAGCATTTATCCAACCTACTACAGGTGTCACAGCGGCACTTCCAGCGGCCTCAGCAGCAGCCTTAGCGGTTAATGCTGTTGTAAGTGTAGTTAATGCTGGAAGTGCAGCAGCGACAGAGGATATGATATTAGTACTATAACTTAACCAAGCTGCCGCCCCCTCACTAGTCAAATTGGTAACAGAACTCATAACAGAGCCTATAGCACTGATACTATCCGCATAGTCTAAGTTATTTTGGATTGCATTTGTATCAATTCCTTTAACTACGATATTCCCCGCATCCAGATCAGATTTCACAGATCTTCCTGTAGGTTTACTAATATCTCCACCGACTAATAAAGGTGTTCCAGCTGCCCTTAATTGCATCATTCTAAGTTCGGTTTCTGCCTCTTTAATAGCTGCCATAAAACCAGCCCTCATACCATCAGATGTAGCATTAGACAGTTTACCCTTTAATACCTTTATCTTATTCTCCATTTCAATGATAGAACCAGAAGGAATAACAGGAACTACTGCGGTATTATTAGCCTTATTAGCAGAGCCATCATTTAAAGAAGCCTGTAGTTCTAATACCCTCTTATCAAAGTCAGCAGCCTTCTTTCTTAGGTCGTAACTATATTCATAGTCTTTAAGCATTTGTACCCTATCCTTATCATCATCGTTATTAAGGATTCTCATCTTCTCTAGTTCAGCGTTCCTTGCTTTAAATAATGCTATCTGCTTAGTAATCTCTTTGTTCTCCGTCCTAATGGTACCACCACCATACATAGAAGAATAAGCGGTATAACTATATTGTTGACTCTCTAGCTCAGACAATCTTTTCTTATATTCATCTAATGCTTCTTTCTCTGGTCTGCTTGAAAAGTCATTGTTATATATGGATAGATATTTCTCTACATCTTTGGTAGTCCAACCATACCCCTTATATTGTGCCTCTAAAGACTTTATAAGTGTTTGGTCATTACCAGCGGACACATCTCCAATATCTATTTTATAATTAGCCTTTAATGTCTGTAACTGCTCGAAAGCCTTCTTTCGTTCCTCTAGGCTCTTGGTCTTGTCCCTAATAATTGCTTCCAGTTCTGTAAACTGTGCCTCAAACCTCTTAGTATTGAAGTCCATAGTTAATTTAGCATCGGCTAGACTATCTCTTAAAGCACTAAGTTCCTTTAAACCTTTGATAGTGGAAAATAAACCATCTTGGAAGGCACTCCAATCACCATTACTAAGGGACTGGAAGAATACATCTATAGTACCCTTGCAGGCATTAACGGTATTATCCCATTCATCCCCTAAAGCCTGCGAACTGTGTACCCACTTGTTAAACGCCTCTCCAGCAGTCATAGCTATCCCTAAAGCACCAGCAAACTTACCTATGGTAGCTGTGATATTCCTGCCTGCCTGTTGGAACTGCTGTACTTGTTGTGTGGACTGCCTTATGTTATTATCGAATTGACTACTATCAAGAAGTAGTCTGGTTACTAAATCAGCCATATTTAATTATGTGTTATATATTGTTTAGCCTTCTCTCGTAATCTCTTAATATCCTCATTGCTAATAGATGTTTCCCCTGTAGTATCATCGTCCCAACTAAACTGCATTATATCAGTAGGCTTTAACTTCTTAGTACTGTTACATTGCGCTATGACATAAGCCACCATTCTAGCCTGTTCCCAGCTATTCCTGTCCTTCTTGTGAAGATTGCTAATCAGTGGTTCTAGCTCATACATCCGCATCTTGTCTAATACATATTCTGGGTCTAGTCCACCTTCTATTACTAAGGTAGAATATATCTCCTTAGTGGTTAGGGCTTTTTTTTAGCATCTGTATTATTAGTAATGAATAGCTGTTGCTTCTCTAGTTCCTTCTTTAAGAAGTTCTGGAACTCTACCATAATACCCATATCTTCATCTACGGCTTCTATCAGTTCTTCAAAGGTTAGTGAACTGTCTGGATTATTAGCCATTAAGATACAGTAGAAGAATAGATATTCATCTGTGATAGTCTTTAACTCAAATGCCTTACCTGTAATCTGTTCATAGATAAATAAGGCTCTAAGTGTATATTTTAGTTTGTAGTTTTGTCCTTTAATAGTCATATCAATAAGTATTTAAAAAGAAAGCCTTTACACCTCCATAACCTAGAGATATAAAGGCTCTATATTAAGCTGTGGCAGCTTTTGTAAGTGCTCCCACGCCTTCAAATGATGCTGTGAATGTTGCATTATCTCCATTAGGTGCATTGGCTTCCAAAGCTGTAATAATCACTTTGCCAGAATATGTTCCAGTAGTGGCTGGCAACCATCCCCCTTCTGGCACTTCATCCTTCTTTGTCGCATAATCTTTCTCTAAGCAGAATACAGCCTCAATAGGTGTTCTGGCTGTCAGCTTATCAAATAGCTGGTCAAATGCCATACCTTCACCGTCATTAGAATAAAGGTTCTCGGTACTACAGTTCCAGCTGATCTTTCTGGCCGCTTTGGCCACCCATTTGCCACCACTGTCCTTAGAGGTGGTCTCTACTGTTTCCACGTTTATACTTAGTTTATGGCTGGTTGAGAATGCTATGGATTTACCATCTATAAACAGCATCAAATCACCGCCATTAATTACTTGTCCTGCCATTTGTCTTTATGTTGAATGTAAGGTTCTGAATGAATGTATCTTCTATATAATCCTCATCTGCGTCTGTCATTCTAATATCATATATGTTAATACCAGAATAGATTCCCCTTTTACCTTGTAAGGCATCCTTTACCAAATCAGCTATTTCTATGCTTTCATTGTACTTGTCGGAAGCTACAACCACTTCCACATAAGTATCTTCTTTATAGATAAACCTATCTTTACTATCAGATGGTTCTATACCTGTTCTTCTATAAACAATGAATGGAAATGTAGTACCTGTATCAGCAATTAAGGGATATATTTTATTTTGTACCCTGCCAGTAACATCAGTATCATTACTAAGCAGGTTATATATTGCTTTACCTACCTGTAAACTCATCGTCTGTTTCTATTTGCTATTCTCTGAATTGACTGGCTTATAAGGTTATCCATATTATCAAAGATTTCCCTTTCCTTATTGGCTTTAGCTGTTCTAAAGAAATGTGCCGCATTGATATTACCTCTATTGGCTGCCACTCTCTGCCTTCTTATAGGATTCCGACCTCTGACAGATGCGGTATTATTGCCAGTGGTTCTTCTTACCCTAGTACCCATTTCAAAGAACTTTAACCTAAAGTCACCCATAATATGAACCTTGGATTCTGTTCCGTTTCTATCGGCATTGGATTTAATTCCACTTATTAAGGTCTTACCATTCCACCAGTTTCTACTGGAAGCAGCCCTGCCTAGAGCCTGTCTTAGCTGTCTTTTAGTTTCTGTAGCTAAGATACCAGCTCCTCTTCTCAAAGCATTTCTATAAGCCTGCCTTTGCTGTCTGCTTGTCAAATCAGCGAACATAGAAGTAACCTGTCTGGCATCTACTTCTATATTATTCATTTATCAATTCAGTTACTATGGTTATTGATTGCTTATATAATTCTCGGTTAATACTAAGAATCCTATACTTATTGCCATTCCAAATAATTCGCATTTGTTCATTAACCTTGTGATATAACCTTATGGTAAAGGTAACTGTATAGCAGTGGATTATTTCATTATTCTGGTTCTGTCTGTTTCCAGTATTATATGTAACCTGCGCTCTGGTACTTATAATATCTCTCCAATCTATACCATTAGCCCCATATACATCTTTAACTACTACAGGTGCTTGAATGC
>ERZ827150.4738-NODE-4738-length-11650-cov-4.360845_pt1 | contig 11650 bp, 8 predicted proteins | sample MGYA00519779_ERZ827150 | MGnify/ENA primary metagenome ERZ827150 (study PRJEB31778, sample SAMEA3449267) | human gut metagenome | biome: human gut; feature: human-associated habitat; material: faeces | place: United Kingdom | collected 2010/2012 ...
TGCCGGTCTCTTTCCCACCGGCAGCGCAGGGGCTGTTTTTATTCTGGCTTCCGGATCAAGTATCACCCCGGCAGCTTTCCGCTCAGGTCTGCGCTGCGCCGTCGACGGACAGGATCTCACCCGTTACATAGCTTGCCAGATCGCTGGCGAGAAACAGATAGGCGTTGGCGACCTCCTGCGGCTCGCCGATGCGGCCGAGCGGGATGGGCGCGCTGATGCGGTCGACCAACTCCTGCGGCAGGGCCGCGACCATATCCGTCCGCGTGACGCCGGGCGCGACCGCATTGACGCGGATGCCCGCGCGGCCAAGCTCTCGCGCCAAACTGCGCGTCAGGCCGTTGACGGCAAATTTGCTGGTGGGATAGCCGACGCCGCTCGGCTGACCATAGAGGCTGACCATGGAGCTGGTGTTGATGATGCAGCCCTTCCCTGCTGCGCGCATGATCGGCTCGACGGCCTTGCAGCCGTGGAACACCGCCGTGACATTCAGGTCCATGATGCTCCGGAACGCCTCGGGCGAATAATCCGCCAGCGGTTCCCGCGCGGAGATGCCGGCATTGTTCACCAGAATATCCACCCCGCCGAAGGTCTGCGCGACCTCCTGCACGGCCCGCTCCACGGCGGCATAGTCCGTCAGATCGGGCCAGAGGCCCATCACCGGCCAGTCCGGCTGCTCCTCCCGCAGCTGCGTCAGCGCTCTCTGCACGGTGGCCTCCCGGCTGCCGAACAGCGCCACCTTTGCCCCATTGTGCAGGAACGTCCGGACAACGGCAAGCCCGATGCCGCGCGTTCCGCCGGTCACAATCGCAATTTTTCCGTTTAACATATCTGTTGCTCCTTTCCTTCGATCCATTGTTTATTCAATATTGTTTTATCGATTCAATAATATCAAATATTTCCTAAAAATCCAATTGTTTTTTTGCATCAGAATCATAGACGGTGTGCATGATCGGGCTCCGGCTTGACAGTTTTCTCCGCATTCGGTACAATATGAAGGAATGATTACCTGCGGAAGGAAGCGACTGTCCTGAAATCCGGAACCGACTATCTGATCACCGAAAGGCCCGCGCGGGCGCTTTTGAAATTCTCCCTGCCGATGATCGTTGGAAACCTCTTCCAGCAGGCCTATACCATCGTGGACTCCGCGATCGTCGGCCACTACAACGGCGAAGCGGCGCTGGCCGCCGTCGGCGCGTCCTCCGCGCTGACAACGATCTTCATCGGCGCCTCCGTCATCATCAGCCAGCATTTCGGCGCGAAGCGCTTTGCCCGCATGAAGTCCGCCGTCTACACCGCCCTGCTGACGTTTCTGGCCGTCAGTGTCCTGCTGGCTGGCGTCGGGCTGCTGTGCAGTGAGCAGATCATGACCGCCCTGAAGACTCCGCCCGACGCGCTGGAGATCGCAGTCACCTATCTGAACATCTATTTCTATGGTCTGCCCTTTCTCTTTCTCTATAATATCCTGTCCTCCCTGTTCAATGCGCTCGGAAAATCGCGCATCCCGCTGTATTTCCTGATTTTTTCCTCGCTGCTGAATGTCGTGCTGGACTGGTATTTCGTCGCCGTGCTGCACCGGGGCGTGCCCGGCGCAGCCTATGCCACGTTTCTGGCGCAGGGCCTGTCCGCCGTGCTGTCGTTCGGCGTGTTCCTGCTGGAGCTGCGGCGCATCCCGGAGCGCTCGAACGGTCTGTTCCGCTTCGGAGAGCTGCGCGCCATGACGCGCGTGGCCCTGCCGTCCATCCTGCAGCAGTCCACGGTCTCCATCGGCATGATGCTCGTGCAGTCCGTGGTCAACGGCTTCGGCACGCAGATCCTCGCGGGCTTTTCCGCTGCGGCGCGCATCGAATCGCTGTGTATCGTGCCCATGGCCGCCATCAGCAATGCCCTGTCCTCCTACACGGCGCAGAACATCGGTGCGGAGAAGCCGGAGCGCGTGCCGCAGGGCTACCGCGCGGCCAATCGGATGATCGTGCTGATCTCCGTGCTGCTGTGCGTCCTTCTGGAGCTGTTCCGCACGCCGATCATCGCCATGTTCCTCGATGCCGCCCCCTCGCCCGAGACCGTGGCGACCGGCGAGCACTATCTGCAGTTCATCGGCTTTTTCTTCTGCTTCATCGGCTTCAAAATGGCTGTAGACGGCATCCTGCGCGGCGCGGGCGACGTGAAAATGTTCACGATCGCAAACCTCGTCAATCTGGCCATTCGCGTGCTGCTGTCGTGGCTCTGCGCGCCGCTCTGGGGCGTCGAGATCGTCTGGTACGCCGTGCCGGTCGGCTGGCTGGCAAACTTTGTCATCTCCTTCGCACATTACCGCACCGGAAAGTGGAAGGAAAAACGGATCGCATAAAAAATCCGCGCCATCCTGCAGCAGGACAGCGCGGATTTTTATATACTTTCAAAGCAGCGTGCCGCTCGGCGCAACACCGATGGCATACTCGACTGCGATGGCGACCAGCACGACGAGCAGAGAGATGATAAAGCCGTGCAGCATGGGCTTCAGGCCCGCCCTGCGCATGTCGGAGAAGCTCGTGTTCAGGCCGATGGCAGCCAATGCCGTGACCATGAGAAACTTGCTGATATCCTTGAGCACGGAGGCGACGGAGGCCGGGATGAAGCCGAGGCTGTTCACGCCGCACAGGGCGAGAAAGCCGAGGATGAACCACGGGAAGACAGACTTCATATTGACCCTGACGGCCGACGGGTCGCCCGCCGCTTCCTTCTTTTTCACATGCATGCCGATGAGGGCAAAGATCAGCACCGTCGGGATGATCGCCAGCGTGCGCGTCAGCTTCACCATCGTGGCGAAATCACCCGCCTGCTCGCTGAAGGCATAGCCCGCCGCCACAACGCTCGACGTGTCATTCACGGCCGTTCCGGCCCAGAGGCCGTAGGCGGCGTCGGACAGGCCGAGCCAGCGGCCGAGGATCGGGAACAGCACGATCATCGCCATGTCGAACAGGAACGTCGCGGACATGCCGTAGGCCACGTCGACATCCGTCGCGTCAATGACGGGCGCGATGGCCGCAATGGCAGAGCCGCCGCAGATGCCCGTTCCGGCGGAGATGAGGTTGCTCATCTTCCAGTTCAGGCCGAGCGCCTTGCCGATGAAATAGCCGACGCCGAAGCAGGTGGCCAGCGTGAAAAGCATGACCGTCAGTGAAAAGCGGCCGACCTTCAGCACCGTCATGATGTTCAGGCTCGCGCCGAGCAGGATGATGGCGAGCTTCAGTACCTTTTTGGACGTGAAGCGGATACCGGGCGACGTGACCGCGTTTGGCTTGAAGAAGCGGTTGATGACCATGCCGATGAACAGCGCAATGACGGACGCGCCGATCAAATGCAGGCCAGCCAGCCCCTCCAGATACTCCAGTCCCTTGGCCGCGGCCGCAATGACGAGCGCCATTGCCAGACCGGGCACCATTTTCCAGATCATTTTCATAAGAACCCTCCGTTTTTTCTGTAGCGATTGCATTATAGCACGCCCGTGTGATAAAATGAAATTATTCTTTAGAATAAAACGATTCCATGTCGTTATCAAGGAGGGCATTCATGGACCGGAGGCTCGAGACATTTCTGGCTGTCTGCCAGACGATGAATTACCGCCGCGCGGCTGAGGCGCTGCACCTGACGCAGCCCGCCGTGACGAAGCAGATCCAGTCGCTGGAGGCGTCCTACGGCGTCCGCCTGTTTTCCTATGACGGGCGGAAGCTGAGGAAGACCGTCCCCGGCAGCGCGCTGGAGGTCTTCGCCATCTCGCAGCGCTATCAGGAGCAGGAGCTGGAGCGTGCGCTGCACGCCGCTCCGCGCAAAATTCTCCGCGTCGGCGCGACGAAGACCATCGGCGACTATATCCTCCCGCCCGCCATCTGCAGCTTCGTCCGCGCGCCGGAGCACGAGCTGCAGTTCACCGTGGACAACACGACGCGCCTGCTCGGGCAGCTCGAGGCGGGGCAGCTGGATTTTGTGGTCGTGGAGGGCATTTTCGACAAGCGCCGCTATGACAGCTTCCTGCTGCGGGAGGAGCCGTATATCGGCATCTGCGCGGCCGGGCACCGCTTTGCCGGACGGCGCGTCTCGCCGGAGGAGCTGCTGACCGAGACGCTCCTGCTGCGGGAGCCCGGCTCCGGCACGCGCAGCATCCTCGAGCGCGAGCTGATGCAGGTGAGCTACAGCACGGCGGCATTTTCCCGGACGATCTGCATCAGCAGCTTTCCCGTCATCCGCGCGCTGACGGCGGCGAACTGCGGCATCAGCTTTCTCTATGAGGCCGTGGTGCGCGGCAGCCCGGAGATCGGCAGCTTCACCTGTCCCCCGCTCACCGGACGGCACGAGCTGAATGTCGTTTTCCTGCAGCATACCGGCGCAGGCAGCCTCGCCCGCGAATTCGTCGCGCCAGTCATGGAGCAGTTCCCCTGACCGGCCGACAGAAATACCGGCGACGAGCGAACGATCGGTACAGACCGGCAGCATTGCGCCGGTCGGGGCATCGGCCCCTACGCATTAAATGATACTGCCTGCACACGGGCGCTCGATGAGCGCCCCTACGGCGTCTAACGATACTGCCTGCACCGGCGGGCTGGGGGCAGTCCGCCCTACGGATTCTGTCGATCGTGCCTGCGTGGTAAAGGATCAGCCCCTGCGGGGCGGTTGGCCTTGCAGGGGCTGATTGATCAGTTGTTTGTGAGGAAGTCTACGAGGCGGCAGAGCATGGTTGCGATTTCGGCGCGGGTGGCGTTGCTGCGGGGCTCAAGGGTGGTCGGGGAGGTACCGTTGATGATACCGGCGCCGACGGCCCACTGGATCGGCTCGCGCGCGTAATCGGAAATTCGGTTGCGGTCGCTAAAGCCCGAAAGGTCGCCGCTCGCAATGCAGGTATAGCCGCAGAGCACAGCGTAGCGGTACAGGAAGGCCGCCAGCTGCTCACGGGTCACGGGGTCATTCGGGGAGAATTCCGTCTCGCTCGTGCCGTTGCAGACGCCAACTGCCTTGGCCCAGTTGACGGCGTCGTAGTACCACTGGCCCTCTACGACATCGTCGAAGGCCTTCTGCACATAGACTCTCGGGCGGTCGCTCATGTTGTAGAGCACCTGCACGACCATTGCGCGGCTCGTGGTGGCCAGCGGCTCGAAGGTGGTTTCGCTCGTGCCGTTCATCAGGCCGAGCCAGTAGACATCATGGACATATGGGAAGTACCATTCGTTTTCCGGAACGTCGACGAAGGGCGTCTTTGCCATGTCGAGGAATTCCAGCCCGTTCTCCTTTGCGTACTGCTCGGCATAAGTACCGGTCGTGCCGTAGACGGTGGTAATGCCGGATTTAACAGGAAGATTTGCAGGAAGACGCTCAAGGCATGCGGGCGTGTAAAGGTCGTTGATGATTTGGCCCCACTCCTCGGTGAACGCGCCATCCTCCACCACGCGGACATAGTCGCCGAGAACGAGTGAGGTGTTGTAATTTTTGCAGGTGCCTTCCACCTTGGTGATCGGCATTCCGTTGACCGCAGAGTCCATCACGAAAAGATTGCCATTGAAGGACGGATCGCGCAGGCTGACAAGGTAGATCGCCGTCAGCTCGTTGCCGTCCACGCGGAACACGCCGCTGTTGGCCGGCACATACTGGCTATCCGGATGGGCGTCCATCGGAATCAGGTCGCGGGCAAAGGCTCTGTGCTTTTCATAGCCGACACAGGTGTGACTGGCAAACAGCTTGGAGCCATAGGCGCTGCACTCCGGCGAAAGAGAGAAGTTTTGGGGCAGATAGTAGTAGTCGAGGGCATGGGCCCCCACGAAATTTTTCTCGATGTTGACCTCATTGTTGGGCAAGCTGACGAATACCAGATCGAATCCGGCAATGGAAATATCGTCGATAAAGGTCATGGTGTCCGGCAGGATAACGCCGACAACGCCTTCAAGATCGACCAGGCCAAAGGTGTAGAGACTCGTAACAGGGTATCCGTTCACATACTGCGGGATCTCCAGCACTTGCGGCAGGCTTCCCCTCACCGTGTTGCGGATTTCCGCATAGCCTTCCTCCGGATAGACCCAGTAGACAACGCCGTCGATCACGACCTCGTGATGCGTCGCTGCAAAAACCGTCGGGACGGCGGACAGCAGAAGTGCAAAGGCAAGAATCAGGCTGAACAAACGTTTTTTCATTGTGTCTGCTCCTCTCATTTTTGTGATGTCTCCATTATACCTGTTTATTCTAAGCTCGTCAATGCAAAATGCCCTCGCGGGAAACATTTGTCGTTTTTGGGGAAAACTGCCAGCATGGATTATCCGCAGGGCAGGCATTCCTAAGTCCGCTGGTGCAGGCGGGGGCGGTTTGGTGAATAGTGAATAATGTAACGGTACAAGCATGCTCCGACCCTACAACACAAAACACCGCCCGGGGGGAGCATTGCTCCCGCCGGGCGGTCGTGCGAAAGGGGGTCGTCTGTTTGACTCAGCCAATGGCCTCGGTGCGGTAGATGAACTTCACGCTGCCGTCCATTGCGGCGTCCAGGCCGGAATAGGTCTGATAGTCGCCGGAGATACCGGCAAGCGCGCGGGCGCGCTCCAGCAGCGGCTCTACATCGCCGTCCATGGCGTCGACGAGCTTCTGGAAGCCCTCCTCATTGAGCTGCTTCAGACCGTCGGACAGCTGCATCGCGCCGTCGCGCAGAGCCGTCACGCCGTCGATGAGGGCGGACGCGCCGCTGCTCAGCGTGGCCGTGCCGTCTGCCAGCCGGCTTGCACCGGCATAGAGGCTGGAAGCGCCGTTCTGCAGACTGGCTGCGCCGTTCTGCAGCTTCGCAGCGCCTGCGGCCGCACTGTCCACGACGCCGGTGTAGGCCTGCAGGCCGACATAGAACTGATAATAGCCGTCAAGCTGGGATTTCAGGGCGCTGATGCTGGCTGCGCCGGAGCTTGCCTGCTCCAGAGCAGCCGTGATCTGATCCTGCACCTCGGGAGAATTCATGTTCTGGTCGATGAGCGTCTGGATCTGCGCCGCAGTCTGCTGGTCGATGAGGGCCGCGATATCGGCGCTTGCCATCTGCGCGGCGACCTGCTGGGAGATGAGCGCCTGCACATCGTCGGAGGCCATCTGGGCGTTGATCGCAGCCTCGATCTGTGCCTGCTGCTCCTCCGAGATCGTGCCGTCGGCAATACCGGCCGCATATGTCTCCGGGGTCAGGCCCATGGCCGCAAGGACCTTCGCCGTGACCTGCTCACGGACCGCAGCCGTGACCTGCTCGGTCACATTCTGCTGCACGGCGGCAGTAACAGCCGCGCGGATAGTCGCTTCCTGTGCATTGACGGCAGCCGTTACCTTGGCAAGAGCCGTCTGATAAGCCTGCTCATAAACGGCGGTCTGATCGAGAGAAGCCAGCGCGCCGTTGAGCACCTCGGCATAGTTGCCGATCGTCAGCTGCGGGATGCTGAGGCCCGCTGCGTTGATCTGCGTCGTGGCAGCGGCCAGCAGAGACTGGAACACCTGCTGCGCGCCCGCATTCAGGGCCGCGCTCTGGCCGGACAGGGTGGAAAGGCCGCCGTTCAGGGTCTGCATGCCGTTTGCCAGCTCGGCAGCGCCTGCGTTCAGGCTGCCCGCGCCGGTCTTCAGGGCGGCAGCGCCGTTGTTCAGCGTGCCGACGCCGTCCACGAGCGTCTGGGACTTCTCAAGCAGGGTCTCAAGGCCCTCATACAGCTCGGAAGAGCCGTCGAGGAGCTGCTGCATGGCGTCGGTCAGCTTGGCGAAGGATGCCTTCAGGTCGTCGACCGTCTCAAAGTCGCTGTCCTGCAGCGCGCTGAAGACGGAGTTCGTTGCGAGCGTCAGGGTCGTGTCGAGTGCGAAGTCCGTCACGTCGGCGCTGACCTCGACATAGTCCGGCAGCTCCAGCGTATCGCGCTCGATGTTCAGGTCGTCCTGCAGGCCCGGGAAGGCGATGCCGACGACAACGGTGTGCGAGCCGTCATTCACAACGCGGCCGTTCGTGACCTCGATGTTCGTGAAGCGCTCGTTGTCCAGCAGCATGCCGGTCAGCGCGGCAAACGGGACATAGAGCGTCTCCTCCTTGCCGTCCACGGTCGCGGTCGTCGTGCAGTGGTTCTCATAGTCGAAGCGGATGGTCACCTTGCCGCTCTTGCCCGCCAGCTCGGCCGGGGCAATGTCCTTGCCGTCGAGCTGGTAGCTGATGTTCATGGTCACGGGCAGCTCCGTTTCGCTCTTGCCCTGATAGTAGATGTCATTGCCCTGCGCATCCCACGTCAGGCTCGTGCCGTTCGCGGTCCACGTCTCGTCGCCCTTGACGTTCTCGATGTCCGTCAGGTCCGAGACGTCCTGCAGGCTCGTTTCCTTGTTCGGATTTTTGAGCCAGTCGCTGACGATCACGCTCTGCTGCTTGCCGTCGGCTCCGGCGATGACATAAACGGTCTCTTCCTTCGAGGCGCGCTCCTCCGCCGCAGCGGAGGCCGCCTTCGTATCCTGCGGGGCGTGCAGCGCCCCATTCTCCGCATGGACCGACGCGCCGGTGATCGTGCAGATCAGCGCAGCGCACAGGCAGCCGGAGAGAATTTTATATCCGGTCTTTGTCATGATCTTCGTTCCTCCTGTCTTCGATTCTCAGCGGACAGAAGCATCCTGCTTCTCCGCGTGTTTTCTGGAATGATTGCAATGGCGCATGCCAAGCGTCGTGGCGCACACGAGCCGGTCGCACAGCAGCAGCAGTGCCGGCAGGATGAGGATGACGCAGAGCATACTGACGATGGCGCCGCGCGCCATGAGCATGCACATCGAGCTGATGATGTCGATGTCGGAATAGATGGCCACGCCGAACGTTGCGGCGAACAGGCCCATGCCGCTGACGATGATCGAGGGGATCGACGTCGAAAGCGCGGTGATAACGGCAGGCCGCTTCTCCTTGCCCGCAAGGCGCTCGGCCTTATAGCGGGTCGTCATCAGGATGGCGTAGTCCACGGTCGCGCCAAGCTGGATCGTGCTGATGCAGATCGGGGCGATGAACGGCAGCGACTGGCCGAGGAAATGCGGCAGGCCGAGGTTGATGAAAATGGCCAGCTCAATGACGGCGATGAGCAGGAACGGCAGCGAGATGCTGCGCTCCACGAGCAGGATGATGAGGAAGATCGCAAGGATCGACACCGCGTTGACGACCTTGAAGTCGTGGTCGGTCGTTTCGATCATGTCCTTCATGCACGGGGCCTCGCCGATGAGCATACCGGTCGGATCATATTTCTTCAGAATGGCATTGAGCGAATCGATCTGGGCATTCACTTCGTCGCTCGCGACCTTGTACTCGGAGTTGATGAGCAGCAGCTCCCATTTGTCGCTCTTGAGAATAGAGCGGACGGAATCCGGCAGAATCTCCTCCGGTACACCGGCGCCGACGACGGATTCGAGACCGAGGACGTATTTCACGCCGTCCACCTGCTCCATATCGGAGATCATGCTGCGCACCTGCTTCGACGGCAGGGACGCGTCCACGAGCAGCATGTGCGTTGAGGCAATATCGAACTCCTCGGAGAGCTTGCTGTTTGCGATAACATACTCCATGTCCTCCGGCAGGCACTGGCCCATGTCGTAGTACACTTCGTCGTTCGTCTTGTCATAGGCGAAGTAGAACACCGGAGCCAGCACCACGAACAGCGCCAGGAACACCGGGAACACCTTCGTCACGCCCTTGGCCAAGCCATCCATCTTCGGAAGGATAGAGCGGTGGCGCGTCTTCTGCAGGGGCTTGTCGAGCAGCAGGATGAGCGACGGCAGGACCGTCACGCAGGACAGCACACCGAGCAGGACGCCCTTCGCCATCACGATGCCGAGGTCGCGTCCCAGCGTGAACGACATGAAGCACAGGGCCAGGAAGCCCGCGATCGTCGTGATGGAGCTGCCGACGACGGACGTCAGCGTGGCGCTGATGGCGTGAGCCATGGCCTCGCATTTATCGGGGTAGATCGCGCGCTGCTCATTGTAGCTGTGCCACAGGAAGATGGAATAGTCCATCGTCACGGCCAGCTGCAGCACGGCGGACAGTGCCTTGGTGATGTAGGAAATCTCGCCCATGAACCAGTTGCTGCCGAGGTTCAGCAGAATGGCGGCGCCGATGCTGGCAAGGAACACGAACGGGATGAGCCAGCTGTCAAGGAAGACCATCATGGCCACGCACGCCAGCACAACGGCAATGGCAACGTAGATCGGCTCCTCCTGCTCGCACAGGTCCTTCAGGTCCGTCACGAGGGCGGACATGCCGGACACGAAGCACTGCTTGCCCGCAATGGAGCGAATCTCACGGATGGCGTCCATCGTCTCGTCCGCGGAGGTCGCGGTGTCGAAAAACACGGCCATCATCGTCGCGTCGCCGGTGTTAAAGGCGTCATAGAGCTTGTCGGGCAGAAGCTGCATCGGAATGGACGTGTCCATCAGGGAGTTGTACCACAGGACTGTCTCCACATGCTCGACGGATTCGAGCTTTTCCTGCAGGGCGGCAACGTCCTTTTCCGGCATATTCTCCACGACGATGAAGGAGAATGCGCCCTTGCCGAAGTCCTCCAGCAGTGCGTTCTGCCCGATGACGGTATCCATACCGTCCGGCAGATAGTTGAGCATGTCGTAGTTGATCCGGGTCTCCAGCATGCCGAACACAGCCGGGATCATCAGAAGCACCGTGAGGATCAGGATCGCGACGCGGCCGCGCACGACCGCTTTGGAAAATCGCATGGTTTAACCTCTTTTCTCATAAAATTCCGCATCCAGAACATCAGGCTGCTGGTGCCGGATGATCTTGATCATGCTGCACGCGACGCAGAGGTTCAGGATGCCCTCTGCCAGCATCGCGATGCCGAGCAGGACCAGCAGCGCCCGCGCGCCGTCCATCGGGCGGAACACGAGCAGCAGCCCGGCCAGACACGCCATGATCGCAAGCGTCAGGATCAGCCACCACGGCCGCAGGCCGAAGCGCTTCGAATCCGATGCCGCCTGGATCTTGAACAGGCCGTCGGCCAGAATGCAGATGCCGAGCACCAGACAGAAGAAGCTCACAAGCTGCACGGGACGCACGAGCACGATCAGCCCGAGCACGATCAGCAGGATCCCATAGGCCAGATCGAACTGAAACGCCAGCCGGTACAGATCGCGGGAAAAATACCCCATCAGCTTCACCGCGCCGAATCCGATCATCATGCAGCCCACCAGAATGCCGAGCAGCTTCATGGAAAAGTCGGGCACCGCAATGAGCAGCACACCGAACACGCAGTACAGCGCAGAAAGGACGATGTAGCTCGTCTTCGCCGCGCGCATGAATTTCACGGAACGCATGAAAGCACCTCCTTCGATTTTTGGGCAGCCCCGCCGGGCCTGCCCCCTTGGAACAGTCCAGAGTATACCCCATCGCCCACCCCCGCGCCATAGACAATGCCGCTCCCCTGCCGGATTTTCAGACACGGAGGCGGTTTTGCCTAATGGAAGGGCTAAAAAACGACACCGGCCCCCGAATTGTCATTGCGAGGCCCCGAAGGGGCCGTGCAATCTCTGGAAGGCACTGCCGTTTCGTACCGGTCGCCGTTAAAATGGCAAAAACCAAAAGTCAGCCTGTAGCGGCGGTCACTGCGCAGCCGTTGGCGGCTTTGCCGCCTTACGGATGCGGCGTGCCCCTTGC
>ERZ827150.4740-NODE-4740-length-11641-cov-10.432677_pt1 | contig 11641 bp, 9 predicted proteins | sample MGYA00519779_ERZ827150 | MGnify/ENA primary metagenome ERZ827150 (study PRJEB31778, sample SAMEA3449267) | human gut metagenome | biome: human gut; feature: human-associated habitat; material: faeces | place: United Kingdom | collected 2010/2012 ...
GGCGGAGAGAATGTGGGCTATTTTGCGCAGGGAACTCGTTTGCCCGGTGAGCTTCCTCGACCCGAGACCGCGCGTCCCGGAGTCGGAATGGTTCAGGTCAAGACTGGTGCGGATGTGCTTCCGGTTGCGCTTGTTAACCGCGAAATGAAGATAAAGCCCTTTCGACGCACCCGCCTTGTTATAGGCAAGCCGATAAAGGGCGAGGAGCTCGAGGCTCTTATCGCCGAACGCGAGCGGGAGAACGGCGCGCCGCTCGGGGATCGCGATCGCTTTAAGATAGTAACCGAGCGGGTGTTCGGCGAGGTCTGCGCCCTTGCCGAGCGCGAGCGTGGCTGATGACTTGCGCATGATCGCAATATACGGAGGAAAACGGCTATGGGCAGTATAACGGTGGGAAAATATGCGGGCTTTTGCTTCGGTGTAAAGCGTGCGGTGGATAAGGTCAGGTCGCTTACCGACGGTTCGGATGGCGGGATTCGCTTCTATACTACCGGCGAACTTATCCATAACCCCGATATCGTATCGCGACTGCGCCGCAAGGGCGTTATCCCTGCGAGTGAGGACGAGCTGCGCGAGATATGCGCAGGCGAGCCGGACGGTATCAGACGTACGATAGTTATTAGGGCGCACGGTGTCACGAAGGAGCTGAGCGATCTGCTTGCGGCTCGTGCGGCGGCCGATCCGCTGTTCGCGGTCGAGGACTGTACCTGCCCGTATGTTAAAAAGATACACCGGATAGTGGACGAAAACACATCACTCGAGACGCTTACGGCGATACTCGGAGACGAGGGTCATCCCGAGGTCAGGGGCATATGCAGCTACGTTAAGGGTGAATATGCGGTCGGTGAAACAGCTGAGGAATTATGTGGCAAAATTCGACTGTACAATATTAACAACAGAAAGGTAATTCTTGTGTCTCAAACGACACAGAAAATTTCCGAATGGAGAAAATGCCAAAAACTTTTTCTTTCCGGCAAAGTATGTTAGAATAGAGCCACTAAGATTCAGGAGGATATTTTTATGCTGAAACGTCTGCGCGCAAAGCATCCCGTCGGCTTCTGCGTTTTATCCGAGGTGCTGTTTCTGGGCAGCCTGCTGCTGGCATCCTATCTCATTGTTTTTGCACTGGTGCTCTTTGGGGTGGACCTGGAACGGGTGGACTCCTACTTTCTCAGCGCCGTGCAGGAGGCGGTGGGCATGGTGGTGGCGTTGGTCATTCTGGGCCGCACCGGTAAGATGTACCTGCTCCGCCGCCGGGGCAGCGGCTTTTTCAACGGGCTGCTGGTGGGAATGTATCCGCTGGTGCTCATTGGTTACAGCCTGTATACCAAGCTGATGTTCGGGATGCCCGAGGATGGCCAGCTGCAGCCTGCGTTCAGCATCTTCAGCTTCTTTTTGAGCATGGCACTGGTGGGTGTGGCGGAGGAGTTCATCTTCCGCGGGGTCATTGCCCAGAGCCTGCTGGAGCGCTTCGGCACCGGCAGGGCGGGGGTCTGGAAAGCCTGTCTGCTGTCGGGCCTGCTGTTTGGCGCAGCCCACCTGACCAATCTGCTGTCCAGCGCTCCCTTCGGTGTGCTGATGCAGTGTGTCTTTGCAGCATCGCTGGGCACGCTGTTCGCAGCCATCTATTTCCGCACCGGAAACCTGTGGGTCACGGTGTTCCTGCACGGGGCCATGGACATTGCCTCTATGCTGGTGGGCGGCCTGTACGGCACGGAGGACGTGGCCGAGAGCATTTCGGGCTATGATGCCAGCATGATGCTCTCGATCTTGATCTATCTTATCCCGACTCTCTTCCTGCTGCGCAAAAAGAAGATCGGCGAGGTGGCGCTCTACTTTGGCCGGGACTGCGCCCCGGCAGCTGCTCCGGCCCCGGAGAAAAACGGGGAGCGGCTCCGGTAAGGCCTCTTGCCTTTTGAAACAAAAAGGATTACAATCAGTCAAGGCAAACCGAGAGACAAATACTTCGATTCGGAGGAGAAGATATTATGGCATGTACAACGCTTCTGGTTGGTAAAAACGCATCCTATGACGGCTCCACCATGATCGCCCGCAACGACGATTCCGGTTCCGGCCATTTCACGGCAAAGAAATTCGTGGTGGTCCAGCCCGAGGAGCATCCGGCGGTCTACCGCTCGGTGCTGTCCCATGTGGAGATCCCGCTGCCCGGTGACCCCATGCGGATGACCGCCATGCCCAACGCCGTGGAGGGCAAGGGAATCTGGGCCGCAGCCGGTGTCAATGCCGCCAATGTCGGCATGACCGCCACCGAGACCATCACCTCCAACCCCCGCGTGCTGGGCGCTGACCCGCTGGTGGTGTACCAGCCTGCCAGGGGGGAGCAGCCCGAGGTGCCCGGCGGCATCGGCGAGGAGGATATCGTCTATCTGGTGCTGCCCTACATCCACACCGCCCGCGAGGGCGTGGAGCGGCTGGGCAAGCTGCTGGAGACCTACGGCACTTATGAGATGAACGGCATTGCATTCCAGGACGTGAACGAGATCTGGTGGCTGGAGACCATCGGCGGCCATCACTGGATGGCACGCCGTGTGCCCGATGACAGCTATGTGGTGATGCCGAACCAGCTGGGCATTGATGCCTTTGATCTGGACGATGCCTTTGGCGCGCAGGAAAACCATCTCTGCTCGGCTGACCTGAGGGAGTTCATTGCAAAGTATCACCTCGACCTGGCACAGGACAGCGTGTTCGACCCTCGTGCCGCCTTTGGCAGCCACACCGATTCCGACCACGTTTACAACACGCCCCGCGCCTGGTACATGCTGCGCACCCTGAACCCCACCACCTGGGTCTGGGATGGCCCCGATGCCGACTATACCCCGGCTTCCGACGACCTGCCCTGGTGCATGGTGCCTGAGAAGAAGATCACCCCCGAGGACGTGAAGTATGTGCTGTCCAGCCATTATCAGGGCACGCCGTACGATCCGTATGCAAGCTACGGTGCCAGAGAGAACCGGGGCGTTTACCGCTCCATCGGCATCAACCGCAACGACTTTGTGGCGCTGATTCAGCTGCGGCCTGATCTGCCCGCCGACCTGCAGGCAGTGGAGTGGGTGGCCTACGCCTCCAATGCCCTGAACGCCATGGTGCCCTTCTACGCCAATGTGGAGACGACCCCGGCCTATCTGGCCGGCACCACCGGTGAGGTGTCCACCGACAGCTTCTACTGGGTCAGCCGGATGATCGCTGCGATGGCGGATGCTTCCTATGGCAAGTCAGTGTTCCATGTTGAGCGCTATGAGCTGGGCGTGCTCTCCGCCTGCCGTGCCCTGCTGAATCAGTATGACGCAAAGCAGCTGGCCGAGACCGACCCCGCCCGCCGCGCCGCCCTGCGCCAGGAGGCCAACGAGGCCCTGGCCGCTGAGGTCAAGACCCGCGCCGCCGACACGCTGGATAAGGTGCTGTTTGAGCTGAGCAGCAATATGAAGAACGCATATTCCCGTTCTGATATGTGATATTTGAACGATATAATCCATCTGGTAGAAATAAGAATGCCCTGTACCATGCAAAACGGTACAGGGCATTGTTGTTTTGAAAGATAATTTAAGCGGCCAGAGCGGTCTTGATGGCGTTCATCACGGCATCGCTGTTCTCACAGCACACCATGACCACTTCGCCGGTGGGGACAGTGGCCACCTTGGCGGAGGCGGCGATCTGATATTGATCCTCGAGGTAGTGCTCCATCGTCTGCTGCTGGTTCTGAATATAGGCATCCATTGCGTCCACGACCTCCTGCGTCTTGCCCTCAGCAGGCTTGACGATGGCAACGCCGTAGCTCTGCACCATCATGGCAGAGAGGGAGGCGGCAAGATCGGTGTAGCTGCCCTCGGGCAGGTCCAGCAGGGGGAGCAGCATGTTCTGGATCTCATCGTTCAGGTCATCCGCCGGATAGCTGGCGCTGTAGCCGTACTGGGCGGTGAACTTGCCGTCCTCTGCCGGGGAGAAGATCATATAATAATCATTGTCCTCGGCTTCCCGGGCATCGTGGATGATCTGGGTGTAGTCTTTTGGGGTGGTATCTTTTTTGCTGCCGCAGCCGGTGAACACCAGCAGGGCACAGCCAAGAGCCAGCAGAGCGGCAAGAATGCGTTTTTTCATGGTCGTAGTTCCTTTCGTCTGACAAAGGCAGGGTGATTGTGATCAGTCTGCCCGCCTTTGGGGGCGTTTATGCAGCCGCTGAACGGCGGCCTTGTATCAGGAATACGGCCCGGAAGGCCGGAAGATTGCACGGCAGTTGTAACAGTTCTGTGAACGGCTTACAGCTGCAGCGCTTCCAGATCACCATGGTTGACCGGAGTAGAAAGGATGATCTGGGTGCTGGTGGTGCCCAGCTTCTGGAACTGCAGGATCAGGTGCTCCAGCTGGGGCATGCTGCCGCAGCTGACCTTGATGAGGAAGGTGTAGGCACCGGTGACATGGTAGCACTGCAGCACCTCCTTGCTGTTCTGCATCAGCTCCACCAGCTCGTCCCGGTGGCTGGGTGTGACGGACAGGCTGATGAGCGCGTCCACATAGACACGGTCTGCCGGGCGGTTCAGCACCACGGTGTAGCCGCTGATGATGCCGTCGGTCTCCAGCTTGTGGATGCGGCTGGAAACAGCCGGGCTGGTCAGTGCCACCTGCTCGGCGATCTCCTTGACGGGCATCCGGGCATTTTTTGCGAGAAGGGAGAGGATCTTGCGGTCTAAATCGTCCATGAGAAAGGTCTCCTTTTACGTTTTTGTTGAATTACACAAAAATTTTTGAAAGTAAAGTTTTACTGTTGTCATAATCGCATAAACTGCGAAAAAACTCGCTTTTGTATTTTCTGTGTTAATTATATAAAGTTTCGGTCGAAATGTAAAGTGCTAAATTAAAGCAAATGCCAAAAATTCTGTTTGACAAGAAAAGAAAAAAGCGTATAATACATATCGCAGGGCACGGTAAGCGCAAAAACTGCGCAAACTATATTGTTTCTTTAGTGTCTGCATTTGAATTGCGATTCCCAACTTTATATACTTTCCCACCCCTCTATACACAAAAACCCGCTGCCAGGCGGGTTTTTGTGTTTGTTGGGGATTTTTTTATTTGTTCGAGACGATAGGACGGCGGGGAGTTTCCCAAAGCAAGTGTCCGGAGGGTGGGACCCGACTGCCGTCAGGCAGTTGGGCGGGGGATGGAATGCCCCGTATCACTTGCGTGGGAAAGCTCCCCAACGGCCGATTCCCTTTATTAAACCAAGAATCCTTCAAAACAGTGCAGGTCCTCGGTTTTGACGATGCCCTCCAGATAGAGCCCGTCCTCTCGGTATTCCTCCACCTGCACACTGCCCCGCTCCCGCATGGGGGCGGCCAGGCCCAGTTTATCATAAGGCAGCAGCACCCGGATGGTGTGCACCCGGTCACTGAGCAGCTCGTCCAGCTTTTTCAGCAGGGCATCCAGACCGTAGCCGGTTTTGGCACTGGTCAACAGGATATCCGGGTCAAAGTTCAGGGCATTGGGCTTGTCGCATTTGTTGTAAACGGTCAGGCGGGGGATGTCGGCACAGTCCAGCCCGTCCAGGACCTCATCGGTAACGGCCAGCTGCTCTTCCCGCTGGTCGTCGCCCGCGTCCGCCACCCGCACGATGACATCAGACCATGCGGCTTCCTCCAGCGTGGATTTGAATGCCTCCACCAGATTGTGGGGCAGGCGGGAGACAAAGCCGACCGTGTCCACCAGCAGAACGGCCATGCCGCTGGGCAGAACCAGCTTCCGGCTGGTGGGGTCCAGGGTGGCAAACAGCATGTCGGCCTCGGCCACGCTGGGGCCGCACAGGGCATTCATCAGGCTGGATTTGCCCACGTTGGTGTAACCCACAAGGCTGACCACCGGCATTCCGGTCTTGGCCCGGGCCTTGCGGCTCTCGCCCCGGCGCTTTTCCATCTCGGCCAGCTTTTCGGCCAGTGCGTCGATGCGGGCGTGGACGTGGCGGCGGTCCAGCTCCAGCTTGGTCTCACCGGCACCACGGCGGGCACCACCACCGCCGCCGCCACCGCCGCCCTGGCGGCTCAGGCTTTCGCCCATTCCCTGCAGGCGGGGCAGACGGTAGCGCAGAAGCGCCAGCTCGGTCTGCAGCTTGCCCTCGTTGGTCACGGCGCGGCTGCGGAAAATTTCCAGAATCAGCATGGTGCGGTCAATGACCTCCATGCCGCCCAGCGCCGTGGAGATGTTGCGGATCTGGCTGCCGGTCAGCTCGCCGTCAAACACGGCACACTCGGCACCCAGCTCCCCGGCGGCAGCGGCGGCCTCCTCCAGCTTGCCGCTGCCCAGCACGATGCCGGTCTCGGGGGTCTGTCGCTTCTGGGTCACGGATGCCACAGCCTCCATGTGGTTGGCCTCGCAGAGTGCAGCCAGCTCGTTCAGGCTGCGCTCACAGTCCCAAAGCCCCTGATCCAGGGCCAGTAAGATGACCTTTGTGGGGGGCGTTTCTACTAAAATGTCATAAAGTTCGCTCAAAATAAACCTCTCAGTTCTTCGTAATGTTCTCTTGTCAATGCGTAGCACCTGCAGGCAACCGGTGTGCCGTCAAATTTGTGGTAGACAGAATCGTGGTCGTAGACAAAGCCGGCTTTCTGCTGGACCCGGCCGCTGGCAGGATTTTCAAACGCATGGCAGCAGGCCAGCCAGCTACTATCTGTATTTTTGAACCAGTATTCTACAACTGCTTTTAGCGCTTCGGTGGTAAAGCCTTTGTTCCACCAGGCCTTGCCGATGCAGTAGCCAACCTCCCACACGCCGTTCGTGTGGTCGAAGCCGGGCCAGGGGTCACGCTCCGGCTCGGCGGAACTGGATGTGAACACGCCGATGGAGCCAAACACCTGCCTGGTGGATTTTTCCACGATGGCCCACTGGTAGTAATCTCCATTGGGGTAGAGAAGCGCCCATGCGGTCAGCAGTTCCCGGGTCTCGTCCACGTTTTTGTGGGGCTCCCACCGCAGCCAGCGGGTCACGTCCGGGTCGTTGGCCCAGTTGGCGTACATCATGGGGGCATCCTCCGGGGTCAGCGGGCGCAGAAGCAGCCGCTCCGTTTCGATCGTTTGTGTGCCTGCATGGCGCATGGTACATCTCTCCTCACATGTAAAAGTTACGCATAGGATAGCACAAAACTGCCCTGCCTGCAAGCTGTGGCACGAAAAAACGCTTGACAAGAGGCGAAACTTTATTAAACTGAAGGAAGAGAGCAACAAAAAACTCCCCGGAGCCCGGGGAGTGGAAGGTTATTCTGCGCTGAAGTCGGTTTTGAGGATGGAGACCCAGTTGCTTTTACCATAGAGGAACCGGAGAATGTGGACGACCTGAGCGGGTTCCTCGATCTGGTAAAACACTAGATAATTCTGAACAGGAAAGAAGCGAATTTTCCAACCTGCCAGCATGGGGTCGGTAACAATGGGAAAGCGCTGTGGAAAGATATCGAGCGAACGAAACTGCTTCCACGCATTGTCGATCAGACGGTCCGCCGCAGAAGGGTTCATAAGCATCCCGTCGATGTAGTCAAAGGCATCGGCAAGATCGCGTTTGGTTGCAACGGTGATATCAATAGAATAATTCATCGACGACTCCTGCGATTTTTTAGCTCAGCCATTGCCTCATCCAGAGGGATGGTACGTCCGGCGGCAACATCGTCCAGACCTTCCTGGAGCTTGGAATACAGCTCAAAGCGGCCTGCCAGCTCTTCGTAGGTCTCAATGCTCATCACGGCCAGATCGCCCTTGCCGTTTTTGGTGATGAACACCGGCTCTGCGTAGGTGTGGCAGAAGGTAGAGATATCATTGTAGTTGTTGCGCAGGTCTGCGCTGGAACGAATCTTCGGCATGAAAATACACCTCGCTTTCATAACAAAATTATACCTGAATTTTTTTATATTCGCAAGAGGGAACTGAGGGAAAAGGAGACATTTTATGAAAGACATCCGCGAACTGTTACAGACCCGCCCCCTGCTTTTTGATGGTGCCATGGGTACTTATTATAAGGCGGCTCCCGGGGTGGAGTGCGAGCAGGCCAACCTGACCGACCCGGCGGGGGTGCTGGCTGTCCACCGGGAGTATCTGGCGGCAGGGGCTGATGCCGTCAAGACGAATACCTTCAGCCTGCCCCGGCTGGCGGCGGCACACACGCCCGGCTGGGAACAACTGGCGCAGGCAGGCTGGCAGCTGGCTGTGCAGGCCGCAGAGGAGACGGGTGCCGCCGTTTTTGCCGACCTCGGCCCGGCTCCGGATACCGAGGCGGTTCCGGCGGGGCAGGTATATACGGCTGTGGCAAAGCAGTTCGCGGCGCTGGGAGCCAGGAATTTCCTGTTCGAGACCCTGAGCTCCGATGCGGGCCTTCTGGATGCCGTGGGGGCCATCAAGGCGGAAGTGCCGGATGCCTTTGTGCTGGTGTCCTTTGCGGTCCTGCCCGACGGCTACACCCGGGAGGGCATGTACTGCAAAGACCTTGCCCGGCGGATGCAGGAAAGCGGCATCGTGGATGCCGTGGGCCTGAACTGCGTGTCGGCACCCGGTGCCATGCGCACACTGGCAAAGCAGCTAAGGGGCACGCTGCCTCTGTCGGTCATGCCCAACGCGGGTTATCCCGTTGTCACCCGGACGCAGGTGAAGTATCAGGGCAGGCCGGAGTACTTTGCAAGGGAGCTGGGCCGTCTGGCCGCCGAGGGCACGGTTCAGATCCTGGGCGGCTGCTGCGGCACCACTCCTGCCCACATTGCCGCCCTGCGGGCGGAGCTGGACAGCCTGCCCGTGGTGGAAAAAACGGCTCCGGCAGAAGAGTTTTCCACCGTGAAGGAACAGACGGTGGAAAATGAGGACGCTTTTCTGCGCAAGCTGAACGCAGGGGAAAAGGTCATTGCCATTGAGCTGGATTCTCCCCGCAATGCGGACCTGACCGGTTATCTGGAAGGGGCAAAAAAGCTGCAGGCGGCGGGCGCTGACCTGCTGACCATTGCCGACTGCCCCATTGCACAGGCCCGGATGGATTCCTCTCTGGTGGCCTGCCGGGTCCACCGGGAGCTGGGGCTGTGCACCCTGCCTCACATGACCTGCCGCGACCGCAACCTGAACGCCACCAAGGCCCTGCTGCTGGGCCTGTATGCCGAGGGCGTGCGGGAGGTGCTGGCCATTACCGGTGATCCCATCCCCACAGCAGAGCGGGACGAGGTGAAGAACGTTTACCAGTTCAACTCCCGCAAGCTGGCCCAGTACATCGTCTCGCTGGCAGGGGAAGGCCGGGAAATGCCCGGCCCCATGACCGTGTTCGGTGCCCTGAATCTGAACGCCCGCAACTTTGATGTGGAGCTGCGCCGGGCAAAGGAGAAGCTGGAAAACGGCATGAGCGGCTTTCTGACCCAGCCGGTGCTCTCGGCACAGGCGGTGGAAAACCTGAAAAAGTCCCGGGAGATGCTGGGGGCCGATGCAAAGATCCTGGCCGGTATCATGCCGGTAGTCAGCCAGCGCAACGCCATCTTCATGGAGAACGAGATCAACGGCATCCATGTGGAGGACTGGATCATTGAAAAGTTTGCCGGGCTCGACCGTGCCCAGGGCGAGGAGCTGGGTCTTGCCATCTCGCTGGAAATGGCAAAGGCCGCCCTGCCGTATGCGGACGGCCTCTACCTGATGACCCCCTTCAACCGGGTGGCCCTGATGGAGCGGCTGATCGGCAGATTGAAGCAGGAAGTTCTCGGAGCATATTGACAAAACGCCAAAAAAACGTTATATTCTTTGTATAAATGCAACGAGAAAGAGTGTGCGCGGCAAACCGCCTTGCAGAGAGCCGGGGGCAGGTGAGAGCCCGGCAGGTAAGCGCTGCGCACTGTCGCTTTTGAGCAGGGGCGGTGAAGCCAGTAGCCGCCCTCGGAGCTGCCCTACGTTACCGGGGCATCAAGGGGCACGGGCTGTGTTTGCAGCCGGTGCAATTTGGGTGGTACCGCGGTATGTAGTTTACAGCCGTCCCATGGAACGTTCCGTGGGGCGGCTTTTTTCGTCCCACTCATCACATTTTTGGGAGGATACAATGAAAGAACTCGCAAAACAGTACGATCCCAGCCAGGTGGAAGACCGTATCTACCAGTTCTGGCAGGACGGCGGCTACTTCCACACGGAAGCGGACCCCGACAAGAAGCCTTACACCATCGTTATGCCCCCTCCGAACGTGACCGGCCAGCTCCACATGGGCCATGCGCTGGATAACACCATGCAGGATGTGCTCATCCGCACCAAGCGGATGCAGGGCTATGCCGCCCTGTGGGTGCCCGGCACCGACCACGCATCCATTGCCACCGAGGCCAAGGTCGTGGAGGCCATGCGTGCCGAGGGCCTGACCAAGGAGATGGTGGGCCGCGACGGTTTCCTGGAGCGCGCCTGGGACTGGAAGACCAAGTACGGCAACCGCATCGTCAGCCAGCTGAAAAAGCTGGGCACCAGCTGTGACTGGCAGCGGGAGCGCTTTACCATGGACGAGGGCTGCTCGGATGCCGTCAAGGAAGTGTTCGTGCGCCTGTACGACAAGGGCCTGATCTACCGCGGCAACCGGATGGTCAACTGGTGCCCCCATTGCAACACCTCCATCTCGGATGCCGAGGTGGAGTACGAGGAAAAGGACGGCAATTTCTGGCACCTGCTCTACCCGGTCAAGGAGACCGGTGAGATGCTGGAGCTGGCTACCACCCGCCCCGAGACCATGCTGGGTGATACCGCTGTTGCCATCAACGGCGAGGACCCCCGCTATGCCCACCTCCACGGCTGCCATGTTGTCCTGCCCCTGCTGAACAAGGAAATCCCCATCGTCTGCGACGAGCACGCTGATATGACTAAGGGCACCGGTGTCGTCAAGATCACCCCCGCCCACGACCCCAACGACTTTGAAGTGGGTCTGCGCCATGATCTGCCCATCGTCCGGGTGTTTACCTACGACGGCCACATGACCGGTGCTGCCGATAAGGCCGCTGCCGATGCACTGTTTGCCGCAGGCAAGAACACCGTGAACGAGCCCGAGGTGCTGGACTGCGGCAAGTACGCCGGCATGACCACCCTCGAGGCCCGCAAGGCCATTCTGGCAGACCTGAAGGAGGGTGGCTTCCTGAAGGAGATCGAGCCCCTGAAGCACGAGGTCGGCACCTGCTACCGCTGCCACTCCACCATCGAGCCCATGGTCTCCAAGCAGTGGTTCGTCAAGATGGAGCCTCTGGCAAAGCCCGCCATCGAGAGCGTGGAGAAGGGCGAGATCAAGTTCGTGCCCGAGCGCTTTACCAAGAACTACCTCAACTGGATGAAGGGCACCCGCGACTGGTGCATCAGCCGTCAGCTGTGGTGGGGCCACCAGATCCCGGCCTTCTACTGCGATGACTGCGGCGAGACCGTGGTCGCCAAAGAGATGCCCTGCACCTGCCCCAAGTGCGGCGGCAGCCACTTCACCCAGGACCCCGATACGCTGGATACCTGGTTCTCCTCCGCTCTGTGGCCCTTCAGCACTCTGGGCTGGCCCAATGAGGACAGCGCGGACCTGAAGTACTTCTACCCCACCAACACGCTGGTCACCGGCTATGATATCATCGGCTTCTGGGTCAGCCGCATGATCTTCTCCGGCCTGGCCTACACCGGCAAGGCTC
>ERZ827150.4744-NODE-4744-length-11639-cov-5.091851_pt1 | contig 11639 bp, 5 predicted proteins | sample MGYA00519779_ERZ827150 | MGnify/ENA primary metagenome ERZ827150 (study PRJEB31778, sample SAMEA3449267) | human gut metagenome | biome: human gut; feature: human-associated habitat; material: faeces | place: United Kingdom | collected 2010/2012 ...
TTCCTCTGTGATTCGATACAAAGTCTCCTCGGGGATCTGCTTGGCCGGGCAGAAGGCCTTGCCCCTTTGCAGATAAGTCCGGCACTGCCAGGTGATGCGGGATACGTTGGTCCTGCGCCGGTAATGCTGTCCGCAGCAGCCACAGACGATTCGACCGGAAAAGGGATACCGGGCGGTGGCAGGCTTCTGCACGTTGGTCTTTTCCCGGTTGGCCTGCAGCGTTTGCCGGGCTAGGGCATAGGTCTCCCGGTCAATGATGGCCGGGTGGGAGTCCTGCACGTAGTACTGGGGCAGCTGGCCCCGGTTCACCACCTTCTTCTTGGTCAGATGATCCGCGCAGAAGGTTTTCTGCAACAGGGCGTCGCCCATGTACTTTTCGTTGATCAGCATCGTGCGGATCAGAGAGGAAGACCACTGGCCGCCCAGCCGGCAGGGGATCTGCTCCCGCAGCAGGGCTTCCGCGATCAGATTGCTGCCCAGACCATGGGTGTAGTCGTGAAAGACCCTGCGCACCACGGCGGCCTCCTCCGGGTCGACAACGATGCGTCCCTTTTCGCTGCGGTAGCCGTAGAGCAGCATCAGGTTCATGAGCCTGCCCTCCGAGAAATCCTTGCGCACCCGCCACTTGCAGTTCTCGGATACGCTCCGGCTTTCCTCCTGGGCGAAGGAAGCGAGGAAGGAAAGCATCAGCTCTCCGTCCCCGCTCAGGGTATCCAGCCGTTCCTTTTCAAAGAATACGGCAATCCCCAGCTCCTTCAGTTCCCGGGCCGTTTCCAGCAGGGTGACGGTATTCCGGGCAAAACGGCTTACCGACTTGGTCAGGATCCTGTCGATCTTTCCGGCCCGGCAGTCCGCCAGCAGCCGCTGAAACTCCGGCCGCTCGCCCCTGGTGCCGGTGTAGTCCGCATCCGCATAACAGCCTGCGTAGGTCCAGCCGGGATGCTTCTGGATCATCTGGCTGTAATAGCTGATCTGCCGGGACAGGGAATGGAGCATGGCGTCCTTGCCGGAGGAAACCCGGGCGTAGGCGGCCACCCGGAGCAGCCGGGGCCGCGGCACGGGGACTGCCAGGGGATGAATCACTTTTTCCATCAGGCTTTTCGCCTCCTTTCCCGTCCATATTCCCTCTTATGAGGGGAACTATCAAGCGTTATTTTGATACAAACCGCCCCATACGGGAGAGAATTTCCGACGCAGAAACCTATCGATCTGCACAAATTCTCCGGGTGTGACCAGACCGCCCTCCCGCATTTGTCTGGCAATGGAGAGGACCGCCCGGTAGTTCAGTTCCCGCTCGAACTGCTCCTTTGTCAGTATGGGCGCGGTCGGTTCAGCTTCCTCCCGAGGGGAGGCCGTCGGCTTTTTGTTTGTCGCTGCTGCAGTCGGGTCTGCTTCCAATCGACGGGAAAGCGTTGCCTTTTCGCTCTCCCCGGACGGAGACGCAGTGCTTCCAAAGCGATGACGGATATAGCAGGCGTGGCTGCAATACTTTCGGGAGGCGCTCCCGCCTGTCAGCAGCGCGTCGCACCCGGCGCAGTACCGGGGCGTCCCGCCCAGCAGGTTATGCTTCCGCCAATAGGCGGTGCGGCAGGCCGGGCTGCAGAACAGGCGCTCCCGCCTGCCGGGAAGCGGGTGAACAGGCGCGCCGCAGTTTCTGCATTGGGACGACGCGCTCGCCTCAGTCCTGTCCTCCTGCGGAGTGTTCCGGCGGCAGAAGGTTTTGACGGTATCCGGGGAAAGCCCCAGCTTTTCGCCGATCTGGCGGTAGGTCATATGCTGCTCCCGATAGTGGAGAATCAGTATTTTCTGTTCCTGGGTCATGTCCGGCCTTCCTTTCCGAAGTAATGAAAAAGCGGAGGCCGAAGCCTCCGCACAACTCACAGTCTCCAGTCATCCCTCAACCTGAGAAAACGCCCCGGATACCCAGCCCACCTTGCCCGCAATTTCCAATGCGTGCCAGCCGTTTGGAGCGGTGGCCACATAGGGAAAGCGCTGCCCGGCGGACGCCTGCGTGATCCTGCCGTACCTTTCACCGTTGCCGCAGCGGATGTTGACCCTGCCGCCGGAAGAGACGATCGCCACTTTCTTTTCGTTGTCCACGGGCGGCTGCTCCGTGCCAGGTGCTTCCTCATCGGATACCGCATCCATGAGAGCGTCGTGGGTCAGGCTCCCGTACTTTCCATCCACGGTCAGCCCGGCCTTCCGCTGGAACGCCTTTACCGCTTTTTCCGTCTCCGTTCCGAACTTTCCGTCCGCGTCGTATTTCGCCAGGGAATAGCCCATCTTCATTAGCTGCTCCTGCAAAGACTGCACGTCCGTTCCCCGGCTGCCGTTCTGCAGCAGACGGCTGCCCAGCGCCGCCTGCGTGAAGACGCTGCCGCCCGGGCTGTCGAACCCGGCGTTTCCATAATCCAGAAAGGGGATCTGATACCAGTGGGTCCAGTCTCTCTCTGCGATCCTGGTTTTAACGCAGCCGTAGGCAAAGCCCCGCCACTCCACGGCATAGCCGCCGCCTACAGTGTAGCCCACGTGCCCGTCCCGGTACAGCGCCAGCCCGATCACATCCGGTAGCGTGTCTATGGTTCCCCAGACCATACCCTTGGATTTGGCGTAGCTGAACATGCCGTTGGCGCCCTTGTCCGGGCAGCCGTTGGCGCCATAGCGGCTGGCTACGGACTTGTCCGTCCCGATGGCTTCCAAGGCAGACTGTCCGCCGCCCGTCCAGCAGTACCCTTTCAGGCCGCCGATGCAGTCGCAGACCACGGCCCTGTTCCGAATATCCTGCTGATAGCGGGCGGTACGGGCGCTGCCGTAATGGGACGGATACTGCCGGCTTTTCCGGTTCAGCAACGCTGCGGTGGCCTTGTAGGCGCAGGAGCCGTACCAGTAGGGCTGCCCCAGCATCTTTTCGCACCAGGCGGCGAAATGCTCGTTGGTAAAAGGCGTATCGATGCGCGCCATGTTTTTTCCTCCCTGTGATTGTGTCGATCAGTCGGTCTTTTTTGTTGCGTTGTTGAGTCCGGATTTTCCGACGGGGAAGACGGCGGATCACTCCGCCGTCCATTGCTCCGCCGCCCGAAGAGCGTCATTCGATTTTTCCGGTTTCGCCGCTTTTCTCCTCCCGGCGGTGCAGCTGGGCCAGCACATCCTTGAGCTTATCCGGCACAGGCAGGCCGATGTGGGCTGCGTTTTCCAGCAGGGACAGGCCTTCATTGCTCAGGTAGAAGCAAATCACCGCGCCCCGCAGCGCGCTGCCCGTTCCAACCACATGCAGGTCCACAATGTTGGCCAGCCCCACCAGCATCAGGATCAGCACCTTTTTGCAGATGCCCTTGAAGCCTACGGCGCTGGACAGCTGCTTGTCCGCAATGGCACACATGAGGCCGGTGATGTAGTCCAGCACCATGAAGATGAGCAGTGCGGTCATCAGACCGTCCACGCCGCCCACGAAATACCCGATCCAGCCACCAAGAGCGGTGAATGCCATCTGAATTTTCGCCCATATGATGTCAATGGAAAAGTTTCTCATGTCATTTCCTCCTTTGGCTTTTCGCCTTATTGATGTATAGCAAAGCCGCCTCTCGTCAGGAGAAGCGGCTCGTGCTCAGGTATGATTGCTCAGGGATTCTTCCGGTTTCCTTTTTATCCGGACTGCTTTGTCTCCAGCGCGGCCACCCGCGCCCGAAGCTCCTGCACCTCCTTCACCAGCACGGCGATCAGATCCTCATAGCTGATGCCTTTGGAAATGCCGTCGCCTTCCCTGATTTCATGGCAGATCTCCGGCATCACCGGAAGGGTATCCTCATAGATCAGACCATAACGCTTCCAGTTCCGCCGGTCGTCGTTATAGATGAAAGACACGGGAAGCAGCCTGTCCAGTTTGTCTCCCATGGCGGTCAGCGGATGAATGTCGTGCTTGATCTCCCGGCTGGAATCGCTGGCCCGGCTGTTGTAGTGGACCGTATCCACCCACAGAATGTCCCAGCGGTTGTCCCGTGTGCCCAGATTCCCGCGGGCTGTGGCATAGGAGCCGCCGCTCTGGTCGCAGACCAGGCACACGTCCGTGTAGCTGTAGGAGCCCCAGTAACCGTTCCGGGCGGAAACGCTCTGGCCTGTGGAAGCGCAGTTCAGCGTCACCGCTCCTCCGTAAATGGTGGTGTCATTGTAGCTGGTGGAGCCGTAGACGGCGGCGAGGTTTCGGGTGTAGAAATTGGCCACGCCCCCGGACACGTTCATGTAAACGGCGTAATTGCCGTTGGAATATACGCTTCCGTTGCTGTTGAACGTCCAGTTCCCGGCGGACAGCGTGCCGGAAAAGGTGCCCGTAGCCGCCGAGAGCATCCCGGCGAAAGTGCCGGTGGCGGCGGACAGGGCTCCGGAAAACGTGCCCGTAGCGCCGCTGAGGACGCCGGAGAAGGTGCCGTTGGTGCATGTCATACTTCCATCAGTATTGATTTTGAAATACTGATTAGCGGTGACCAGACCGTTGAAATTAATCTTCGAGGCCAGAATGGACACCGCTTCCGCCGACTGGTTAATGGCGCTGATGATCCCGTCCCGGGACACCCGGGTGGAAATCTGAATGGCGTTCTGGGTAATACTGCTCTCCGCCCGCCGCAGGCGCAGCACCAGGGCGTCCGGGTCCTCCGGAGCCATGTCCCAGTCGGTAAAGGCTTCGCCATACTCCACCATTACCCGGCGAATTTGCGTCATGCCGGTCACGGGGAAGGAGGCGTTCAGGCCCAGGGCCAGATAGGAAAGTCCGATTGCGCCGTAGTTTTCCATTTTGACCGGTCCCAGCCGGACCCGCTGCCAGTCTGTGGTGACCGTGCCGGAGCCGCTCAGGTGCCAGCCCACGCCGGAGGTGACCGGATCGCCGGCGTCGCTGAGCTTTGTATAATAGAACCAGCAGGAAAAAGCCTTGCCGTCCGCCGGGACCACATCGCTGTATTTGATATCAAAGGACAGACGCAGGCCCGCGCTGCCGGTGGAGTTTGCAAACAGATCCGGCGAGAATTTCAGAATGGCAAAGCGGTTAGCCGACGCGGTCCCGTCCTCGTTCAGGAGAAAACCGTCCACGAAGGTCCGGGTCTTTTCCGAGTCCAGCGCATAGTTCCGCCCGGCGTAGGGCTCGTAATGGTATAAGCCCGTAGAGGAGCGGACCGCCGAGATGATCTGCTCCGGGGAGATGGTGAGAGCCGCCTCCTCCATCCGCTGGTCGAACTCGGCCTGAGAGACCTTCAGGGCGATGGAGGAAGCGTTCTGCCGGATGAAGCTCTCCGCCAGCGCCAGCCGCTCCGCCACCGAGTCCAGCTCCTCTGGTGCGGGGGACCAGATCCCCGTCTGGCTGTTGGCTTCCACCAGAATATGGCGGATCTGTACCGTGCCGGTCACTTCATAGGCGGCGTTAATGCCAATCTGGAAATCCCGAAGAGCGGTCGCGTTGAAATGGGTCAGGTTCAGCGGTCCCAGCTTCATACGCACCCAGTCCTCGTCTGTAGAAACAAAGTCAGCGTCCGTGACCCGCCGGTACCAGCCCCGGTCGCCGTTGGAAACGCTGCCTTCCGCGTCCGCCGCCGTATAACGGAACCAGAATCCGGCGTAGGCCCTGACGCTGTTATTGCCGCCCAGGGCGACGTCCGTTCTCCGGATATCAAAGGAAAGATACAGAGAAGAAGCGTTTCCCGAGTGCTCGAACAAATCCTGGGAGAAGGGCAGGGTCACATACCGCCGGGACGTTTCCTCGCCGTTTTCCACCAGATTGCCGTTGGTAAAGGTCAACGTATCGCCGGAGGAACGCAGGTAATTGCGGCCCTCATAGGCGCCGTACTGATACAGCCCCGTCTCCCGCACCGCCGATGTAATGGCCTCCGGGGTGATCTTCAGCTCCGCCTGCTCCAGACGGGCTGCCAGCGCGGCCGCGTCGTCGGCCGTCGTGGCGACGCGGCTGGCCAGCGCCGCAATGCCGCTGTCCGTCTGTTCCAGGCGGGTGTCCGTCTCCGTTTTGGTGTAGTACTGGGAAAGATCTGCTTCAGCGCCGCAGGAGACCCACTCCGCGCCGTCCCAGCGCTTCAGCAGATGGGGCGTAACGGAGGTATCCAGCCAGAGCGTATCCGCCGCGGGAGCCTCGGGAGGCCGGTCCGCGATATGCCAGTTCTCCCTGTCCCGGATCAGGGCTTCCAGATCCTCGCGCAGCTTTTGCCGGTCCTGCCGGTAGGTCTCGGAGCCGGTCACCGCGGACACGATGGCGCTGTCGGTGAGCTTCAGCTCCGCCCGGCTCATCCGTTCTGTCAGACCGTCCACGCTTTCCTGATCCGCCTTGCCGTCCACCAGGAGCCGCAGGAACCGGTTTCCGCGAATATCGACGGCGTTCAGCGCAGTCACGGTTGCCTCCCGGGCGAACAGCGCGTCCACGTCCAGATTGGCGGCGATGAGGGAACGGATAACGGCGGTATCACCGAAGATATTCTGCACGTTCAGCTTTTTCGCCGTGATGCTGCCCTCAACGATCTTCTCGCCGCCGTCAATCGAAGCGTCCTGAACGTCGTCGTTGCCGATCTGCTTGAGCGTGCTGGTGACGCTGCCGTCCTCGTCCACAGAAACGGCGTAAAAGCGTCCGTCCGCGCCCTTGACCACCAGCTCGCCTACGGTCAAATTGACCATGTTGCCCTCCGTCACCGCCAGATCGCTGATGTACAGCCTGCCGCCTACGCCTTTTGTAATAATCGCGGTATCGGTCGCCAGATCTTTGATACGCGCCCAGTCGATATCCGCCGTCCGGATGCTGGCGCTGGCCACGGCGGCAATGGCTGCGGAAAGCGTCTGGATGGAGGCCCACTCGATATCGGCGCTGGCAATGTTGGCCGTGGTCAGCTGGGCCCGGCTGATCCTTGCGATGGTCGCGGAAAGGGAATCAATTTCCGCCCAGTTCACATGAGCGCTGACGATATTGGCGGCGGTGATCTGGGCGCTGGCGATGGCGGCGACGGAAGCGTACAGCTCGTCCGTGGTAACGCTGCCCGCCGCCAGCTCCCGGATCCTGGCGGTCACCGCTGTCAGGGCGTTGGTATTCAGCGTTTCGATCAGAGCTCTGGCGATATGGGCCTCCGTAATGGCCGCCGTCTGGATATGTGCGGAGCCAATGGCCGCGTTCCTGATTTTCAGCGAGCCTACGGAACCGTTTATCAGCTGTCCCGCCCCGATGGTATTCAGGGCCAGCTTGGAGCCGGTGATGGAGCCGGAGGCCAGCTGCCGGGAGGAGATACTCACGTCCTCCAGGGTATCCGCCGCCGTGCCCAGGGTCATGGCGGTGTACTTCTGCAGCAGGCAGTCGTAGGTATACTGGGTCATGCGCATGGAGACCTCCACCGCCAGCCGGGGAACGACGACCCGCACGCTGTCGCCCAGATAGATTTCCGATAAAATACCGAATTGCTTATATTCCTCGGTATTCCGCAGATTCAGAAAGTCCACCTTCAGCGTTACGTCAGGCAGGTCGCAGCCCGCGGCGTACTGGGCCTGCGCAGCCTGCCGCAATTCAACAAAGCATTGTTCCTTTGTTTTCGGCTTGTCCCCGTCGTCCGACTCTCTGGCCTCGGAAACGGGGAGGTGCATCCATTTGGGATGGGGATAGCTGTTCAGACAGAGGCTGTCCACGTACAGTTCCGGCAGATACAGCACGTTGCCGTCCCTGTCCTCTCCGGTTGGCAGAATACGGGTGGTCACGCCGGTCTCGTCCACGTCGTAGGAAATGCCCAGCAGATTTTTTCCTTCACGAATCTGTATATCCGTATCCCGGCCCACACGCTGAACCAGATACACGTCGTACCAGTCCCGGGCCAGTTCGCCCCGGTATTTGCCTGTCACGCCGTCCTCTCCCAGCAGAGCTTCCACAGGATTGATGTTCTGAAACGAAACATCCTGGGCTGTACCGGAAAGATCGGAATAGAAGCGAAAGCCGTGAGGCGACAGGCAGCGCTCCGACAGTCCTTTTACCACGGCGGCTCCGGAAGCGGCGGGAGAGGGGCGATACTCCCGCACCATATTGTCCAGCAGGTCGTAGAAAATGTGACGGGCATATACCGTGACCCTGCTCAGCTCCGGCACGACACGGTAAATGCGGAAGGGCTGGTCCCGCAGAGGGCGGCTTTCCGCCACGGAGCGAATCGCCTCTGTAAAGGTGGCTTCCGTGCGGCTGTGCCGGAGAAAGCGGCTGTCCATATAGCCCCGCTTGCCGTCCGGCAGGACGGCCTCGTACCAGCCGGCGTTGGACGTATCCAGCACATTGACGGACGTGCCGTGAGGGTACTGCTGAAGAACCTTGTAACCGGTTCCGGGGCCGGTTCGCAGCCGCAGGGTACCCTTTCGCACGGAAGCAAAGTCCCTGTCCGTATCCACCGCGTACACGTCGCGGCCGTATTCCGTGCCGGTGAAGGAGGCGGAGAAGTTGACCGCCGGGGTCATGGCGGCGGGAACAGGCGCCCGCAGAATGTACCCCTCCGACAGGCGGGACCAGCGGTTGTCCTCGTCGATGGGATGAACCAGCGTCAGCTCCCATTCCCCGTTGAGGGTTTCCGTGACAGTGCAGGAAAGGGGCCGGACCACGCCCAGGCCGTTGTTGGAAAAATCGGCGCAGTCGGGCGGATAAACGCAGATCACGATGTGTCGCCTCCTTTCAGACAATGAAAAACGTCCGCCTGGCGGACGGACGGAAAAAATCCGGTTTTTGCAATGAGAACTTACCGAAAACGAATCGTGGGACGCTGCCGGGTCTTGCCCTTTTCTCCAGCAGAAACCCATTCCAGGCAAAACGCCATATCCGGGGTGCGTTCAAAGAAGCCCGCGCCCTTTTGCCAGCTGACGCTGCGCCTGCAATGCTGAAGCCAGATAAACTGCCGGCGCATCCTGCGCCCGCAGCCGGGACAAATTTTGCTGTTCCTGCTCATTCTCCCTGCAGTCTTTCTTTCAGTCTGGTGTTTCGGCTGGTGACGGTCACGTTCCGCACGGCGTATCCGACCGCTTTTTTCGTACCCACCAGCACCAGCAGCTTTTTGGCCCGGGTGACGCCCGTATAGAGAAGATTCCGCTGCAGCATGACAAAGTGGGTCATCAGCATGGGCATGACCACGATGGGGTATTCGCTGCCCTGGGATTTGTGGATGGTGACGGCGTAGGCCTGCGCCAGCTCGTCCAGCTCCGTTACGTCGTATTCCACTTCCCGGTCGTCGAAGCGGACGCGAAGATTTCTCTCTTCCAGATTCAGCGCTGAAATCGTTCCAACGTCTCCGTTGAAGACTTCCTTGTCATAGTTGTTCCGGATCTGCATCACCTTGTCGTAAAGCCGGAAGCTGTATCCGCTGCGGCGCAGGCATGTCTCCGACGGATTCAGCGCCTCCTGCAGCAGCGTGTTCAGGTTGGACGCTCCCACCGCGCCCCGCTGCATGGGCGTCAGCACCTGGATCTCCGTGGGAAGCACCTGCCGGTATTTGGGCAGTCTTGTCTTCACCAGCCTGACGATCTCCTGAGCGGCGGTTTCCGGCTCCTCGGCCGGAACGAAGAAAAAGTCCGTTCCCGCGCCATTGCTCAGGTCGGGGAACTCCCCGGCGTTGATCCGGTGGGCGTTCAGGATAATGCGGCTGCTCTGTGCCTGCCGGAAGATCCGCGTCAGGCGTACCACCGGGAACACGCCGGAATCGATGATATCCCGCAGCACGTTCCCCGCGCCCACGGAGGGAAGCTGATCCACATCACCCACCAGAATCAGCTGCATCCGGGGCGGGATCGCCTTGAGCAGGGCGTTCATCAGGATGACGTCGATCATGGAACACTCGTCCACAATGAGCACGTCCCCCTCCAGCCGGTTCTCCTCGTTGCGCTGATAGCCCTCCGGGGGCTTGAACTCCAGCAGGCGGTGGATGGTTCTGGCTTCCATGCCCGTGGTCTCGGTCATCCGCTTTGCGGCGCGGCCTGTGGGAGCCGCCAGCAGGATATGCTTGCCCCGGGAGCGGAGCACCGCGATCATGCCCAGGGTCGTGGTGGTCTTGCCGGTACCCGGGCCGCCTGTCAGCACCATTACTTTGGAAACCGTGGCCTTCAGAATGGCGTCCTTCTGGATCTCATCGTAGTTGAGCCCGGTCTTTTTCGCAAGCCGCTCAAAGTCTGCGCGGGCTTCGGACGGGAGACCGTCCGTATCAGCCGCCAGCCTTTTCAGCTTTGCCGCCACGCCGATCTCGGCGTAGTAAAAGGGCGGCAGATAAATGGCCTCGCCGTCCTGCTTCAGATCCTCTGTGCCCAGCATCGCTTCCAGGGCGGCGGAGATGGATTCTCTTTTCGCTTCCAGCAGTTCCTCGGCCTTTCGGAGCAGCTGCTCCTGCTCGGCGTACACATGCCCCTCGTCCGCCAGCGCATTCAGGGTGTAAAGAATCCCGCTGCGGCAGCGGAGAGGGTCGTCTTTGGCAAAGCCCAGCTTTTCCGCCAGTCCGTCCGCTGTTTTAAAGCCCACGCCCCAGATATCGTCCGCAAGGCGGTAGGGATTCTCCCTGACCACCTGAATGCTTTCGTTGCCGTAAACCTTGTAGATCTTCGCCGCGAAGGACGTGCTGACGCTATGGCTCTGGAGAAAGAGCATGATGTTCTTGATCTCCTTCTGCTTTTCCCAGCTGTCCCGGATCATCTGAACCCGCTTTTCTCCAATGCCGGGAACCAGCAGCAGCCGGTCTGTTTCCTCTTCGATCACCGTCAGGGTATCCGTGCCGAATGTCCGGACGATACGTCCGGCGAATTTGGGCCCCACGCCCCTGATCAATCCGCTGCCCAGGTATTTCTCAATGCCGTAGACGGTGGCCGGCATGGTTTCTTCCCATTTCTCCGCACAGAACTGATTCCCGTACTTGGGATCCACCTTCCAGTCCCCCTGAAGCAGCAGAACAGAACCCACGTTTACGTCCAGCAGGTTGCCCACCACCGTCACCAGATCCTTGTAGTTCCTGACGGCGGCGCGAAGCACGGTATAGCCGTTTTCCGGGTTCTGATAGGTGATCCTTTCCACTACACAGCGCAGCGTGATCATGGGCGTTTACCTCGTTCATGCAGGATTCCCTTATATTATAACGTGTCCCGGCTTTTTCCTCAAGTAAAGTCGTTCCGGATGCGCTGCCTGTACAAAAACATCCCATGACGTGAAAAAAAAAGAGCGCGGGAAAGTGAGCGTTGGGGCGCGAAAAGGGTAAAGCAGGAAGAGTGATCACGCTTCTGTATGCCTTACTGTCCCGCCTCGCAGTTTCCGAAAGGGAGCTGCGACAGGCGGGACAGACGATTATACCAGAAAGCGCCAGTTGGGCCGGATCTCCACCCGGCTGACATTCCCGGTCCAGCTGACGGCGTTGGTTCCGGCCTGCAGCAGGGGAAAGTCTCCGTTCATGGCGCTGTTCAGGCTGTCCAGTCCTTTATATGCCTCCTGCAGGGGCGTGTCCAGCGTAATGCTGCCGTCGATGTTTTCCAGCTCCACAAGGGTCATGCCGATCATGAGGGTAATGGTTCCGCTGCCGTACACGGTCACCACAGGCTCGGAGGCTACGGTTCCGGGGTTCGTGACGAACGCGCCCGATTCCACCACCGTAATGGCGGGAACGTTTTCCTGA
>ERZ827150.4746-NODE-4746-length-11637-cov-3.312986_pt1 | contig 11637 bp, 8 predicted proteins | sample MGYA00519779_ERZ827150 | MGnify/ENA primary metagenome ERZ827150 (study PRJEB31778, sample SAMEA3449267) | human gut metagenome | biome: human gut; feature: human-associated habitat; material: faeces | place: United Kingdom | collected 2010/2012 ...
TTCTTTTACAACTATTTCACCTACATCATTATATACATCTTTATTTTGCTTATATTCATAAAATATTTTATAAAGATTATAAACTGAAAAAATAAATATACTTAAAAAAATCAAAATAAGTATCTTTCTTAAATATTTCATCATCATTAGCACCTCCAAAATTTTCATATCTATTTGTAATAGAAAACACACTAAACTAAAATTAGTAATAGTGTGTTTTTATTCTTAAACTTATTAACTATGAAGAAAATTTAATAACCCACTTTACTTACTTAAAGTTTTTTTTATTTTTCTTAAAGAAATTATTAAACCTAAAGAAAGAGAAATAGATAAAAGGCTAATATATAAAAACATCTTATTATTATCCCCTGTTTTTATTTCACTTATACTTGAAACTTCTTCTTTGATAGTATTAGTATTAGTATTAGTATTTGTATTTGTATTTGTAAAGTTATATCCATCACTTTCAGATTTAAATCCATCAATTTTATCTTCTGTTAATGAATATATATATTCATGACCATCAGAAGCATACTTTACTATAGAAGCTAAATCTATCTTATAAGTTGTTGTTCCACTTGGTACAATAATACTATGAATTTCCTTACCATCCCTAAGTACTCTTAAAGTAATATCAGGAACTTTATTAATGTCCTTTACATTAACCCAGGTCTTTTTACCACTTATAACAACTTTTTCTCCACCATCATAAGTGTTTATAATAGTATAATTATTTGATTCATTAGCTTCCCCACTAGAGGTATATCCATTAATACTATCTTCTTTTATTGTATATACATATTCTTTTCCATCAGTAGAATATTTAGGAAGGTTTTTAAATACATATTTATCTTTTCCATCTTCTTTTATTCCATTATCTATTATACCATATTCATCCACCATTTCTACTCCATTTTGGTAAAGACGTAATTTAATAGCTGGTACTACTGAATCCTTTGTAATACCTGTCCATATTTTATTACATGTAATACTTATTTTTTCATTATTAAAAGTGTTTATTATAGTTATACTTCCATCTGCATTAGTTTTTTCTTTGCTACTATATCCAACTATTCCATCCTTCATTTTTTCTTTTACAGTATATTCATATTCAACACCTGTAGTATCATACTTAGGTAAATTAGTATACTTATAAGTGTATTTATTTTGATTATTTAAAATTATAGAATTATCATATACTTCATTGTTTCTATAAAGTACTACATTAACTTCTGGTAATGTATCATTATTTATATCTATATTTTCCCATTCTTTATTTACAGTTAATTCTGTTTCTCCTGGAGTATAGATATTCTCAATATTAAAGTTATCATTATTATATTTTGATTCATAACCTTTTACTTTAACTTCTCTTACACGATACTTATATGCTTTAGAAATAGTAGCCGTCTTAGGAAGATTAGTAAATTTGTATTCACTTTTACCACTTGATAATGTAATAGTTTCTACATTTTCTACTTTACTTTCATCGTTCCAATTATCTTCTACAGTTCTTTGCAAAGTAATTTCTATATCTGGGACAATCCCTTCAATATTCTCTCCCTCGTTATCGACCCAAGTTTTTATTCCACTAATACTTATAAGTTCTGGATTATATGAGTTAGTTATTGTAAACTTATTTTTATCTTCACTTTTTAAAGTTTTAGCTGTATACCCTGCTATAGTGTCTTCTTTTACTGAATAATTTATAATTCCACTGTTATCAACAAATGGAAGCTTATCAAATATACCTTGCCAACAGTTATCTTTGTTTAGAATTAAGGTTTTACCAGTATCTTTTTCATTTGCATAAAGTCTTATAGTTACACTTTCAGGTAAATTTTCTTGATCTTCTGGTAATCCTGTCCAAGTTTTTTCAACCTGAATATCTCTAAATTTAGGATAATTAATGACTGTATCTTTTAATTCTGAATCCTTTGTAACATTTCCATAAGATACTACTATATCCCATGGTCCTTTAGCCACATATCCATTAGGGGCTGTTTCTGTTAATTTATAAGCACCTGCTGGAATATTACTTAATGTTACTTTTCCACTTGCATCAGATATTATATCTCTACTTATATGCTTATTTGAACCTGTTGCAATTCCATTAAGATTAAATAAAACATCTGCTATGCCTTCATTTTTCTCATTAAGCTTTTTAAAACTAGTATCTCCAAACAAACCTCTTACTTTTGGAATTTTAAAATTAGTTTGCTTTAATTCTACACTTTCATCCTGGTCTTGTTTTGAGAATAAATAATAATTTAATATTGTTTCTCCATTGGTTGCTACAGATTTATAATAATCAATATTTTTACTTGTATCTGTTGTATCTAAAGCAAGTTTATATTTTAGAGTATATGTGAATTTTTTATTTCCTAACTCTGTTTTACTCTCCACTGGACTACTATTTTTTAAATCCCATATTAAAGTATTATTTTCAAAGCTATAGACATTATCAGAACTTGTATCAATAACATTATTATAAATAATATTTTCTCCCATAGGATCAGTAACCTTCCAAGCCTTAGCACTTAAAGCAATTATTTTGTTAATTTTTTCAAATTGCTTAGATAATATATCTACATTATTAGCTGAAAAATTACGTGTTGCAAAAGTTTCCATCCAAGTACTTGGATTTAAATAAACAGCATCTTCATAAAAATCTTCTTTATAAAACTTTTCGTTTTTTGTAGAAAATGCAATAGTATATAAATTAATGCTGCTTTCTTTAATTGTTTTAGAAATATTATTAGAATTAGCTAATACTCCTTCTACACTTCCACCAACAGGCTTCCAGTCAGTTGTATATGCTTCGTCTCCTCCCCCTCTTATACCTTCTATAGCTATAATACTACCCTTATCACTATTCTTAGCATAAAATGTAGGACATCCATCTGTTAACAAAATAATATTGATATTTTTTATTTCTTTTCCATTATTCCCCAAAAGTTTGCCCTTAGTTTTTCCATCCTTAACAATATTATTGGCCATTATTAATGCACCTTCAATATTAGTACCTCTCCTTGTATCATAAGTATTTTCTATGGGCTTTTCAATCTTATTTATTATATCCTTAGCTTTAATTAAATCCTTTGATGAATTAGATACATCAATCCAATTATTATCATTATCATCATTATTATAAGTTTCATTTTTTACATTGCTAGCAAAGGATACAATAGATATTAATCTTTTTGAATTACTAACTGTTTCTGTCTTACCATACTCAATTAAAAAAGAATTTGCAGCATCTTGCATTTCTTTAAAGCGCGAAATATTATCAGAGTCTTCATTTAGCATACTTCCTGATCTATCAAGCACTAAAACAGTTGCTGCATCAGGTGATAGAGTTAGGTTTTTTAAATTTTCTTCCGTAGTTACTTTTAAAGTTATTTCAAACTCATTTTCAACTCCAGTTTCTGTAATAATTTTCGAAGTAGTAACCTTATCTAAATCTACTTTGTTTTCTCCGCCTACTTCTACTATTTGACTACTACTTGAAATTGTGGATAGTTCTTCAGCTTCTACAATTGATTTATTACTTGCTACAGTAATACAACTAGCTACTAAAGTTACTGTTAAAAATCTGCTTATAATTTTTTTAATCATAACACCTCATCTCCTATAGAAGATTTTTATTTAAATTAATCTTGTAATTAAATCTATGATAATAAGAAGCATTTAGAACAATATAAAATAATATTTTGTGTTATTTTATTTTCTTTTGTACATATTATTTCTCCATTTTTTAATTAATCTATGTAAAAAAATTATAAGCTGGGTATTATTTTTATAAATTCCTCGTATAATAAAAAAACAGATAGAACTATTGGATTATCCAAGTTCTATCTGTTTTTTATTTCTATTAGTTAAATAATTCAAATCTATATTTCTGTTCTACATCTGGATATTTTTTTCTATCTACTTCGCTTAAAAACATCTCTATAGGTCTAGCATAAATGCCCTTATCATCATAGAGAGCTTTATACAAAACTAAACTTTCTTCAAGTATATTATCATGATAATATAAATCACCTATTTTGTAGATGTTTATTAATTTATTTAGTTCTGTATGATATCCTTGTAATAAAATTTTATTCTTATCAATATCTTCATCTTTAATTCTTTTACTTACAGACATTACAGCATAATAATTATTTTTAAAATGTTTATAAATTGCAGGGTACTTTATACTTCTCATATTATCACCTATTCTTCTTGAATATTTCTAGTAAAACCTCTTCCATATTGTTTTGGAACTTGCGTCTTCATATTTAACTTAATAGCAGCATCAAATGTCCAATAAGGATTTCTAAGCATTGCTCTTCCTATAGCTACTAAATCAGCATCTTCATTTCCTATTACTGCATTTGCAAGTTCTGGTTCATCTAACTTACCTACAGCAATTACATCAATACCTAACTTTTCTTTAATTTCTCTAGCTAATGGTATTTGATACCCTGAATGGGTTCCTGGAGTGCCACTTGATCCAATTGGGCCTTCTCCACCAGAGCTTATATGTAATATATCAACTCCAGCTTCCTTATAGGCCTTAGCAATTTCAGTTCCAGTTTCTATCTTATATCCTCCATCTACATACTCAATAGCAGAAATTCTCATTATTAAAGGCATATCTTTAGGCATTTCCTCTTTAGCAGCTTTTATTATATCTACTCCAAACTTAGTTAAATCTTTACCATATTCATCATTTCTTTTATTTGTTAATGGTGAATGGAATTGATGAATTAAATAACCATGAGCTCCATGAATCTCAATAGCATCAAATCCAGCTTTTAAAGCACGTCTAATAGCCATTCTAAATTTTTCTACCATTTCCTTCACTTCTTCAGTACTTAACTCTCTTGGAGTCTTAGAATTAGAATCAAAAGGTATTGCTGAAGGTGCTACTGGAACTTCTGCATCTTCTGCCTTTCTACCAGCATGAGCAATTTGTATAGCTAGCTTTGTTCCATACTTATGACATTCATCAACAATTCTCTTTAATGGCTCTATTTGTTCATCACACCATAAACCTAAATCGTAATCACTAATACGACCATCTGGTTCAACATCTGTCATTTCTACGATAATTAACCCTACGCCTCCTATAGCCCTACTTACATAATGAACAAAATGCCAATCTGTAGCTATTCCATCCTTCTTATCTACTGAGTATTGACACATTGGTGGCAAAACTATTCTATTTTTCAATTTAAGTCCTTTATTTTCATAAGGTGTAAATAAGTTTTTCATAAAAAATCACCTTTCTTATATTATTATTTAACTTTAGTATAATTATCCTACTTTTATAATTCAAGTAATAAATATTCATTAATAATACTTATTAAACCAAATTATAGTTTTATTTTAATAGAAAAATATTCATTTGACATAAAACTTGTCTTTAAATTATCATATATTTAGTAGTTAATTATTTTGTCAGGTAGATATTTTACATACTGCTTTTCTACCTGACATTATAAGAATTTATATTATTAAAAGCTTATTTAAGTAAAATAGGATTAGTCACTAAAACTAATCCTTAATTTTTCTTGAAACTTAATTCTAAACATTTTTGAATTTAAATACATCTCATGTTAATGTTAATCTATTTATTTCCTTGTCCTATTTTAACCAACAAGTCATGGATAAAATTAGATCCCCTGGATATTAAAATAGACGTTAATATTATACCTAAGTAAGGTATTGTACTATTTATTTCAAGCAATTTTAAAATATCTAATCTAATACCAAAGCAAATCACCAAGGATACAATTAATGCTCCTATTCTATCTATAGATATTTTCCCTTGCTGCCATATCATTTTTAAAGTTTCCCATACACTTTCAGCAATTAATGCAATTATTAATATAGTAAACAAATTCTCCATATTATTATCCTTCCTTATTAACGCTGCTTTAGAAGCTACTATATTTATTCTTATATACATCATATTTACGGAAGATAATATTTGTAACTCTTATTTATTAATAATTTTTTATATTAAAATAAACAAATATGTGGAGTTTTTTAAGACCGGAGCCTCATAGGCCCTTATTGCCGAAAGAACAGATCGACCCGACATACAAACGTTTACGGGTACAGGTTTTTATCGGTATTTTTATCGGATACGCTGGTTATTATTTAGTTCGTAAGAACTTTGCGCTGGCGATGCCTTACTTGGTGGAAATGGGGTTCGATAAGGGACTTTTAGGAGTTGCTATATCAGCGAATGCCATTGCTTACGGACTTTCTAAATTTTTAATGGGTGGAGTCTCTGACCGTAGTAGTGCCCGTAAGTTTTTACCCTTGGGATTGACTTTGTCTGCTTTGACGACTTTAATTCTGGGTACCCGGGCCGGATTGTCGTCTGTCGTGTCGATGTTTATCCTGCAGTTTTTAATCGGTTGGTTTCAGGGTATGGGTTGGCCTCCTAGCGGACGGGTGATGACACACTGGTTTTCGCAGCATGAACGGGGGACGAAAATGTCGATCTGGAATGTGGCCCATAATGTCGGTGGGGCTTTGATCGGACCGATGGCTGCCGTGGGGATGGCCTGGTTCGGTTCCTGGCAGGCCGGTACCTTCTGGTTTCCTGCTATTGTCGCTTTGGTTATTGTGGTGATCGCTTATCTGCTGATCCGCGATACCCCTCAGTCTTGTGGTCTGCCACCTATCGAACAATACCGAAACGACTATCCACCCAACTATAGTGCCCAGTCGGAAGTGGAACTGACGGCCAAAGAAATTTTCTTTAAATATGTATTGAGTAATAAAATATTGTGGTATATCGCTATCGCTAACGCTTTTATCTATCTCGTCCGCTATGGAGTGCTCGATTGGGCACCTACTTATCTGAAAGAGGTGAAAGGCTACGATATCAAAGAGATCGGTTGGGCTTACTTTTCTTATGAATTTGCCGCTATCCCCGGGACGATTTTCTGTGGTTGGTTGAGTGATAAAGTCTTCAAGGGGAGACGTGCTATTACGACCATGATTTATATGGCCGCCGTCGCCATTTTTGTTTTTGTCTATTGGGAATTTAGTAAAACTCCGCTGATGGACAGTATCTGTCTGATCGCCATCGGTTTTCTGATCTACGGCCCGGTAATGCTGATCGGGGTTCATGCTTTGGATTTAGCCCCTAAAAAAGCGGCCGGTACGGCTGCCGGATTTACCGGATTTTTCGGTTATTTCTTCGGGACCGCCCTCTTTGCTAATATCGGTTTGGGATATGTTGTTCAGAATTTGGGCTGGAACTGGAATTTTATCGTGTTATTGGTGGCCTGTGCCCTGGCGTTCATCTTTATTGGATTCACGGCAAAGGAAGAACAATATCTAGTGAAACAAGCAAAACAATAATCACTTTATTTAAAAATCACAACTATGATTAAAAGATGGGTTTATGTAGCATTGGCATTCGGATTAGGTATGTCTGCGATGTCATGTGAAAATCAGAAATTTAATGATGTGAAGGTGGATGTCGACCGGGTACATGTCGATGAGCTTTCACCTGAAATGATCAAAGTGCGCGACTATGTTCCCGAATATGCGGTTATTGCACATCGGGGCTCTACTTTCTGGACACCCGAAGAAACGGAATCCGCCTATCGGTGGGCGAGAGAAATCGGTGCGGATTACCTGGAATGCGATATGCAGGTGTCGAAAGACGGAGTGGTACTGGCACTACATGACGATAACCTGAAACGGACCACTAACATCGAAACGGTTTTCGGAGAAACACTACCCCGGGAAATCCGGAAGAATTATTATATGAAAATCGGATACTCGGAGACAGAAGCCGAAGAAAAGGTAAAAGCGGATGAAGCGAATTTTGTTCCTAACTTACCGGCTTATTATACTTACGAAGAACTGCTGATGCTCGATGCCGGTAGTTGGTTCAATAACGAGAATCTCGAAGAAGCCCTGCCCGGATTGGCTAAAGAAAAGCAATATATTTCCACACTGGAAGACCTGATTATGTATTCGAAAGGGTATCGGTTGATCCGGGACCGCAATCAACCGGGAATGCCCCGGCAATATTCCATTGTCGGGAAAACAGGGGAAACGATTACCAGTCTGAGCGGTACTGCCGATATTGTGAAATATGATTTCGGGTATGAAATCGATCCGGTATGGGAAGCCGGAAATAAGAATATCCCGGGAATCTATATCGAATTTAAAGAACCCTGGCTGAATCCCAAAGGATTCGAACAGATCGTGTATGATGTACTGGCCAATACGCAGGATATGAATATTATCGAAAAACCGGAACCCGAGGACACGCCTTTTTATATCAACAACGGGACGATTAATGTAGGAAATACCAACGGTAAAGTGATCCTGCAAACCTTCTCTTTGGAAAGTTTAGTCCGGGTGGCCGAGGTATTCCAGGGCAAAGTTCCCATGTGTTTCCTGTTGTGGAAAGGGACCGGTGCTACCGATCTCACTTATGACGATCCGCTGGGATATGCTTCTTTTATCAACCTGGGCGTAAAATATAAAGCACATTTTATCGGACCGTGTATCGCGGGGGCCCCTAATGATTATCCTGAATTGGATCAACCCTGGCAGGATTACCTGATCCATCGGGCGAAGATGAAAAACCATCCTTATACTTTCGATACCTATGATCAGATGGCGAAGTATTTCGGACAATATAATTTCGGCGTAGCCGACGGAATGTTCAATCCTCCTTATCTGGATGCTTTATTTACAAACCATTCCGATATGAGTATCAACTATATGATTACGCACGGATGGCGGAAGAGTCCTGCTTCCCAGACCCTGGTCGATGCAAGGGAAGTATTGAGAAAATTGGGATACTTAGATAATAATTAATTAGGGTGAATTTCAAAACTTTGTAAAAATGAATCAGATGAAAAAACAAATATTTTTCCCCGCCTTTTTGGTTGCGATCTTTTTATGGTCCGGGAATATTCAGGCTCAGGTTGAAGATGTGGCCAATCCGCTGTTGAAATATGTCAATCGGAACAATGGACTCAGATTTACTGCCGGAGGCCGTTTGTTTACCGATGTAGCTTATTATCATTCCGAATATACACCGATGAAATCGGGGGCTGCTATTACCGATGCACGTATCCGTACTTCATTGAAATACAAACAATTCTATTTTTATGCCGATTTCGATTTTTCTAAAGGTTCTTTCAAACAGAAGAATATTTTCGGACAATACAACTTTAAAGAGAATTACCGGGGGGTACAGAGTGTGAAAGCCGGTTATTTTTGCGAGCCTTCTACGATGGCTTACAATACGAGTCTTTATAACTATCATTTTATTTCCCGTCCGGCAGTCGTCAATGCTTTGGCGCCTGGCCGAAGTCTGGGGATTACTTATAAGTTTTTCAATCAGAAGGTGTTGGCCGATCAGGGTATTTTTGCCGAAAATAAATACAATGATCAGATCAGCGGATTTCAGGGGTTTAGTCTGAGCGGTCGTTGGTTGTATAAGGTGATCAACGACGATTATATGACGCTGCATGTCGGATTGGGATTGCGTTACTCCCGGATAAATACCGGACGGGTAGTCGATGACGATGCTTTTAAAACTGAAGTAACTATAGAGTCGGCCATGGAAACTTATGTGGATGCGACTACAAAATTTCTGAATGCCGATGTCGCCTGGGCTAAGAATATTCTCGATCTGAATCCGGAACTCTTGTTTAAGACCGACCGTTTTTTCGTCCGCGGGGAATATCTGTATAAACGTTTGTACAAAGACCGGCCCGATTTTGAATTATTCACCAATCAACTGGGAGGAGTATGGAGTTGGACGACGCTGGATGCCTGGAAAGCCGGTAACCCGATCCGCAGTACCAAATTCGACGGTGGTTATGTAGAAGCCGGCTATCTGATCATGGGCAACCGTTATACCTACAACGACGAATACGGTTTACTGGACGGTATGAATGAAAAGAATTCGCTGGAAATCGTCGCCCGTTATAGCATTGTCAATCTCAACGATATCAATAAAGGAGATTTTTTCCTGATCGGAAAGCATGTTTTCTACCCGGGCGGAGTCGTTTCGGATTATCCTCCTGTCTCGACGAGTATCGGAGGGGGTAAAATGCAGGCGGCTACCGTCGGTTTGAACTATACACTGAATCAGTATATCAAGGTGATGGGGGAATACAAATACAGCCGTTTGAGTAATGTGTATTATCCGATGGATAAGAATTTCCATGAATTACAGATGCGGTTGATGGTTTCGTTTTAGTTTTACCGGACAGCAATGATAAAAATCAGCGAGATACTGTCAGGAAACAGTATCTCGCCAAAATATACTTTTTAAGGAATGCCTGTCTGGATTTTTGCCTTATTAGCCTCCTTATATTAAAATGATGTATATAAAACAGAAACAGGATCTCCGGCGGTTGTAAATGCATTGATGGCCGGTGGGGTTATGTGATAAAAGGTTAGGTCGTCTTTATAATGATTATTGTTTAAAATGATTTTTTTCCCTGACTTTTTAAAATAATAGACCAAAAACGGCATATCATCTAAAGCTTCACATTCAAAAATAAAATGGATATACTTGTCATTTTCGTAATAACGATTCATGTGTGCTATATCCGGTTGTAGAAAGTATATACCTTGAGGTGTTTTTTCTAATTTGCCATTATACGCGAACTCTTGAAAATCAATGTATCGGGCTGGGATTAATTCTTGCTCTGTAACTCTGTATAGCATTTGTTCAAATTCTCGCTGCCATAATATTTCATTATTGCATTTGGTAAATGGTTTTAGAGGTCGGCAGTTGTAATGAGGGGTGTATTTTAAGTATGAGTTAATCCGTTTTTTGTTACGATAATCCCAAAGTACGACTTGGTCTTCAAATGCAGCTCCATTAAAAATAAGTATCGAATCATTTAGTATTTCAAAAGAGTCGGCAAAAAAAGGTAATTCTTGCAGAGCAATTGGCATCCCGTTTAATTCCTGATCCTTCACAAATCAAATCCAATGGCTTGGTGCTAAATTTGACTTTATAACAAGCATTTGAGCCTTGTTGGGTAGGAGTACACTGTTCTAAATTACCATCGGCACGGCATTTCAAGGAAAAGCCTGATTTGTTATTGGGACATGTACAGCTTACTGATTTGAGTTTATCTCCTTTGTTGTATCCTTCATCTTGTGCCAGTGCTTCTATATTGTATACAAATATAGGTTGTAAAAAATTATTAGAGCGATCAAAACTAATAAAACTTATGATTTGGCTTAATAATGTAGCTGTTATTAATATTAGAAAGTAGCAAGACGAATCGTTGGGTAAAGTCTTTCAACCAGCTATTTTTTTTCTTTTGGGTTTAACATTGTTTGTCATAACAAAAATATATTGATTTTAAGAAAAACAAAAAATATTCTCAATTATTTCAAATATTGAAATCAAGTATTTTTTGTCCCTATTTGTAATATGAGAAGTAACTGTATCACGCATTCTGTTCCGCAATAGGTTTGTTGTATACAGTATGGATGTATCCTGTTTTCTAAGGGAATCTGACTTTTTATTTTTTTGCTGTGTAAGTTTTGCCACATTATTTTTACCTTTGTCGAAATCAATTTAGAAGAAAATTGAATACAAAGGATTTACTGCAAAAATATCTCTCTGCC
>ERZ827150.4747-NODE-4747-length-11635-cov-3.866062_pt1 | contig 11635 bp, 6 predicted proteins | sample MGYA00519779_ERZ827150 | MGnify/ENA primary metagenome ERZ827150 (study PRJEB31778, sample SAMEA3449267) | human gut metagenome | biome: human gut; feature: human-associated habitat; material: faeces | place: United Kingdom | collected 2010/2012 ...
CTTCGCTACGTTGGCACTAAAACGGCGGATAAATTCTTCGAGCTCTTTCTTCTTCTCCTCAGCCTTCGCCTTCTGGTTCTGCTGCTGACGGAGGGCCAACTGGCTGGATTCGTACCAGAAACTGTAGTTACCGGCAAACATATTGATCTTTCCATAGTCAATATCGACTGTATGCGTACAGACGGAGTCGAGGAAGTGACGGTCATGGCTCACAACAAGCACCGTATGTTCGAAGTTGGAAAGATATTCTTCCAGCCATGTCACTGTCTCCATATCCAAATCATTGGTAGGTTCGTCGAGAAGGAGGTTATCAGGATTTCCGTACAATGCCTGCGCTAGCATGACACGTACTTTCTCTTTACCACTCAATTCGCCCATCAGTGTGTAGTGCTTATCTTCTTTGATTCCCAAACCGCTCAACAACATGGCTGCGTCACTCTCGGCATTCCAGCCGTCCAGTTCAGCGAACCGTTCTTCCAGTTCGGACACTTTCAGTCCATCTTCGTCTGTAAAGTCTTCTTTAGCATAGAGTTCTTCGCGCTGTTTCATGATATCCCACAACACGGTATGCCCCATCATTACGGTATCCATAACGGTAAAAGCATCCCATTTGAAGTGGTCTTGACTCAACACGGAGAGGCGCTCGCCCGGTCCCAGAGCAATCGAACCGGTAGTCGGATCCAAATCTCCGTAAATCGTACGGAGGAATGTAGATTTTCCCGCACCGTTTGCGCCGATAATACCATAGCAGTTACCACTCGTAAATTTCAGGTTTACGTCATTAAACAACACTCTTTTACCAAACTGTACCGAAACGTTTGAAACTGTAATCATCTTACCTATTTACTATTTAACTATTTACACTTTTCAATTTGAGTGTGCAAAGGTAGACATTTAAAATGAATAATGAACTATCCCGTATGTGCCAATCTGACATAAAAGTATTACCTTTGCAGAGTTTTTTGGCAAAAACACCAACTTGGCAAAGTTTTTGCATGTGATTTTGATATTATGAATAAAAAACAGAAATAGATATGGACCCTAAAGAAAAAAAAGTGAAGGAAGAAGAACTCAACGTTGAGGAAACTCTGAATAACGCGGAAGAACAACCGCAGGACGAACAAGCGGAAAATGCCGTCCCGATGACTCACGAGGAGGAATTGGAAAAGGAACTGGAGACGGCTCAGGAGACCATTGAGGAGCAGAAGGATAAATATTTGCGTCTCTCCGCCGAGTTCGACAATTACCGGAAACGCACTATGAAGGAGAAAGCGGAACTGATCCTGAACGGTGGCGAAAAGAGCCTTAGCAGTATTCTTCCGGTGGTGGATGATTTCGAACGTGCCATCAAAACGATGGAAACGGCTACGGATGTCCAAGCTGTGAAAGAAGGTGTCGAACTGATTTATAATAAATTCATGGCTACCCTGGCACAAAACGGTGTGAAGGTGATCGAAACGAAAGACCAACCGCTGAATACTGATTACCACGAGGCTATCGCCGTAATTCCCGCACCGTCAGAAGCACAGAAAGGTAAAATTCTGGATTGCGTACAGACGGGATATACATTGAACGATAAAGTACTCCGTCACGCCAAAGTGGTAGTTGGAGAATAAGAAGAACTTGAATCAATAAAAGCATGGCAGAGAAAAGAGACTATTATGAAGTACTGGAGGTAACGAAGACAGCCACAGTAGAAGAAATTAAAAAAGCCTACCGCAAGAAAGCGATTCAATATCACCCCGACAAGAATCCGGGTGACAAGGAGGCAGAAGAAAAGTTCAAGGAAGCGGCCGAGGCGTATGATGTATTAAGTAACCCGGATAAGCGCTCGCGTTACGACCAATTCGGCCACGCAGGAGTGAGCGGTGCGGCAGGTAACGGTGGTCCGTTCGGCGGTTTCGGTGGCGAAGGTATGTCTATGGATGATATTTTCTCCATGTTCGGTGACATCTTCGGAGGTCGCGGAGGAGGATTCGGTGGTTTCAGCGGATTCGGCGGCGGCGGAGGTTCGCAGCAGCGACGGTATCGCGGAAGTGACCTGCGCGTGAAGGTGAAACTGACGTTGAAAGAAATCTCTACCGGAGTGGAGAAAAAGTTCAAGCTCAAGAAATATGTGCCGTGTGACCAGTGCCACGGTAGTGGTGCCGAAGGGGACGGCGGTTCGGAAACGTGTCCAACTTGTAAAGGTAGTGGTACGGTGATCCGTAACCAGCAGACTATTTTAGGGACGATGCAAACGCGTGCCACCTGCTCTACTTGTAACGGTGAGGGTAAAATCATCAAGAACAAGTGTAAGAAGTGTAGTGGCGATGGAATCGTTTACGGTGAGGAAGTAGTGACAGTGCAGATACCTGCCGGAGTGGCAGAAGGCATGCAACTTTCTATGAGTGGCAAAGGAAATGCCGGCAAGCATAACGGCGTGCCGGGAGATTTACTGATTCTCGTAGAAGAAGAACCGCATCCAGACTTGATTCGTGACGAGAATGATCTGATTTATAACTTGTTGTTGAGTTTTCCCACTGCCGCTTTGGGCGGGGCTGTGGAGATCCCGACCATCGACGGAAAGGTGAAGGTAAAGATTGACTCAGGTACTCAACCGGGAAAGGTACTTCGTCTACGCGGTAAAGGATTGCCGAACGTGAATGGATACGGAACAGGGGATTTGCTCGTGAATGTCAGTATCTATGTGCCGGAAGCTCTCAACAAGGAGGAAAAGAGTGCGCTTGAAAAAATGGAAGATTCGGATAATTTCAAGCCGAGTACGTCAGTGAAGGAAAAGATCTTCAAGAAGTTCAAAGTTTCTTCGATTAAGACTTACATAAAAATTTCTTCCTATTAATAATTAAACGCTCCATGAATGCCTGGTGACACATGGAGCGTTTGTTATTTAAAACCCACTCAATACCCCGGATTCTGTACTAGCTTTGTATTCATCACCCGTATTTTCTCGGGAATAGGGAATACGGTAGTATAACCGGTTTCCTCGTTTGGTAATTGAGGACGGCTGTTGTATGCACGAGTAAACATTCCGAAGCGGATAAGGTCCTGACGCCTCCAACCCTCCCAAGCCAATTCAAGCTGGCGTTCGGAAAGTATATTCTCCAAAGTAGCGGGACGGCGAGCGGCCTTTACCCGGCTCCGGACTTGATTTAGCTCGACGTCTCCGTTTTCACCGTTGCGTACTTTAGCTTCGCTCTTCATCAGTAAAGCGTCCGCGTAGCGGAACAGGACAATGTCATTCTCCATTAATTTTCCGTCTTTTGTGGCGGTGGGGTCTACTTCATACTTTTTCATACGGGCACCTGCCGTTTGCTCATACGGGGTGTCGGTGATATCCAATGCTACTTCCCAAGGGAAATATACCAAGACAGTACCGTCGTCCAGCTTGATAATGTCTCCTTTCAAGTCATACATTTCTCCTGCAAAATAACAGATGTCGAAGCGAGGATCTTGGGCAGCTGTCCCATAACCGAAAGTTTCGAGTGCTTCAATCGTTGCACTGGGACCATTCTCACCGCTTAGCCCGTAAGCTTTGGCATGGTTGTAATGACGGGAACGAAAAAGGTATTGCATCTGATTGGTATACAATGTTTTATTCATCGGGATCGTGAATATATTCTCTACGGACGGTTCATTGAAGATAGAGAAGTTAGTCTCGTATTCCGGTTCCAGTTTATAATTCATAACTTTCAGTTGGTCGCAGTAGTATATGACCGTCTCCCAGGCATTGAGTTCATTACCGTCTACCATGAACTTGATATTTTTTCCGTCGGGACGTTCGTTGTCCGTCCAGTCGTTATCGGTATAAACTTCGGCATTCAGTGCCAGTTTTGCCAACAAGAAAGTAACCACCGGACGAGTGATACGCCCATAATAAGGCCCGGACTGATTGCTGTGTACCTCCGAAAGTAATGGAGCCACTTCCTGTAATTCCTTGAATATAAATTCGAATACTGTCTTCCGCTCGCTTTGAACGACGTCTTTCATCGCAGGAGAAGAAGACTGCACCAAAGGCACACGGCCAAACAAATCCAGCAGATAATAGTAGTACATCGCACGCATAGCACGCACTTCCGCTCGATAAGCCGGGAGTTCCGCATCAGAATGGGTTTCTGCGAATTTGTCGATTCGTTCGAGCGACTTATTACTAAGCATTACGACTTTATAAAGATACTCCCATGTAGCTTGAATGGCATCATTCTCAATACCCCAATCATGGAGAAATAATCCCTGCCAAAAGCCACCGTCGTACCAGTCGCCACCGCGCGTAGGGATAATAGCTTCATCAGTAGTGAAAGTATTGAGGTCATAGACACCTCTGCCCGTTCCCTGCAATCCCTGGCTATCGCTGTAACCGCCCACATAAGTATAGAGCGAAGCAACAGCATTGAGATAGACTTCCGAAATGGAATTATACACATCATCTTCGGGCAACTTATCTTTCGGATTTTCTTCCAGAAATTTATCGCAGGAAAACAAGAACGTACACGTAGCAAGCACCAAACTAATCTTTTTCAAATATTCTTTCATCTTCTCATCCTCCGTTAAAAGTTAATACTCAATCCCAATGTATAGATACGTGCCAACGGGTAGTTACGTTTATCATCCACCCCCAAAGTAGAGTTTACCGTAGAACTGTTAATCATCGGTGATAGCCCTGAATAGCCGGAAATCGTCGCCAGGTTGTTGACCGTGAAGGCAAGACGCAAAGAACGGACGTACTTCTTGAGTTTCTGCACCTTCTCGATTGGTACATTCCAACCAAACGTCACGTAGTCAAAGTTTACGTAATTGCCTTTTTCCAGCCAATAGTCAGTGGCAGTCTGGTCCTTAATGTTCTGCTTCGGCGCGGATTTCATCACATTGTAGTCAGGGAAGATATTCATGTTCATATACGTCAGTGATGTTCCGTTATAGATTTTATGGCCGAAAGCTCCGTTGATCTGCACCGAAAGATCGAAGTGTTTGTAACGGAAGCTGATGTTCGAACCCAGAATTGTTTTGGGCACGGCTTGCCCTGCCACATAGCGGTCTTCGCCGTCTTCAAGATTGACACCACCACCGTTCAAGTCCGCAATACCATAGGTGTATCCACCGTTCCCGTCGGACACCAGTCCGGTGCTATGAGGCAAATAAAAAACACCTAACGGTTGACCGACCATTTGATAGACGATGTGGTTGTAGCCACCGTGGAAGCCGGCTCCGTCGAGACTGGCAAGGCTCTTGTATTCAGGCGCGGAAATCATTTCGCCGTTGTACATTCCGCTTAATGAGAGAAGTTTGTTACGTTGGAAGGTGACATTGGCATTAATGTTCAATTCCATATCTTTTGTTTTCAGAGGAGTGATACCAATAGCTATTTCCGTACCCCAGTTACGCATGGAGCCGATATTAGCCAGTAAAGTGTTGTAAGTGAAAGGCGGTACACTCACATTATACAGATAAAGCATATCCGTTGTTCGGGAATTGTAGTAGTTAGCGGAAAGTAACAGACGGTTACCAAACAAAGTTACGTCAAAACCTGTATTGAAAGTGTGTTTCACTTCCCACTTCAAGTCGGGGTTCGTATTCCTCAAATCACCCAATGAGACAACGGCAGAGTTGCCTACCGGAACAACTCCGTTCGGCTTTACCAGATTCAGTGTAGTATACGAGTCAATTCCACTCTGGTTACCCGCCAGACCGTAACCGATACGAAATTTCAAATTATCAACCACTGGCAAACGTTTCATAAACTTTTCCTCACTGACTACCCATGCGGCAGATATGGAGGGAAAGAAGCCCCACTTATGATTTGCTCCAAACTTGGAGGAAGCGTCCGTACGGGCATTCAGCGTCAGGACATAACGATCGGCATACGTATAGTTGAAACGTCCCATAAAAGATGCGAGACGGGGTTGTTCGTAGTACGAATTTGTCCCCTCCCACAGACGGACTGCACCGGCTTGCAAATTGTTGTAGCCGAACTTATCCGTGCTGAAATTGCTGACTGTGGTATAATATCCCATGTACGTCTCTTTCTGGAGTTCGGCTAATGCCAGGACGTCGAAGAAGTGCTTTTTCCAGCCTTTTTTATAAGTCAGCATCATATTTCCGAGGAGGGACTCCATTTTCTTTGTTCCTTTATAAGCCTGCCCGTTCGCCCAAACAGAGGTGGGGAGATATTGCGAATTTTCAACTATATTATAGGTATAGGCACCGAACAGTACCAATTTCAATTCTTTCATCAAATTGAAGGTGAAACGGGCGTGTGTACTGATATGCGAAGTAGCGTCGTCATCGTCCACCTGCATCCATGCCAACGGGTTTGTTATCTGACTGGCGGTAGTGATGCCGTCCCACGAGTTAGTAACGGGATCTTTATGGTTAGGATACGTCGGGTTAAAGGTTGCCGCCGAATAGAAGGTTTTCTGATAGTCAACCAGATTATGATTTTTCAGGATAGAACCGAACATCCCCAGTTCGCAGTCGAAGAAGCCATCGAACATCTTTTGGTTCATGTTCATATTGGAAGTGAAATTCTTCATATCTTCATTCAAAATCACCCCCTGACGATCCATAAAACCAAGTGATACACGGTAGCTCGACGTGCTGGAGCCTCCATAGAAAGCGACGTGATGATTCTGTTGCAGACCTGTCTGTTGTATTTCTTTCTGGAAGTTAGTATTATTACCTTTATCTAAAATAGAGATACCGCGTTCGGAAGCTACGCTACGGAACTCGTCTCCCGACAACATTTTAAGATTCTTGTAGAAAGTAGAAATGCCGAAACTACCGTTGTAGGCTACCTGCGTCCTACCCTGCATTCCTTTTTTAGTGGTGACTTCAATCACACCGGAAGCACCACGTGAACCGTATTGTGCCGTTTCGGAAGCATCTTTCAGAATCGTGAAACTTTCGATATCTGTGGGATAAATGGAGGTCAGCATACTAAGGTCGCCAAACACTCCATCGACAATAATCAGAGGATCGTTACCACTAGTCAGTGAAGTGGTTCCACGCAGGCGCACTGCATCCAGAGCTGCGAGGCCATTCGTACCCCGTTGAATAGTCAAACCCGGTACCCTACCCCGAATCGCTTCCAAAGGATTGGTTACCTGGTCTTTGTTCATTTGTTTCTCCGTAATTTTCTCCACAGAACCGGAGAGGGTTTTCAGACTTCCGGTAGCATAGCCTACCGTTATCAAGGAATCCAAGTCCAGAGGAATGACAGGAATCTTCTGTGCAAATGTATTTCCGCACAAAACTACCAGAAGAAAGCTAAGAAAAGTTAGTTTACCGTGTTGTCGTATCATAACTATCAGTTTTTAAGGTAATAATACAAATATAACAAAAAAAGAAGGAATCTGGTTGAGTAGATTCCTTCTTTTATTGATATTAATAGCCGCAATATGACTCTTTTTTCGAGTTTTACCGAGGGATTTGCTTACTTCACTATGATTTCATCAGTAAATATCCAGCCACCCAGTTCTTTGCCGGCACGCGCCTGATAACGTACATAGCGTCCCTTGACGGTTCCTTCCCACGAAACATCGGAAAACTTGATTGCTTCTTCCTTGTTAACAACAAAGTCCTGATGCTTCAGTTCCGTAAAATTGACTCCGTCATCGGAAACTGAAATAACCACAGACGCAGGCAAGAATACTTCAGCTCCCACTACCTGCATGAAAGCTGCTGTGACTGAATGAATAGTGGTCTCGTTTTCCATATCAACGGTTACATCGAGGCGGTTCTTCGAGATAAATCCCTGCCATGCACCGTCACCGTAAGTCCAGTCGCCACGGATACCGTCGGTCAAAGTCACATCACCTTGTGCTGCATAAGAGGAGTTGTAAGGAGCGTTATAAATCACTTTCTTTCCCAATGCCAGATGCGTAAGGGGTTGTAAAGATTCCGGCCGACTTCCGATCTCACTCTTCAAATCGAAAGTGTGATAGCCTTTCGCCTGCAAATCCGTTACCGCTTTCAGGGCACGTGCATAGAAGTCCGGCCATGACTTACGTTCCGGAGCCGACCAGGCAACTTCCGCCAATGCCAGCGTACGTGGATATAGCATATATTCCACGTGTTCGGGAGTCGGGACATATTCAGTAAAGAGATTAACTTGCGCACCATACACAAGTTTCGCTTGTTCCGCTGACAATGAAGTAGAAACCGGATTGTAAGAATAGACTTTTTTCAATGGCAAGTATCCACCAATCGCTTCCGGCTGAGAGTACGGAGCGTCCTGATAACTATCCAGATAACAGTAGCCACCCGGCGTCATGATAGCCCGGTGTCCGGAAGTTACAGCTGTAATACCGCCTTCTTCTCCCCGCCATGACATTACAGTCGCGTTAGGAGCCAGTCCTCCTTTCAATATCTCGTCCCAGCCGAGCAGACGTCGACCATGATCGTTCAGGAACTTCTCAATACGATGAATCAGATAACTTTGCAGTTCGTCCACGTGAGAGAGATGTTCGTCTTTCATTCTCTTTTGGCATTTCGGGCAAGTTTTCCACGCTGCCATACCGGCTTCGTCACCTCCTATGTGAATGTATTCGGAAGGGAAAAGCGCCATGACCTCGGTCAGCACATTTTCCAAAAAGGTGAACGTTTCTTCGTTTCCGATACAGAAGTCCGCGTTCTTGTAAGGCTCACCCGCGCAAGAGAGTTGCGGATAAGCTGCCAGCACTTCTTCCGAGTGGGCAGGCATTTCAATCTCCGGAATAATCGTGATGAAATGCTGACGAGCATATTCTACGATTTCGCGAATATCATCCTGTGTATAGTAACCTCCGGAAGCTCCAGGCTCGTCGAAACGGAGGTACTTACGTCCGCCGTTCCACCACGTCTTCCAATTGGCGTCAGTACGCCAGGCTGCAAATTCTGTAAGCAAAGGATATTTCTTGATTTCAATTCGCCAGCCTGCCGCATCTGTAAGGTGCAGATGCAGGCGGTTGATCTTATAGAATGCCAATGCGTCTATCTGTTTCTTCACAAATTCTTTAGAAAAGAAATGACGGGATACATCCAGCATTAAGCCGCGATAAGCGAAACGAGGACTATCCTGCACTTCAACAGAAGCAATGGAATAGCCTGTTCCCGAAGGCTGAGATAATTGCAACAGTGTCTGGATTCCGTAGAACAATCCCGCTCCCGATGTTGCACGGATAAGGATTCGTTCCGGAGTGACGGACAGGGTATAACTTTCGGGAGAAGGCAACTGTTCGCTCTTTTCGGTTATCAACAGAGAAAGTACGTTCTGCGTATCTTTTTTCTTTCCTTTCTTTAGATGAACCGGTAATGCTTGCAGATAGCTTTCCAGAAGTCGAGCTTCTCCACCTTGAATGTTTGTATAAAGTTTTGTTTTCTCTGAGAGTAAAAAAGAGCCCGTACCCTGCTCTATTTTCAGAGGGACAGGGATTACGGACTGTGCATGAAGAGGATGTGCCGCAAAGCACATCCCCAATACCCATAAGAAAAGACAAACTTTAGTGCATCTATTTCTTATATTCATTAATCTACTGTGATTTCATCTACAAACAAGAAAGCAGGATTTCCTTTGCCTCCATGCCATTCCGGTATTTTACTTTCAGACAAGGCAACCACCTTTACATACTGAGTTTTCACCGGAGTGAATGACAATTTATGTTCGTAGATACCATTCTTATCACTTTGTTCCATAGCAGGGTATTCTTCGGAAGCTACTTTGGTAAAGTTCTTACCGTCGTCTGATACTTCTACGGAAAATCCTCTTGCATCAAACACCCAGTCTCCCTTCTCTACGCAAGTAGAAATAGCAACGCTCGAAATCTCGGTAGGTTGCTGAAGGTCGATAGTCATATCCATATCGTTTTTATAGAATGCAATCCAACGACCGGTCTTATAGTTGCCATTTCCTTTCAGTCCGTCTACTAGTGTAGATTCACCTTTAAACATATATTGTTTGTTGACCGGTTGATTAGCTACAATCGGCTTCATGCTGGACTTACTGAAATTGATCTTCTCTGAAATCACACGACTGTTTCCGGTAGGACGAACAGCGATAGCGGAGAAGTCTGCATTTTCCTTGATTTTCAGGACACCTTCATAAAGCGGAGAAGCGGCAGTAGGTTCCGTACCGTCCAATGTATAGTGAATAGGGGCATTGTCAATGGTAGACAACGTGATGTCCAGTGTACCGTCTGCCGGGTTCGGCGTATATTCGGCTGTTACGTTAAACACATGTTTTGCATAATTGTATCCTTCTGCATCATACCACTTAATCAGTTGCGGCAAACGAGACAGGAAGTCTTCATAGTTCTTCTTGTCGGGAGTAGACCACTGGATTTCACACAATGCAGCCCAACGAGGCAATACCATATATTGCGCATGAGAGAAAGTAGGAATATATTCAGTCCAGAGATTAGCTTGCACACCCTTAATATATTTTTGTTCTTCCGGAGTAAGGGAAGTCGGCATAGGTTCGTAGCTATATACTCTTTCAAGCGGCAGATAACCACCAATTCCGAGAGGTTCGTTTTCCGTATCTTTCGTCTGATAATAGTCGAAATACAAATAGGTATTCGGTGTCATAATCACATCGTGTTTCTGTTTGGCAGCTTCGATACCACCTCTTTCTCCACGCCATGACATTACAGTCGCGTTAGGAGCCAGTCCGCCTTCGAGAATTTCATCCCAACCAATAATCTGACGTCCGTGGTCGTTCAGGAATTTCTCAATGTGATTGATTACGAAACTCTGCAAACGTTCTTCCTTACTATGTTTATCATCCGATTTTAACCCCAATGCCTTGATACGTGCCTGACATTTCGGGCATTTCTCCCAGCGTACTTTCGGGCATTCGTCACCACCCACATGGATATATTCTGACGGGAAGATCTCAATCAATTCAGCATATACGTCTTCGAGGAATTTCAATACCTGATCGTTTCCGGCACAAAGCACATCTTCAGATACACCCCATTGTCTCCAAACTTCATACGGACCGCCAGTACAACCTAATTCGGGATAAGCGGCAAGAGCAGCCTGCATATGTCCCGGAAGGTCAATCTCGGGGATAACCGTGATATAACGTTCGGCAGCATACGCTACTATTTCCTTAGCCTCTTCCTGCGTATAGAAACCACCATAAGGTTTGCCGTCATATTCACCGGAGTTACGTCCGATAACTGTTTCCGTTCTCTTAGAACCTATTTCCGTCAGTTTCGGGTATTTCTTGATTTCCAGACGCCAACCTTGGTCTTCAGTAATATGCCAATGGAAACGATTCATATTATGCAAAGCCATCATATCAATATAAGTCTTCACTTCATCTACAGTAAAGAAATGACGACTCGTATCAAAATGTGCGCCACGATAAGCGAAACGGGGAGCATCCTTTATCTCTACTGCAGGCAAAGCAATCTCCGCACCTATTGCGACAGGCAATGACTTACGCAATGATTGAATTCCGTAAAATACTCCGGCCTCTGTAGGAGCAGTGATTGTAATTCCGTCACCGGTAACTTTCAATTGGTAAGATTCCGGATTTTCGGATTCTGTCCCAAGTGCCAATACAATTGCATTCTCTCCTTCTGTTCCGGCTTCGATAACAAAATCTTTTCCGGTAGCTGTTTTCAAGTAGTCTGCCAGAAATTTCGCGTTACGT
>ERZ827150.4764-NODE-4764-length-11606-cov-2.973336_pt1 | contig 11606 bp, 9 predicted proteins | sample MGYA00519779_ERZ827150 | MGnify/ENA primary metagenome ERZ827150 (study PRJEB31778, sample SAMEA3449267) | human gut metagenome | biome: human gut; feature: human-associated habitat; material: faeces | place: United Kingdom | collected 2010/2012 ...
TGTCCTGACTTATAAGATCGCCTACCTGTTGAACCTGGGGTTGCCGCCTCAGTCGATTTTGGCCTTGACCTTCACGAACAAGGCGGCCCGCGAGATGAAGAGCCGTATCGCCGCCATCGTGGGCGAGCAGAAGGCCCGTCGGCTCTGGATGGGTACGTTCCACTCCATTTTCTCGCGTATCCTGCGGGCCGAGGCGGACAAGCTGGGCTATCCCTCGAACTTCACGATCTATGACGCGGCCGACTCAAAAAGCCTGCTGAAGACGATCATCAAGGAGATGCAGCTCGACGATAAGGTCTATAAGCCCGCCACGGTGCAGACGCGGGTGTCGAACGCGAAGAATGCCCTGATCACCTGCACGGCTTATGACCGGAGCAAGGAGCTGATCGAGGCCGATACGCAGTCGCGTGTGCCCCTTATCCGCGAGATCTATGCCCGTTACCAGAGCCGTTGTTTCCAGGCCGGGGCGATGGACTTTGACGACCTGCTCTTGCAGACCAACATCCTTTTCCGCGACCATCCCGACGTGCTGGCCAAGTATCAGGACTTTTTCTGCTACGTGCTGGTGGACGAGTACCAGGATACCAATTTCGCCCAGCACCTGATCGTCCAGCGGTTGTGCGAGCGGCACCGGCGGATCTGTGTCGTGGGAGATGACGCGCAAAGCATTTACTCTTTCCGTGGGGCGAATATCGACAATATCCTGCAATTCCGGAATGTCTATCCCGGCTGCCGCCTCTTCAAGCTGGAGCAGAACTATCGTTCGACCCAGACCATCGTGGATGCCGCCAACAGCCTGATCGACAAGAATACCCGCCAGATCCCAAAGGTGGTCTTCTCTGAGCGCGAGCGTGGCGACAAGATCCGGGTCATCTCCGCCTATTCCGATTATGAGGAGGGTTACGCGGTCGCGGGGCGGATCGCCGGCATGTTGCGTGGTGGCATGAAGGCCCGCTCGTATGCCGATTTCGCTATCTTGTATCGTACGAACGCCCAGTCGCGTATTCTCGAGGAGGCGTTGCGCAAGCGTGGCATTCCCTATAAGATCTATGGCGGTCTCTCATTCTTCCAACGCAAGGAGGTGAAAGACGTGATCGCCTATTTCCGTCTCCTGGTGAACCCGCACGATGAGGAGGCGTTGAAGCGGGTTATCAATTATCCCGCCCGTGGCATCGGCGAGACAACGGTGGCCAAGGTGGCGGCAACCGCTTCCGACCGCTCCGTCAGTCTTTGGGAGGTGCTTCAGGACCCGATTGGACACGCCTTGCCGGTCAATGGCGGGACGGCCAAGAAATTGTCCGCTTTCCGGGAGCTGATCGAGCGGCTGTCGGAACTGGCGACGACGCTTCCCGCCGACGAGCTGGCGCCGGTGGTGGTCAAGGAAACGGGGCTCGTGAAGGCGATCTTCGAGGACAGTTCGGTGGAGGGAATCAGCCGCCAGGAGAATATGCAGGAGTTGCTGAAGAGTATCTCCGAGTTTTGCGACCTGCGTCGTGAGGAGGGCAATGGCGAGGTGTCGCTCGCCGATTTCCTCTCGGAGGTGGCCTTGCTGACCGATCAGGATAACGATAAGGAGGAGAACGCCGACAAGGTGACGATGATGACTGTCCATGCCGCCAAGGGACTGGAGTTTCGTGATGTCTTCATCGTTGGCCTCGAGGAGGACCTTTTCCCGTCGAGAATGTCGAAAGACAGCGAGCGGGCGGTGGAGGAGGAGCGTCGCCTCTTTTATGTGGCGCTCACCCGTGCCGAGGAGTGTTGCGTGTTGAGCTACGCCAAGAGCCGTTATCGCAACGGGAAGACCGAGATCTGCTCGCCCAGTCGTTTCCTGCGGGATATCGACAGCTGTTTCCTTGAGATCGAGGCCCCGTTGGCGGGACAGCCGTCGGGCTATCAACAGCCGTCGTCGCGTCCGGCATTCGAGTCGCCTTTTACCCAGCCGCGGGCGGTTTGGGGAGAACCGGCGGCGACGCGTGCGGCCCGTCCGGCGACGGCCGAGCCGGCACCTTCCCGCCCGGCGCGGTTGAGCCGGATCCCGTCATCCGCCCCATCGCCATCGGCCGACGCCGTGAACCTGCCCGGAGGTGGTCGCTTGCGGGTTGGCTCGAAGGTACGCCATGAGCGGTTTGGCGAGGGCGAGGTGTTGGCGATCGAAGGAACGGGCGGCGATACGAAGGCCAAGGTCGATTTCCCGAATTTCGGCCAGAAGCAATTACTCCTGAAATTCGCCAAGCTGACGATCCTGGATTGAGGGCGCCGCGTGATCTTTTTCACCCGCTTTTGCCCTCATTTATTAATTTTTACTATATTCGCGTTATAAATTGCTGGAAAATAGAAGACTTAATGATAGATTTCGAGAAGATACCGTCTCCATGTTATGTGATGGAGGAAAAATTGCTGAGAGATAATCTTTCCCTAATTAAAAGCGTAAAAGATCGTGCGGGCGTGAATATTATTTTGGCCTTTAAGGCGTTCGCCTTGTGGAAGGCGTTCCCCATTGTCCGCGAGTATATTCCTTATTCGACGGCGAGTTCCCGTTTTGAGGCCCAGTTGGCTTTCGAGGAGATGGGCAGCCGGGCGCATACCTACTCGCCCGCATATACGGAGGCGGATTTCCCCACGATATTGAAATACAGCAGTCATGTGACTTTCAACTCGCTGAGCCAGTTTGAGCGTTTCTATCCGATGGTTCAGGCGGATGGCGGGCGTGTCTCGGCAACCCATTCCGTGACGAACCACCGGATTTTGGGTGTTGCGATCTATTATTTCTAATTTGACACAACAAGGAGGGATTGAGATGATAAGAACGTTCTTGATGGGATTATTGATGTCGCTCCCGATATGGGGCCTGTCGGTCGGTGCGGTGGATAAGGGAAACTTGCGGGTCGCGTTGGTACAGGCGAGCCTGGCTTGGGGCGACGTGGACGCGAATCTGACCCGGTTCGCCGGGCGTATGGCGGCTTGCGAGGGAGCTGACGTGATCGTGTTCCCGGAATTGTTTGTCTCGGGTTGCGAGATGCGGAAACGTGACGCGGGCGAGGCCATCGACCAGAAGGAGCGGGTGGCCGACCGTTTCGTGGAGGTGAGGGATTCGATGATCCTTTGGGCAAGGCGGTCGGGTGCGTTGGTCGTGGGTTCGACGATCTATCGTTCGGAAGGCAAGTATTATAATCGTTTGCTGGCCGCTTATCCGGATGGCGAGTGCCTGCATTATGACAAGCATAATTGTTTCAAGCGGGGCAGTTTCTCGCCGGGCGACCGTCGGGTGATCCTCTCCTATAAGAGCTGGCGTCTGGCAACTTTCATCTGCTACGACCTGCGTTTCCCGGAGTGGAGCCGCAACGATGGGGCTTACGACGCGGCCCTTTACATCGCCAACTGGCCCGAGTCGCGCCACGACGATTGGGAGCGCCTCTTGCGTGAGCGGGCGATGGAGAACGCCGCCTGGATTGTCGGGGTGAATTGCGCCGGAAGCGATCCTGCCGGTCTCATCTACCGGGGTGGTAGCCGGTTGGTATCGCCCTCAGGCGAGGTCGTCGGCAGTTGTCCCGATCATCAGGAGGCGATCCGGATCGTGATGATCGGGGATTGATCCGTATGCTTCACCGCTTTTTTGCGCATCCTTATGCAGAGGACGTCAGGCCGAAACATTTTAGAACGGTCCCCAAACCTTTTGGCTTTCTCCTTGTGTCCGGATCTGCTCATAAAGGCTGTCGTTATTGCCCTCTTCGGGCAGGACAGGCTCGCCTTGTGGCGTGAAGATCAGGTTGCCTTTGTAGAGGTCTGAACTCGCATAATCGCAGATTAGGATATAGTCTTCCGATTCATACTCCTTAATATATACTTGTGGATAAGGATACTCGCCCGTGTCGGGGCTTGGGTTATAACGATGGGCCACCGAGTCGACTACCTCGACCAGCCATTGGGGGCTGGTGATCCCGTCGTCATTGACTTTGATTGTTACTTCGCCGTTCGCGATCTCCAGATCGTCGTTACAGGCTCCCAGGACGGCGATCAATGGGAGCATCGCCAATAGTTTTCTTGTTTTCATGATGGAATGATTTTAATGGTGTTTGTATTTGAATAGATGAGGGTTACCCCGAAAATGCTGCATGATAAAACGCCCGGATCGTGATTTTTTTTGTTCGCCTGTTTTATTTGTTTTGTTTGTATATATGTAGGTTTGTCTGTCTGTAGGGACGCTCCCCAGGAGCGTCCGTGGGTTTGGGCGTTCAACGGGAAGAAAAATACAAGAGAGCCTTGTTAGAGTTAACAAGACACTCGTGTTAGTACTGACAAGACAGCCTTGTTAGGGTTGACAAGACACCCTTGTTAGAGCTAACAAGAGACTCTTGTTAGTACTGACAAGGCTTCCTTGTAATTGCCTGGCGATTTAAACACCGCCAGGCGTACCGCCTTCCTCCTCCGACTCGGCTACCTTAATGGTCTGGGAGACGGATCTCGGTGTCTTCAGTTGGTAACCGCCGTTGAACTGCGTCGTGATGGTGAGCGTATAGTCGCCGGCGGCGAGGGTAGCGGGGACAAGGAAGATCAGCTTCGAGGGCTGGTTGAGGCCGATGGCACCCGCCTTGATCCGGGTCTCGGCGCCCTCGCTGTCGGTCAGGGTGATGCCGACCGACGGGTCGTCGCCCACCACCTTGATGTTCTTGCCCGTGAGGGTGAGGTTGGCGCCGGCGGTGGCGTTGAACTGGTCGAGGCCGGTGGCGGCGTCGAGGCTGGTGGAGAGGTACATCGTCGCGCCCTTCTCGCCGACGACGTTGATCGTCGTCTCGCGGATCGCCTCCCGCAGGTCCTTGCCCTGGATGAGGTTGACGTAGATCTCGTTCGTGGCGGGGTCCCACGCCGTGCCGTGCACGAGGCCCTTGCATTGCGGGGTGGCCTCGAAGAGCCCGTTGTTGACGCGCATGCCGTTGAGGAGCAGGCGGGTGATGATGCGGTTCTCGAGGTCGAGGACGTGGCGCAGGGTCTCCTGCTCAAGGCCCGGGTTGACGGCCATCATCTCGGCGATGATCCGCTCCTTGTCGGCCGTGCCGAGGGAGACGATGGTGAAGATCTTGTCGTTCGGGTCGTCCTTGGTGACGGTGTTGTCCGCGATCTGCACGTTGATCTGGTACTTGATGTCGTTTGCCATAATAATATAATGTATTTAGGTGCCCTCTGACAGCTTCGGGCATTGCTATTAATTCTTGATTTCAGGGAATAAAATCATCAATATGCCTTCGTTTGGTTGAGGATAATCAAGTGAGACATATTGATGATTATTTAAAAGGGCTCATGCCTTTTATATGTGAGCGAGTTTAGTGTTTGACCACGATTCATTCTTTCTTAATAAAAAAGAATTTTAAAGGTTGTTTTTATAGGAATTAGTCCTTTTTGTAAAGATCGTTTGGTTGGACAAACCAAACCCATAAATTCCAATTGTCAATAAGATAATTGTATTCCTTGTTTGTCAGCTCTAACATTTCCCCTTGGGCGGAATATGCCGCCGTGAAATAAGCGACATCTCCTCCGTTGAACAAGATGATGTCTTGCCCTTCTAGTTCGGCTTTGTACAGATTGAAAAACAACAAATAGCCCTCTTTTTCCATCACTTGTCGAGCGGTTTGGATCGTATCCCGGATCCAAGGGATATTTTCTCGTCCATTTGGGATGCCACTAATTGTACAATCTGGATCGTAATTTTGTAGTATATTATCATTGCTATTATCGCAAGTGATAAAACAGGTTGAAAATAGAATCAATATCAATAAAACTGTTTTCTTCATAATTATTGTATTATATTTTGTGTAAATAGAGTTGAATCTTTCTTGCTCTTTCTTTTTTACAACCTAAAGTTTTCCATTCTTCTGTCCCCGGTAGGATTGGATAATTCCACTCTGACACTTGCTGGGCTTGTCCCATTCAGTCGCTATATCACCCATAGGAGGCTGACGCAAACTAGCGCAAAGAATAGTAATGACTTTTTCATGGCTTTAAATCTTTTTTGAATTTCCGCAATGTTAGTGATTCGTTTCCAAAGAGGCCTGAAAAACCGATAACAAAAGCGGTAACAACGTGAGTTGTTACCGCTTTTGTTATCGGTTATCTCGTTTGTAATCAGAATTTTTCTATGAACCGTTTGAGACCCTCGACCGTGCCCTCCCGTTGGAATAATTTCTTGTAAATCCGCTTGCGAAGCACGGAGCTGTTGTAGTTGAGGGTATTGGTGATCTGGTTCGCGCCCAGGCCGATCTTGGTCAGTTGGCAGGCCTTGATCTCCACGTCGGAGAGGGGGGCCAACTCCTTGAGCCGGCAGGTGAATTGGTTGTAGGTCTCGTCGAGGAGCCGTTCGAGCGCCTCCCAATCCTCCGACCGGGGGCGTTGGGTCGGTTTGTCGTGGAACCGTTTGTAAACGTCAGATTCGAGGAGTCCGGCGATCGCGGCGTCGCGTCGCTCCTCCTCGTTGCTCAGCAAGGCGTTGCTGGTCTCCAGCAGTTGTTTCTCCAGTTGGAGTTTCTGTCGTTCCCACTTGGTGGTCCGCTCGTTGTCCAGCCGGTCGATCTGGTCGCGCAGGGTGGCGATCTGTCGCTCGTTGTCCGCGATCTGTCGCCGGTCGCTTTGCCGTTGTCGCTCGAATGTCCGCACCATCTCCTCCTCCCGCCGTTGGGCCGCTTCGCGGGTGTTTCGCCAGCGTCGGTGGAGGGCCAGGCAGGCCAGCGCCAGGAGCACGCAGAGGAGCGCGTAGAGATAACGCTCCTTCTCCCGGTGGGCGATCAGGAGGGCCTGCTCATTGAGGGCCTGCCGCATCTCCTGGTGCCGGTAGAGGGCCTCCGTCTTGCGGATGGACTCGGTTTGGGTTTGGCTGACGATGGAATCCTGGAGGATCTCATACGCCCGTTGAAGCTCGGCGCAGGCCCGGTAGTCCGCCCGGGCGTAGGCCAGGTGGGCCAGGTAATAGGTGGCGGCCGCCTTGGTCTTTCCATTGCTCAGGCAGGGGCGGAGGTAAAATTCCGCGGAGTCCAATCGGTTTGTCTCCAGGTAAAATTGACCTCGGATCAGGTCGTAAGAGAAGTCCCCTTCTTCTTCCCTCACTTTTCTCAAATAGGAAGCGGCCTCGTCGTAGCGTCCGATATCGGTGTAAAGGCTGCCCAGTTCGGCGTAGATCGATTGGATCGCCCGGCTTCCCATCCGTTTTTCCGCCAGCCGGTAATAGAAAATCGCGCTGTCCGGTTGGTTGATCATGTGGAAATTCCTCGCCAGGTCGCGGGTCGCGAAGGCCTGACCGGTGGAGTCGCCGATGAGGGCGAAGTGGCGTATCGCCTCCTTCTGGTAGGGGATGGCTCGCTCGTACACGTCCTGATAGGTGTAGAGCATGCCAAGGTGGTTGCAGACGCGGCCCAGCAGGGCGTGGTCGTCCACCAGCGTCTGGTGGCGCAGGGCCTTCAGATAGTAGTCTTGCGCCAGGAGGGGCCGTTTCAGCTCCTGGTTGACGCGCCCCATGTAATACCAGGCCTTGGCCTTGAGCCGCTCGTTGTCGCTCTCCTCGTAATAATGGGCGGCGATGGCGATGAGCGAGTCGGTCGTCGGCGTGACGTAGGTCTTGTCTTCCGCTTCCGTGCGGAGCAGGAGATAGCGGGCCCGGTCCGCCTTCGTGAAGCGCTCATTGGCCTTGTCGCGGAGCAGGCGCAGCGCGCTGTCGGGCCGTGTGGGCATGATCGAGTCGATCTTGGCCCAGAAGGGGGCAAGAGACTCCCGCCCGCCCTGACAGGCGAATCCCGCCAGGAGAAGCAGTGATAAAAGGATATGTGGCAACGGATTCCGCATATGCGAAGATACGAAAAAAATGTGCCCTCCGTGAATAAATGAGACACGGAGGGCACAAATTCCGAAAGATCGGTATTCTTTTATTTCAGGTTCCCGACACGGATCAGGTACTCCGCGATCTGGACGGCGTTGAGGGCCGCGCCCTTGCGGATCTGGTCGCTGACGGTCCAGAATGTCAGGCCATTCGGGTTGGAGAGATCCTTGCGGATACGGCCCACGTAAACCGGGTCGTGATCGGCGACGAACAACGGCATCGGATAGTCCTTCTTGGCCGGCTCATCTTGCAGGACAACGCCCTCCGCGTTGGCGAATGCCTCGCGGGCCTCCTCGACGCTGATGGGGCGCTCGGTCTCTACCCAAGTCGACTCGCTGTGTGCCCGCATAACCGGGACACGGACGCACGTCGCGCTCACCTCGATATCCGAGTGCATGATCTTGCGGGTCTCGTTATACATTTTCATCTCCTCTTTCGTATAGCCGTTGTCGGTGAAGACATCCACGTGCGGGATCAGGTTGTAGGCCAATTGGTAGGCGAATTTCTCGACTGTCGGCTCCTCGCCCTTCATGATCTGCTCGTATTGCTTTACCAGCTCGGCCATCGCGGTCGCTCCGGCGCCACTGGCCGCCTGATAGGTGGAGACGTGTACCCGTTTGATGTGCGAGAGCTTCTCGATCGCCTTCAGGGCGACTACCATCTGGATCGTGGTGCAGTTGGGGTTGGCGATGATACCCCGCGGGCGGTTCAACGCGTCTTCCGGATTGACCTCCGGAACGACCAGGGGCACGTCGTTCTCCATGCGGAACGCGCTGGAGTTATCGATCATGACGGTACCATGTTTCGTGATTGTCTCCGCGAACTCAACCGATGTGCTTCCACCGGCTGAGACGAAAGCGACGTCGATTCCCTTGAAATCGTCGTTGTGTTTCAGTTCCTTGACCGTGTAAGACTTGCCCTTGAAATCGTATGTCCGTCCGGCACTGCGTGACGAGCCAAACAGGGTCAGCTCGTCGATCGGAAAGTTTCTTTGGTCGAGCACCCGCAAGAACTCCTGTCCTACGGCACCGCTCGCACCTACAATCGCTACTTTCATTTTAAGCTCAATTTAATTTTAGAAGTTATTTAATGTCTATTTGTCGATTTTCCTTACAAAAGTCTATTTTCGACCGCGAAGATAGATTATTTTATTATTAAACAGATGGAATGGAAAAGAAAATTACAGATAGACCGCTTGATACCAAGCCAGTCGTTTGTACCATTCGTTGAGTGTCGCCAGCCCTTCGCCGGGAAGATAGACGGAGAGGCCGCTGAACCGTTCGATCTTGACCGCCTCGTAAGGCGCGGCAAAAAAGGCGTAGGGCGTTGTGGCCCGATAGGGGATCGCCTGGTTGAGTGCCGCCCGGAAATTGGTGTATTGCTCGTCGGTCGCGAGAGCCTGGATATAATCACCCAGGTCGAAAAGGTAATGCCTTCCCGAACTCTTGAGAAACTCCAGCGGTTGCAAGGCATCCGGATCAACGGCGAAGATCTCCGCCTCACTTTTTCCCGCCAGGACCTCTCGGCAGGCCGCCGCCAGTTGATCGAGCGACTTCGTGTCGACAACCGAGACGGTCGCCGAGCGGGCATAGCCACTCTGGGCATCGTAAAAGTCGTAGAAGGCTTGGGCGATACTCGTGCCGTCGAAGTTGGTCTCGCAAAGCATCGGCGTGATGGTCGTGTAGGGGAAACCGCTACCCATTACCTCGGTTGGCGAGGCGATGATTTGGGCTGCCCGTTCCCTCAGTTCGTAAGCCACCTCGACCGCTCCCATGTAACAGGCGTCGAAGAGGATATAATCGAAATGATAGGCGGCAAGCGCGTCGGCCAGCTCATCGATTTCGATGGTCTCGTCGCCATCGGTCCCGAACGAGCGGGTCAGGTCGCGTCCAGCGTTCGGTAGCCAGGCGGTCGCGTGACTCCAGAGTATCAGACCGTAATGATCGGAAGGGAAGGCGGTGAAGGCCTCCTTGACAACCTGCCGCAGCACCTCGGGCGTGGCCGAGTTGTGTTCCGCGTAGTCGCGGATACGGACCGTGTCGATCCGCCCTGTCTCGTCCGCCTTGAGCTGGTAAAGCGCCGGGGTGGCGGTCGCCCTGTCCGCGTAGATCAGGAAGTCGCATTGGTTCAGGCCACCCTCGCGGGCACCCTCGATCATCTGTTCCAGGTTGTAATTGATGTAATCGCTGAGGTTGTTGTCGCCGGCGATGTAAACCAGGACCGTGCGTGTCGAGGCGGGTTTTACCGGATCGTCGTCGTGGCAGCAGGCGTTGAACAGAAGTGCCGCCAACACCAGGCTCAAATGTTGTAGGATTTTTGTTCTCATGTCGTGGTGTCGTGTTTGTGTTGAGTGTGATATTCTGTTTACCAATAAAGTACCAATCCCGCTACTCCGGCCAGGAGGATCATCAGGATCGGATGGATTTTGAATTTCCAGGTCAGGATAAAGGCGCCGGCAAAGATCAGGAAGCTCTTATAGTCGATGAAGTTCTCATGATTCATCAGGAGCAATGCCGCCGCCGCGATGAGGCCGACCGTCGCCGGACGCAGGCCCAGGAAGGCCGCTTCCACATAACGGTTGTTCTTAAACTTGACGAAGAGGCTCGAGATGATCAGGACAAGGATGAACGAGGGCAGGCAGACGGCGAAGGTGGTCAGGCAGGAACCCAGAATACTGATCGCCGGTGAGTAACCCGCGTTGTGGATCGCCGTGTAGCCAATATAGGTCGCGCTGTTGATGCCGATCGGGCCGGGTGTCATCTGCGAGATCGCCACGATGTCGGTGAACTCCTGCAGGGAGATCCAACCATAGCGATCGACCACGTCGGCCTGTATCAACGAGAGCATGGCATAACCGCCACCGAAGCCAAAGAGCCCGATCTTGAAAAATGTATAGAATAACTGTAGGTAAATCATGTGATTAATAATTTATTATATAATAATTTTAGGCACGGCTTTAACGATTTCCACAATGATGGTGGGTAGATTTTCGATGAGCGCCACAAACAGCTGCACACCCGCCAAAATAATCTTATCGATGTTACCAACAACGGCGTCAATGATGCCGCCGATAATCTGCGGGATGGCGGCTATGATCGTCGTGATGATTTCGGGCAAAGCCTGAATCAAAGCTACAAAAAGGTCAATTCCAGCCTGAATGATCTGTGGAATAGACTCCATTAACGCCGAAACGACGCCATCAATGATATGCGGCAGAGCCTCAACAATCGCGGTGATAATTTCCGGTAGCGCCCTCACAAGGGACGTGAGCAGCGTGATTCCTGCTTGAATAATCTGCGGGACGAACTGAAGCAGGCCTGTGACTAAACCCGTAATGATTTCGGGCAAAGCCGCAATTAGTGTCGGCAGAGCACTCAGCAGCCCTTGCGCCAGCCCCATGACGATTTGCAAAGCGGCCTTTAAAAGAAGTGGGAGGTTTTCCACAAGGCCGCTTATCAAGGCGGTAATCATCGCGACGCCGCCCGCAACCAACTCTGGAGTGTTTTCAGCGATTTTATCAGCAACCGTACTAATAATGAAAAATGCGCAACTTATGAGCCCATCTAAGCTATTCATGATCCCATCAATAAGAGCAAAAACCATGTCCACGCCAGCGGTTAAAATAAGCGGGAGGTTGTCGGAGATTGTCTGCACTACAGTGGGGACGGTTTTTTCAGATGCCGAAGAAATAAACTTTCCGATGCCTTGAATTGTTGTTTCAATTCGAGGAATGAGGTTGTGGCCTGCA
>ERZ827150.4767-NODE-4767-length-11597-cov-17.604575_pt1 | contig 11597 bp, 10 predicted proteins | sample MGYA00519779_ERZ827150 | MGnify/ENA primary metagenome ERZ827150 (study PRJEB31778, sample SAMEA3449267) | human gut metagenome | biome: human gut; feature: human-associated habitat; material: faeces | place: United Kingdom | collected 2010/2012 ...
CCCAGTCCGCTGTGCTGCCATCTGAAATTGTTTCGGCCATTGAGGACTGCGGATTCTTTGAATCCATTCCATTGTGGGCGGTGACGCTGATCGGCGGGCTGTTTATCTGGGTGCTGTCTTTTCAGATGATCCTCAGCGTTTACGGACGCTTCTTCAAAATGTTCATGTACACAGCCATCGCCCCCATTCCCCTGTCCACCTTTGCCGGGGAACCCACGCAGAGCATCGGCAAGAGCTTTCTCAAAAGCTACGCTTCCGTCTGTCTGGAAGGAGCTGTCATTGTGCTGGCCTGTGTAATTTTCTCTGCCTTTGCGTCCTCGCCCCCTGTAGTGGATGCGGGTGCAGCAGCGGCCAGCATGGTATGGAGCTATATCGGAGAACTGATTTTCAATATGCTGATCCTCGTTGGGTCCGTGAAGATGGCAGACCGGGTCGTGCGGGAGATGATGGGACTATAGTCAGGTCGAAAACTGTCATTTCCAGAATAGTTTTCGACTTATAAGTTCAAAACTATTGACATTGTGTTGTTCCAGAGTATAATAAAAGAAAAGCCATGGAGGTATGCAGCAATGGCGGAACTCGTCAATCGCCCGGAATATCTGAGGCAGCTCATTCAAAATCGAGATGTAGATTTGGTAAAAATTGTCACCGGCATTCGTAGGTGCGGCAAATCGTCCCTGCTGGAACTGTACCATCAGTATCTTCTGGAGCAGGGCGTCGTGGAATCGCACATTATCCATATGAATCTAGAGTCCCTGCGCTACCGGACGCTTTCCGATTATCTTGCTTTCTATGACTATGTCAGCCAGAGAATTCCGGACAGCGGAAAAACCTATCTGATTTTCGACGAACTGCAAGCGGTAAGCCACTGGGAAAAGGCCATTGAATCCTTCCGGCTGGATTACGATGTGGATACTTACATCACCGGCTCCAATGCTTATCTGCTGTCCACAGAGTTCTCCACTCTGCTTTCCGGACGATATGTGGAAATCCGGATGCTGCCCCTGTCTTTCAAGGAGTTCCTGACCTTCTACAGCTTTGACCAATCTGTCACACTGGAAGAAAAATTCCAGAAGTATTTGCAGTTCGGCGGTATGCCCATTCTGCGGGAGTATCAGTTCAACGAAGCCCGGAGCAATCAGGCATTGGAGGGTATCTATTCCACCGTCGTCCTGCGTGATATTTTACAGCGCAATGAAGGTGCCGATCAGGTCATGCTTCAGAAGATCATGCTGTTTCTCTGCTCCAATATTGGCAGTATCAATTCTCCCAGCAGCATTGGCAATGTCCTGTACAACGAGGGCGATATCAAAGGGCGGAATGTGGCGGGGAAAACCGTTGAGAAGTATATCTCCATGCTCCGCAGTGCTTATATTTTCTTCTCCGTCGGCCGCTATGATGTGAAGGGAAAGCAGCTGCTGAAAACGCTGGGCAAGAACTATATCATCGACATGGGCTTCCGGAATATGCTGCTGGGCTACCGGGACGCGGATCGTGGGCATATTTTGGAAAACATTGTCTATCTGGAACTACTCCGCCGGGACTATCGGGTCTGCATCGGAAAAGTAGGTGAAACGGAGGTAGACTTCGTAGCGGAAAAGCCGGACGATAAGCTATACATTCAGGTAACGGAGAGTATGCTTTCTCCGGAAACCCGGGAACGGGAACTGCGGCCCTTGCAAATGATTCCGGACAATTACGAAAAAATCGTTTTGTCCATGGATCGGGACTTCATCAAATCCTACGATGGGATCAAATCTCTGAATCTGCTGGATTGGCTGTTGGATAAAAAGTAAGCACCCCACCGGGTCATTGGCAGATCAAAAACCGGTTTGTCCCTATTTTGTCATTCTCATTGGTTCCATGAAGATGGCAGACCGGGTCGTGCGGGAGATGACGGGGCTATAATTGGAATATAAAGGCGAACAGATTGGGATTGCAAACTAGGGAACTTTTTGCTATAATATAGGCAGCAAAAGTTCCCTAGGAGGTGCCGCATGAACAACAACTATCCTCAGATTCAAGAACTGCTTCATCAAAAGGCTGACTATCAGGCACGATTGAACCTACTGCCATACGACGGAACGCCGGAAGTCAAGGAAGATGGCGGCAAGAAGTATTTGTACGTTCGTAAACGCATCGGGTCGAGACTGAGTTCCACCTATGTGGATGTGTACTCTGACACGTTGTACCAGCTGCTGCTTCGCAATGCCCGTGATGCCAAGGAGTACCGGAAGAACATTCGGCGGCTGGACAAGGAATTGGCACAGCTGGGCTACACGGACCAGGAGATTTCCCTTCGTGTGCAGCTAAACCTGGATTTTGCCCGAGCCAACATGAAGTCCAACATCTACGATCAGGCAATTTTGGAGGGTGTCACCACCAGTTTTCCCCAAACGGAGGACATCATTGACAACGGCATTGTCAACGGCATGACCGCGACAGATGTGCAGAAGATACTGAATCTGAAGCACGCCTGGGAATTTATTCTTGACCGGGATGTGATCACATACCCCAGCGACTATTCTATTCTGTGCCATATTGCGAAGCTGGTCAATGAAGGATTCTTTCAAGACGGTGGACGAATCCGTGGTATTCCGGTAACGATAGGCGGTTCCAGTTACGTTCCCCCCATGCCAATCGAGACGGTAATCAAAGAACACCTTGAAGATATTCTGAAATGCGACCTGCCTGCCGATGAAAAAGCCATTCAGCTTTGCCTCTACTGCATGAAAACGCAGATTTTCAACGATGGCAACAAACGTGCTTCGGTGATTTTTGCGAACCACTACCTTATTTCACAAGGTGGAGGAATGCTGATTATTCCAGAAAAAGAGGTGCCGGAGTTTAAGCGGCTTCTTGTGGCTTTTTACGAGGATAGAAGCAACGATATTTTTCTTTTCATGAAAGAAAGATGTGTAAAGACATTTTAATCTAGGGAATTTTTTAGGCGATATTTTGTAAAAAAGTTCCCTAGTCGCAATTCAACGCCTTCCAGATCGGGAGGCGTTTTTCTTTTACACAAAACAAGGAGGAAACCATTGGAAGTAAAAATCAACAAAGAAATCCAGTCCTACAGCGAGTCCATGTTCTTAGGGTTGTCCATGCGGCAGTGCGGCTTCTCTCTGGCGGCTGTCCTGGTGGCCGTGGGGCTGTACTTTCTGCTGAAGCCCTACGTGGGCACGGAAACCGTCAGCTGGATGTGCATTCTGGGTGCCGCGCCCTTTGCGGCCATGGGCTTTGTCAACTACCACGGCATGACCGCCGAGCAGCTGGCCTGGGCCTGGATTCGTTCGGAATTGCTGGAACCAAAGCGGCTTATTTCTGAGCCGGACAATCTCTACTACAAGCTGTTGGAGAACACCATCTCTAACCACGAAAAGGAGGCGTATAAGAAATGATGAAATCCATTCGTACTTTGGTGCGACAGGACCGGGAGAAGTATGTGATTCCTCGCCGTGTCCAGGATGTGATCCCCATTCAAAAAATCTGGGAGGACGGGATTTTCCTCACCGGTGGGCGGTACGCGAAAACCTTCCGCTTTACGGACATCAATTATCAGGTGGCCTCGGAGCCGGACAAAGAAAAGATGTTCCGGGGCTACTCTGCCCTTATCAACAGTCTGGATTGCGGAGCTACCACTAAAATCACCATCTTCAACCATAAGATGAGCCAGATCAACTTTGAAAAGTCCATCCTCATGCCCATGCAGTGGGACGGCCTGGACGACTACCGGGAGGAATACAACCAGATGCTTCTGGACAAGGCCACCAATGGCAACGGCATTGTCCAGGAGAAGTTTTTGACAGTTTCCGTCCGCAAAAAGGATGTGGATGCCGCCCGGAGCTTCTTTGCCCGTGTGGAAGCAGACCTGTCCTCTCACTTTGCTGCTCTTGGCTCCACCTGCGGCTCCATGAACGCCATTGGACGGCTGCAAATTCTCCACCGCTTCTACCGCAGGGGAGAAGAAAATGAGTTCCGCTTTTCTCTCCGGGATTCTGCCCGGAAGGGTCACAGCTTCCGGGACTACATCTGCCCGGATTCCATCGAGCGGCACAGCGACTATCTCCAGATTGGGGATCGGTTCGCACGGGTGCTGTACCTCAAGGACTACGCCAGCTATATTCAGGATGATTTCGTATCCGAGCTGACCGACCTGAACCGGGACATGATGCTCTCCATCGACATGGTTCCCATTCCCACAGATGAAGCCGTGCGAGAGGTGGAAAACCGGCTGCTGGGTGTGGAGACGAACATTACCAACTGGCAGCGCCGTCAGAACAGCAACAGTAAGTAGTTCTTTATCAAAGTAAAAAGAACTTTCGTACGCCATCGCGGCAGAAAAGTCAGACTCAACGGTTACGAGTGCGGTAATGGTATCGCCTGGATTGGGAGTAGTATTATCAAATGAAACGCTCATCCCTGCATCGTCCTCTGCTGCAAAAACTGACGGAGCCAGGCTCAGCACCATGACAACCGCCAGTAAAAATGAAAATATCCGTCTTTTCATAATATTCTCCAAAATCAAAAATGTAGGGGCGCTTCCCCGGCCGGGGCGGTCCCCGCCGGACAAATGTCCCGTTTCGTGGATAAGTGAACAAGCCCGGACTTCCGCGCCCTCCGCGGCAAATGCCCCGCAGGCGGCCGCCCGGTTCCGAAAGCTTCCATTTTCTACCATTCGTTGTAGAAAAGCTCTCGCATGAGATCGAAAGTTTGCATTCTTCCGGCCATGTTATCACCCTCTCTCCCGCCGCGGCGCTTTCGCCCCGCCGTCAGATTTTTTGTATAGCAGCCCGCCCCCGAAGGACGGGAAACCATCCGTATAAATGCCCCGCGCCGGGGTTTTCGACGTTTTGTCGATGGGCAGCGCTTCTCCGCCCCGATGCCCGCACGGTTACGACGCGCTTCCCTGTTCCATGGGAACCGGGCAATTCCGCTGCGCCGGGGTCTTTTTCTTGCCCGGGCGCCTCTTCGCCGCCGCCCGCAGGGCGTCCGCGCGCTGACGCTCCCGCGCTTTCTCCCGCTTCGCCGCCCGCTTGGCGTCCCGCTCCTCCTTATGGAGGGCGGTCTGCCGCCGCTTCTCCTTCTGGTACCGGCGGTTTTCCTCGTTCCGGGGAATTTTATAGGCGGAACTCAGCCCCGCCGCCGCCAGCGCCGCTTCCCAACTGCCGAACCGCCGGGCAATATAGCTGCCGCCCTCGATCTCGCAGGGGGCGGGGGCGTGATTCCACTGAGCAGCGCACCGGCTGACGTAAGCGGCCAGCTCCGGGAGGCTGTCCCCGGCGTGCTGCTGAGCGAAGGCCGCGTCCTGCGCCGCCAGCGCCGCCTGCGTCCGCTTCGCGATCTGCCGCTCGAACCAATTCCGGCCGTCAAATTTCTGTGTGCCTGCTACCTTGCTCATTATGGCATACTCCTTCCATGGCGGCAAAAGAAAACGCCGACATCCCGCTTACGGGTCGTCGGCGCACACTCCTGCCAATTCAGCACCACGGAGAGAGCGCCCGCTGCCTTACGCGTCCTGACCGCACAATTCTACTGACTCGCGCCCCGGGGAGGCCCCTCGTTTACGGTCTGCCTTCTCACCTTCCGGCAATGACGGGCTTTCGCCCCAGCGGTTTCCCGCCTCGACCATATCCTTGCGCTTACAGTGCCGACCGCGTGGGGCATTGCACCCCTTTCCTTCCGGGCGAAAACCTGACCGAACTTAAGGCTCGGGCAATCGCCATGCGGCGTCATCGGACACACATATTCTGCTGTCATCAAAAAGCCGCGCTTTCGTAAAGTTATCCCATTTGCGGTAATTTCGACAAAAGCGCCCGGAACTGTTCCGCTTCCGTTCCGCCTGACGGCGGCGGTGACGGCGAAAAATCTTCTTTCAGCGACGATTCCAGAAAGCAAATGTTCTGGATCACCCGCAGCTTGTGTTCCATTGAGGAATGTACGTAAAATTGCAATGTGGTGCGCACGTCTGCGTGACCCAGCATTTCACTCAGGCTCTTTACGTCCACTCCGCGCTCAATGCAGCGAGAGGCGTAGGTGTGGCGCAGGGCGTGGAAATTCCGGTAGGTGATGCCCGCCGCTTTCAGCAGCGCCCGGTAGCGGTACTGCATCGTCCTCGGCTCCATGGGCGTGTCCGTCCCGGTGAGAAAATAGCGCTGGGCGCTGTCAGACCGGGGCAGCCGGTTCAGAAGCGCGGCCATGTCCCCGGGCAGGGGGACGGCGCGGCGGCTGCTGTCGCTCTTCGGCGGCTGGACGGCCAGACGGGTGCCGCCCTCGCCGGGGATGCGCTGTACGGTCTTGCTGACCCGCACCACGCCGCTTTTTAGGTCGATGTCCCCAAATTGCAGAGCGCACAGCTCGCCCAGCCGAAGCCCGGTGTTCAGCGCCAGCAGAACGGCGACGCCGGTGCCGTCCGGCGCGGACAGCACCCACCGCGCCAGACGCTGAACCTCGTCGGCGGAAAACACGCTGACCTGCTTCCGCCGGTAAACCGGCAGTTCCGCTTCCAGCCCCGGGCAGCTGCATTCCAGCCGCCGGACGCTGTATTTCAGCACGGATTTCAGCAGCACGCCCGCGTCCCGCGCGCTTTTGCCCGACAGGCCGCCGCGCTGCAAGCCGCCCAGAAAATCGGAAATCCCATTCGCCGTCAGCTGCCCGACGGACGTTTCTCCCAGCCCGGGCAGAATATAGTGCCGGAGCAGATAGGCGTACCGCGCCCGGGTGGATTCCTTCAGCTGCTTTTCCCGGTCGGCAAGAAACCGCCCCGCGGCCTGCGCCAGCGTAAGGGACGCGGCCTGTTCCGGGGCTTTCCCCAGCGCCTCCAGCTGTTTTTGACGCTTGACCCGGCATTCCCGATAGCTGCAGGCGTAGACGTAGCCGTACACCGCCCCGCCGGAGGGGGAGCGCCCCCGGATATACCGTCCCTCCCAGCGTCCGTCCTTCCGCTTGTAAATGTTTTCCCCACGTTTCGGCATATCGCATCCTCCTGACCATGTTTTTGACGGCGCATTCCGCCCGTCTCGACCATTTTAGCCCATGGGGCAGCGGAAAGACGTGCCTGCGCCGAGGTCGGGTCAGCCAATTTTGCATAAAAAATGTTTATTTCTTACATTTTCGGTGTTGACTTCCGGATAAAAAATAGCTACAATAATATTGGTTCATCGGAGAGCCTATCGCAAATGGGATAACTTTACGAAAAAAGTACGGCGTACAGCTTTGGGAAAATCCAACAGCTGGACGCCTTTTTGCATGTTATGCAATGCGTGTCCAATTTATATTCTTTGAAAAATTTCTCTTGACAAATCCCGGTGGGCGGTGCTATGATAGCGCCACAGTCGGTTAACGAACAAATATTCGTATTCACAAAGCGGGCATTTTCGCGGAGTCAGCAGGATAAATACGTGCCGGCACATGAGACCGCCCGGGTGAACCAAAACCAACAACCCAAGACGGTGTGCCGGATCATGTTGGGATTGTGGAGCGAGTGGAAAATAACGTAGTTTATACGGTAGAGGGTAATTCCAGAGATATGTGTCGGCAGAAGCAGTATTCTCTGGGAAGCAGCGTCATTCTGGGGTATGGGATGCCTGCAAGCTGAAATCATCGTTTTTAGCATTTGCGTCCAGCAGTTCAAGTGAATTGCTGGACGAATCTTTTTTATTTTGTCAACGGTTTTTCTACTTTCTCGTTTGGCCAATTAATAGCCTCATAGATTAAGTATTCCCTGTTGTTTTTTGTAGTTATTTGCATAGTATAGTTAAAGCGTGATGCCTCTCTTTTCAGGTAGTATTACGCTTTCAAGCTGTCCCACTATAAATACATCCCAGGACATCTCCTGCCTTGCACATCTATCCGCTGTCCTGCATATTCTGTCAGGAGAATCTGCTGATCTTGGGGGGATGCCATGTGGGGACAGGGGTACTGGCGTGCGAATCCGTGACAGAGTATGTTCAGGCGGCACAGCGGCGACTGGGGACGGATTATCCCGTTTTCGTTCTGCATTACCGGAACACCGATGACCCAGGACAGATGAAGCGTCAGATCGTGCAGGCCGTGGAAGGGCTGCCATGGAACATCGACACGGTTCTGGTGGCCATGGGCTTCTGCGGAGGCTCCTGGAATCAGGTAAAGGCGGCGCGCAGACTGGTCATTCCCAGGGTGGACGACTGCGTGTCCCTGCTCATCAACGGGACGGTGCAGCACAGCGCCAACCCGAAGCAAATGGGGCATCTCTACATAACCGAGCGTCAGCCGGACAGCCATGGGAAGCGTCTGTGCCAGCAATGCCCCCGGTGGAAGGCGGATGCCTGCTATTCCCGGTGGTTTGCCAATCACAGTCAGCTGGATATCGTGGATACCGGCGTTTTCGATTGCCACAGCGAGGCTTATGTGGGGGCTGCCCAGGAATGCGCGGACGCGCTGCACTGCTGCCTTGGTTATGTCTCTGGCAGCAACAGCCTGCTGGAACGGCTGGTCGGCGGGCAGTGGGAGGACGGCTTTCTTGTAGCGAATCCGGGGCAGATCATCGGGCATAAGGATTTTTTCTGCTGAAGAAACGCATTGCGGCCGCCCCGGATTGGGGCGGCCGCAATGCGCTTGGGGTAAAAAATGATTAGGAGGTAAGCTTTTTAGGGGGCTGTCAGGGCTGCCTACGCCTGAATACAGCTGGGGAACAGACTGCGGTCGGTATGGGGGATGAAACAGGCGGCGACGAAGGCGTCCATGTAGCCCGGATGGGTACTCAGTTCCAGATACGTCATATTGGAGGCGACCTCGGATGTTTTTTCGATGGCTTCATCACTCATGACCATGGCATAAGCGCCGGACAGGGAGGAGTTGCCGATGTATTGGAACTTTTCCAGCTCCACGTCCGGGAACATACCGATGTTCACTGCGTTTTTCATGTTGATGCCGCTGCCGATGCCGCCGGCCACGTATACCCGGTCGATGCACTCCGGGGTCATGTCCACGGATTTAAGCAGCGTGTCAATGGCGGAGAAAATCGCGCCCTTCGCCCGGATGAAGTTGTCGATGTCCACCTCGTTGATGGACACCTCCCGGCTGGTCTCGGATTCCTCGGAGGTGGCGATGATGTAGCGCCCCATGCCGTGGGAATCCCGCCGGATGCGGCTGCCCTCCCGGACAAACAGACCTTTGGCGTTGATGATCCGGCAGCGGTACAGCTCCGAAATGATGTCGATGATGCCGCTGCCGCAGATACCCACCGGCTTCTGGCCGGGGTCACCCACGACGGACAGCGTCGGCTCCATGGTAACATTGTCGATGGTGCAGGCTTCGATGGCGCCGTCCGTGGCGCGCATACCGCAGGAGATGTCGCCGCCCTCAAAGGCGGGGCCTGCGGAACAGGCGCAGCTCATGAGGAAATCCCGATTGCCGAATACAATTTCGCCGTTGGTGCCGAGGTCGATGAACAGGCTCATTTCGTCCTTGTCCCAGATGTCCGCGGCCAGGGTACCGGCGGTGATATCGCCACCGACGTAGGAGCCGATGTTTGGCGAGATAATGACAGGCGCAAGGGGATTTGCCGGGAGCTTTAGGTCTCCCGCCAGCAGCCCCTCCCACAGGAAGAAGCTGGGGATGTAGGGATCCATCCGAACCGGGTTGGCGTCCACGCCCACCAGCAGATGGTTCATGGTGGTATTCGCGCCGACGCTCATCCGAAGAATGCTTCTCGCGTTGATATGAGCGGTCTTGCAGAGGTTCGCAATGATAGGCGTCAGGGTCTCCTTGACCACAGCGTCCTGGAGCCGTTTCCGGCCGCCGGGCTTGCTTTGCTCGATGATACGGTTGATAACGTCCGCGCCGTAGCGGATCTGGCCGTTGCCGGAGGAGCCTTTTGCCAGCAGCTCGCCGCTGACCAGGTCGGTCAGAACCATGGCCACCGTGGTGGTACCGATATCGATGGCGCAGCCGACGATGCGGGTATCCTCGGGATCGCAAACTTCCATGCAGCGGAAAGTGCCCCCTGCCAGCTCGCCCTTGACACAGACCCTCCACCCGAATTCCCGGAGGGTCGCCGCCAGCTTGACCATCACGCAGAAGGGAACCTCCACCTTTTGAACGCCCAGCGCTTCCTCCACCGCCCAGGTCAGGCGCTCGATGTCCGGCATGGTGTCGTCCAGGCTCGGCTCCGTCATGGAGATCACGGCGCTGCGGAAGTTGTTTGTAAACTGAATGCCGCTGGCACGCAGATTGGCCTCCGTGCTTTTGAAAATGGCGATCTCCTTGGGGCTGCTGAGGTCTGCGGTCTTCATCCGGGACTGGTAGGCGCTGGCAATGTCCGGCACCAGCACGGTGCAGTTGCCGTTTACCTTGGAGCAGCAGCTCAGCCGCCAGCCCTCGTCCCATTCCTCCTGGGAAATGTGGCGGCTTTGCAGAGAGTCCAGCGTTCCCTCCGTCAGCTTCACCCGGCATTTGCCGCAGGAACCGTTGCCGGAGCAAGGCGCGTCAATAGCCACGTTGGCACGGCGGGCAGCTTCCAGCAGATTGTCGCCGAGGTTGCACTCGATGGTTACGGGATCGCCGCCCTCAATCTGGAAAATCACTTTGCTCATGTCATGTTCTCCTTCCGCTTGAATTTTTATGTGAATTATGGTATACTCAAAGAACAACTTATCTGCGGGAAAGCCGTCCCACAGGAAAGGGGAGCACCTATGAAAACCTACGAACTGATTATTGAACGCCGTCAGCCGCCCTGCGGCGGAAAGCCCGCCAAGGTGGTGGAGGTGTGCAGTGTTACCACCGACGACCCTGTGGCCTATGTCCGTTCTCTGGAGAAAACCGGAGAGCTGCAAGTCACCGACGGTTCCGACGGCGAGATTGTGGTTACGCTGGACGCGGGGCTGAAGCAGGTCAAATACAGCTTCACAGAGGAATAAGCGGCAAGGCATCCGGGCTGACCGGGTGCCTTTTTTCAATTCCGTTTCCGGGAAGCAAAGATCGTACAATCCGTCCGCCACGTCTTGTTTTCCAGAACGGTGACGCGCTCCCACTTGAAGTAGTCCGACCGGATTTCCGAAAAAACGTGCATTTCGCCGGGGACATCCAGGTTGGCGCCGATTATTTTTCCATTTTCTTTCGTAAAGCGGAAACGGTTGATTCCCTCTTCGCCGGAGCGAGCGGCGTCATAGCACCCTTCGTCGGCACGGTACAGCCGGAGGGTCACGGCGCATTCGGGCTGCATGGCGGAGCAAAGGCGCAGATCCTCGATGCCGGTTCCGTCCAGCACCCGGCGGAAGAACCATTCGCCCTTTGTTTCCCGACGCATGGCATCCACGCAGCGGATATCCCAGTCGCCTACCAGCGGGGCGAACCAATCGTCTTTCACCGGGATTTTCAGGGTGTACTTGCTGATCAGGGCAGTCGTGAAGCGATCCATTTTTCTTTTCTCCTGTTTCTCTGTTATTCCAGACTTTCGCCCCGGCCGCTGTAGGCGGATTCCACAGGGCTTGCGGCTGCGGCTTCCCGGCTGTATTTTTCTACCAGCTTTGCGGCCTTGTCCACCGGCAGGATGGTTCCTGCGCCGGCCACACAGCCGCCGGGACAGGCCATGCCCTCCAGCAGACAGCCCTTGAACT
>ERZ827150.4773-NODE-4773-length-11586-cov-3.283583_pt1 | contig 11586 bp, 6 predicted proteins | sample MGYA00519779_ERZ827150 | MGnify/ENA primary metagenome ERZ827150 (study PRJEB31778, sample SAMEA3449267) | human gut metagenome | biome: human gut; feature: human-associated habitat; material: faeces | place: United Kingdom | collected 2010/2012 ...
AGTAAACTGACGGTCGAATGGACTTCTTCCGATGAGAGTGTCGCGACTGTTGATGCAACTGGCATGGTACAGCCGAGCAATCCGGAGCCTGCTGCCCCGGCTCCTGCGCAGCCTGACCCTCAGCCGAGCGGTGGGGATAGCGGCAGTACGGAAAACAAGCCTAATGGCAGCGATGGTTGGGAATGGGGCGGCCCTGTAATTTCCACTCCCACCGACAATGGTTGCCCTCCAGAGGAGCATGCTGGTGGTCTGTGCTGATTCCGCATATCAAATCATGTAAGTAATAACCAACTCGTAGTATAGAAGCAACAAGTCTTCTTGCTACGAGTTTTCTTTTTTAAAGAATAACATCTGTGTATTATAACACCTTTGCCAAAATGTGCGATACCACTACAATAAAAGATAAAGAAGGTGAACTAATGAAACCTATAAAACTTAAAGAACTCATTGCAACGGCTAAAGACCCTGCTACGCAGCAAATTGCCATTGCGGAGAACTATACGTTATATGTTGTCCCACTGTTTGAAGGCTTAGTGAAAGATGTAGATAAAGCGCTTGCAGAACGCATCTTGTCGGATTGGCGTGTGGAAACAGATAGTACACGCTTCATAGCGTTAGTGATTTAGTCTCTCAAAACCTGCAAGTATGTAGAAGTCTTGAGATAGCACGTATAGGGTAATCCCAAGTCCCTGCCTTGCGATGATGTAAATACACCAAGAAATGCAATATGGACAGGTCGTTGTGTTGCTTGTAGTAATGTTTGCGTTTCGGTTGTAAAATGGCTCCAAACAGTCAAAGACATTGTAAGCCCCATAATAGTTTTCTTTGTTACTGCATCCTTTACGATTAGCACCTTGATGTCAACCCCGTTGTAAGGATTCTTGGCGTTAACAACCTCGCAAAGCACTTTGCCATAATAAATGCTAATTTCTTGGGGTCTATCATTTGTTGCTAACCGCACAGGCAAGTCTTCAATACGGCACTGAGGGAGACGCCTGCGGGCCTCTTGCTGCTGATGCACAACAGGAGCATTGCTTCTGTTTGCATTGCGGTTTGCAGCCCTTGCATTGGCAGCTTGCTGATTGCCATTAAATGTGGCACGTAAGAGCGAGTCAAGCTGAGAAAGAGCTTGCTCCTCACTATCGCCGTTAATTTCAGTAACGCTCTTCACAACTCTCTCATCCAATGCGTACCAACAGCCATCGGCGTGCTCTTCGTGTGGGTGCCCACGGTAAAAAAGTGTGCCGTTCGCGTGAACTACTGTCAGTGGGACAGCTTGGCAGCCAGGGCAAAACAAGTGCCCTTTGTAGACCTTTTCATAAACGGCAGGGTCGTGATTGTACTCACTACGCATCTGCATAATGGAAACCATGCCGCCTGTGGTTGTGCAAAATGCCTCAGTGTACTTTGCCATAGATTAACAACTCCTTTGTAATTCAAGGTGATTATTATGATAACTTTGCACGATTTGCTGGATAATTTCTGCTGTACGGACCCGTACACCGACTATGCCATTGTCAACATTAAAACAGGTGAAGTGCTTGTTGACCGCGTCCACGATAGAACATACGCGATTGATGATGTTGATGACTACAATAAATTCCTGCCTTATGCGCGAAAGCAAGTTCAAGCGTGGGAAGCAAAAGACGGGAAAATGATATTCTACATTTTGCCTCCTCGAAAAAAAGCAAATGCCAAAACTGATATCTGAGGCTTCTAAACAATAATATACCATATATTTGATTGTTAATTTTTACAAGCTTTTCTACCCGCGTTGTCGTAATTGCACAAAAGCTAATATGTGACAAAGAAGCCGTTCCATAATGGTTCGGCTTCTTTTTTGTCATTTGTGTCGTTGAAAAGTTACTTTTCACTTTCCGCGAAATTTGTTTTTCTGGCTTATTGCCAAGGCTTGCGAATCGCATATGATAGAAAATGTACGGAAGCAAAAAGCAATGCGTGCAGGGGCGTTGAAGCGTGGCGCTCAGCCAAAGTGCCTACAAAAACGCCGCTGTACAGAAAGGAAATCGCATTATGCAGAAAATTATGCAAAAAGTGACCTCCGTAGCATTGGCCGCCAGCATGCTGTTTTCGATGATGTCCACGACCGCACTTGCGTTCGCAGACGAAACCGGAGACAGCACCTCTGTTTCGACCGATGTTACGGATGCCCCGGCTGCGGAAGAGGCAGATGCGGTGGATTCCGGTAGTTCAAATGATGCCGACTCCTCTGATGCCACTTCCGCGCCGACTATCACGGATGTTGTGGACCTGACGCATGAATCGTATGAGGATGCCAACTCTAACGATGAAACTACTCAGGATGCAACGTCTGATGTGGTGGATGGGGAAGAGACTTCTGAATCGGATGCCAACGACACAGAAGTCTCTACTCCTGAAACTGCAGAACCCACTTTCGTCGGTTTGCAGACAGTAACGCCGGAATACGGCGATAAACTGACTGCGGATGTCGGCGATTCTGTCACTCTGGATGCTTTGCTGAATCGTGACGATGTAGCAGTTACGTATCAGTGGCAGCGCAAGCAGAACTTTGCTGTTGATACGGCGTTGGCTCTCTACAACTACGAAGAGGACGAGCCTACCTGGTACAACTTCGTTATCGAAGATACCACAGAGCACACCGTCCTCGAAGAGCGTCCCAACTATGTCTGGCAGGGCTGCGAGATGTACTACGCTGTAGTCGATGCACTCGATGAAATCAGTGCTGATTCCAGCGATGTCCAGATTGCATACCACACTCCCAACTTCGTTCTGGATGGCTACACCATCACCGCTGCCAATACCAAAGACGGCACCGTTGAAGTCTATGCTTCTAACGGAGAGAGCACTTACACCGCACATCTCAACGATGACGGCAAGTGGGAATTTTCCGATGAAAGCACTGCAAACCTGAAAACCGAATGGCAGGATATTGAGGGTGCAACGGAATCTACCTACACTTTTGAAGTGACGGAAGATGACCTGTCCGCCAACTATCGCTGCCGCATTGTTGTGACCGATGAAGCATACCGCGAGGAAAACTTCAAGGCTCTCGAAGATTTGGGCAATGAGCTGACTGACGAGGATAAGGCCGGAGATATCATTCTCCAGACGGTTCAGTTCAGCGTCAGCCTGCCGGAAGACGAGAACAGCAGTGACGTTGCTACTCAGAACATGCCTGATACGGTTGTTATGCTGGCAGACACGTTCTCTTCTCGCTCCGCTGACAGCATTGCCATTTCCTCTGATAACCAGTGGATTACGGGTCTTAACGGCAACTACGAGTACATCACCAAGAACATGTACGACCAGGTGACTGAATGGTTCAATGCTGGCAAAATCGACAAAGCTACTGCTGACCGTTATTGGACACAGATTGGTGGTCAATTTGATACCTGTACGTTTACAGCAAACGTTCTGGATGATAATAAATATCCGACTGGTGCTACTCGTACTTACAACGGATTCCCATTAACTGACGGAGATAAGCTTGAAGTTAACTCTGAGTGGTATGGCCAGACCGTCTATTTTCGTCCTCACAATGACAGTAACGATTGGAATCTGACTGGCACTGCGGTCAATGTTCCCGCTTACACTGCTGTTCTTCGCAACAATGGTAGTTATGGCACTGGCGCATCTGGTACAAAATACAAGGACGCTGTTGTTTTCCTGAATCCTTGGATTTCTGATGCTGGTCGTGTCTACGCGAACTACATCAACTATATTACCGATAAAGGTTGGTTGTGCAACGACGATGGTTCTCACATGAGCCAGCATATTACGGTTCTTTCAGTTAAAGCTGAAAAATTCAACGAAGACCCCGACCGTTTTATGATGGACGCTGAGGGCAACTACCGTATCGACTCTATTGGCTGGGGCGTTTGCGTTAACCAGGAGCCGGACCTTTCTGGTAAAGCCTATTACGCAATCAAAGCGTTTCTGAGTCAGGGCTATGGCATGTGCATCGGCCATGATACGATGTATGCCTATGCCGGTTCCTGGTACGATGCCCATGAGGCCGGTTATACCGACCCGGGTTCTCGTGATTATTACGAGGGCGGTCGATACGGGCCCGACAAAAATGATACCTCCACTCGCTATTACGTTCTGAACAGTGTCCCTAACATCGACAATGGCCATTGGAACATGAATGCTCTGATGGGCGCTAACGGTGGCAACATCGATTCTGGCACAGTTCTTCCGACCGATGCTATCTCGATGATTCTTTCCACCGGTGGCTCTCACAGTTCCTATGGTAAAGCTGGTATTATGTACGGTTCTGACCAGCTGAGTGTGAAACTGAAGCCTTACTCCAATTCTCAGGCTCAGAGCACTGTCAAGTATCGTAACCCCACGAACTTCCCCTACGATGTTCCTACGGGTACGACTATTGTTGCTGCTAAGACCCACTCTAACTCTCAGGTTGCATTCGGTCCTATCTGGATTGATTACGCTGGCGGTAACGTGACTGGTGCAGAGTTCGGTTACAATCCGGACCCGACAACCAAGACTATTACCGATGAAGAGACTGGTCAGTCCTGGTTCGGTACAAGTAACTTCTATTTGTCTGGTACAGGCAATTTCCTGATGAACCAGATTGGTCACTTACCGACAAACCAAGCAACTGACGGCGAAGCTTCTCTGTTTGCCAACACTGTCATGTACATCTCTCAGCGTAAACAGTGCGAAATTTGTGCAGCACAGCAGAATGGCCAGGAAGATGTTCATTTCGTGATTCGTGTTTCCTCTGTCAACGCACAGCAGGTTCTGTCCGCTTTGCAGAATGGCGGTACTTTCTGGTATCCGCTGAATGGCTGCTATCAGCTGACTGATGACCTGACTCTGCCGGAAGGCTGGAAGCCCATCAAGAACTTCTCCGGTCACTGGAACGCAGACGTTTATAAGGTCAAGCTCGCAAGCAACAATCAGCCTGTGTTTGATAACACAAGCGTGGCTGCAAACGGTATGTATACCAGCGGCAAGAACAACGGCTGGAACCTTGGTTCTGATATGACCAAAGGTACGCTGCCGATTCTGAAGCTGGACAATCAGCCGGATGTTCGCATCACCGGTGTTGCCCGTGTTGTTGGTGACCTGAATGCATTGTTCCCGACCTCTTATGGCGTGACCGATTATACCGGTTACAAGGTTGTTGTTCATGGCTCCGATGGCGTTGACTATAACTGTGTTGTAAACAGCGATAGCAAGTACGTCATCTCGAACCTGCCGACCACCGGTATGATGCGTGCCGATGTCATCGATAAGAGCGGCAACAAGGTCACTCAGTTTGGTATGATTACGGTCGATGTTCCGAATCATTTCTGGAACGACACTGAGACCCATCCTCTGCAGCTGATGACCCCAACCGCTGACCCAATTGATGACTATAAGGACTGGGAAGGTCCGGTCAACAAGACGGTTGACAGCAAGCTCTATTATAACGAGCAGCTGAAAGCCTCTGACGTTGTGTGGTATTACCGCACGATTTCCGTTGGCAACCAGGTTGGCGATTGGGTGAAAATCGGTAATCCTGGCACTTCCTTCGATACCTCTGACGGCACTGTGAGCGGCAAGATTAACAGCCTGACGTTCACTGCAGCAACGGACAGCGACTTGCCTTATACGACAAGCTCTGTAAGTTACTCCAAGTTGGATTACACCACGAACCGTATTCAGTTTAAGTGCGAATACAACGTGAGTGGTACTGTATATTCCAGTATGGATAAGGCTGAGGATGGCCGCAACGGTTATGTTGACGTTGAAATCCGCCCGATGTATATCGAGCAGGCTTTTGACCGCCGCATCTCCGTTGGTGGCAGCACTTCCTTCTCCTTCGATGCGTTCTACTGGAAGGGTGTTGAGGATGGCCTGACCTACGAGGTCCAGTACCGTGATGCAAGCGGTAACTGGGTTGCCGTTGGCAGTGATTCTACTCTGTTCCCGTCCTCTAAGTACAAAATCAGTTATGTAACCAAGACTGATGATAATGATGCTTTGGGCGGCGGTGTCTGGTATCCGTCCGATTTCTGGGTTCCTGATTCCTTCACTGGCAGCGATGCGAAGATGAATGCAGGTAAATCTACATTCAATAAGCACACCACCGTCACACTGGAACTCTCCAACGCAGCGATGGATTGGGATGGCACGGATTTCCGCTGTGTCTTCACCTATAAGTCTACCGGGCATACCATGAGCACCGATACTACCACGGCAAACGATATTGCACAGGCTCGTACCGGTCACCTTATCATCTATGCACCGCCCATTGAGATGACGCCATTGAAGGCTCAGTCTCTGCTGCTGAATAACTACGATTCCAGCAACGGCAACCTTGCATGGACAACCCCGGCTTCCAACCCGAATAATGGCCGTAGCCCGAAGGAAATTCCTTTGGATGCTATCAATCCTGATAAACTGGGCCAGGGTGGTAAAGCCTATGGCGCAGCAGGTGATAACAAGGCCATTTATACCACAAAGATTACCTATTACGGTAATAAAGACAGTGCTCCCACCATTAAGTGGTTGTACAGTGATGTGGCAGGCGGCGGCAGCCTCTCTCAGTTCAAGGATGTCGGTGATGCCGTCACATTGAAGTACAGCGATGTTGGCAAGAAGATTGGCAACATCAGCAAGCTGAACAGCCGAGTGGCTGAACTTGAAAAGAGTTTCATGTCCAGCGGCAAAGCATTCAATAAGTTCAGCGGCTACATTAAGCTGGAAGCAATGTACCCGACTGAATCCAAGGACCTGAACAACAGTTCTTATGCGGAATGGAACGCTATCGTGTCTTTGTACATTGATAACGCTACCAACCCGATGGATTACGGTAATACGCACTTCTATTTCCGTTGCCAGGCTGAAGCTCAGTACATGCAGAACTGGGATAGCGCCGATATGAAGCCCTATACCACTGCTGCTACCGATGCTTACAACTTCGACCGCGATGTGAACTCCAGCAATCCGGAAGACCATCTGTATAAGGATATCAGCCAGTCCTCTTACGGCGCTGAACTGGTTCTGGATTACAACATTTCCATTAAGGCCAATGTTCCGAACAAAGCTACGAAGAAGCGTAATACTATTACGACTGCAAATGGCAGCGCAAAGGACATTTCGACCCTGCGGAATGAAATTTCCGAAATCAACACAGCTCTGAATAACGGCGGTGCGGTTTACAACTACAAAGACCTGGCAATTATCGCTCCGAATGGTCTGCGTTACATGGAAACCTACTTCATCGCGGGGAATGGCGTAAATAACCGCTCCGGTATCGATTCCCGCGACACTGTGGTTATCGATAACAAGATTCGCAACTCTGACGGTAAGTGCTTTACGGACCTCTTCGAAAAGGTTACGGATGATGAATTCGTCAACAAGCGTCAAGGCTTCGCTTACCGTTCTAAGAGCGGCAACACGATTCCGAAGGAAACTTGGGAATGGTTCTGGCGTAATGCTATCTACTACATCTGCTATGATGCTCCGACCACAAAGGCCAACATGGACCAGGTGTATTTCTACATTGATGAACAGAACAGCGGTGCATCCTCTTCTCAGGTCTACTCCGAACCCAACAGCACTTCGAAACCCTATTCTATGTACACTGCTCCGTATACCGGTGAGTATATCATCACTCTGAACGGTGCAGGCGGCGGCGTTGATAACCAGTTTGGTCTGTCTCCCGAACGCACTTCGCTTGGCGGCAAGACCACGATTCGCGTCAAGGCGGAAAAGGGCGCGACGCTCTATTTCGTCAACGGCGGTGCTGGTTCTCATGACCCGACACACTACGTCAACGGTGCATCGAGCCCCGATGCTAACGCAAAAGTTGTGGTCCAGGGCGGCTACAACGGCGGTGGTAACGGCGGTATCATGATGCAGGAGCGCTACGCTCACTGGAGCTTGAAGGGCGCTTCTGGCGGCGGTGCTACTACCGTGGCTGTCGGCATCATCGGCACAGGTCGTTTGGCTGAGTACGGCGATGAAAACACGGCTAAGAAGTATGTTCTGGCTGTTGCAGGCGGTGGTGGTGCTAACCAGCACGGCGCTTGCGATGCTACTGGCGGTTCCGATAACAACGGTGTCCTGCATGTCTGGGGCGGCCAGCTTGGCGGCGGTGGTCCGTTTGGCCAAGGTATGTCTGGCGGCGACTTCTCTATGTTCCTCGGTGGTATTACTGATGGTTCTTCTGAGGTTGGTGTTGAAGGCCCTGGCGGTGGCGGCGGCGGCTGGTACGGTGGCTACGCTAACGAGTCCTCTAAGCTCGCCAATGCAGATGGCTGGGGCAGCTGTAAGCGCGACGGCAATGGCGGTTTGAGCTGGGCTGCAGGCGTTGGTACTACTCTAACTGATGCAGGTGGACACAAGGTTCAGGTCTTGGAAGTCAACATCAGCAATGATGGCGGCGGTTCCGGTTCTGAACAGGCTGGTAATTCCAGCATTGAGCTGGTCAAATCCTCTGTTTCTCGTTTCTCTCGTAACGGCAAGAATGCTTTCGATACCGCATACGAAGATACCGACCCCGATTCCGGTATTGAGGAACAGCATGTAACCATTACTATCACTGCAGCCAATAAGCTGTATGATGGCAACCCCGATGAAGCTTCCATCAGCGTTTCCGGCAACCTGTCTTCTACCGATATGGACAATATCGTGAAGAACACCACTATCGTCTATGCTAACCGTAAAGGTACATTGACGAAGGCTCCAAGCGATGCGTCTACGGACAAGAACCAGTATCCGCGCTCCGATTGCGGTTCCTATACCGCAACAGCAAAATGTACGGTGTCGGGTTACATCATCACATATCGCTACGAGAACACGAACCCCGGTCATACTTATGACGGCAGCAGTCCGAGCGGTATTGGTGATACTGTCAAGTTCGATATCTATCCTCGCGGATTGACGATTATCGGTACTGGCGATAAACCCTACGACCGCACCAGCAAGGCAACTCTGGAAAATGTTCATATTGCTTCTGGCGGCTTGATTGCGAAGGACGAGAGCACTGTGAAGCTGAGCACCACTACGGTGACTGGTAACTACACGGTTGATGGCAAGAATGTCAGCGATGCTGGCGGTCCCTATGTCGTCATCCGAACAAGTGAGCTCTCTCTCGTTGGCAACAGCGCAGGCAACTACTACATTGAGAAGGAAGACTTGTCTGGCTCTATCACTCCTCTGGATTTGTACGTTCACAGTATTTATCTGGAAGACCCGACCTATCCTCGCAACGTCAAACACTATGACGGCACGACCAAAGCCACCATTAAGGATATCCTGATTGATGGCGTGCTTGAAGGTGATGACGTTAAGATTAAGGAAGAAACCCTTCCCGGCAACTATAAGACCAAGGATGCTGGCCAGAAGCTGAATGCAGATGGCACGGTAAGCTCCAACTGGCCTTATGAGTTGGACGAGAATCCGATTACGGCAGATGCTCATCCGACACTGACTGGTAAGGATGCCAAGAACTACCGTATCACAAAGGAGAAGTATTCCGGCGCTATCGCACGCGCCAACCTGACCGCACAGGTTGCAAGTTGGCGTGGGCTGTATGGTGACGGCGTAGGGGAAAAGCCCTGGCACGATAAGAAGGCTTATGGTTACGGCACTGCGGCTTCTGCAGGCTGCTGGCTGGAAATCGATGGTCTGGTGCAGGGTGATACCTTGACTTTGGACCAGAGCTACAAGAAGTCTTATTTCAAGACTCTGGTAAGTGGTCATGAAAACCTTGTTCCTGACGAATCGACTCCTGTTGGCACTTATCCGTTAACTTATGTTGGCTTGACTGAAGCCAATTACCCCGTCCTGAAGAACTATATTGTCATGGTTCTGAATGGCCGCTTTGTCGTTGACCCGCGTCCGCTGCATGTGACGGTTCTTGACAGCGATAAGATTATCTACAACGAGAACCCGAACTTCCATGTGAACATTCAGATGGAAGATGATGATGCAAATCTGATTGATGTCGTGAGCGACGTTGACGCTACTCCGATTCTGGATGCAAAGCTCAAGGCGAAAGATACAGTCAGCAGCGTCTTGTACGTTGCGGGCGGTAATCCCTCCAACCTGACTCAAGAATTTGTGGATGCCTACGATTATCGTAAGCAGGAAAATGTCAAGGAAAGCAAGACCAATATCCCGTTTGTGACCGATTGCACCATCAGCTCCCTGCCTCTGTACGCAGATGGTACGAGCACCGATGATGATTTTGAGTGGAACTACGAGGATAAGACCTGCGATTTCTGCCATTACAACCACAAGCTCCTGGCTCCGCCACCGCAGGAAGCTGCGGCATGAATGCGCAGATGGGGGTATGAGGTCTTATTGCGCAGGTTTTCCAGCAACAGTTCCGGCTGCGCCCACAGGAAAAGTGTTTGCAGGTGAATCCATTTATTGCGCATGGTTGATTACCTTTGGTTAAGTTGAAGACTCATTCTGGTTGCTCGAATCGTTCGACGACAAGGGGTCTTCCTGCGAAGAAGCGGTGGCTTTAGAAGAAGCGGGGGCCTGCTTGGCGTTTGCGGCGCACTTTTTACTAAGGGTTTGCAATTTTTTTCGAATATCAGCCAACGAGTTAGGCGATTCTGGAGAACCAAAAACTTTGTCAAAGCTATTATCTTTTGACAGGTTTTCCAATTCTTCATATTCTTCCGGTGACAGGAATCGTTTGAGTGTGTCACCGTATCTTATAAGATCGGCTTTCCATGCCTCTGTCCCCTTGGATGCTTGATTTCGTATTTTTCGAAGAACGCTAATACATATTGAACTCTTTCCACTCCAAAACAGCACATCAGCAGTTTCAACAGAAAGAAAATCAGCCGTTTCGTCAGAAAGGAATACTTCTATATTTGGAATGGGTGCATTTCTTAGCAGTGAGGGAATATAATCCGCCGAGGCGAAACGAACGCCAAGTGGCGGCCCATTATCCGTTCCACTTTGAATAGATTTATAAACATTCTTTACATACGGCCTCAGAAGAGATGTTTTTTGTGCTTTCAGGTTTCTTTGGATGCAATACTGAACATCCCAATTCAAAAGAATAGACAGAGCACTGGCTAAGTTGGTTCGCTCATCGGATATATCCGATAAGGTTATTGTTTCAAATTCGTGAAAGAGCGGTGTGAATATATCAAAAGAGAGGAGTTGGTCGTCTCCGAGCTTTTCATCATCAGTAGTCTTGCTATCCCGTGGCTTTAATTTTCCAAATTCTGCCAATACCCTATACGAATATTTTCCTGCCCCACCACTTCCTGGCACAATTTCCCGGCACCATGCGGTGATTTGATTCCAAAGCGATACGTTGTTGCCATTTCTTGTTTGTTCTATCACTGTACGCAAATCCCCCACTCGAATTTCAAACGAATTCATCTGCCCAAAGATAGATCCTTCCGGGAGTCGATGGGGGGTTGAACAGTGTACTACCCATAATGACCTGCACGTCCTGCCAACGTTGCCTTAGCGGTTTTTCCGACAGCATCAGCTCGTGCAGGCGAATGGAATAATACAGGTGAACGGCATAAATCAACGAATAGAAGCGGGAAGATCCGGGATCAAGAAGCCGTGCTGGGCCATCGCGTTCAGCAG
>ERZ827150.4775-NODE-4775-length-11584-cov-6.306011_pt1 | contig 11584 bp, 9 predicted proteins | sample MGYA00519779_ERZ827150 | MGnify/ENA primary metagenome ERZ827150 (study PRJEB31778, sample SAMEA3449267) | human gut metagenome | biome: human gut; feature: human-associated habitat; material: faeces | place: United Kingdom | collected 2010/2012 ...
CTTGAAAAGTGCTAATTCAAATACCGCACTTTTTTCGGTCAATTATATTGTATCAAGGAGATTAAAAGATGAAAAAATTTATTTACATGTTTCTGACGGCAATTCTGGTTATCGTATCGCTGTTTTCCGCGGTCGGTTGTAAGGACGGACAGGAATCTTCGGAAAACCAGAAATACGACGTGACGATCAAGGTAAAAAACACGTTGGGAGAGGAATGGATATTTACACCGGAAATAGAAGAAATGGAATACGAAATGGAATATACGGGAGAGGACGTGGATTTTTATGTAGAATCATACCAGCTGAGAGATCATCCGGAATGGGGAGATCTCTGGCTGACGCCCAGCCGTATAGATTATCCGAATACCTTTAAGGTCTACCCGTTTCTTTATACGGATCCGGAGGGAAATCAAAGTGAAACCAATTATGTAAATGAGAGGGGAAAATATGTTTTTTCCTGTGATGCAAATTCAAGCTCAACCTTATGGAATTACCGATATATCAATTTATATATCACGGTTGTTTAAGAGAAAATAAAAAAATAAAAGGAGATAAACAAAAATGGTAAAAACAGCAACCTTGAAGAAAGCGGCGGCCGCAATTCTTTGCGCCGCGGCCCTGTTGTTCGGTGCGATCGGCGTCGGGCTGATGAACCGTCCGTTGACGGCGCATGCGGAAAGCACTTATTTTTCCGAGTCGGAATATACGGACAGCGATAGACTTCTGAAAAGCGACGGAAGTTTATCGACAAAAAGAATTCAGGCTTTTTCCGATGAAGTAAAAGCCGCAGAAGAGGGAACTTCTTTCTCGGAGCTGACGGAAGTCATTCCCCGACAGCACCTGGAATCGACGGAAGAAAACGCTGTATTTTCCTACAACGGAGCGGAATACGGGTATTATATGGCTAAGGAAGGAGAGTTTTTCGACCTGCTGCTCATCGATTTCGATTATGAATTCAATGAGGAAAAAGTTTCCGAAAACGAGTATTCGATAACGATAAAACCTCTTTTACAGGAAAGTTTTAAGCGCGTGACGGACGGGGAGGGAAATTACGAATGGAAAAAATACGGAGAAGGGAGATATAAGTATTATGTGGCGAATCCCCGTTTTATCAGCCAGCTTCAAAACGAGAACGCATTGAACTACGGAGACGACGGATATTCGAAGTATGACGACGACGGGATGATCATCCAGCAGATGCGAGCGAATTACGGAATCATCAGATATCAAACAGAAGAGGACGCCCTGGAAGTGATGGGGAAATGCGTTTTGGACAAAGTCGTCGGCATGGGGGTAGATTTCGTGGTAGACAGTCTGAATACAATAACCGGAGGCCTTTTCGGAACGATTGTCGACTTAGTAAATTTAGGGCAAGATTTGTACGAGCAAGGGAAAGAAGTTACAATATCGGCAAACAACGAAAACAATATTTTTACGGAATTGTCGAAGAACGAACAACTGAAAGATACCCAGGTGCGAGGTTTTTCGAGAATAGCGGGATTTCTTCCGCAACAGGAAATGATTCTTTCCGCTGCCGACGATTCCTATGCCCAGTGCGTCGTGCTTTTAAGCGATACGAATTACAAGAGCAGGCTGACGCAGGCCTGTGAATTCGACATCGTAAGGCGGGCAGGCTTATACGATTCGATGGAACACGTGGCGGGTAACTGGGAAGACGAAAACGCGGAATCGCTGTTTTTCTCGAAAAGGCGGATTTTGTTCGAAGACGAACAGCCGAAATTCGAACTGGACGGAAATGAAGTCAACGGCAAAGAAGTACCGGTCTATCTTCTTCCGGAAGGAAAACAGGTCATTACGTTTACGCCCGAATATTCGGGATTGTATACGGCGGAATTGGGAGCGACGGACGGAGATTTGACGGTCACAATCCGGGATTCGGCCGGAAATACCGTGAAGAACGACGGCGGATATGAACTAAAAGGAGGAGAGGCCTATTCCGTTATCGTCGGCGCAGGGGAAGAGGGAGCAACTACTTCCCTCGGCATAAATTTTGCGGAAGGGAATACCAAAGGAACTATTGAAAGCGGGGAAAAGAGAATTTTCAAAACCAAGATCTGGCAGTCGGACGTCTATACCCTGAATACGCAAAACGGGAACGTTTTGATAGAAAATATTTTCGCCGCGTCTTCCGACGGTTTGGAGGAATATTCCGGGTTCAGCGGCTATACGGCAAGCTCGAAAGTGAGCGTGCCGCTCCCGAAAGGAGAATATTTTATCGTAATACATAATTCGGGAACGATAAAAAATGAATACGAGCTACTGGCGTCGGTGTGCGAATCCAAGCCGATCGGAGAAGAAATTTCCGTGAAACTCGACGACGACAACTTTACCTTTTTCAAATTTTCGGGCATGGAAGCAAAAAAATACGTCGCCACTCTGAACGACGGGGAAGACGGGAATTATCGCGTCCTCGATTCCGAATTGGAGCCTGTTTCTTTCGATTTAACGGACAGCGGCGTTTGCTATTTCCAAAATTATGACGAAGTCATTTACATAGGACTTAAAGCAGAGAAGGCGAACGGCAAATTTATTCTCAATCCGACGGAATATGCCTTTGCATGGTATATAGACGGGAAATTAGTGGAGAGTTCCCAAATTTCTTTGGAAAGAGGGGAAACTTATTCTTTGATATTCGTGATAAACGAAGTGATCCAGATAAACGGATATAGTTTGGAGTTACCGGACGGCAATGAATACATCAGCTTGGAAAACAACAATCTTATCATCAGCGACGCATGTCCGACGGGAGAACGCTTTCGGATACAATTCCGATATAACTCCGTCGCCGTTTACGACAGCGACATCGAGGTCACGGTCAAATATACCTTGAATTTTGCGGGAATCGACAGCGTAAACAACGGCGAGAGCCTGACGTTCAGTTGGACGTATACCGAAGAAGATATTACGGAAATCAATTACAGTCTGATGAGGGGAACGGAGACGAAAATTTATACCGTCTATACGAGCGGAAAAACCGTTGGAAGCACATACACGGAAGACATAACGTCTGAGACCAAGAGTTTTACCGAAAAATTCGGGGAAGTGGAAATCAAAATTTACCGCGTCGGCGTTGAGACTTCGAAGGGAGTGGAGTATATAGATTTCGATTCTTCCGAAAGTGTGGACGGGACTTACGGAGGGGGACAGGGAAGCGCCGAAAATCCCTACCTCATTTCCTGCAACAGGCATTTCTATAATCTCAAATATAATAAAAACAATAATATATATTTCAAATTGACCGAACTTCTGAAACTCAGCACCAGGCTGGATATGTTTTACGGCCATTTCGACGGCGGACCTACCCGAATCGAATTTGAGTGCAACGGTTCGGCCGACTTAGGCGTGTTTCAGAACAATTACGGGACGATCGAAGGGGTGCATGTGGAAGCCAATATTACGGGGAACGGAACGTATTGTTATGCGGGCGGAATCGCTTGTTATAACTACGATTCGGGAATCATAAAAGATTGTTCGATAAATTTTACAGGGACGTTTAACACGATCAAAGGAGTAGGAGGAGGCATTGCCGCCGTCAATTACGGAAAAATCGAGGATTGCTGGTCGTCAAACGTAAAGGTAAAAGTGAACGGCGATTTCGGAGGTATTGCCGGAAGGAACAGAGGAAGTATTATTTCCTGTTATTCGGTGGGAACAATTACACTGAATATAGAAAAATATAATGGCTCGTATCAGAATTCTCATGTGGGAACCATTGTCGGACTCAACGACGGGGGAACCGTTTCTTCTTGCTATATAAGTACTAGTGACCACGCTACTACTATTTATATTATCGTAGACGATGTGGACGATAAAAATTTAGCCCCTTACGTGGGGCCTATTTACGGACAAAACGACGGAGGAACCGTGACAAATTGCTGGAAGGACGGATATGTCAAAATTGAAACGGGGAATCTGCATTCTTTCAAAGAAGGGGTTACCAAGTACGACCAGACGAGAAATATTAACGACAATTACGACGTTTAAACAGACGCTTCACACGATCTCCCGACGGCGGTTTCTGCCGTTCATCTCCCAAAGCAGGGAAGAGAGTCCGTCCGATATGATTTCCGCCATAGAATATACGAGATTCAGACGCGTCGTATTTAAAAGCCCGTAATTCAGGACCGATTTCTCCGCTACGATTCCCATAACGGAAATATCTCCGATACTCCCCAGCTTCTTATTGGCTCCCGCGCCGGGAAACAGGGGAGTATCGCTCACTTTTATCAGTCCGATGTCTCCCTCGCTCCCTACCGCCGCGTCTACCGCGATAATCCTTCTGCCGCGGTGCGTCTCTCTCAGAAAAGAACGCATGTATTTGATTTCCTTCGCCGTCACGGGCGCCGACAGCGTACCGTACAAAAACGAACAGAGCCCCTGCGTCTTATACTTCAACATGGAACCTACGATCGGCCCCAGACTGTCCCCGATTGCTAAATCGCTTCCGATACATAATACTACCGGCAATTCGTCCTCCTTATGCGATTCCTTTTTCTTGCTCCGAGAGGGTTCGCGCAGAAATTTATCCACCGCCATCGCCGTTCCGTCGGCTGCCAGCTTGTTGAAAAGATTGAAACAGTATTCCATAAAAGGGCTCCTTAAAACTTTTACAATCGGAAAGATTATTGCCCTTTTTCCTCCCGTTATACCCCCTTCCGTTGAATTTTTTCGCCGCGGGGCTCAAAGACTTGAATTTCATGAAAATATATGTTACAATAAATAAAACTTCGCGCGGATAAAAACTTCCGCAAAAGGCAAAAAACATTTCGGAGGAAATCTGACCGTGTTCAATCTTTTGGCTTTTCAAGCCGCTTACGCACTCGATATCGCCTGTGCGCTCATATTGATTATCTGGGCCTTTATCGGAGCAAAGAAAGGGTTCGTGAAATGCTTTTTCGGACTCGTCTCTACCTTGATAGCCCTCGTCCTCGCCATTACCCTGGCTTCCACCGTTTCGGGCTGGCTCAATTCCGCTTTCGGTATGACCGGATTTTTCAGCGGAAAATTTGAAAATACTTTCCTCAAAATCAACGGCTTCGACGCCGATATTTCTTCCGTCGGCATCGCCTCCGCTCTCGAAAACGTCAATCTCCCCGGATTTCTCAAAGACCTCATTTTGAAAAATCTCGGCGAGGTAAACAATCTTCCCGCCGGCACTACCCTCGCAAGTCAGGTCGCTCCCGTAGCCGCTCAGTTTGTCGGATTGCTCATTTCCGGTCTCGTTATTTTTATCGTCGCTCGGCTTCTGCTCCTCATCGTCGAGAAAATTCTTTCCTCGATCGTGCGCTCCTGGTCCGTGGCCGCCGCTTTGAACGGAATCCTCGGCTTCGTCGTCGGCGCGTTAAAGGCTCTCATCGTCATCTGCGCCGTCCTTGCACTCCTCTCCCTCATTCCGTCCGACGGGCTCGTTTCTTTCTTCGATAAGACCATCGTTTTGAAATATCTCTTTAACGAAAACCCCTTGACAAAACTTTTGGGCTTATTCATCAAATTCTGACCGATTCGGAAATGCAAAGCGGCCTACTTTTCCGCGGCATAGCGGCATATAAGTATTATACATTGTAAGCACAAGCGAGCTTACCTATTTTACTGTTTAATTTGTTTGTTTTATAGTATCTGAAAAATAAATAACGATTTAGCGATTATTGGCATAGACAATATGGAAATAAAAGAGTTAAAAAAGAAGGACCATAAAAAGGTTATACAATACGCTATAAAAGGTATGCACTTCGGTTTGTACCTTAAAGATAAATTTTTGCTGAACGCATACGGCAAATATTTTTGGTATCTGGAATATACTAACGCAACGCAAATAATAGCAGTTTATGAAGGCGATAAACTGTTGGGCGTTCTTCTTGCCGATATGAAAGGCGAGAAAAAGCCGTACAAATCGTTCCGTAAGAAATTGTATATAAAATTTATAGACTTTATTCAAAAATTGTTTTTCAAAGGCGGCGTTATGCCTTATGAAGAAGCAAATAAGGAAATGTTTCGTGCATATTCGGAACGATACACCCCGACGGAGAAATACGTTTTTTAGCGGCAGATCCCGACGCAAAAGTTAAAGGTGTAGGAACAATGCTTTTGAACGAGCTTGCACGGAGAGAAAACGGAAAAGAGCTTTATTTGTTCACAGACGATCAATGCACATACCAATTTTACGAGCATCGTGGATTTGAGAAAATAGGAGAAAAAGATATTGTCCTTGAATTAGATAATACAATAAATCTTAAATGCCTGCTGTATCATAAAAAATTACAAACATAAATTACAATTTATATAAAATAAAAAAGGAGCAAAGATTATTGGAAATCTCTGCTCCTTTTTTATCCCTATGGGAATTGCCGAAAATTTTATGCGGAAAATGCAAATATTCCGATGTGGAAAACTGTGGATAACTTCTTCTCTTTTTGATTTATCCACAGAAAAAACAGCAAAAAATGGGGGATAGGGGATAAAAATATGTCTGCTATCCCCTGTTTTTTCGACTTATCCACAAGAAATTTTAAGATTTTCTCCAATGATTTATTCGGGAAATTGATGAGTTATCCACAATTTTGCGTAAAAAGGGGGAAAAATCCGCGTTTAAGCTCAAAAAATTATTTAGTTTGCGCATTTTTTTAAAAAGTTATCCACAATAATCTGAAAAATCGTGTGGACAACCTGCTTTTTATCCACATTCGACGTGGATAACTTCTGAAAGCGAGAAGAAAATATGCTTTATAAATTTATCTTTGTATAGGTTCATTTCGATTATACGGTTTCATGTGAAACGATTCGGGGATAGAAAAGGGAAAAAAGGAACAAAATTTCATACAGGAAGGAAAAACAAGGGAAGCAAAAAGCGGTGAACGAAGAAACAAGGCGGGAAAAAGAAAGCCGTAAAACGGGGAAAGGGGGCAAAAAGAAAGTTTTTGTTTTATCGTGTTAAATTTGTGAATGTTTGCTAAATGTTTAGAAATTTATACCGCAAACGCTTGAAAAAAGAGCGGCCTTGTGGTAAAATGTAAAAGAGTCGTAAGACGGAAGGAGCTTTATCTTCCGCCTGCCCGTTTCTTTTAAGAAAACGGGCTCGGAAACGGGGCTTTTAAGCAGTATCATTTTCAAGGAGTCAAGACATTGAACAAGAAAACCAAGACAATTATCTGGGTCATCGTCGCCGTCGTGCTGGTGGCGGTCCTCGGAATATTATTCGCGGAAATCATTTCCCCGAGATATACCGAGCTCACCTTTACGGAGTTCTATGAAAAGGTGGCTGCCGGAGAAATCAATCAGGTTTATGCGGACGGCTATAACCTGAAAGGCGTTTTGATCGATGCGTCGGGCAAAGGAATGGCATATTATTCCACGGTCGGACCTAACCCCTATGACGCGGCAAATCCCATCATTCAAGAGTGGATTGCGAAAGGCGTCGATATTATCTACAAAGACCCCAATGCGGGCAGTATTTGGTCCAGCGTCATTACCATGCTCGGCATCGTGCTCGTCGCGGTCATCTTCTGGCTCATCATGCGCCAGGCGGCCGGCGGCGGAAAGGTCATGAATGTCGGCAAGACCAAGGCGCACGTTCAAAGCAACCTCAAAGTACGCTTCGCGGACGTCGCGGGCGCGGAAGAGGAAAAGGAAGAATTGCAGGAAGTCGTCGAGTTCTTGAAAATGCCCAAAAAGTTTTCCGACCTCGGCGCGAGAATTCCGCGCGGCGTATTGCTCGTCGGCCCTCCGGGTACCGGTAAGACGCTGTTCGCAAAGGCCGTCGCAGGCGAAGCGGGCGTTCCCTTCTTCTCCGTATCCGGTTCCGACTTCGTGGAAATGTACGTCGGCGTCGGCGCGGCACGAGTCCGCGACCTCTTCGACCTCGCAAAGAAAAATCAGCCCTGTATCATCTTCGTCGACGAAATCGACGCCGTGGGCCGCAGGCGCGGCGCGGGGCTCGGCGGCGGACACGACGAGCGCGAACAGACCCTCAATCAAATCCTCGTTCAGATGGACGGCTTTGAAACGAACGAGGGCGTCATCGTCATGGCCGCAACTAACCGCGCGGATATTCTCGACCCGGCTCTGCTTCGTCCGGGCCGTTTCGACCGTCAGATTCACGTTAATCTGCCCGACGTCAAGGGACGCGAACAAATTCTCAAGGTCCATGCGCGCAACAAGCCCATGGCTCCCGACGTCAACTTCAAGACCGTGGCGCGCATCACTGCCGGCTTCTCCGGCGCGGATCTCGCCAATCTTTTGAACGAAGCCGCGATTCTCGCCGCCAGAAACGGCAAAAAGCTCATCGGAAACATCGAGCTTTACGACGGTATCAATAAAGTCCTTATGGGGCCTCAGAAAAAGAGCCGCGTCGTCACCGAAGCCGACAAGCGCTGCACCGCGTATCACGAGGCCGGTCACGCCATTCTCGCATGCCTTTGCAAGCACTGTGACCCCGTTCACGAGGTCTCCATTATTCCCCGCGGCAACGCGGCGGGATATACCATGACCCGTCCCGAAACGGACGACAACGACGTTTCCTACAACAAGCTCGTGGACAATATCTGCATGGTTCTCGGCGGCCGCGTCGCGGAAGAGCTCGTCATCAAAGACGTCACCACTGGCGCAAGCAACGATTTACAGAAAGTTTCCGATCTCGCCCGCCGCATGGTCACGCAATGGGGTATGAGCGAAAAGCTCGGCCTCGTCGCCTACGATTCCGACCAGCCCGTGTTTATGGGCATGGAATACGAATACGGCGGCGGCAGCCGCAACAGCTACTCCCAAAAGACCGCCGCGGAAATCGACGACGAAATCCGCCGCTTGGTCGCTTCCGCTCACGAGCGCGCCGTTCAGCTTCTGACGGAAAACCGCGCGATTCTCGACAATATGTCCCGCGTACTCGTCGAAAAGGAAACCATTTACACCGAAGAAGTCGCCATGCTCATGAAGGGCGCTTCCTATTCCGAGGTTATCGATTTTATGGATAAAGAGGAAGGTAAGCGAAAGGATAATCCCTTTGAGAATTTCTCCACCCCTTCCCCCGAACATCTGACTCCGAAAGTATTCGGAAACTGAGTTTTTGACCTATGCCGCAATATATCTGCGGACATACGAAAGAGCCGAGGAAATCCTTCGGCTCTTGTCTTTATAGACAGGAGTGTTTCCATGAAACGAACAAGAAAAATTCCCATTCCCGCCTCTTCTGCCGAAGAAAGGGAAATCGCCGTCGCAGACATCGATTGCGCGGACGACGGCGCGCGATATGAAGAACAGTCTATTTCCGACGGCGGTGCGGCAGGTGCTCCGCCCGAGGCGCTGAAAAAGCGCGCCGCTTATCTCCTTCTCAACGGCGTGCCTCCGCTCGTCGTCAATGAAGAGAAGGGGGGCAGGTATCGACTTTTGGCCGGAAAAAACGATCTCGCCGCGGCAAAGCTCGCCGGTATTTCCTCCGTCCCTGCCCGAATTTATCGATTTTCCGAACGCGATGCGGAAATTTTTGCCCTCACGGAAACGCTCAAAAGGGATTCCGCCGGCGCCATGGAAGGAGCTTACCTCATGAAAAGACTCATTTCCGAGTTCGGCTGGACGCAGGACGAAATCGCCGCGGGAATCGGAAAATCCCGCCCCGCCGTTGCCAATTCCCTGCGGCTTTTGACGCTCGCGCCCGAGGTCGTGGGACTGGTCGAAAGTGGCAGACTCTCCGCCGGACATGCCCGCGCCCTCGTCTCCGTGCCCAAAGAAAAACAATTCGCTTTTGCAGAGGAGGCTCTCAAACGCGGATATTCCGTTCGGGAGACGGAACGCGCCGTCAAGGCTTTCCTCACTCCGCCCGAAGTCCTTCAATCGGAAAAGGCCGCGGCCGCCGCAGCCAAGAGCGCGGAGCTCAAAGCGCTCGTCGAGCGCATGCGCGCGGTGTTCCGAACTAAGGTTTCCCTCATCGGCAACGACAAAAAGGGCAGAATTTATATCGATTACTATACGCCCGAAGATTTGTATCGCTTCGAGGAAATGATCGCCGTTCTCGAAAGCAGCCCCATTTTCGACTAACGCGCGCGACAGTTATATAATATAGGCAAAACACGCGAAAGGAATGGAGCGCAAAGGGACGGGAGACGTAAAAGACAGGAAAGAGCAAGGGGACGGGAGACATAAAAAACGGGAAAGCGCAAAAGAGACGATAATGCGGGCGCGCCTCGGACGGGAACGGAAAAGGCGGGAAATCGAAAAGTAAAAAAGAGCCGTTCTCCCGAAAAGAGAGGACGGCTCAAATCATTTCCCCCTGCCGGACATCCGACAGGGGGAATTAAGATTATTTCGCAAAGAGCAAATGTCCCGTGATGATGAGATAGATGAGGTCGACGATGCAAAGTAACCACGTCCATCCCACGAGCAGGAAAAGCAGGAAGATTACGATATGCACGAGACTTTTTGTCCTCAGCATGACCGACAGTCTGATGAGACATTCCACAATCCAACCGACTACGGGCAGAATGAGGAGCAGTACTTTCAGCAGTCTCGATTGACTGTTAAACCATTTATCAAATGTCATGATACAGCCTCCAAATTTTGTTTCAGTACTTATATTATACCATAATATAAAAAATAATGCAATACCTTTTTGTGAAAAACTTTACTTGTCTTTTTTTTCGTCCTCTTTTCCGTTGTTTCCGAAATCTATTCCCGACAAATCGTCGTGTCTCGCCCGCTTTTCTTCCTCCTCTTGCTTTTGCTTGCAAAGCAGCATGAGTCCGAAAAAGAGAAAGGCACCCAGAACGCAGATCCCCGCCATTCCCCAAGAAACCAGCGCGCCGAGCGGAATGACCAGCGCGACGAATACCGCCGCAATCAGCGTAAACAAAATCCGCAGTGTTTTCAAGATAAACGCCTCCGATAGATTCTTCGGATTTATTGTAGCACAAAAAAGAAGAAAAAGTCAAGTGTGCGGGTGTAGTGCGGGAGGTCGAGAAAACGAAAAGGAAGGGAGAAATCGCAAATACGACGGTTTTTTGCTTTTAATTCCGATTTTCGCACTCCGATAAAAGGTGAGACGACAAAAAAATACGGTCCGGCGAAAAAACCTCGAAAAAAGTAAAAAAAGGTAGATAAAAAGAGTTGACAAGAGGGAAAGAGATATGGTAATATAGACAAGCTGTCCCGAGGAAAGCAAAAAACGGCTTGAAAAAGGTTTTTAAGAAGTCCGAAATAAAAAAAGACAAAAAAAACCAAAAAAAGTTTGAAAAAATGCTTGACAAGAGGGTGAGAGATGTGGTATTATAGACAGGCTCTCACCGAGAGGGGAGGCACCGAGCTTTTGTTCGGTAAAAAGCAGATTAAAAATGGAATAAGAAAGAAATGAGATTTTATTTGACAGACAATGCAAATAGAAGGTAATTTCCGTTAATTTTTTAGAATTGACTTTTCTGCAAAGAGAAGGCAACCTAAAGCAAGTCAGCAAAGAGATAACAAAAAATGTCAGAGCCGTTGTTATGTTGAAAGACATAATGACTTTGAACGAAAAGAACTTAAGAGTTTGATTCTGGCTCAGGATGAACGCTGGCGGCGTGCTTAACACATGCAAGTCGAACGG
>ERZ827150.4781-NODE-4781-length-11566-cov-3.525063_pt1 | contig 11566 bp, 5 predicted proteins | sample MGYA00519779_ERZ827150 | MGnify/ENA primary metagenome ERZ827150 (study PRJEB31778, sample SAMEA3449267) | human gut metagenome | biome: human gut; feature: human-associated habitat; material: faeces | place: United Kingdom | collected 2010/2012 ...
CCCTGCAATTTCTATGCGGAGAGAAGAGTCAAAACAAGGGAGATCGTTGCCAATAAAGTGAAATTTTGGCTGTGCGGCTATTGAAATGAGATAATTGTTCATATATAATATGCGATGATAAGTGTTTTAATGGGCGCGGCAAGGGCTGCTGCGGCTTCGGATACATGACGGATGGATAAGTTTTCGCCGGACGGCGGATCATTTGACGGATGAGGGGCACACAGTGGAAGAGAACATGACCGCGCGCGGCGGGGCAAAGCGGGATATTGCGGGTCAGCGGTTCGGGAGACTGACGGCGCAGCGCCGGGTACCGCCCCCGGATGGAGCGGCACAGAATGACTACTGGCTGTGCCGGTGTGACTGCGGCAATGAGCGGACGGTGCTGGCGTCCAACCTGCTTCGGGGGCACACGAGGAGTTGCGGATGTCTGAAGCAGCGGGATCTGACAGGGCAGCACATCAATATGCTGACAGTGCTGGAGAAATCGGATCAGTTTGCCACCCGCGGAAAGCGGAAGGTGCGGCTGTGGAAGTGCCGGTGCGACTGTGGAAATATCACATATAAGGCAACAGATACGCTGACCAGCCAACGGGAGTGCAGCTGTGCGGAGTGCGCAGGCAGGCGAAACGCGGCTAAGGCCCGGGAGAACGCTGGCTTTGTGGGCGGTACGCAGCTGTGCAAGCTGCCGGGCGAAGAACCGTCGATGCCCCATGACGGCAAGTGCCGGGGCGTGTACTACGACAAAAAGCGGCAGCTGTACGAGGCGGTCATCAAATTTCGGGGCAAGCGGACGCGGCTGGGGTATTTCCGAAAGTTTGAGGACGCGGTAAAGGCACGCCAGGTGGCAGAGGACGATGTGTTCGGGGAATTCCGGCGGCAGCTGGAGGCACAAAGGGCAGAGGATGAGGCATCCGGATGACCAATGGCCGCAAAAAAAGCAGACAGCGGAACGAAAACCGCGGTCTGCCTTGCGCAGGGAAGCAGGATCAGGAGATCTTATGTAAATCGTCGGGATAGATCTCAGATTTGATGAGAAGCTCCACGATGGCCTGGAGGATCTTGTTGATCTCCGGCTCGTAGCGGGGGTCGAACTGGCGAATACGGGAAATGGTATCTGCCCAGGGAGAGCCGTCACCGGTCTCTGCGCCGAACAGCAGATGGTCGCTGCTGCAGGAGAGCACCTGGCAGATGGTCATCAGCGAGTCCAGACTGAACGTGGAGTCGCCAAGTTCGATGTTAGCAATAAAGCGGGGGCTAAGTGAGCAGAGTTCGCCCAGCCGCTCGCGGGTGTATCCGGCATTTTCTCGTCTGCGGCGAAGCCGGCGTCCGATTTCCAGTTTGGTTCTTGCGTCCATATTATCACTCCTTATCACAAGTTTAATATGAAAGAAATAAGGTTGAAATGTGATTGCGTTTCATGTATAATATGTGATAAAAGGTGATACTTGGCAATTCTGGGGAAAACTGGGGAAGGTGTGCAGACAGAAAAACGTGCGAATTGCCGATATATAGACGATAGTGCGCTGCGGCTTTGCGGGGGTGAGTGGCAGTGCGGCAGGAAACTCCCGGGGCGGACTATGTCCGCGGCGGTTTTTTGTTTTTGTTTTCAAAAGCGTATTCGCGTCTGTCAACGTGGAGGCTTTGGAATAGTAAGTATCAGCAAAGATAGGAGTGTGGAGTTCGATGCAAAAACATGAGCACACAGGAAAACGTCTGCTGGCATTGGTGCTTGCGCTGGTCATGGCGCTGAGCACGGTAACAGAATGCCTGGCGGCGGTGGTGCCGGTACAGCGCCCGGTGGGCGAGGCAGCTGTCACCAAGGGCAAATTGCTGGCGGAGGCGTATTCGGGGAGCCTGACCGACAGCGAGAAGGCGCTGCTGAAATCCGGCTATCTGGCGGGTGATGAGGCGTATGTCTTTACGCCGCCGGCAGCTGACAACAGCAGCGGGCTGGTGACCATTGACAAGGATGGCCGGAAAATCACGGTGAAGTCTTATGAGAATGAAGGCTTTACCTGGCTGCCAGTCAAGGCGGAGGTCATGGTAGGCGGCGTGATGCAGAAAGAGATCCCGTTGACATTGAACGCAGGCATCTACACGGGGAGCTTTGCGGATTTCGACGGGCTTTCTTACAGCATTGCGGTCACCTATGAGATGAGTGTCGATGTTGACACCGATGTTCTGAATAGAATGCTGGGGGCGGCGTCTGTTTTTTCTGGAGCTGTCAACGCGCTTAAATCCACAGCGGAAGGTGCGGCATCTTTGGAAGAACTGCTGCTGAAGCAGGCAAATTTCAGCATGCGTTATGCCACGGATAACCTTTCCGGCATAAACCAATCGCCATATCCGGTTTATCAGATTTTGGCAAAGTTGAATCCCTACGACGGCGGAGGACTGCCTGCGAGTGCGGAAGCACCTGACAGCATGGTGAAAATCACTTGCACAGAAGAAGAGGGCGCTTTGCTTAAGGCGCTGACCGATGACATCGCCTCTGACGATAAAATCAATGCTGGAAAACTGGTATCCGCGTATTGGGATGGCGTGGGTGTGCAGGACCTTTTGAAACTATGCGAGGCGACGAACAGCCAGGCTCTGCAGACTGCGGCGCAGACAGCGTATGAGCAGACCGTGTTATTGCACACCATGCAAAGTCTACAGTGGCTCGCAAAAGATGCTTGGAATTTGATCAACAGTGCTCTGAATAACGTGGAGAGCAGCCTGAAGGTTGGAGCGGATTATGCGTGGAGTGGACTGGATGGGTTGATCGATAGTGGTCTGAGCGGAACGGATAGCGCAGCACTGGATGCGTGGGCGAACGGTGTTGGATCGGATGTCAGCAATACCACCACAACACAGGCTGCTTTGATCGCGGACCGTACAGTTGTTACAGACGGTGTGGCGCAGGCTACAGTGAACATGGTCGTGGAAGCGGAAGTATATGATAAGGGCGCTGTAACGACCACGGCGCTTACAGATACGGCGGCAGCGCACACTATGCGTATTGCGGCTGGCACGAATGCGGCGGATACCGAGAGCCAGCTGAGCACGCAGGGATGGGAGAGCAGCGTCGTAAGTGGCTGGAATACCGATACTTCGGGGTTCAGCTATGATATTGATACGACTCACTACACCAGAACGGCGACCTTCGAGCCGGAGGTAGGCACGGCAGGGCTGAGTGAGAACATAACGTATACTTATCGTATCAAATATGTACCTGTGCAGTATCAGGTGACGGCGGCTGACTGCGATGATATTGCAGGCGGCCAGTATGGCTATGGATATACGCTGACGCTGCCCAAATTGGAGTCTGAAAACCAGGTCTACGACTACACGGTAAATGACGAGAACTATGATCAGGGCACCCAGTATCGGGTGACCGGGCCTACTACCATCACCCGCAAGGTAGGGAAGGCTTGGGAGAGCCATAATCTGGGAGAGCTGTTCGCGAAGAACTACGCGCCCAATGATGCCCATGTGGAGAAGATACTGAAGAGCGTTGCACTGAAAAGCGGCAGTATCCGGCTGCGTACGCCTTCGGATGACAACGATCTGCTGTCTATAGCGGCTGACGGCACTGGGTACGTCGTAACGGCAAAGCCCTACAATGCCAACACCGAGGGGCGGCAGTGGAAGCCTGTGATTGCCATTCCGGTGACTGACGGCATCAATGGTACGCAGGTATCTTTCGCGGAGAGCAGCGGCATATATACGGCATCGCTGGATGACGGCTTTGACAGCATTCTGGTGCAGTATGAGCTGGAGCTGAACTGGACGGACTTCGGCAGCGGCTATACAGCGGCAGATGCCGAGGCTATCGTGAATTTGCCTGACAAGCTGGCAGCAGAAGCCAAGCAGCAGCTGCACGGTATGGATACTCTGGCGGGGCAGTCCGATAACTTGAAGCTGCTGAATGAAAATCTGGGTCCTATCAAAAGCATCATCGTCGGTGATGAGGAAAAGGGTGTTTCTCAGGAAGCCAAGGACGCGATGCAGTATGTGTTCGATCACCGCTCCGAGGGTGTGGAGATCGTATATTCCTGTGTCATGGCCTATAAGGAGTGTGCGACAAACGGCGCAAAGCTATATTATTACTATCAGAATAATTCTGTGCTCCGGGCACAGGTGCAGGACCTTTACGAGAAGCTGAACATCGTTTTGTCCGATGAAGGCGTGAGACGGCTGATCCAGGAGAATCCTCAGACGGCGTCTTATTACGACAGACTGGATGAGATCATTGGCAAGCTGCAGGATGTCAGCGCCAGCCTGCTGGCTGTTGATACACATATCGACATGGGCAACGTCAGTTTGGCAAGTCTGACGGATCTGATAGCCGCAGCGATCGACCAGACGCAGCAGTATCAGGTGAATGATAATGATCTGCCGACGCTGGCTACGACGCTGCGTATTGCGGCGCCCAGCAAGGTGACGGTCAATATCACGGCGAGCATTCAGAATAGTAATGGTGATGTATTGGCAACGGTCAGCAAGGCGGTGACATTTGACAAGGACACCGGGGCTGAGACGCGTACCCTGACGGCTGACGATGCAGATAAACTCAATCAGGACCTTGAATCGGCAACTAACGAGGCGGCCACAGCAGCTGGCGTAGATGTCGGATATTACGAGAGATCGGAGACCGATGCGCTGCCTGGAGCAGGCACTGTGGTGAGCGGCACTGTGGCGTACACGGCGGTTTATACACCCAAGGCCTACACGGTGAAGATCGATGGCGGCGAGACGCTCTCGTTCTACTTTGATAAGCCGACGGTGGAGCTCCCTGCCCACGAGACGGAGGGATTCCGGTATGAGTATACTGTCGACGGGCAGAAAAAGCGCAGCGGCGAGTATACGTTCACAAAGGAGCAGATCGACAGACTGTTTGACGTGAGCAACAGTTATATCATTACCAGAGTGGTTGTTGACACACGTGACGAGGCGATCCGTACATACCTGCAGGGTGCCAATGCCTCTACAAGCGGAGATGAACTGCTGAACTTCATGGCGTTGGAGAAGAACGGAAAGGTTTCCAGCGTGGTACTGCGTATCGGTGTCAACAAGGCGCTGAATACCAGTGCGGTACAGAAGCTGGGGCAGTATCTGGTGGGCAAGTCGATCGGTCTGGCCATTGCCGACCAAGAAGTGTTCAACAGCGATGACACGATGCTGTCGGTAAACGGCCTGGTACAGGCGCTGCTGCGTAGCGGCATGACGCTGGAGAGCTTCCGGGATGCCATCAACGAGGATGGCAGCATGAAGGAGATGGCCGCGCCGTCCGGAGAGACGGTGGTGGCGGATGTGAACATCAAGCAGAACGATCTGTTGGGCGCGAAGCTGTTTGAGAGCACCATCAAATTCACCGTCAGCGGTACGGGCATTGAGATGCCTTTGTACGTGACCATGGAGAGCTTTGACGCGGGCAAGGATCGGATAAAGAGCATCCGTGACGGCGTGGAAAGCGTGATGACATACGTGCCGGTGGCGAAGGCTGAAAGTGGCGCTGTCATCGTGGAGGGAAGCCTGCCGGAGAAGTACTGGAAGGGCGTTTTGAGCGCGCTTCTGGTCACGGGAATGGCTGACCTGGATAACATTAAGGATATTGATACCCGCGCCGTTGTGCAGTATATGGTGGGCAAGCTGGATGATCTGCTTACGGACGGCACGGTGGATCTGAACACCTTGGGCAACACCCTGACAAAGATGGGTGTGTCTGCCGATACCGTGAGCAAGCTGACGGCAAAAAATGATACATACAAGAAGGTGCAGAAGTATCTGCAGTTCCTTTTGGATGACACCAAAGTGACGTGGAACAGCACGGCCAGCCAGGGCGATACCTATCGCGTGACCGCCAGTGTGGATGCTTACGCCATTCTTGACGAGCTGAACATCGAGGCCGGCACAAAGGATCTGCTGAAGAGCTTTATCAAGAACGAGACGGTGACGGCTGAGGCCAGCGTCAAGGTGAAGAACATTCAGGAGTCCGATTACGCGGCCATAGTGGTGGGCTCCGGCGGGGTCAGCTTCCTGACCGATCTGAATACCACCATCGAGAAAGACACCTCTCTCGTGGTGCTGCTGAAGGATTGCGGCGGTACGCTGCGTATCAACGGCAAGTATGTGTACGTGGATCTCCGCGGCCACAAGTTCAGCGGCGATATTATCGGCACGGAGCAGTATAAGGCAAACAACTTCGTGGTGGACAGCATTCTGAACACCAACGGCGGCGGCACTGTCACCGGCGAGGTGCAGAACATGGTGCTGGCAGGCGGCTCTTACAACGAGAGCAAGCTCACCGGCTGCGAGATCCGTAATGGCTACACAATGGAGAATGGTCTGGTCAGCAACCAGTACTACACCATCGCGGTGAATGGCAGCCATATCAATGTGACGCTGAAGGCTACGGCCCAGTCTCTGCGGGATGCGGATAAATACACCGTGGCGGCGCTGGCGGGCGACCTGGCCTCCGATCTGCTGCTGAACTATTACAGCACGGCGCAGAAGGTGACCGTGGACGGCCATACGCTGTATAACGCGGCTGTTGAGGACATCACCACTCTGTTCCAGAACGGCAAGTTCCATGTGAGCAATGTCGTGGGCAATAATCTGCTGGATGACATGCTGGGCTACACCGGCGAAGGCGCTGCGGACAATTACGACGGCATCAACTACCTGATCGGCAGCATACTGGATGCACTGCTGGATTTCCAGAATTTGGCGGACAGCATCGGCAGCAGCAACGCCGCGGTCAGTTACAGTCTGACCGCCACGGCATGGGATGTGACGGTGGATAAGGCCGAGAGCGGCGATTATCTGGCCATCGGTGTTACCGGCAGCACAGACAGCAGCAAGACCAAGCGGCAGAAGCTGAATGTATTCCTGAACAGCGACAGTGCGAAGAACAACGAGCAGCTGAAGAATGCGCTGGAGCAGCTGGCGGGGATCATCGAGGTCGATGCGGCCGACAAGCCCAGCCTGAGCCTGGATCGGATCACGCTCCCGCAGGAGCTGGGCGGCAAGACCGTGCAGGCAAAGCTCAGCGGCAGCGGTCATGTGACCGTCAAGATCAGCGACAAGCCCGTTTATGCGGCACTGATGGCGATCACCGTAGCCAACAGCCTGCCTGCCGGTGACAACCTGCGGGCGGAGCTGAAGAACGCGGTCGAGACGTTCTATAACAACAACGATGCGGCGGCACTAAAGACCGCTATGGAGAAGGTCGCCTGCGCGCAGGTGGTTGCGGCACTGAAGACTGTGGGCCTGCGCACGAACTTCCTGCAGATGGCGATCAGCGTGGGCTTCGGGACGGACAGCAAGACCTATAAGGCTATCAGCGAAAGCTACGACAGCCTGACGGCCTACCGCGGCGGCATGGCGGCTGCGGGCTGGCTGCTGAAGCAGCTGAATATCAACGGCAACGGCGCAACGCTGGCTGGCTTCGAGACGGAATTCGGCATCTATGAGTATGCGCCCGACAAGACCTTCAACAAGACGGCCACGGTTTCCGGCGACTGGAAGGTAAACGGCGTGGTCAGCATGGAGAACGCCAAGCTGACGCTGGAGCTGTTTGCCGAGGAAGGCGCTATTGTGGTCGTCGACAAGGACGGCAAGCATACCAGCTTTGCCGCTGACCAGCTGACAGAGGCGGTGGCCAAGGTCAACGAGGCCGGTGGTACGCTGCTCTTCAACGACGCGGTGACCATGGCGGCAGACGAGACGATCACAAAGAACGTGGCCGTGAAGAACGGCAGCAAGCTGAACCAGGGCGGGTATGCGTTCCTGCTGGATGGCATCGGCAGCAAGCTGACCTCCGATGCGGCACTGACCGTGAAGTCCGCGGACGGCGCGTTCCGTCTGGTGACGGATAACACCACAGCCGGCACGTACATCTACACGCTGGAGGCTTACGAGATCCGGTATGTAAAGGATGGAAATGCGGCATACGATGATAGGCTGGCGGTTGCCGTGACTAACGCGGACGATGGCACGACCATCACCGTGCTGGAGAATGTGACGGCGCACGGCGAGATCGAGATGAGCAAGTCTCTGACCATCGCCGGTGCTGGCAAGATCATCGGTGACCCGACCTTCAAGCTGACCGGCACTGCCGGTACAGCCCTGACTGCTGACGCGGCGCTGACCGTGATAAGCGGCGACGAAACGGCGTACTATGTTAATGCGGTGAGCGACGGCGCGGAATACACCTACACGCTGACAGCGTGGGAGGTCGTGCTGAAGAAGGCCGACGGCAGCAAGATCGGCTACCACGATCTGGCGGCGGCAGCAGCCGATGCCAAGACCGGCGATACCGTCAACGTGAACAGCAGCGTGAAGATGACCGGCAACATCGCCATCAACAGCGCCAAGACGCTGACCATCAAGGGTGCTGGCCTGATCGATCAGAACGGCCATGCGTTCGAGCTGGGCCACAAAGATGCGAAGCTGGTGGCGGACTCCGACAGCCTGTTTGTGAAGATCACGGTGGCCGGTAACTACGAGCTGAGCAAGGTCACGCAGGGTGAAATGACCGCCTACATCGTAAAGGTCAAGAGCAGCGACGACGATGATGACCACGGCGGTGGCGGCGGTGGCGGAGGCTACACCGGGAACTACATCTATCTGGATGTTCAGCCTTCCGGTATCAACGCCAAGCAGCTGCAGACCGCGGTGCGTAAGTACTTCGGTGACAGCAGCGCGGAGGTGACCGTCAACAGCGGCCTGACCGCTTCCGGCCTGGTGGCCAACGGTGCCAGCATCTACGTGAGCGGCAGCAGAGCAGGCAGCTACACTGTTATCATCATGGGCGATACCAACTGCAACGGCAAGACCGACTCCGGTGATGCCGTGAAGATGCGCAACCACTACTTCGGCACGGCACAGCTTACCGGTGCGGCGCTGGAGGCGGCGGATATGAACCGCAACGGCAAGGTGGATTCCGGTGATGCGGTGAAGAACAGAGTGAAGTACCAGAATTGGGGCGGCTATAGCTCCACATTGAAGATCACTGTCTGATCCTTTCCCAGCGTAAACTTATATTTAGCGGTATATCCCGCACGCCGGGCCGCAGATGAGGCCCGGCGGCGGGAGGCCGTATCATGATCGAATTGAGAGGTATGAAATATGAAGGGATTGAAGAAGGGGCTGGCGATGCTGCTGGTACTGGTCGCCTGCCTGGCACTGACCACAATGGCCTTCGCCGCTGAGTATACGGTGCGGCCCGGCAGCAGCATCCGTGTATCTCTGACCCAGAGCGGTAACGGCGGCATTGACGGCAATGTGACGGTCAGCGGTGATGCATCTGTTACCTACACCAGCAGTGAAGCCGGCGGCGTTACCAGCGGCGGCAAGTTCTATCTGTACAACAGCGGCGCCAAGACCGTGACCGCGCTGGTGGGAGCGCCCAGCGGCGCCAAGATGGGTGATGTGTATACCGTGACCTTTACCTATAACGCGTATGACGCTGACGGCAACGACAGCGGTACGCAGACGGTGGTAAAGACCGTGACGGTGGGTGACAAGGACTCCTCGCCTGACGGCATCGGCGGCGGTACCGGCGTTGTGGACACCACGGAGCTGGAGAAGAAGATCCAGGAAGCCAAGGATCTGAACCCCAATGACTACAGCAAGGAGCGGTGGGATGCGCTGCAGGATGCTTTGGCCAAGGCAGAGGAAGCGCTGAACAGCAAGAAGCAGTCTGATATCGACGCGGCGCTGAAGGAACTGACCGAAGCCCTGAACGCCATGCAGAAGATCGACTACACGGCACTGGATAAGGCACTGGCCGATGCCAACGCCATGGGCGGCGACAACAAGGTCAACAGCCTGTGGCTGGCGCTGGCCGATGCGCTGAAGCGCGCGGACGAGGTACGCAGAACCGGTGATCAGGCGGCTGTGGACGCCTTGGCCGATGAGATCAACGGTCTGCTGGAGCAGCTGCTGGCCAACACCGCCAACGGCGAGTCCTGCAACATCGGTTCGCACAAGGTATGGCCGATCCTGTTCTTTGTCAGCTTCGCCGTGAACCTGGTGCTGACCTTCGTGATCGTCAAGAATGTAAACCGCCGCAAGCGGAATCGGAAGGATTCTACCCCGCTGGTGGATTACGACATCTCTGACGATGAATAAGACGTTTGCCTTAAAAATATGACGCACAGAGACCCCAGCGCCCTGCAAAGGGTGCTGGGGTGGAAGTGCCATTACGACAAGGAGTACGACAGTGGCGGAACAGAACTGGAAACGGAAGGAATACGAGACATGGGACGAGGCGTTCCGTGGACTTGCCCCCGCCGTGCGGCAGCAGTCGGTGCGTGTGGCGGCCTATACGCAGGTGCTGTTTGTGCAGGCCTGTGCCGATGGATATGGGAAGGACTCGCCTGACGGTGCGCAGGAGATGGATGGACAGTTCGCTGATGTGGCCTATAAATGCGGTATGTACCACCAGCTGGGCAAGGCGCTTGTGCCGCCGGAATACCAGCTGTGGCGCAGCGATTTTACGGCGGAGGAAATGGCGGTGTACCGGAAGTACACCTCTGACGGCCGCCAACTGATCGCGTCGCTCCAGGAGCGGGGGCTGTCCGCCAAAGAGCGGCGTACCGGTGCGGCGGAAACGCTGGAAACGGACAACATCCCCTGGCGGATGCAGCGGGAAAGCTGCCAGCAGCACATGGAGCGCTGGGACGGCAGCGGCTATCCCGAAGGACGGCAGGGCACGGACATCAGTCCCATCGCCCGCATCGTGGGGCTGGCCAAGGAATTGGACAGGCTGTCCGCCGAGACGAAGTCTGAAGAGCCTTTTGGCGAGGCCTTCGACGCGCTGTGCGCCAACGGCGGCGTTCTGTGGGATCCGGCACTGATCGAGGTGCTGCGCCGCTGCCGCAGCAAGTGCCGGGATGTGTACCGCAAGTACATACACTACACCATGACGCTGCCCAAGACCATCCCCCTGGTGGACAAGCGGAAGGATCGTGTCATGGGACTGCACTACCGGCCCATGGTGGCGGCGCGGAAGGCCGGTGCTGTACGAGGCAGTGCCCTGGTTCGGCGGCATCGCCGGACGGCCCGGCGAGACGGAGAGCATGGACGCGCTGGCGGATGTGCTGCACCGGACAGAGATGACGGCGGATGTGTCGTTCTATCTGCTGTACGAGGCGGCGGACGCGCTGCTGCGTATCCGTAACTGCCAGCTGGACGTGAAGGCCATCCTCATGCCCCTGCTGCCGGATTTCTGGCGTGCCAACCATCTCCAGCAGTTTGCCGCGTTGTTTGATGACCAGCCGGTGAACAAGGCGGAGCTGTGGCTGGCAGTACCGGCGGAGTATGCGGCGGCGGCCGGCAAGGGCGCGCGCGAACTGCTGAGCCGGTATATCCGCAGCGGCCTGACGCTGGTGCTGGACGGCTGGGACCCGGCGGCGCTGCCGCTGGAGCAGGTGCAGACCATCGGCTTTACCCACCTGCGGCTGCGGCGGGAGCTGTATCTGCAGCAGGAGACGGCCAACACCATGATGGCGCTGGCGCAGAGCGGCATGACGCTGCTGGGCGGGAACGCCGACAGCGCCGACGTGATGGACTGGCT
>ERZ827150.4786-NODE-4786-length-11556-cov-4.751326_pt1 | contig 11556 bp, 9 predicted proteins | sample MGYA00519779_ERZ827150 | MGnify/ENA primary metagenome ERZ827150 (study PRJEB31778, sample SAMEA3449267) | human gut metagenome | biome: human gut; feature: human-associated habitat; material: faeces | place: United Kingdom | collected 2010/2012 ...
TGCCACGGCGGTAAAACCCCGGCCAAGCCGCATGTCTCCCTACGCCCCTGCGCGCATGGCGCGCAGAAATGGGTGCAGGGCTTTAGCCCTGCTGCTGCTGGAAGACCCATTTGCGTTGGAGATAGTAGCTGAGGAAGAAAAGAAGGAGATCGACGGGAATCTTGGAGATGTTGTCGCTCCAACCCAGCCAGAGGTGCAGGGTGCTGGTCAGACCGGCGGAAAGCAGCATGTTGAGAACGAAAACGCAGAGATAGCGCACAAAGCTGCGGCTACCGGAACCGTGGTAGTGGAAAACCATCTTCTGGTTGATCAGATAGTTTACCGTGCCGGAGCAGACCCGCGCAATGACCGTGGCCAGACCAATGCGGCTGAGAACGGAGATGAAAAGGAAGCGGAACTGGTGCTCCAAACCCGGGCAGAAGCGCTTGAACAGGTTGTTCAGCAGCAAATAGAGCAGGTAGTCCACCAGAAAACTAATGACCGATGAACTGATGAAACGGAAAAAGCCGCCCAGAATCACGCCGTAGATACGGGCGCTGTCCCGGAAGGCCCGGAAGTGCGAGCCTTCGTTGTTGTTTTCGTAAACCGTCTCGATAGGAAGGGCGCGCATGGGAATGCGCTTCTGGGCGCATTCGATGAGCACGTTCATTTCGTATTCGTAACGTTCGCCCTTTACGTCGATCATCAGGGGCAGCAGCGAACGCTCAAAGCCCCGCAGACCCGTCTGGGTGTCGCTGACCCAAACGCCGTAAAGCAGCTTGAATACCGCAGATGTGATGCGATTGCCGTTGCGGCTCTTGAAGGGCACGTTCTCCTGAGAAAAATCCCGGCTGCCCAGCAGAAGACCTTCGTGGTTTTCGCTTAGACTTTCGATCATCCGCAGCACGTCCCGGACGGTGTGCTGTCCGTCGCTGTCCGCCGTGATGATGAAGCGCTGCTCCGGGCAGTGATCCAGCAGATAGCGCATTCCCTCCCGCATGGCGTGTCCCTTGCCGCCGTTGGGCGTGTAGGAAATGACGTGAGTGACCTCATCCTGCGGAATGGAACCGAACAAGGGCTGGAATTTATCGCCGCTGCCATCGTCCACCACAATGATCTTGCCCACCCCAGCAGATTTCAGTGCCTCCACGTAGGGGGGCAGACGGTCGTCGGGCTGATAGGCGGGAATCAGCAGCGCACTTTGCCGCATCAGGGATGCGTCCATGGAATCATCCTTTCGTATTGCAGGTTCGCCCAGTCAGGGCGTGATCAGCGTGTCCAGATAGTCCTCGAAAAGGGGCGTAAAATCCTCATTGGAATATTCGGTGAGAAGGGATAGAAAATCCTGCCGGGAGGCCATGCCAAATGCACATCGTTCCCGGTATAAGCGAAGAAAATCGTTCATCCGTCCGCCCAGCAGCTCGTCCGCCGCGCAAAGCAGCGCCGTTCCCCGGTCGTAAACCAGACTTTTGTATTCGCCAAGACTGGAAAACCAGCTGAGGGGCGCGCCAGCCGTGGCATTCAGCGTGATGCGCAGGGAGGGAGCAATCTCCTGTTCGTACCATTCGGCCCGTGCGGCGGCTCCGTGGGCGCGTTCCCAGTAGGAAAGCGCACTGAACTGACTCAAAGCCTCGTCCTGCCAGGCGTTGTTCACACTGTCGCTGCCGACAATCGCGTACCACCACTGGTGCGCCACTTCATGGGCCGCGGCCTTTTCCAGTTCGTCCCCGGTCAGGGAAGAAGAAAGCAGACACAGCACTGGATATTCCGCCCCGTCATAGGGCAGGGTCGACCCGGTCAGCGTCAGACTGGGGTAGGGATAATCGCCGTAAAGCTCGTTGTAACAGCGCAGCGCCGCCCGCGCAAAGGCAAGCGCCTGACGGGCCCAATTTCCGTCGGGAGCATATACGCTGACCAGCACATTGCCCTCCATGGCCTGCACCGCTTGAAACTGCTGGGACAGTACCAAGGCAAAGTCCCGGACGGCAGGAGCGGAAAAGGTCATGACCTGCCTTTCACCGTCCTGACGGGTTTCGGAGGGGAACGACGTTGCGGCGCATTGGTAGCCGTCCGGCAGGGTCAGCTCCAATGAGAAATTGGCGCATTCGCTGACGAAAGGATCGCCGATGGGGGAATAATCATCGGTACGGTAAGCGCCGTTCTCATATAGGGCAGGCAAGGGAAAGGCGTTGCCCACGGCGTATACGCCGTTCATCACCCCGTAGCGGGAAGCGGCCTTGGGCAGCATCAGCGTATAACGAAGGGTAACGGTCAGCGTTTCGCCGCAGCCCCAGCTTTGGGCAAGGGGCAGAGACAGCACGGTCTTGGACGTGTCGGTATAGCGGTAGAAGACTTTCTCCGCCGCGCCGTCTCCATGGGCGACGGTAGCTTCTTCCATGACTAGCGCGCCTGTGGAAAATCCCTCCGGGTAAGCCGCGTCGTACAGCTCCGTCAGGGTCAGCGGAGAGGTCTCCATACTCTGGTAGGCGTTGGGCCAGGTGCGCAGTACCAACGTGTCCCGGGCGTCAGCGACCCGGGAAGTCAGCGCCATGCGCTGGGTGACCCGGAGAGAGCGGCTTTCCGGCAGAAACTCCGCCTGCAGTACGATCTCGTCCAGACCGTCCGCAGCCTGCAGAAGCGCCGCAGACGGAGCGGGAGCGGACAGTGAAGCGGCGCGTGAGCGCAGCAGCAGGAAAAGACCGACCGCCAATGCCAGCACACAGGGGATCAGCCAGAGCCAACGCTTGCCGGGCCGCTTCACAGCAGAGACCCCACGTTGGACAGCAGCTGAATCATGTAATTCATCACGTTGCCCATCAGCCCGCCGCCGATCAGCAGGTGCAGCAGTAGGGTCAGCAGCAGAGAGAGCAGGATGCAGGCGGTTTTGGGCAGAAAGAGCTGCTGTTCAGAGCGCCCGGTGACATATTGCAGCAGGGCTCCAAGCTGCAGGTAGCTGAACGCCATGCCGCACAGGACGCAGACGATCGTCAGCCACGGCGAAAGCAGGCTCAGCAGCATCCCGGCCAGCGCGGCTACCGCCGAAGGAATGCTGGGGATGCTGACCAGCCCGAAAATCACAGGCCACGAGAAAGGCACCTTGCAGATGCCCAGCAGGTAAATGCCGCTGACCAGCACCGGCACCAGCATGGAGATCAACTGGCAGAGCACCGTCACGCCGCCGACAGAAGGGGCGATGCGCCCGGCCACATAGTTGATGCCCTGATTCATGGAACTGGCGCTTCCGGCCAGACTGACTCCGGTCAGGGACGAGACGGCGGAAAAGAAAATGCTGACCACTCCGCGGGCTACGGTCATTCCGGCGAAGAAACTGAGCAGCAACACCACGCCGCACAGAATGGGGCCGGTGATGGTGTCGCTGCGCTCCAACAGACTGTGGAAAGCCTCGCCGGGGTTTTTGAAGCTGAGGGAAAATACGTGGGGCAGCTCGCTCATGGCGCTGGAAAAAGGATTCTGGCGCGTTTCCCCATACTGGTAAGGCTGCTGATAGCCGGTGGGGTAGGTCTGCTGGTAGGGCGGATAGCCCGGCTGATAACCGGACTGCTGCCCCGCCTGATAGCCATTGGGATAGGGTTGCTGATAGCCGCCCGGCATTCCGTTAACCGGCGGCTGCTGGGAATAGCCCGGCTGTTGACCGTAAACGGCGTTGGGGTCGTTGGGAAAGCCCTGGGGCGGGATGGTTGGCGACTGCTGCAGGGGCTCGTTACAGATGGGGCAAAAGGCTGCGCCGGGCATGACCGGCGTTCCGCATTTGGGACAGTTCATAGAGACCTCCATTGAATCGGCAGAATAGGGGAAAGGGGGCTTGGCTGCAAGCGTCAATTCGTCGTTTCCAGCGCAGCCTGCGCCACGGGAACCAAAGCGGGATCCAGCAGGTAAAAGCGAAGAAATCCCGTTTCGACGATTTGCTCCGAGGGCAGCGTGGTCAGGTAATCGTTCAGGGTGGACTTGATCAGATATCGATCGTCCCAGAACGAGGGATTGGTGACGATCATCCCCACGTGGAGCCGCTCCAGTTCGCCGGGAATTTCCGCCTCCGTCATGTTCAGAATCGGGACGATGGGATTGCTCTGCAACAGGTATCCTTTGCCTTTCAGGGGATACTGATACCCGGATTGGGTGATAAGGATGGTTTCGTCAGCCGGGAGCGCGTCCGCCAGCGTCATCAGCAGACCGTAATGTTCCCGGAAGCCGTTGTCCATGAGGAGACTTTCGTTTTCCATCATATTGCGGCTGTTGCGGTAGAAACTGGCGGCGTAGCCCGTCTGCCGGGTGCCCTGCACCATGCCAAGCACACACAGCAGGGCGCAGAACCATGCGGGAAGTCGCCGGATCGTGCCGACCAGCCCGGCAGGAATGCGCCATTGCCGGCGGCGCAGCCAGTGCTTACCTTGTTCGCACAGCTTGGGCCACACATCCGAAAGAGCGGACAGGGAGACACAGATCATGACGCAGGCCAGCAGGAACCATTGCAGCGTATACCGGGGCAGTTTCAGGAACGAGCCGGAAAAGCTATACAGGGGCGTGTCCAGAAAGCCCAGCATGGACGCGGCGGTCAGCAGCGTACACAGCGAACAGAACAAAAGCGGCGATACCGTGCGGAAGGAGTCGTCCTCCCGGAAGGAAAGAACGACGGCAGTGGGGCCGTCCTGACCGGCGTTCATCAGCAGGGTTTGGGATTGCCGGCGAAGGGCGACACGCCGCCAGATCACGAAGATCAGCCCGGCCAGAAGGCCCAGCAGCGCCAGCCGGAAGCCCCAGATGCCCACGGGAGTGGCATAACTGAGCAGAATGTCATTTCGGGCCGACCAAAAATCCAGATGAGTGGTGGTCTCCTCCAGCTTGTATTCGATCTTCATGTACAGGTCATACCACGGCGCATCCGTGAAGCTGGTCATCAGCCGCCACGGAGACATTTCACCCCACTGACGGAAGCACCACAGGTTGCCCAGATAGGCGGTAATGGTGCCCGCCGCCCCGGCCAGCGCCACGCCGATGGAGGATAGAAGCGTCCGTGCCGCGCCGCCCCGGCGCAGCATCAGAGACTCCATCCAGCGCCAGACGACCCACGCCACCACCACAAAGGGCAGCACTACGAAGCATACCACATGGGTGCTCATCACCGTAAAGCACAGGGCAAAGGCGAACAGCAGCTTACCAAGATAGGCTTTTACGCTGCGGCTGCGGGGCTGAAGTCCCGCAAAGGCCAATACACTGAGTAAGACCGCCAGAATGCGCCACATATCCCGGGGAGCGGATGCAACGGAATAGTAAAGATTCGGCACCAGATTGAACAAAAGAACGCCCAGCAGCGCGCAGCCCTTTTTTTCCCGGCAGAAGGTCAAAAGCAGCGCGCCGTAAGCCGCGACCACATAGAATAAAAGCAGTCCGATAGCGGTAAAGGCGGGTTTATCATAAGGATAGCCGAAGCTGTCACCGCCCGTATGGAACAGTCCGTAGCTCATGTACAGCTCCAGCGAGGGAAAATGGCTGTTGCCGCGGAAATGCCCTTCGGTCTCGTTTTTTTCCAGCAGTTCGCCCACGTTTCGGTCAGTGCAGTAGCGCTGCGCCAGCGCAAGATATTCGCCCGCGTCGCTGGATTCCGCGCAGTTCATGCTGGACAGGAAGCGAATGCACACCGGGGCCAGCAAAATGACCATACACAGGGCGAAACACAGCGCGATCAGCGCAGGTTTGTCAAAATGGCAAAGACGGCGGACAAACGCCAGTCCCCGCCGGAAAAGCGCCGGGATCCGGCGAATGCGGCGCAGCAGCATCACCGCCAGCAAAACACCGGCAGCCAGCGGCGGCACGCCGATATAGACCAGCTTGGGTGCATGGGGCCAGAGAAAAGCCAACGCCAGCATCCACAGGTATTCCAGCAGGGGCGTTGCCGCAGCGCCGGTCAGAAAACAGGCCAGACGGCTCCCTTTGGAAAACCAGCGGCGGGCTGCAAACAGCGTCCCCAGCGAAACGGCCTGCAGAAAGGCCGACAACAGGAATAGATTCCGCCAGCCGTTGCCCAGATCCAGCCACGTCATTTGCCTTTCCTCCCCACTTTGGCCAGCCGGTCCATTTCCTGCATGAAGTAGCCGTTGATATCCACTTTTTCTTCCAGCAGCTTGCGGCGCTTGGCCTGACCCATTTCCACCAGATGGGGCGTTTCCAGCAGCTCCACGGCCTTGTCCGCCGCCTGACGGAAACGCTCGTCCGGGTCGTGGAAGCAGTACAACAGGCCGTAGCGTTCGCTCTGCTCCCGGGTGGAGCCGCTCTGGATGGTGTTAACGTACAGGGCGTGAACACCCAGCACAGCCGCCTCGCTGGCAATGGTGGCTCCTTCGCTGAATACCAGCTGGGCGAAGGCCAGCACGTGGTGGATCAGATGGTAGGGCGTTTTCAGCAGCTTGTCCTTCAATTCGTCTGGCACGGGGCCCTCGGAGGAAATATATACCCGGCCGTATTTCGACAGGCGATCCACCAGCGCGATTTTTTCCTCGTCGGACATGACCTTGATACCAATGTCATGGCTGGCGTTGAAGGCCACGAAGCGCACAAGGATGTAGGGTTCGTCCGGGTCAAACCCCACCTCCCGCAGCTTTTGAGCATCCGGCGTGAACACGGAAGGATGCAGGTAGAACAGTTCCTTGTAGGTATCCACCCGTTCCTGCCGGGGGCCCAGATCGGTCAGAAAGGTGCGCGGGGTGAGGATTTTGGTGGAGATATGCTTGCAAATATTCAGACTGAACTTGCTGACCTCCGTATCTTCATACAGAAGATGGGGCTTGCGGCAGACCCACGCGGCGATGGCCAGCATGGGGGAGCCGCGGCCGATGAAAATATCCGGCTTGTATTTCAGACCGTAATAGGTGTGGTTCAGGCAGGTGGCCAGAAAGAGAAAGCCCTTCTCCACAATATTCTTGCCGGTGGAATGCGCGCAGAGAATGTAGGGAATGCCAAAGCTCCGCAGCAGTTCCAGATCGCCGTCCTTATCCAGCGCCAGCACCGTCACTTCGTTTCCTTTTTCCTTTTCCTTCTGGATGATGTAGCGGAACTGGTGGATCCACGCGGGGTGATCGATGGAAATCATGATCTTCATTTGTAAAGCACCTCTTCGGGATGTTCAGGCTGAATGGGCGCGTTTTTGCGCAGCTCGTACAGGATACGGTTTTCATTGCGGTTGACGCGCACCATGCTCTCCATGGCCACGCCGAAGCAGAACATCAGCACGGAGATCAGCAGACAGAAAGCTGAGATCAGCCCCGCAAACAGATAACCGCTGAAGTAGCCTACCTTCAGATAATGGATCAGGAACATAAGGCCGAAGACCAGCGCGGGGATCAGGAAAACGCCTCCGATCGAACCAAAGAAGCGCATGGGGTAATAATCGCGCATCAGCCCCACGATAATGCCGGAGGTCTTTTTGAGATACTTGGGGATGCTTCCCGCCACCCGGCTTTTCCGCTCGGGGAAATAGGTAACGTCAATGGGCACTTCCCGGATGGCAAGACCGTCGAAGCAGAAAGAAATGAAGCTTTCCTGCGTGTAGGTGTAGCGGCCGTGAAAATTGATCTTCAGCAGGGTCTCCCGGCTGTAGGCGCGGAAGCCACAGCTGACGTCGGTGAACTTGCGGCGGCACAGGCGGCTGATCAGGTTCGTCATGCGGTCGTTGCCCCAGCGCTTGATGGGCGGCATGTGAGGAATTTCCCGGCCGGTCATGAAACGGGAGCCGGTGACGAAATCCGCCTCGTTGTGAAGGATGGGCGCGATCAGGTCGGCAATGTTCTGGCTGTTGAACTGTCCGTCGCCGTCCATGTTGACCATGATGTCAAAACCGTGAACCACGGCGTATTCCACCGCGTCCCGGAAAGTCTGACCCAGCCCCTTGTTGACCTTGTGGCGAATGACAACAGCTCCAGCCTCGTGAGCCAGACTGGCGGTTTCGTCGGCGCTGCCGTCGTCCACCACAAGAATCCGCCTTTCGTCGATCCCCTCAAAAGAAGAGGGAATCTCCTGAATGACTTTCTGGATTTTTTCGGCTTCATTGTAACAGGGCAGAGCAACCAATAGCTTCATGACTTTTTCACTCCTTTGTATGAGGGTTGGAACAGGCGCACAGCCACAAAAGCAGCGGCGCACACAGGTACAGCGGCATGGCGTAGCGGAAGTAGCCGTTGACGGCGCTCATCAGGCAGCCTGCAAGCGAAAACAGAGCGGGCACGGCGGCAATCAACAGCCGCTTTTTTCGGCTTCGCAGAAGTTGCGTAAGGCTGAACAGACAGGCCCACGCGTACAGCCCCGGGGCGATCCATACCCGAAAGGGGGCGAAATCGCTTAGCCGGTTCATCAGGGCTTTCAGGTCGTCCGCCCGGACGTTGACCGAATAGGGGAAGGCGGCTTCCAGCGCAGGAGTCATGGTCTTTTGCCGCCCAATGAGCAGGGTCGGCTTGATCCGGCTCAAAAAGCCGGGACACAGATAGCCATAGGTATTATGAAACGTGGCGCTCAGGCAGGTAAGCGGATATTTTCGCAGGAGACTGCGCCATGTACGGAAAAATGTGTCGGTCTGCTCCTTCGTTGAGTCCTTGCGCCAAAGATCCTTCACCGGGTCGCTGAGCTCGCCATTGTAGCTTTCCGCCAGCTTGTCCAGTTCCAGTACGCCGTCGATGGCGGCGGCTTCCTCGTCGGTCAACGGATGGGTCGCGGCGACCCGCGCCACCTGCTGCAGCGGCAGGGACCAGTTCTCCGTAGCTGGCATGGGTTCGATGCCCAGCGCCGGGATCAGAAGCAGATGCAGCGCTCCGTAAACCGCCAGTATGCAGCCCAGCGCCCAAACAGGGGATTTCCATTGTCCCTCTACACGGCGCTTTCCGTGAAGGGAAAAGATCAGTAAAATCAGAAGGGTCAGGAGAGCCAGATAAAAGCCCGGGTTCCGTAAAAGTGTGCAAAGCACCGCCGCCGCGCACAGGCAGGGCGTTTCCCAGCGGGAGGGCTTTTCGCCGTCTGACTGGGAAAGGAGCCGCCGGGCGATCAACAGAGACAGCCACAGCACCGCCATGGAGAAGTTGGTGTCTTTGCCCACGCAGAATGCGAACAAGGGAAACACGGGACATAGCCCATAAAATAGGAAGGAAGTCACCGTCAGCCAGCGGGGCGCGCCACTCTTTCGCTGCTCGGAAAGGAGCGCCCCCAGCAGCCAAGCCATCAGCAGCGCCTGCACCATGCAGTACAGAAATACGCCCGCGTCCGCGCTGCCCAGCACCTTGCCGACGCCACGGAAGAAGTAGATCAGCGCTGTCTGGAAAATGGGATTGGCGTTGCCCAGCTTTTCCACGCCGATGATCTCCAGCACCTGCGTCACGCTGTCATTAGAGACCGTACCGGGAAAGATCCAATATAAATAGGGAAGCCAGCACAACAAAAGCCCGCCGCCCAGTGCGAAGGGGGAGAGGGACTTTGCTGCGGCAGACAGGTTCAGCATACGATCCAGCAGCGTACCCAGCAGCGCATAGGCCGCCGTTCGCCATGCGATCTGCATAAGAGAGCGCCATGGGGCGCCCGCAAACCCTTCCGCCGTACCGTATTGCCAAAAACTGAGGCTCAGGGTGACAATGCAGGCCAGCACTGCCGCCAGCAGCCAGTAGGCGGGAATGAAAAAACGATTTCTCAAGCGGATTTCCGCTTTGCGCACGGTATCAGTCCTTCCGGGTGGAAAAATACATCTTATCATAGCCTTTTTTATGGAGTGTGTCAATTCGAACAGGGACTTATGGATATCGGTTGGAAAAGGACGTTGACAAGGCAGAAGGGAGGGCGGTATGATGAAATCGGATAACACCAATCCCAAAAGACGGAGGAACCATCATGGCCATTCAGACACCCACTCCGATTCATATCGACCTGAGTACCTATCCCCGGGCGAAGCATTTTCACTATTTCCTGACCATGGGCTATCCCTATGTGGGCATGACGGTTCAGGTGGATATTACGGAGTTTTATCATTGGCAGAAGGAAAGCGGCGTGCCGTTCTTCCTGGCGTTTTTGTGGTGTGCAGCCCGAGCGGCCAACCGGGTGCCCGCCCTCCGTCAGCGGATCAAAGATGGGGAGATTCTGGAATATCCGTGGTGTCCCACTTCCCACACCGTGGCGCGGGAGGATGGAACCTACGCCTATTGCCAGCTGGACTGCCGGGACGATTTCGTGCCGTTCCTGCAGGCGGCCCGCCCTGTGCAGGAGGAAGCGACCCGTCACGGCACCATCGAGGAGGATACCTCGGACCTGCTGCCATATTTCTATGTGTCCACCGTGCCGTGGGTGCATTACACTTCCGTGACTCAACCTACGCCCATCCCGGCGGACAGCAATCCCCGTTTCGTTTGGGGAAAGTATCAGGCGGAGGGCGGCCGCGTGACCATGCCGGTCACGGTACTGTGCCACCACGGACTGGTGGACGGACGGCAGATCGGCGATTTTTACCGGGAACTGGACGTGACGATGAAAGAGATTCAGCAGAAGCATGAAAACGGCGTGAATGCTTGAAAAAACAACGATGGGCCGCGTCTTTTCCCTCCTCCCAAAGGAGTGGAAGAATCGCGGTCAATTTTTTTGTTTTTCCTTTGCATAAATCCTTGACGAACGGCTCGACGGTGCCTAGAATATGAAAGGTTTTTTATTTTTAGATTGGTAACGTGGATCAAATGCGGGGGGAGTGTTCGGGATGCAAACGAAATTTATCTTTGTCACGGGTGGTGTGGTTTCTTCCCTGGGAAAAGGCATCACAGCGGCGTCGCTGGGACGGCTGCTGAAACTGCGGGGGCTGCGCGTCTCCATGCAGAAGCTGGATCCCTACATTAACGTAGACCCTGGTACCATGAATCCGTACCAGCACGGCGAGGTGTTCGTGACCGACGACGGTGCGGAGACGGACCTTGACCTTGGCCACTACGAGCGCTTCATCGACGAAAGCCTGAGTCAGCGCAGCAACGTGACCAGCGGCCGTGTCTACAAGACCGTCATCGACCGGGAACGCCGGGGCGAGTACCTGGGCGCGACGGTGCAGATCATTCCCCACATTACCAACGAAATCAAGGATCGCATCCTCTCCGTTTCCCGCACGGAGAACCCTCCCGACATTGTTATCACCGAAATCGGCGGCACCGTGGGCGATATTGAAAGCCAGCCTTTTCTGGAATCAATTCGTCAGTTCCAACACGATGTGGGACATGAAAATGCTATTTTGATACATGTCACTTTGATCCCATATCTGAAGGCTTCTGGTGAGATGAAAACAAAGCCCACCCAGGCAAGCGTTAAGGAACTACAGGGAATGGGGATCCAGCCGGATGTGCTGGTGTGCAGAAGCGAGTATCCTCTAACGGAAGACATTCGTGGCAAGATCGCTTTGTTCTGTAATGTGCCTGTCAGCCATGTGCTTCAGAATCTGGATGTGAGTAAAATAACAGGGACCGGGCGGAAATGGCTGTGCAGACAGTCGTTCCGCCCGGTTTTTTATTGAAAATATGGTTGGTTTGCAGGGCTGGGATAAATGGTAACAGGCATTTG
>ERZ827150.4790-NODE-4790-length-11551-cov-4.862474_pt1 | contig 11551 bp, 10 predicted proteins | sample MGYA00519779_ERZ827150 | MGnify/ENA primary metagenome ERZ827150 (study PRJEB31778, sample SAMEA3449267) | human gut metagenome | biome: human gut; feature: human-associated habitat; material: faeces | place: United Kingdom | collected 2010/2012 ...
TCATAATGTTGTTTATGGACTTGTTTATCTGTAACAATTCCTTTTCGAGCATTTTAACGGGATTATCGCCTAACAGTTTTGCGTTATGTTGTTTGTATAGTGCAAAGCATACGGAAGAAAGTTTTATGCGGAAATTAAAAGGCTGTTTTAAGATGATGTGTCATAGAAGGAATTGGAAATACGTAGGGGTATGGGAGCGATCGCCGGAAAAGAAACGCTTACACTTTCATGGATTATTCTATATTCCCGACGGCGCAATGGTGGGCGACCTTATAGAAGTGCATGATTATTCTCCTATAAAGAAGAAAGTGCAGCATACGATACAGAACACATATTTCAACGAACGGTTCGGACGTTCCGATTTTAAGCCCGTCGAAGATAGACGGATGTTGGGTGAGGCTGTTGCATATCTGACGAAATATATGGAAAAGACGGGCGAGAAGATTGTGTATTCTAAAGGCTTACCTCAGTATTTTATTTCAGACATTCTGGACGAAGACGTTGTATGCACGATAGGGCAGGAAGATAGAAAACTATTGCTTTATGATAATTTTAATTGCTGGGACGAAGGCTGCCTCGTTGGACCGGTGAGCAAAGAAGTAATAGCACAAATGCGCAAAAGCAATTAATCGGAAACCCGCGCCTGAAAATACGGGCTAAAAACGGAAAATTGCAGTAACCGAAAAAATAGCGGTGATTCGCCAAGCGGGTTAGCGGCGAACACCGCTTTCGTTACGCTTTCGTTTTCCGTTATTTCGGTCGGTTCGGTTAAGTTTTTGGCGTGTGCTTGTCTGCGCCGCGAAGCGGCGCTCTCGTATCAAGACAAGCACACGCCACGGTTGCAAATTAGGAATTTTCAATAGATTTTTTATCGAAATTTTGGATAAACGCGAAATCAAGTTCTCGCCAAAGTTCCATTTGAAGTTTTGTTAGATCATTTGCTTTTCCAAAGCACTTTATGGATTTCAACGAGTCGAAACCGAAATTCTTTGCCGACTATCTCGCCGTTTTTATTCTTTTTTCGGCGATTGGATATTATATCAAAAAAGCACTCGCTTTTCTCACATCGAAGCACTTGAAAGATAAAAAATCACAATTCAATAAATAACAAAACGTTAAAGCCCCGCGGTGCTCTTATTTGAGTAACCTCGTCGAAAGAAAAATTAAGTCATAGCGCAACGAAGTTAAAAAAGTTCGCAGCGCGGTTAAAAACAGTAGAAACGCGGTTGTTTATTTTTTGCGATTAAATATGCTATTGTAGCGAAGGAAAATATTATGCAGGAAATAATCGTAAAGAACAATACTACGGACTGAAAGTATTTATAAACGAAACGCCTGACTTAAAGCGAATACCCAAAGACGTGGCGGATACCTTTATCTATGCGCTGGCGGTGAAAACGGAAGAATACGCGAAAAAACATAAGAAACAGTGATTGCGATTTTCTATGATTTTATCTGTAATAAAAAATTTTGCAGATGGTAATGGAATACGGAGAGTTTCATATCGGCGAACGCGGCGGCTCTTTGCATTGTAAGTTTTTCGCCGTTCTGCTTTGCGAATATATACGCGTTTACGGCGGATAAGAATTTTTCCGAATAAACAGTTTTTGGCGCCCGAACCGGACGCCCCTTTCCTTTTCTGCTTTTATGCCTTCATGTTGCCTCGTTTTTATGTTTTCCCGCTCGTTCTCCGCTACGAACGACAGGACTTTCTTGTATAGAAAATAATTGCATTTAAACATGAAAAAAATTCTTGGAATAGTTGACAAATATTTCCATTTATGTTATAATTTTTTAGGGGAATTGTATCATTTTTTGGACAGAAAGACAAAGGTTAAAAGATTTTTTATGGAGGTGAACGCCAATGAATACATTCATTTTGCGTAACAGAGTCGTTTAATTAAGGATATTGTTGCACTTTTTGAATATAAATTTTTAAAGTGCTATGCGTTTGAAAAAATTATGAAGGGGTAAAGAGATTGTTTTTATGAAAAAATTACTTATACTTTTACTGTCTATATTTACTTTAATTCCAGTTGGGTGTATGAATAATTCTTTACTGGAATCTTCACAAAACGAATACGGCTTTGTGGATTCGTGTTTTAGTGATCCAGACATAACTTACAGGTGTGCATATAAATTACCTCAAACGGAATTCAATAAAAGCAATGCCACCATTGAGTTTTTCTATGGACATTTTTCGGTTGACGATGAGGGGACGGACATGATTATTAGGGTGTTTTTAGTCGCGGATGAGCCGTCAAGACCGATTAATGAATGGGATACGAATGCTTGTTTTATTAAGGAAATAAGCGGCAAAGATTTCATGTCTGACGAATATTCTTGTTACGGCAAAATAAATGAGGAGGGAAAAGCCGTGTGGGAATTTTCTCATAGCGAAACTATTAAAATTCCCGAACGATTTTTTGATAGAGAGGAAGGCAGTATTATGTTGGGATTTGCAGAATATTCTGTGGACAGTCAAACATACGGAAGTGTAAAAAGCATAAATGTGAATTTTCGAGTGGCGGGAGATTCGGTAACTTTTTCTGTTCCTAACAATAAGTGAAACTGATTTATTTTTTTATTGGAGGTATTATCTATGTTGAAAAAATTAGGTATATTTTTAATGGTTTTAGCTATGACATGTTCTAGTATGGACATACTTACTAACGTTGCGTATGCCTCAGTTGAAGCCAATCAAACAGAAACACAAGAAGAAGTCCCTAATCCCACTCTTGCCAATGAAACTTCTAATGAGGATTCTGTAATAGGTCAAGATTATGAAGGATTATGTGAAAGTGCAAAAGCCATAACTCAAACAATTATTCAACCACGAATGGGCTTACTAAATGACTCTTTTTCTGTAACTTTCACAGTCGATACGGCTCGCTATTTGATAGACTCTTACTCGTATGAGACCAATGGTTTTAAGGTCGTTTCAGATTCATTATTTGGGAACGAACAGATTGCGGTCCAACTTAAAGCTAACAACGAAACAGAGAGTCCAATTTTTACTTTGCATATTGAACTTCAAGACGGAAGTTATGTTGAGCCACAGGTGTTTGGATATGTAAATGAATATGGAATTTTTTTAAGCAATGCTTCTTATGATGATGCTTGGTCTTATCATCTTGAGTATTTGAAGTCCCAAGATATTGTTGCTGCAGAAGAAGCGAATCAAATGCAAATTGAACAGACAAAGGCTAACGTAGAAGAAGAAATTTATACTGAAGATAATAGCGGTCCGGTTACTATGAGTTCGGCAAATACTTGGGTAAAGGGACGGTTGCAATGGCGAGACGATAATGGGGTTTTACATCCCCTGCAATACACGGCTTTAGAAGTTTGGGATGACGATGCTGTATTTGATGATTTACTGGGTGAATTCTTTACGGATGAAAATGGCGATTATGTTTGTGCCTTTGAAAATCAAACGATCGCTACAGAGCAAGGTGGTTGTGATCCTTATATTAAAGTATATGCAATTGGAGTTGGATACAATATTGTTATTGATAGAAGCTATGGCTCGGGATATTCCACAGAATCATCGCATATAAGCAATGTCTCAACTGGCTCCACAACAACGATTAATATGACTTTTACGATGGATAATGATTTAGGTCGGGCATTTCAAATTCTCCAAGCAGCCGTTACAACAACAAGATATGTGACTGCAATGAACAGTACAAGCACAAATCTTGGAACGGTGAGAATTCAATATCCTGATAGTGGGAAAGGATGTTATTATCAATCAAACAGGATTTACATAACGGCATCTGCCCCTCAAGCAGGTATGCCGCAATCCTATGCTTCTTGGGATGTTATTGCACACGAGTATGGGCATCATGTTCAACATTTATTTGGTATAACTGAAAGTCCCGGAGGCGGGCATTATATTAATGTCAGTATGTCAGATCATTATGCTGGTACTGATCATGTAAAATGTGGCTGTGTCCAGCCTGGAGCTGAGCAAGCAAAATATCAAGGAATTAGATTGGCTTGGGGAGAATCTTGGAATACAGTTTTAGGAATTAGAGCGCAACAATATTATAGCAGTATTTTGAAAAATATCAATACAGTAGGAGATAATTCGTATACTTCATACAACGGAGTGAATTATAGCTTGGAGAATCCATCATATTCATACTATAGAGGAGAAGGTTGTGAAGCAACAAATTGTGCTGTGCTCTATGATTTATGTGATGCCGCGAATGAGCCGCATGATTCAGTTTCAATGGGAGACTATCAATTCTTCAATGTTACTGTTACAAGTCAAGCGAAAACACTTTCGGAATTTATCAATTATTGTACCTCGAACAACAAAGTTAATTCTATAAATATGGGGAAAATATTGAGTCATTATGAAATAGCTCCGAATGGGTTTAGGACTACCACTGGTATAACGAAATCTCCGCCTACTTTTTCTTGGAATAAAGGAAATGGTATAAGCAGTAGTAAGTATCAAAACAATAAATTTCAAGTGGCTTTTTTTGATTCTACAGGAAAAGAAATCTTGAGGACAAGTGAAATCTCATCTACTTCATATACTTTGTCGGAAAATGAATGGAATAATGTTTTGTATTCATAATGCGATTTCCAAAATTTTGCATACTCGCAATAAATGTTGTACTTGTCTATCTTTTTCATTTAATTCTTCAATATATTTACAAATAAAATCATCGTAAATTTTATTTGCAGTTCCTTGGCAAATGCCGCACGTTGTATATTCTCCGATTAAATCGTGACAATCGCCGTCAAAATCCCCGCCCATTTCACAGGCGTTGCAAGCGTATTTTGCAATTTCGTTGATTAGTTCTTTTTTATCCATAGTAAAAATTTCTCCTTTATAAAATTTCTATAAGTCCGTCGCTGTATTCTTGTACGTTATAATCGCCGCAATATTTTCCGTAGCGTTCAAGGTCTATAAAGTCTAAAATGTGGTCGGGTATCTGATATCCGCAACAGTCAAGCATTTCTTTGCCGTAATCTTCCCACGAGTAGCCGCTCCAAAGATTTATATTGTCATCCCAATGTTCGCCGTGTGATTTGACTTTTTCTTCAAAATCGTCATAACAGCGGACTTCGATGAACGCACAAAAGACTTTGTATTTGTAATCGTTATCTAATACGCCCGATTCTTTTAACGTATTGAATAACGTTTCGGGGTTGACGTAATCCCAGTTTACCGAACGATCTTCGATGCCTTCGACGTCTTGAATAAACAGTTCTTCGTCGATACCGTCGAGTTCAAAGCCTTCTTTTTTGAGTTCTTCTACAATTTCGTCCCAATCGGAATAATCCGAAAGGTCAAGCCATTTAGAGCCTAACGCTCTTTCATTGCATTCGTTATATGATCCCCAAGAGCCTATTACAATATTGATACTTCCTAACATTTCAGTTTTCCTCCGTAAATTCGTCTATGTAAATTTTTGTGTATGAACAACCGTATTCAAAGTAACGGCGATTACCATCGAACAGCAGGTCAAAGGTTTTAACGCTTATTCTTCCGGTGTCGCTTACGGCAACCGTTACTTCGCGTTTCTCGTCGTCGATTTCGATTAAATCGAATGTTATGAAATTTTCACCGTTAAAATAATCAAATTCGGGCATTTTAATTTTCCTCCACGATTTTATACCAAACCGAGTATTCGACTTCAATATCTCTTCCGTCGTATTCGTAATACATTGTTACGTAACCTTTGAATTCATTTTCTTTTCCGATTATCGGGTGGCAATGCTGTTCAACTTCATCAAAGGCTCGCGTGTAACGTTTGCCTGTTTTTGAAACGCACTTACATAGCAACGTTCCTTCGTCATTGATGAATCCGAAACCGGATAATTTTTCGTCAGGATTTCTGACTTTTTTGATTGAGTAAACTACTTTTTTCATTTTTGGATTACCTCCATTTTTTATTTTTTGCCTTCTGGCAGGGGCAAAGGAGCATAAGTCGAAACGCAGCCATAATGAGAATTCTGTTGCAATGGAGAAAATCAACAGCCAAAGGATTTGAGCGAAAAATACTATCGTAAAATAAAAAGAGCCAAACTCTTTATCGAGTCTGACTCTGTTATTCAATATTAAAGTTTTAAGTAGTATTTTTCCGTGCAGTTGATTTTCTCGCTGACTTATGCTACAACAGCCACGACAGAAGACAATAAAATATGGAGTATTGATGTTAATTCTGTCAAACAATTTGTATTCATTGCTTTTTCTTCTAAAAAATGATATTAAACAAGACGTCGCTCCTATCGAAAAGGAAAACGAGCGGGACGAGAATTACGAAGCAACAAATCCGCAGATAGACAGCGAGCGAACAAGAAACAATTACCGCTTCACGCCGCATTTCGGAAAGACTTACACGGAATTCATAAGCGGCAGAATAAAAGAATTAGGATTATCCCCGCGTAAGGACGCAGTTGTTATGAACTCGTTTGTGTTAGGCTCGGATAAAACTTTTTTCGACGGGTTATCAAGGGTTGAACAGTATAACTTTTTCTCGGACTGCTATAAATTCTTTGCTAATAGGTACGGCGAAGAAAACATTATCGCGGCGGTAGTACATAACGACGAAAGCACCCCGCATATGCACTTAAATCTGATGCCCATAACAAAAGACGGCAGACTTTGCAGTAAACAACTTTTCGACAAGCCGCAACTGCAACAATTGCAAACGGATTTTTACGAAGCAGTCGGAAAACGTTGGGGCTTACAGCGCGGCAAAGAAGGCAGTCAGAAAAAACACCTTTCCACCGCCGAGTTTAAAGCGAAAAAGATAATCGAGCAAGCGGAAGCCATACGGGAAGAAAATCAGGTATACGCGGACGCGCTCGAAGAAGCGAAAAGCGGAGAATTTTCTCGGAATAAAGGCAAACTGAAACAACAAGCGATTGCCGCCGTTGCAGAGAACGCCGATCTGAAAAAGCGGTTGAATCAATCCATGTGCGAAACGCTCGAATATGCCCGAAAAGCAGAAACTTTGCAAAAGGAAAAGGATAAGAACGAAAAGTATGTCCACGCAGGAAAAACTTTGGCAAGAATCGCCCCTAACACCTATCGGGGAATTACTTACGGTATGGGTTCTGTTGGATTGTTCTTTTCGGCGTTCGCGGATTTCTGCACGCCTTTCGTTCAAAGCCAAATACCGCTGTTGCAGAGAATTGAGCAAGAAATGCAGGAAGAAAAAGAACGCTATGAGCGGTTAAACGGGAGAACCAGCGCGCATAAGTAAAATTTAAGGCGGCTTTTGCTCTCTGTTTACATAAAAGAGCTTGACTCCGGACGCAGAAAACAATAAAATATAATCGTCGTATAGATACGATGATATATTTACGGAGGACTCAGAAATGAAACCGAGAAGCGAAAGAGATAAAAGATACGAAGAAAAGCATAAAAACGAGAGAAAAGCCAAGAACGTTATATGGGGAACGAGTATACCGAGAGAAACGGCGGAAGAAATAGATGCATTTTTGAAGAAACACGGGTATACGAAAGTTAAACTCATAGAAGAAGGATATAAGTCGCTGTTGGAGCAGGCGGGAGAGATAAAAACCGACCTTGCGAAGATAACGGACGGCTACGACGATTTCTTCGATTTTGAGTTGCGCAAATTCGAGGAAGAGAAAAACAACAATAAAACGTAACAAAAACTAAAATATCGAACAGGAGGATTTTTGTGTTTATGGAGAGAGAACATAGTATCCATCCGGAGAGAGAACATAGTATCCGCACAATAAAGTTAAGGAGAATTGCAAAATAGAGAGTTAAATAAGGTAACGGATAAAAACAAGATAAGGGCAAGAAAAAACGAAACGTTGTATATCGTAAGCACGGAATCGATGCAAGGCGCACGAGAAACTGCTTACGAAATATTAGAGCGTTTGGTAATGAAAAAATTTACAAGCCTGACGCAAGAACGGCTTGGAGATGGTAAGTTACGAACTTGCTGTTTGGAATCTGACGGAGGTAAACAGATATGTTAGAATTACAAACGGCAAATAAAAATAAAAAAACAAAAAATGGAGGAGGTGACGGAATAACCGCGCTTTATTGCAGGCTCAGTGTAGACGATAACGGTACCGAGGGCGAAAGCAACAGTATCAAAAACCAAAGAGATATTCTCGGGCGGTATGCGAAACAACACGGATATCGGAATATTGAATATTATATCGACGACGGTTACAGCGGAACGAATTTCAATCGTCCGGATTTTCAGAGAATGATGTCCGACGTAGACGAAGGAAAAGTGAAAACGATTATCGTAAAGGATATGTCGAGGCTCGGAAGAGATTATCTGAAAGTCGGCTATCTTACGGAATTTACGTTTGCCGAAAAGGATATTCATTTTATAGCGATAAACGATAACGTGGATAGCGAAAACGGCTCGGATAACGAATTGATACCGTTCAAAAACGTTTTCAACGAATGGCTTGCAAGAGATACGAGCAAAAAGATACGCGCGGTGATAAGAAGCAAGGGCGAATCGGGAAAACCGCTGACGAACACGCCGCCGCTCGGATATATGAAAGATCCGAACGACAAAAACAAGTGGTTGATAGACGAAAGGTGTGCGCCTACAATCCGGGAGATATTCAGACTATGCGTAAACGGCTATAACGCGCTTGCGATAGCGAAAATACTGACCGAAAAGGGTTACGACACCCCGAAAGCGTTTTATCTGAAACAGGGCAGGAATATGTATCGGAACGACACTACTGCACCGTATTTCTGGCACAGAAGCACGGTTTATAAAATCTTGCGTAATCCGAATTACATCGGACATCTCGTAAATTTCAAAACGACGAGAAAATCGTATAAAAACAAACGGTTTGTCTATCGTGATCCGTCGGAATGGAAGATAATCGAAAATCATCACGAAGCGATTGTCGATAAGGAAACGTTTGATCTGGCGCAGAAGTTGACGCAGGTGAAAAGGGTGGTGAAAAATCACTTTGACGATATCAATATTTTCGCCGGATTGTTATATTGTGCCGATTGCGGCTTTCCTATCACTTTATTGCTATATTTAATTTCATAGGTTTTCGTGTTTATTTCGTGTTTTTGCACGAATAGAGGTTGTGTCAAAAATATAGTACCAACTAAATTAGGGCATATGAGTGAAATCGTATGCCCTAATTTTTTTGCGAAATGAAGTGCCCAAAAGGAAAAATCAATAAAATTCCCAAGATTTTCAATTTAATTGACGAAATTAAAAACAGATAAGATATTCTATGGCAAAAATATAACAAGGAAGAAATTGCGAAATAGGAAGGCGTTAAAGCGAAGGATGTGTTATGACAAAAGCACGATTTTGTGACAAACATTTTGGGGAAACCTGCGCAATTTTGTAAAAAACATTTTAGGGAAATCGGCATATTCTGGCAAAATCGCTTGTTTTTTTCTTTTTTATATGCTATTATATCGCTACGAGGTGATATTATGATTTTTGAAAGAAGTATATATCAGGACCTATTAAAGTGGAAAAAAGAAAGCAATGGTAAGACGGCTATGCTTGTTGAAGGCGCAAGACGTATCGGTAAATCCACTGTAGTTGAAACATTTGCTAAAAAAGAATACAAGTCATATATTATGATTGACTTTTCTGATACTAAAAACTCTTTCAATAAAGACGTTAAAGACGTGTTTGAAAAATCAAGGGATTATAACGAATTTTTTACAATGATACAATTAGTAAAAGGTATAAAATTGTATGAAAGAGAGTCCGTTATTATTTTTGATGAAGTTCAAAAATATGTCAAGGCAAGAGAAATGATAAAACATTTTATCATTGATGGGAGATATGACTTTATCGAAACAGGTTCTTTAATAACGTTAAAAAAAAATTCAAAGAAAATTTTAATCCCTTCAGAAGAAAAGAAATTAGAGATGCACCCAATGTCGTTTTCAGAATTTCTCATTGCGATAGGGGAAAGAGAATTGTTGAATAATATCTTTGATTGTTATAATAAATTAGAGCCTTTGTTTGAACCCGTTCATGGAAAGGCAATGAAGTTGTTTAGAACCTATATGGCTGTTGGCGGTATGCCGCAAGCGGTAAAAAAATATATAGAAACAAATGATTTTGAAAAAGTAGATGATGTAAAAAAAGATATTATCAAATTATATAGAGAAGATTTAGGGAAGATTTCGAGAAAATCATCTTCAATCACACCACTTATCATATATGATAGGATACAAAGTATGTTTGCTAACCATTCTTTTGAAATTAGTCCTTCTTCTTTCTCTCAAAATACAAAGTTGTATACGTGCTTAAATAACGTAGATGAGCTTGAATCGAGTAAAGTTGTTAACGTGGCTTACGAAATTAAAAATATTGATGCAACATTATCACTCGGATTTGATTTGTCAGGGGTAAAAGTATATTCGGGGGATACAGGTCTTTTGATTTCAAAAATGTATTACGATAAGTCATTCTTAGATAATGCACTTTATAAATCAATTATCTTAGATAAGTTGTCTGTAGACGAAGGCTTTTTGTATGAAAACGTTGTTGCTCAAGAATTAAAGGCAAACAATCACAGTCTAAAATATGCTTCGTTTTATAAAGATAACACAAATAAGAAATATTCAATAGATTTCTTTATTGAAAGGAACAAGATTTATCCAATAGAAGTTAAGTCTTCGGGATATACGTCTCATACAAGCATAGATGAATTTTGTAGTAGATATCGTCAATATATGAATGGTGGAATAATAATTTATTCAAAAAATTTAAAATTTGATGGTAAATACACGTATTTACCTGTGTATATGACAATGTGTTTATGATTTAAGATTCATGGCTATTGTGGGGAATTATTTTGAATATATGACGGAAATTGTCATATTTAGTGTGGTAAAATAGATTTGACAGATAAAATAACAGGAGAAAAGATATGGGGAATTCAAAATTTTTAGATGCTTTGAACAAGGAGCAATATGCAGTTCTTACAAAAAAACTTTGGGAGATACAGAACCACAAATGTTTTATTTGTGAAAAAGATATTGATTTAGATATACAGTCAACAAATATAGATCACATTAGACCATTAGCTAATGGGGGAAAAGACGAAGAGATTAATTTTGCTCTTACACATGAATATTGTAATAAGTCTAAGCAAGATGCTGATTTAGTTGTCGCTAAAAGATTGATGAAGTTGGCAGATATTATTTCTCAAGCAGAATTGGCAAAAGAAACACCTTCCTTAAAACATGTGTTGGCTTCTTTTGGTGGTTCAAAACATGATTTTAAGTATAAAATTGAAGGAAATTATATTAAGTATTGTTTCGAGTCGGAAGGGAGAACAGATATACAAACATCAGAAGTTTTTACGGACGCTTTATCAGGAGAGAAAACGGCATTTATTAGTGTTCCATTATCTTATTTATACCATGATGAAATTATAAACCCCAGAGGGATAAATAGTACAATAAGTTTGTTAATTAAAGAATTCCATAAGCCTAATCCACAATTACATTTAAGCCTTGCTAGACTTGATTCCGGAAGAATTAAAATCTTTGATGGACAACATAAAGCGGTTGCTCAAATCA
>ERZ827150.4795-NODE-4795-length-11531-cov-6.838881_pt1 | contig 11531 bp, 10 predicted proteins | sample MGYA00519779_ERZ827150 | MGnify/ENA primary metagenome ERZ827150 (study PRJEB31778, sample SAMEA3449267) | human gut metagenome | biome: human gut; feature: human-associated habitat; material: faeces | place: United Kingdom | collected 2010/2012 ...
CCGCAAAGGCGGACACCAGCATGATGAGCGTGCTCTCCGGCAGGTGGAAATTCGTGATGAGCGCGTCCATCGCACGGAACTGATAGCCTGGATAGATGAAGATATCCGTCCAGGCGCTCTTTTCTGTGAACGTGCCGTCCGGCTCGGCCAGCGATTCCAGCGTCCGGCAGGATGTCGTGCCGACGCAGATGATGCGGCCGCCGTTCTGCCGCGTGCGGTTGAGCACCTCGGCCGTCTCGGCGGAGAGCATGCAGAACTCGCTGTGCATATGGTGCTCCTTGATCTCGTCTGCCTTGACGGGGCGGAACGTCCCGAGGCCCACATGCAGCGTGATATAGGCAAGCATAACGCCCTTGTCGGCAATGCGCTGCAGCAGCTCCTTTGTGAAGTGCAGTCCGGCCGTCGGCGCGGCGGCGGAGCCTGTCACGCGGGAATAGACCGTTTGATAGCGCTCGCCGTCGGCTAGCTCCTCGCGGATATAGGGCGGAAGCGGCATCTTGCCGAGGCGCTCGAGCAGCTCGAGGAAAATCCCCTCATAGTGGAACTGCACCAGGCGGTTGCCGCCCTCCTCCTCGGCCGTGACCGTCGCGGTGAGCGCACCGTCGCCGAACGAGAGCTCCGCACCGGGGTGCAGTTTGCGGCCCGGCTTGGCGAGGCATTCCCAGACGCCGCCGCCCTTGTCCTGCAGAAGCAGCTCCACGGCTCCGCCCGTCGGCACGCGGTGGCCGAGCAGGCGCGCGGGCAGCACACGCGAATCGTTCATCACAAGGCAGTCGCCCGGCTGCAGGTAGTCCACGATATCATAAAAATGCCGGTGCTCCAGCTCGCCGGTCTCCCGGTGGAGCACCATCAGGCGGGAGCTGTCGCGCCGCTCCAGCGGTGTCTGTGCGATGAGCTCCTGCGGCAGATCATAGTAAAAGTCACTGGTTTTCAAGAAATTCGTCCCTTTCCAAGCATTAACGGAATACCTCGCCCTGCTCATCGAGCATTTCGAGCCTGCGGCAGCGGATAAAGTCCGGCTTTGCCCCCGGCAGGTAGCGCTCGATGGCGGCGGCAAGCAGCATGGGGTTGAGCGACGGCTCCTGCGCGCTGACCTCGCATGTCAGCAGCAGCGCGCCCGGCGCAGCCTCCACATGATAGGCGTGCAGCATGGGGCGGATGTCCGTCTCGGCCATGCCGCGCTTCGTGCGCTTTTCGACCACGAGCTCCGGCCGTTCCAGCAGGGTTGTGATCGCGGCAGGCTCCGGCACGGCACCGTCATATTCCAGCGTGAGCAGCGCGCGCAGGCGGCGCAGCTCACGGGCCTTGCGCGTGCTTTCATAGACCTCCAGCACCCGCACGCCCTCCGGCAGGACGGCGTTGAGTGCTTCCGGCGTGACGGCAAGCTCACCGTCCAGCTCGTATTCCATCAGCTCACATACGCTCTCCATGCCGACGCTCAGCGGCAGCAGCATGGACACATAGGCATGCGGCGTGAAGCCCTGCGAATGGTGCAGCACCACACCGGCCCGGCGGAACGCGCGCTGCATGAGCCGCATCAGGTCCAGATGCGACATCCAGACGGCGCGGCCTGTTTTTTCAAAGCGGATCCTATGCATCGCAGCGCCCTCCCTTCAGAAGGCAGTTTGCGCCGCAGCCGTTGCAGGCCGTCCGGCAGTCGGGCGTCGTTTCGGAGCGGTAGGCACGCTCGCGCTCGCGCAGCAGGCAGCCCGTGCTCACGCCGTCGGAGATCGTGTCCCACGGAAGAAGCTCGTCCAGACCGAAGCCGCGCGTCGTATAGAAATCCGGGTCGACGCCGCAGGCCGCGAATGCGTCCAGCCACGTCTGATAGGAGAAATACTCATCCCAGCCGTCCAGCCGCGCGCCGCGGCGCACGGCCTCCTCCAGCACGGGGCCGAGGCGGCGGTCGCCGCGGGCCAGAACGGCCTCAAGGCGGCTCAGGTCGGCAGCGTGCCAGTTATACTCGATGCTCTTCGACGGCATATTGTCCTTGAGCAGGCGCGCCCGGCGGAGATATTCCTCCGGCGTGATCTGCTTCTCCCACTGGAAGGGCGTGAACGGCTTCGGAACAAAGAAGGCCGTTGCCACATGGATGCGCACGCCGCGCTTTTTGTTGCTGGCGTGCTCGCGCCACGTCTTCAGGATCTCATAGACGAGCTTTGCGATGCCGAGCACATCCTCGTCCGTTTCCGTGGGCAGGCCGAGCATGAAGTAGAGCTTCACATTGTTCCAGCCGCCCTCAAAGGCGATGGCGCAGGTATCGAGGATCTCCTGCTCCGTGACATTCTTATTGATGGCGTCGCGCAGGCGCTGCGTACCGGCCTCCGGCGCGAACGTCAGGCCGCTCTTGCGCACCTGCTGCAGCCGCAGCATGAGATCGCGGGAAAAATTGTCCGCGCGCAGCGACGGCAGCGAGAGATTGATCTTGCGCGGCGCGCAGTAATCGAGCATGGCATCTGCCAGCTCCGGCAGGCCGCGGTAGTCGGAAGTTGAAAGGCTGGAAAGCGTGATCTCATGGCAGCCGGAATTTTCCAGAGACTCAATGGCCTGACGGCGCAGCGTCTCGGGCGAGCGGGGCCGCACCGGGCGGTAGGTATAGCCCGCCTGGCAGAAGCGGCAGCCGCGGATGCAGCCGCGCATGACCTCAAGATTTGAGCGGTCATGGACGATCTCCGTATTCGGGACGATGCCGTCCGTCGGATAGAGCGCCGTATCCAGATCCTGCACGATGCGCTTTGTCACGCGCGCAGGCGCGCCGTCCAGCGGGGTGACCGAGGCCAGCGTGCCGTCGGCATTCCACTCGTGGCGGTACAGCGACGGCACATACACGCCCTCGATCTGCGCCACAGCGCGGAGAAATTCCGATCTGCTCCAGCCCTCGCGTTTGGCGCGGCGATAGAGCTCCAGAATTTCCGGCGTGCTCTCCTCGCCCTCGCCGACGGAGAAGAAATCGATGAAATCCGCCAACGGCTCCGGGTTATACACGCATGCGCCGCCCGCAAAGACCATATGCTCCAGTCCCGTGCGGTCGGCCGCATGCAGCGGCACGCCGGACAGGCGCAGCATATTGAGCACATTCGTATAGCAAAGCTCATACTGAAGGGTAAAGCCGACTATATCAAAATCGTACAGCGGATCACCGCTCTCATGAGCATAGAGCGGGATGCCGTACTCGCGCATTTTTTCCTCCATGTCCGGCCACGGAGCGTATGCGCGCTCGCACCAGACATTTTCTTCATTATTTAGTACGCCGTAGAGAATACGGATGCCGAGATTCGACATTCCTATCTCGTAGTTGTCGGGAAAGCAGAATGCAAAACGGACATCCACTGCGTTCTTATCCTTTATGGTCTGTCCCCATTCTCCGCCGGTATATCTGCCGGGCTTTTCGACGCTTTTCAGTATAGTATGCAAATTCATGGTCATATCGGCAGCCGGGACGGCCTGCGCGTTCATCACGCGGCTCCATACCCGCTGCGTCTGTTTTTCCGTAAGTGGCTGCATGGGATCTCCCTCCTTCGCCCCATTGTATGCCCCGCGGCGGCGGATTGTGCGCTTTCACAAAAAGCTTCCCGTAAAAATTGTGATTTTTCACGATTTTGTTCCAGAAAAATCTTGTATTTCCCGGATGACTGTGTTAAAATTCTTTTTTGTGAGATTTTTTTGTGAGATTTTTCGGTTCAGAAGGAAGGGGCGCCATTATGACGCAGGACAAAATTCGTAACATTGCAATCATCGCGCACGTCGACCACGGCAAGACCACGCTGGTCGACGAGATGCTCAAGCAGGGCGGCGTGTACCGCGAAAACCAGGAGGTTGTCGACCGCGTCATGGACTCCAATGACCTCGAGCGTGAGCGCGGCATCACGATCCTTGCCAAGAACACTGCCATTCGCTACGGTGACACCAAGATCAACATCATCGATACCCCGGGCCACGCCGACTTCGGCGGCGAGGTCGAGCGTATCCTCAAGATGGTCAACGGCGTTATCCTGCTCGTCGACGCTGCCGAGGGCCCCATGCCGCAGACGCGCTTCGTCCTTTCCCGTGCGCTGGAGCTGGGTCACCGCGTCATCGTCGTCGTCAACAAGATCGACCGCCCCGACCAGCGTATCCACGAGGTCGTGGACGAAGTGCTTGAGCTGCTGATGGATCTCGACGCAACGCCCGAGCAGCTTGACTCCCCGATGCTCTTCTGCTCCGGCCGCAACGGCACGGCGTCCTATTCGCCCGATGTGCCCGGCACGGACTTAAAGCCCCTCTTCGACACCATTCTTGAGTATATCCCCGCGCCGGAGGCCGATGTGGACGCGCCGTTCCAGATGCTCGTCTCTGCCATCGACTATAACGAGTACGTCGGCCGCATGGCCATCGGCCGCATCGAGCGCGGCACGCTCAAGCAGAACCAGGAGATCATGGTCTGCAACTACCACGACCCCGACGCCGCGCCGAAGAAGGCCAAGGCCGTCTCCATGTACGAATTTGAGGGCCTTGCCAAGAACCCCGTCACCGAGTCCACCGCGGGCAACATCATCTGCCTGTCCGGCATCGGCGACATCACGATCGGCGATACGATCTGCGCGCCCGAGTGCGTCGAGCCGCTCCCGTTCGTCAAGATCAGCGCCCCCACGATGGAGATGACGTTCTCCATCAACGACTCTCCCTACGCCGGACGTGAGGGTAAGTTCGTCACCTCGCGCCAGCTGCGCGACCGTCTCTTCCGCGAAACGCTCAAGGACGTTTCACTCCGCGTCACCGAGCTCGAGGGCTCGACGGACGCGTTCAACGTCGCGGGCCGCGGCGAAATGTCGCTGTCCATCCTCATCGAGACCATGCGCCGCGAAGGCTATGAGTTCCAGGTCTCGCCCCCGCGCGTCCTGTATCAGATGATCGACGGCAAGAAGTGCGAGCCCATCGAGCGCCTTGTGTGCGATGTGCCGCAGGACTATGTCGGCGCGGTCATCGAAAAGCTCGGCTCCCGCAAGGGCGACCTCGCCGAGATGACGCCGATCGGCAGCCGCATGAAGCTCGAATTCCTGATCCCCGCGCGCGGCCTGTTCGGCTACCGCAACGAGTTCCTCACCGACACCAAGGGCGAGGGCATCATGGCGAGCGTGTTTGATTCCTACGCACCCTACAAGGGCGAGCTTGCCCGCCGCAATACCGGCTCTCTCGTCGCGTCCGAGACCGGCACCTCTATCACCTATGGCCTCTTCAACGCGCAGGAGCGCGGCGTGCTGTTTATCGGCGCGGGCGTCGACGTGTACGAGGGTATGGTCGTCGGTCAGTCCCCCAAGCAGGAGGACATCACGGTCAACGTGTGCAAGAAGAAGCAGCTGACAAACATGCGCGCTTCTGGCTCGGACGACGCGCTGCGCCTTGTCCCGCCCAAGCAGATGAGCCTGGAGCAGTGCCTCGAGTTCCTCGCCGACGACGAGCTGCTTGAGGTCACGCCCAAGAACCTGCGCATCCGCAAGACGATCCTCAACAAAGAGCTGCGCATGAAGGCCACCCACGGCAACAAAAAGGTTTTGCAGTAAAAAGAAGAGTGACAGCCTTTTGGCTGTCACTCTTTTGCTTTGTGCGTTTATTCCTTTGCCGGCTCAGGATCGCCCGAGAGCGAGTCAAGATAGAGATAGAGCGGCATCAGCTCGCGGAAGCCCGCGAGCACCTCGTCCTTGAGCTCGGGTGTGAAGAGCACGCCCTCGGGGTTATCGTCATAGCTGACGGCGATGTGCTTTGCGTTGTACCACGGATTTAAGAGCGTACCGACGTCGCCCTTGGGCCGCTTGAACGCCTCTCCCGAGAGCGTGAAGCGGGACTTATTCAGCTTGCGCACGATCTTTTCAAGCGCCTTGGGATCCGTCTCGATGCGGCGGCGCAGGCGCGCCATCGTGGCGGGCGCGGCGTCCCAATAGCCGCAGCCGTAGCTGAAATAGTTCGGCGCCAGTTCAAAATACAGCGCGGGCACGCCCTCGAAGCGCTCATGCGGGCGCTCGATCGTGAGCCACAGATGGTCTTTATACGGCCCGCGGCCGAAGAGCCGGCGCGCATCGCGGTAAACGCGGCAGACATGCAGCCTGAGCGGTTGCTTGGGATATTCCGCGCGGATCGCGTCGAAAAGCTCGCTGCCGAGCTCGCGCATCGGGCGGTCGACGAGCGATAGAAATTCCTCCTTGCGCGGCAGGAACCACTCGCGGTTGTTGTTGAATTTGATGCCCCAGAGGAACTCGACGGCCTCCGGCGTAAAACCCTGAAACATAGTTCACCTCATTATAGAATTTGCAACGATGGCAGTATACCACCGAAAATGCGAAAAAAACAAGAGGGATCTCGCACCAGATCCCTCTTGCCTCAGAGGAGCACCGTCCCGTTTTTTACCAAAAAAACAGGAACAGAAAAAAGAAAGTTAATGCGCCGCGTGATCGACCGAGTACATGTGCTCGATGAGATCGAGCACCTTGTTGGAGTAGCCGACCTCGTTGTCATACCAGCTGACGACCTTGACGAAGGTATCCGTCAGCGCGATGCCGGCCTTGGCGTCGAAGATGGACGTGCGCGCATCGCCGAGGAAGTCGGACGAGACGACCGCTTCATCGGTGTAGCCGAGGATCCCCTTGAGTTCGCCCTCGCTCGCTTTTTTCATCGCGTCGCAGATCTCGTCGTAGGAGGCGGGCTTTTCAAGGTTGACCGTCAAATCGACCACGGAAACGTCCAGCGTGGGAACGCGCATGGACATGCCGGTCAGCTTGCCGTTGAGGGAGGGAATGACCTTGCCGACAGCCTTGGCGGCGCCGGTGGAGGATGGAATGATGTTGCCCGTGGCCGCGCGGCCGCCGCGCCAGTCCTTCAGGGACGGGCCGTCTACGGTCTTTTGCGTGGCGGTGACGGAGTGCACGGTGGTCATCAGACCGTCTTTGATGCCAAAGTTGTCGTTCAAGACCTTGGCGATGGGGGCGAGGCAGTTCGTCGTACAAGAAGCGTTGGAGACGAACTGCATGTCGCTCGTGTAGGAATCGAGATTCACGCCGCAGACAAACATCGGCGTATCGTCCTTGGACGGGGCGGACATGACGACCTTCTTTGCGCCTGCGTCGATATGCGCCTGCGATTTTTCCTTCGTCAGGAACAGGCCCGTGGATTCGACAATATACTCAGCGCCGATCTTCCCCCAGGGGAGGTTGGCGGGGTTGCGCTCGGCAAAAACGGGGATCTCGCGGCCGTTGACGACGATGCCATAGTCGTTGCTCTTTACTTCGGCGGCAAATCTGCCGTGCATGGTGTCATATTTCAGCATATAGGCCAGATACTCGGCGGGACAGAGATCGTTGATGCCGACGATCTCGATCTCGGGATGGTCAAGGCTGGCGCGAAAGACCATGCGGCCGATGCGCCCGAAGCCGTTGATACCGACTTTAATGCTCATAGAAACTTACTTCCTTTCATATTGCGGAATATATCGAATGTTTGGTACATTTGATATTATACAGCGGGAGCTTCATTTTGCAAGACCTTTTTGCACGAAATTGCAGAATTTTCACAATTTCCACAAATTCCTTGCTTTTCGAAAAGAATTTTGCTACGCTCAGTGTATACCACCACGCATTGTGTGGTATGAAATTCTTTCCACGCAAGCTTTGCGTTCTGCGGTGAATGCTATCCGCAGGGACTTTGCTCGACCATTAGGAGATGCCATGCGGGATTATACCGAAGAAGAATTGAAGATCCTTTCGGACATGCTGCCGAATATTGCGCTGCAGCTGCGCACCTCGCTTGCAACGGTCTATACGGCGGTTGACCGCCTGGTACCGGCAGACATGCGGGAAAAAGACGCGAAGACCGACCGCACCGCCGCGGCGTTCTATCAGAGCTATTACCGGCTCTACCGTGTGATCAGCAACCTGACTGACGCAGGACAGCTGTTCGACAGGAAACGCTTTGAACTTTACGATGACGATATTGTAGGCGTCTGCCGCAGCGTATGCGGGGAAGTAGACTTCCTATTCAATATGCAGGGCGTCACGCTTGACTTTTTGTCCGACCGCGACAGCCGGATCATCGGCCTTGACGCCGCGGCGATCCGCAAGATGCTGCTCAATCTTCTCTCCAACGCACTCAAATTCACGCCGCAGGGCGGCAGTGTCCGCGTGCGTGTGAAAACGGAGGGGCGGAACGTTAAGATCACCGTGGCCGACAGCGGCTGCGGCATGAACAGCGACACGCTTGCGCACCTGTTTGACCGTTTCATCGACGGCGGGCAGGATCCCATGCCCCCGCGCGGCCTTGGATTGGGGCTGCCCATCTGCCAGCGCATCGCGCAGGGACACGGCGGCAGGATCGTGGCGCAGTCGGAAGAGGGGAAGGGCTCGCTCTTCACGGTTTCGCTTCCGGCGGTGCGAGCCGGGCGCGTGCGCCTGAAAGACCGCGGCAGCGACTATGCCGGCGGCTTCAACCCTACGCTCGTGGAGATGTCCGACGCGCTTTCGGGCGAGGCATTTTTACAAAAATATCTGGATTAAGTGACAGCCAATGAAGAAAAAAGTTTTGATCGCCATGAGCGGCGGCGTGGATTCGTCCGCCGCCGCACTTTTGCTGCAAGAGCAGGGCTATGACTGCGCAGGCGCGTCGCTTGCGCTCTGCGGCAATGATACGGACGGCGCGAGGCGCATCGCCGAGGGACTCGGCATACCGTTTTACGTTTTCGACGAGCAGGCGCTTTTTGCGCGCGAGGTGATGGATCACTTTGTGAGCGAATACTGCGCGGGGCGCACGCCGAATCCCTGCATCGACTGCAACCGCTGCCTGAAATTCGGCGCGTTTTTAGACCGTGCGCTCCAAATGGGCTTTGACTACATCGCAACGGGGCATTATGCCCGCGTCGACTATGACGAAACGCGCGGCATTTACCGCCTGCTTCGCGGCGAGAGCCGTACCAAGGATCAGAGCTATGTGCTCTATCAGCTCACGCAGCGTCAGCTTGCGCATCTGCTGCTGCCTGTCGGCAGCTTTGAAAAGCCGGAGCTTCGCGAAAAGGCGGAGGAAGCCGGACTTGCCAACGCCCATCAGGCGGATTCGCAGGATATTTGCTTCATCCCCGATGGGGACTATGTGCGCTTTCTGCGCGACTACGGCGGCGTGACGCCGCAGCCGGGCGACTTTGTGGACGGCAGCGGCCGTGTGCTCGGCCGCCATCGTGGTCTTGAATGCTATACGGCGGGGCAGCGCAAGGGACTCGGCGTGAGTGCTGACCGCCCCCTCTATGTGATCTCCAAAAATGCCGAAGATCATACCGTCCTTCTCGGTGATAATGAAGAATTGTTCTCCTCGGCGCTGCTCGCCTCACGTGTGAACTGGATCACGGGCACGCCTGAGGGTGAGGTGCGCTGCACCGTCAAAACGCGCTATTCGCAGAAGGAATGCGACGCGGTTGTGACGCCGCTGCCCGATGGCGGCGCGCATGTTGCGCTTCTCACGCCCCAGCGCGCCGTGACGGCAGGGCAGGCCGTCGTCTTTTACGACGGGGACGAGGTGCTCGGCGGCGGCACGATCGAAAAGGCACTGTGAATTACGATAAAAGGCTCCGTGCTTTGCACGGAGCCTTTTTTGATCATTTACCGTTCGCTGACGTAGCCCTCATTGCCGAAGATCATATCGTCCACGTCACCATAGCAAATCTCCATCTCTTTCTCCTTCATCGTATCATTCCTTTCTGCTATTCACTCACCCCTAACGGCATACGCTGCGCGTAGGGAACCATATATAGTGCCTGCTGGAATCGGATAGCACTGCATCTTGACATACTGACAAGATTCTTGTAAGCTTGGGGTTACCAGAACAACGTGAAAAAGGGGGTTCACTACATGGAAAACCAAGCCTTAGAGTGCCATATTGCGGTTATGCTGCGCCTAATCGGGGTGCAACCAAACGTGCGGGGCTGGCGGTACATCATCACGGCAGTGGAGCTTGCAGCGGCAAACGAAGAGCTGGTGCATGCCGTCACAAAAGAGCTGTATCCGGCGGTCGCAGCGAAGCACGAGACCACGCCGTCGAGAGTCGAGCGCTGCATCAGGTCGGCGATTGAGTATGCGTGGACGTATGGCAGCCCGGACGCGCAGCAGCACTATTTCGGCGCTGTCGTTTCGCCCGAAAAGGGCAAGCCGACGAATGCCGCTTTCATTGCTGGGCTTGCGGACTGGGCAAGGGGCGCTGCGATATGAGCGAAGCAGACCGTCTCTTGCAGCGGCGAGCGTGGGACGCTGCGCATCTCCGCTCCGTTGGAACGAAGCTTGATCTTCAGGACTTCGCCCGCTTGGTCGAACACTGTGAGCGAGAGCGTATGTCGCGCTACGAGCTTTTGCGGCGGCTCATCATGGAAGAGCTGGCGCGGTCATCATAGCAGCCCCCCCTTCCGTTTGTGGAAAAGTCTGTGGATAACACGCCCGTCAAGGGCTTCGCAAGTGGCTTACAGCCACCCTTGACAGGCGTGTTGCTGCGCGCGTATCAAACGAAAGGGGGGTCTTACAATGAAGACCAAACGCACCATGAATGCTTCCATTCCGAACCAGACGCGCCAAAGCGTCTACGAGCGCGACGGCTACCGCTGCGCGCTCTGCGACGATACGCGGGGGCTGCAAATCCATCACATCATCAAGCGATCCTGCGGCGGGAATGATACGCCGTGCAACCTCATCACGCTTTGCTGGCGCTGCCATGCGGAAGCGCACGGCACGCTCATTCCCGAGCGTCACCCCTTTGTGCCGCAGACGCCGGAACAGAAGTGGGCGGCATGGCGCTCCCTCATCGACGATTACGAGCAGATGTGCGTGGAATACGTTTCCGACTACTACGCCGAACGCGGGGAAGAATGGTGGCCTTACAAATAAGGCCACCATTTGATGCATGGCGCTCGCGGCTGCCGAAGGAGGGGAACGGCATTAAGAAATGCCGCCCCCCCGTTGCCGCTCGTTGTGCTGCCGCTCATCGCGTCAGCACATCTTCGGTATGCGCGCAGCCCGTCGCGCCGCGATCGCAGCGGCGCGCCGTGCATTCGTCGGCTTTGCGCCTTAACCGCCCCCGCCGCCCCCGCTAACGCAGATGGCGGCGGTGGCTGGGCGCAAAAGCCTGCGCGCCCACGGCGGGGTTCCGCTGCGCCCCCCCTGTGCCCTCGCGTGCCGTGCCGCGCGTAGCAGCCGGCGGCAGGCGCGCCCTCCGGCAGGCTCCCGCCATTCCATTGTTTTGAGTCGGTGGCGGTTGGCTCCTCCGGCCGCACTCTGCCGCCGCCGCCCCGCGCGCCCGGTCGTGCTGTGGGCAGCAGCGGTAGGGGGGGCTTGCTTCAGGCGGCCAAAAGGCCGCCCGCTTCGCGCCCCGCCGCTCCCGCCCCGCCCCCCGTTTTTCGCCCGGGGCGGGGCGCATTGGTTTGCGCTGCGGCGGGTATAGATGTAGTGGCCGGGACGCAGCCCGGCCACTACATGTGGTGCATAGCAAATCTCCATCTCTTTCTCCTTCATCGTATCATTCCTTTCTGCTATTCA
>ERZ827150.4799-NODE-4799-length-11518-cov-3.291285_pt1 | contig 11518 bp, 11 predicted proteins | sample MGYA00519779_ERZ827150 | MGnify/ENA primary metagenome ERZ827150 (study PRJEB31778, sample SAMEA3449267) | human gut metagenome | biome: human gut; feature: human-associated habitat; material: faeces | place: United Kingdom | collected 2010/2012 ...
GAGGTAGATGAGTGAACAGGTTGCCACGGCGATCATTACGAGTGATGCCAGGATGGTGGCAATGAGGCTCAAGCGCTCTTCTCGGCGGTGTTGACGTGCGGCTTCGAACTGGATTTTCCGCATGAGGTCCGACCGGAACGTGCCGGGCAGTTTCGTTTGGGGCAGTTGTGAGAACAGCCCTTTTAGATAGTCCGCTTTTGGGGATTCCTGGGTCATATTTATTCCTCCTCCATTGTTTTAAGTAAGACAAATAGTTTTTTCCGGGTCCGGAAGAGCTTGGTCTTGACGTTCGCGACGCTCAGTCCGGTGATCCTTGCGATCTCGTCGACCGGCTTTTCCTGCCAGTAATAGAGCAGGAGCAGGGCGCGCTCCTCAGCTTGGAGTCGTTCCATCGCCCGTTCGAGTTCCTGGAGTCGCTCTTCCATGCTCGATTCTTCCAATTGGTCGATCACCAACTCTTCGATAGTGTCGCCAGACACCTGCTCGATCGTCGACTCGTCGATCATCAGGTATTCCGGCCTTTTTTTTCGGAGCGACGAGAGCGCCGTATTGTAGGCGATCCGGTAGAGCCAGGTAGAGAAGCCGCAATCTCCCTTGAACGTCCCGAGGCTCTTGAAGGCCTTGAGGAAAGTGTCCTGGGCCAGCTCTTCGGCGTCTTCCGGATTGCGCACGACCTTGAGGATGAGCGCATGAATCGGTTCTCCGTAACGATCGATGAGGCAGGCGAAGCAGGCGGTGTCGCCCGCCAGCACCCGTTGTATGTAATATGTATCGCTGTACAATTCCATCGTACTTAATGGACGCGCATCTGGTGGAAAGGTTACATATCTTGTCGCGAAAATAAAAAAATGATCGGTGATTGTAACCGGCGGGCGCTTCTCGCGTCAAAAGGGCAAAGGATATAAACGGTTTTATTTAATCAGAAAAAATTACGATTATGATGAGTTTCATTTCTGTCCCGCTGGTGGTCGGGATTATTTGCGCCGGGATTTACGGCCTCTTCGAGTTGTTTGTTCGCAAGAAGGAGCGTTTGGCGATTATCGAGAAGATTGGCGATCATCTGGATGCCTCCATTTTTTGTGGGAAGTTGGGATTGCCCAGCTATATGGGTACTCGTTTCTCGTTTAGCGCGTTGAAGGCCGGGTGCCTCCTGGCCGGTATCGGCTTGGGGTTGCTGGTCGGCTTCTTCATCGACCTGAACGTGTCTACCTCTTTTGTGGGGGCAGATGGCTTTTCCCGTGATGTTTCGGAGGTGGTCTATGGCGCCTCGGTGCTCCTGTTTGGCGGTTTGGGATTGATTATCGCTTTCGTGGTCGAGATGAGGTTGGATAAGGGAAAGGATAAGAGATCTTAAACTCTCCGCTTGCCAGGGATCTTGCCCGAGGGCTCGGGCGCCGCCGCTGGGTGTCAGGGATCGTTCCCGAGGGCTCGGGCGAAGCCCCGTTCAGAGCAGGGCCTCGCCGAAATATTCCGGGCAATGAAAATTGGGAGCGGGCAATCCGATCGGGCTCCAGGAGAGATAATGGGGGCGCTTGGTCAGGTCGCCGCACTTGTAGAAATTGACGCGGAGGGCCGAGGGCAGGGCCTTCGGGTCGAGATCCATCAGCTCGAGAGGAATCTCGATAAGCAGACGGGGTGGCTTCGTCGTCAATAATAAGTGGCGTGCGCCCCAACGAGGCCTGCCGGCGGATCCGTTGATATTCGGCGGGCGCGAGGGGTTCGGCCAGCTCGCGCGACTCACGGCGGGCGGCGTCGCACGTGCCGAGGCAATTGAACTCGAAGTTGAGATAGCGTCGCCCGTCGGGATGGCGGACGAAGAACTCGACGCAACTGTCCTGATAGACGGGCGAGCCATCGTCGGTATAGGTGCCGCGGACACCCCGTTCCGTCACGTCGAATTTCAGGAAAAGAGACTGGGCCGAGCTGGCGATGAGTGCCATGGCCTCGGGCCGCTCCGGATATTCCGGCCAGTTGACGGTCGCGATCGGCGCCTTGGCCGCGTATTGGTCGAGGATCGGCTCGACCGTTTCCCACGTTGGTCGCTCGTCGAGCCGCGGGATGTAGGGGATGGATAATGTTCTCATGTCGATTGCTGGTTATTGATGGGCTAAAGATAACCCAAAAAGGCGGAAATCCCAACAGACGAAAAAAGAGCCTCACTTCACAGGGAGACTCTTTTGTTATGTAGCGTAAAATAATAAAGAATTATTTTAGCACGACGATTTCTATCATCTTAATATGCTTACATAATAATTAGCGATTAAGGTCCGGTAGATATGCGATATATACTAATAGTTATGATTTTCTTAACCACATCGCGAAGATAGGCCCGGCGGGCGGCGCCGGCAATACCTAAACCTGAGTAAAAACAGCTCTCGCCTACCTATAATTAGTTATATTTCCTATTGATTATCCGTTTCTTGCGCTTTTAGGGGCATAAATACCTACAAGAAGGTAAGCGGCCTCCAGTTTTACCTAATCGATGTGATTGTTGGCCCCGGCGGCTCCCCGTAATTTTGCCAAAAATTTAAAAACGGAATGAAAAGATTAGTGAATTTATTGGTGGTCTCAATGCTCTCGTGCGCGCCGTTGCTGGCGCAGGAGACGGAGATGACCTCCGCGGCTCGGGCAGAGGAACTTTACGCGGGCGGTTTCGATAAGTTCCGCTTTGGCGGCTATGGCGAGGCGCTCGCCAATTTCATGGATTATGGGACGAACCGTTTCTATGGCGGGAACAGCGGCAACACGAAAGAGCGGCGAAACGCCATCTCAATTCCTCGTATGATCCTCGCGTTCGACTATAAGTTCAATTCCCAATGGATATTGGGTGCCGAGATCGAGTTTGAGGCGGGCGGCACCGGGACGGCCTACGAGATCGAGAATACCGAGAATGGCGAATATGAGACCGAGGTGGAGAAGGGCGGTGAGGTGGCCCTCGAGCAATTTCACATCACCCGGCTGATCCATCCGGCCTTCAACGTGCGGGCGGGACACATCATCGTGCCGGTCGGCCTGACGAACGAGCATCATGAGCCGATCAACTTCTTCGGTACCTCTCGCCCAGAGGGTGAGACGACAATCCTGCCCTCCACCTGGCACGAGACCGGTATAGAGTTCTTCGGTATGTTCGGGCGTGATTATACACGGTTCAGTTATCAGGCCTTGGTGGTCGCCGGATTGAACGCCAACGGCTTCGAGCGCGACACGTGGGTAGCCGCCGGGAAACAGGGATTTTTCGAGACGGACAATTTCACTTCGCCCGCTTATGTGGGCCGGTTGAACTATGAGGGTGTCCCGGGCCTGAAGGTCGGCGGCTCGGTTTACTATTGTGTCGACGCGGGCGCCAACTCGGATAAGTCGCAAACCTATAAGAATATCGGCAAGATCCCGGTGCGGATCTATACGGCCGATTTCCAGTATAAGAATAAGTTCGTAACGGCCCGGGGCAATATGATCTACGGCAATTTGGGCAACTCGGAGAAGCTGACGGAGGGGAACAATCGCCTCTCGAACCTCTCGCCCTATAGTAAGACGGGGCCGATCGCCAGGAACGCCGTCAGCTACGGCGCGGAGCTGGGCATCAACCTGCGCTCGCTCCTTGGCGGCGACAAGCGGGTGCCGGTGATCTATCCTTTTGCCCGCTATGAGTATTATAACTCGCAGGAGAAGGGCGAGGGCAAACTGACGATGGACAAGCGCTGCCAGGTCGGTATGTGGACGGCGGGCGCGAACTGGTACGCGTTGCCCAACCTGGTGGTGAAGGCGGACTATACGACCCGCCGCATCGGAGGCGGCCAGTATAACAGCGAGAACGAGTTCAGTCTGGCGATCGCCTACATCGGTTGGTTCTTAAGCAAATAATGAGGCTAGTATTAATTTTAATCCATTAAAATCATGAAGAGAAATTACTTTTTGGGCGCCATCGTGGCGTTTGGTTTGGCCTGTTCGATGGGCTCATGTTCTGATGATCCGGATCCTGTGGATAACACGGACACGACGGTCGAGGCGAAAGATATCGAGTACACTTCCGAGAATGCGGCGGCTTGGGGCAACTATATGTATAACGTCGCAAACCTGTTGAAGAAAGACGCGGCAGACCTTTATGGCTACTGGAGTGAGGATTATAATGGCGAGTCTTTCGCGACCACCTTCAAGTCGCATAACAAGGCACCCTATACCAGCGCGATCAGTTGCGTGCAGGAGATCATCGAGAAGTGCGCCGAGATCGCCAACGAGGTTGGTGTCGCCAAGATCGGCGAGCCTTACGACTTCTATCAGGCGGGCAAGACGGAAGAGGCGCTCTACGCCGTCGAGTCGTGGTACAGTTGGCATTCGAGGGACGACTATACCAACAACATCTGGTCCATCCGCAACTGCTATTTCGGGAAGGTGGACGATAACGACAAGGACGATGAGGGCGATATCGCCGAGAACTCCATTTCAAGGTTGATCGCTTCCGTGGATCCGGAGATGGATGCCGCCATGCGGAAGGCGATCCAGGATGCGGCCGACGCTATCCAAGCCATCCCGCAACCTTTCCGTAATAATATCAACAGCAACGAATCAAAGGCGGCGATGGAGGCTTGCTCTGTTTTGGAAGAGGCTTTAACCAATATGAGCGCTTACGTTCAGAGCCAATTCTCCTCAGCGGAATACGACAGCCGCCTGGATGCGATTGTCGCTCAATATGTGGATTACGTGGTGCTTCCGACTTATAAATCCTTACAGGAAGGCAATGAGAGTCTGTTCAATGCCGTGTCGGCTTTCCGCTCGAATCCGAGCGATGAGGCTTTTCAGAAGGCATGCGACGCTTGGCTGGTCGCTCGCGAGCCGTGGGAGAAGAGCGAGGGTTTTCTGTTCGGCCCGGTCGACTCGGAGGGTTTGGATCCCAATATGGATAGTTGGCCCTTGGACCAAAACGCGATCGTACAAATCCTGGAGTCCGGCAATTTCGATAACATCGAGTGGGGTGAGGGCGATAGCGAGGAAACAGTAACCGCCGCCCAGAATGTCCGTGGCTACCATACGTTGGAGTTCTTGCTGTTCAAGGATGGTGAGCCTCGTAAGGTGAAGTGATTGGGTTATGAATCGAATAAGATTATTCTTTCAATTGTTGTTGGCTCTCTTTCTCGTTGCCTGCGAGAAAGAGGGTTTGGATATGGACGATGTGGTTGTGCCCGACAATTATGCCTTGTCGGCCGGGACATCCACCATCTTCTTAAATTCGTCGGTCGCCTACGACTCGGAGGCGGATTGGGTGACGGGCAGTTATCTCAGTCGTTTTATCAGTGGAGACGGACTGTACGACGATGTGAGAACAAGCGATAATAACACGACGACCGGTGGTTTAGGGCCCGTTTATGCCGGATACTCGTGTGGCAGTTGTCATCGCAATGCAGGACGGACGAAGCCGACCTTATGGAGCGAAGGTGGATCCGGAAGCTATGGCTTTTCCTCAATGTTAATCTATATCTCCCGTAAGAACGGGGCACAATTCCGTGAGTATGGGCGTGTCCTACATGACCAGGCGATCTATGGCGTTGAGCCGGAGGGAAAACTGTCGGTGGAATATACTTACCAAACTTTCTCTTTTCCGGATGGCGAGACCTATGAGCTGTGCAAGCCAACTTATAGGATTACGGAATGGTATGCCGACAGTATCGCGCCAGAGGACCTGTTTTGTTCGGTACGTATTCCGTTGCGCCATGTGGGCATGGGGCAGATGATGGCGCTCGATCGGAACGAGATCGAAGCGCTTGCCGCCAAGAGTAACTATCCGGAATATGGCATCAGTGGACGCTGTAATTACATCTCCGAGCGAGGTGTGACGCAATTGGGCCTTTCTGGAAATAAGGCGCAGCATGCGGACTTGACGGTCGAGCTGGGCTTCTCGAGCGATATGGGCGTGACGAACAGCCGATATCCAGAAGAGATCTGCGAGGGACAGGTACAGGTAAATCAAGGCAGCATGATGGGGCTTTCTTATGCCCAGCTTGATATCTCGACAGAAGACATGGAGGATGTGGATCTTTATATGCAGAGCCTGGGTGTTCCGGCCCGTCGGAATGTCAATGACCCGCAAGTAATTCATGGCGAACAGAAGTTTTACGAGGCGAAATGTCATCTCTGTCATGTGCCAACTTTACATACCCGTGTCGGTGGTTCTGTCTTGTTGAATAATACTCGTTTACCTTGGTTGGGTGGGCAGACGATCCATCCCTATTCCGACTACCTGTTGCACGATATGGGTTCCGAAATTATGGGTGTAGGGCTTAACGATAATTACGTGAGTGGCCTGGCTCGGGGAAATGAATGGCGTACGACACCACTTTGGGGCATTGGCCTTCAGGAAAAGGTGAATGGCCATACCTATTTCCTGCACGATGGTCGTGCCCGCAATTTGGTGGAGGCGATCATGTGGCACGGGGGCGAGGGCGAGGCTTCCAAGAACCTGTTTAAGAATATGACGAAAGAGGATCGCGACGCGGTAATCGCCTTCCTGAATTCCTTGTAAGGGATAAAGATGATAATACGATTTACTTAAGGACAGAATATTATGATAAGACATTATATAGCGATTGTTTTGGCCGGTTTGCTCTTGCCTCTGACACTGAAGGCACAAACCGACGATTTTGAGAATGGCGTGGTCTCAATGGCCGGGAAAGAGGGTTTCACCATTGGGACCAAGAAGGGCGATTTCATCTTCAAGCCTTATATGTTGGTACAGACAAGCGCCAACTTCAATTATTACGATGACGAGGGGCTTGATCCTGCCTATAATCAGGACAATGTCCACAGCTCCGGTTTCTCTGTGCCCTATGCGATCTTGGGCTTTACGGGAAAGGCTTTCGGTAAGGTGACGTTCAATCTCTCTATCAATGCGGCCGCTTCGGGTGGGGCGATCCTCCAGCAAGCTTGGTTTGATGTGAAGCTGCGTGAGACTTTTGCCATCCGGGTCGGCAAGTTCAAGACGCCGTTCACGCATGCTTACCTGACAACCTTGGGTGAGACTCTGATGCCGGTTATGCCGGTCTCGCTGACCTCGTCGGTCATTATGCCCTATTCCTTGAATGCGGTAACGCCAAATATCGGTACGGGCTTTGATCTGGGTGTTGAGGTGCATGGTTTGGTGAAGGATCGTTTCGGATATGAGGTCGGCATCTTTAATGGAACGGGCAGTTCCGTGAATACGGCGACCAAGACTTTCAGTGATGATTGGCATATTCCCTCCTTGCTTTATGCGGGTCGGGTGACTTATATGCCGAAGGGTGCGATGCCCGCGACGCAAGGTAATCCGAATCTGTTGAAAGAGGATAAGCTGTTGTTCGGACTCTCAACCTCGTTGAATGTGGAGAGCGAGAACGAAAGTACAAATGATTTCCGGGCAGGCGCCGAATTCGCCATGTTACGCCATCGGCTCTATTTGGGAGCGGAGATTTATTATATGAACGTTGGGTTTACGGAACGGCAGAAGATTGACGAGACCTATAACTATTTAGGTGGTTACGTACAAGGTGGTTATTTCGTGTTGGATCGTCTGCAGGCGACTGCCCGTTATGATTTCTTCAATCGTAATGGCATCGATAAGGATGGTTTCCTCAACATGCCAGCGGTTGGTTTCAACTATTTCTTCAAGGGATGCAACCTGAAACTCCAGGCGATGTATCAGTTTATCGGCCGGACAGGCCATGCGACCCAGTTGGATCGAGACAACGATGACCTTGGTTTGGCGATGCATTCCGGGACGGTTTTATTGCAATATACTTTCTAAGGATCCTATAATATGTTTCGAACAGCTATTTCTATCTTAATTTTGTCTATATTTAGCCTGTTTTCTTGCGACGACGGGAAAATCTACGACCAGAAGGAGACGGTTCCTGCGGAGGGAAGTTGCCTGAGGTTGTCCGCAAAGATTACGGGAATAGACCAATGGCCATCGAAATACAGCGTGGTGGTCGCTGGCTTTTCGGAGAATGATTATGCGACTATCTCGAAAGGAATCACGGGAACAGCGGCCGACGGTTCGGTTGAGGTGGTCTTGGGTGGCATACCGGAAACAGTCTCACGGGTTGAGATCTGCGTGATCAATCGTTTGCGGGAACGAATCGTGAGCTTTTATTCGACCGACTTTGAACCTCAAAGGGATACGGTCGTTTTGGAGGCAGGGACAATCGATGCGGGCATGTTCAACAGTATCCAGGCAGAGGTGTTCGATCGTTCCTGCACGGGCTGTCATGGCGAGAGTACGGAAGCCGCTGCTGGACTTCATCTGACCGCGGGTATGAGTTATGGGCAGTTGGTCGGAATGAAGGCCGATTTGTCGGAAGAGGGACTTTCGTTGGTCGAGCCGGGTGACGTCGGGAACAGTTTCCTGATGACGGTTTTACGTGTGGATATTGTTCGTTTCGACCATACGGATATCATCACTTCGTTTGAGTTGTTGGATATGATTGAAGATTGGATTGATAATGGTGCTAAAGAATAAGATTGTAGAAGAGTAGAGAATATGGATTTTTTCAGGAAGGAATATGCCGATAAGGCGGTTGAGGCGTGCGTGACCTCCTTTCGTGTGGAGGACGGCGTGACGGAATATCAAGTTCTGTTGACGATGAAGGAGCCGGCAATGTCTTTTGTTGAGCAGTTAAGGAATATACAACAGGTCTATCAGGAATTGGTGGCGGAAGAGTTGCCGGGTGATGCCGTGGCGGTTTTCCGGCGTTACTTCTTGAGCGATGCGGCCAACCAGTCGGATCGGGTGATGTCGTGGGAATGCGAGAACGCCTTTTGTGCCTTGTCCGTCGTTCAACAGGCGCCCTTAAATGGAACGAAGGTAGCCATGTGGACCTATTTGCAGACTGGGATGGTCGCGGAGAGAACTGAAAGAGGATTGTGGAAAGTCTCTCATGGAAGCTATGGACATTATTGGCTGGGAGGCGCTTTCAATAAGGCGATCAACTCGGAATATCAGACTCGTCTCCTGATGAATGATTACGTCATGAGTCTTTTGGAAGAGGGCTGTAAGTTGTCGGAGAATTGCGTACGTACCTGGCTTTTCGTACAGAATGTCGACGTGAATTATGCCGGTGTGGTTAAGGCGCGTCGGGAGGCTTTTATCACGCAGGGACTGACGGAGAAGACACACTATATCGCCAGTACGGGCATTGGAGGACGGCATGCCGATCCGGAAGTGCTGGTTCAGATGGACGCTTATGCGGTGAAGGGCTTGCGGGAAGGACAGGTCCGTTATCTTTATGCGCCGACGCACCTGAACCCGACCTATGAGTATGGCGTGACGTTCGAGCGTGGCGTGGCTATCGAATATGGTGACCGTAAGCATATCTTTATATCCGGGACGGCCAGCATCAACAACCGGGGTGAGATTGTTCATCCGGGCGACGTGATCAGCCAGGCTGGCCGTATGATGGAGAATATCGAGACTCTTTTGGCAGAGGCGGGTGCCGGGCTCGAGGATATTGTTCAATCGGTAACCTACTTGCGTGATCCGGCCGATTATCATGTGGTCCGCGAGTTCATGGAAACTCGTTATCCCAGGATGTCGAACTTGATCGTGCTTGCGCCGGTCTGCCGGCCGGGGTGGCTGATCGAGACGGAATGTATCGCGATGGTGAAGGCTAACGGCAACGACTTCGCGTCGCTTTGATTCGTCGGGCTCCTGTCTGGGAACGCTTTGTTGAATTTGGAATAGGAACTTGGAAATGAAGGAAAATAGTGTATCTTTGGTGGGAAAAACAATCAATAAATCCCGAGAGCAAAGATTTATGTATAAGAAGGGTATCTATAAGGAGACGGATAAGATGAGCGACCTGATCTGCGACAACTATCCGATGGTCTTGGTCATGAGCCGGTTCGGCATCGCGCTGGGCTTTGGTGAGAAGAACATTGGCGAGGTTTGCCGGATGAGCGGTGTTGATCCTTATACGTTCCTGACCGTGGTCAATTTCCTGGCGGACGAGGACATCACGCCGGAGCATGATGTGCGTAAGCTGTCGGTCGACGACCTGATCAAGTATCTGCACAACGCCCACGATTATTTCCTGAATTTCCGCTTTCCGCATATCCGTCGGAAGTTGGTTGAGGCGATCTCGAACTGCCCGGACGATGTGGCGTTCGTGATCCGCCGCTTCTTCGATGAGTATGCCGAGGAGGTAAACAAGCATATGCAATATGAGGAGCGGGTTGTATTCCCGTATGTGAAGGGCCTGCTTAAGGGCGAGCGTAATGATAAGTATAACATATCCATTTTCCGTAAGCGTCACGATCAGGTCGAGATGAAGATCACGGAGCTTAAGAATATCCTGATCAAGTATTATCCGGGTACGGGCGGTTACCTGTTGAACAGCGTCTTGTTTGATATTTTCACGACAGCTGAGGATTTGGCGACCCATACTCGTGTGGAGGATGATCTGTTTATCCCGACGATCCTGGCATTGGAGCAATAATGATCTTTGGTTATGAGTATGAACCTGAAAATAGCGATCGCGGAACCTTCGCCTATTGTCCGTTATGGCATGGAATCTCTCTTGAAGCATCTGCCGGGCCTCAAGGTGCAGCTGATCGAGATCGCCTTGGGCGATGCGCTGGTCGACTCGTTGCGGATGCACAGGCCCGACGTGCTGATCATCAACCCGATCCTGTTGGGGTTAAAGTCCGTGCGTCATTTGCGGGAGGAGGCGGGATGCGCTGATACGCGTTGCCTTGCCTTGGTCACGACCTTGCTGGACCAAGGTGCGTTGAGCCTTTATGATGAGGTGGTGACGTTGTACGACGATACCGACGACGTGCGGCGCAAACTGGAAAAACCGGCTGTAGAGGGCGAGGAAGATGATGAGCCGCAAGGCGACGAGCAGCAAACGCTCAGCGCCCGCGAGAAGGAGATCGTCGTTTGCGTCGTCAAGGGCATGACGAACCGAGAGATCGCCGACCAGCTTTTCCTCTCTACCCATACGGTCATCACTCACCGGCGTAACATCGCCCGTAAGTTGCAGATCCATTCGGCGAGTGGCTTGACGGTCTATGCGATCGTCAACAAGCTGGTCGAGCTGGGTGATATCAAGCAATAAGCGGTTTCAACCGTTCGAGCAACTCTTCGCCCAAAGCGCTTTTCACCTCGATATGTCTCAAGACGGCCTGTACGAATGGGTTGCTCTCGAAGTCGCCCCGGACCTGCTCGAAGTCCAGTCGCTTGGCTTTCGGGTCACCGTCGGCACCGAAGCCGGTCATCGAGGAGAGCGAGAACTCTTTTTTGGCGTCCTCGTAGACCATCCGGTCGAGCCCGACGACCGATTCTTTCCATTGATGGACGATTCGGACGATGTCGGACGCTGTTATCCTCAACGGGTCGAGCCCGTAAAAATCCAACATCTTTTGGTAAGCCCAAGTCCATTCGTAAGTATAATAGTTCCGGTGCATCTCCTCAAAACGGGCGTGCAGCTGGTCCACGTGGGTGATCCGTTCTTCCTCGATATCAGCGATCAGTCGCTCGATCTCGCTTTTGGGG
>ERZ827150.4801-NODE-4801-length-11513-cov-4.472596_pt1 | contig 11513 bp, 9 predicted proteins | sample MGYA00519779_ERZ827150 | MGnify/ENA primary metagenome ERZ827150 (study PRJEB31778, sample SAMEA3449267) | human gut metagenome | biome: human gut; feature: human-associated habitat; material: faeces | place: United Kingdom | collected 2010/2012 ...
CGTCTGGTCGAGGTCCCTGCGTCATTGATGCAGAGCGTTTCGAGTATGCGCACGCCGCAGGGCGTTTTATTCTCCCTGCGCCTGCCGCAGGAGGGCGCGCTCCGGGTGCAGCCCGGCATGCTCCTGCTCGACCGCATCCAGGACCCCGGAAACCTCGGCACGATCCTGCGCACGGCCGACGCCTTCGACCTGCCGGTCCTGCTGACGAACGGCTGCGCCGATCCGTTTTCCGAAAAGACGGTGCGCGCCTCCATGGGCGCGGTGTTCCGCCGTCCGCCGCAGAGCGCACCGATGGAGGACGTCCTCCGTGTCTGCCATGCCGCCGGGATCCCCATTGCGGCGACGGCGCTGTCCGACACGGCGTGCGATCTGCGCGAGGTCGATCTGATGCGCCATCTTGTCGTCATCGGCAGCGAGGGACAGGGCATTTGCCCGGAGCTGCTCGCCGCCTCGGACCGGCAGATCATCATTCCCATGCAGCCGCGCTGCGAGTCGCTCAATGCGGCCGTCGCGGCGGCGATCGTGCTGTGGCAGATGCGGCCGTAGCGCGGGAGAACACGGAAGGAGGGCGCGCAGATGCAGAAGCACTGGGTTTGGCTGGCAACGCGAAGCGGCATCGGGGTCCGGGGCCGCGCGGAGCTGCTGCGCCGGTTCGGCACGGCAGAGCGCATTTATGCCATGGACCGGGCCGCGCTGCAGGCAGAGGAAGGCCTGCGGCGGAGCTGGCTCGAGCCGCTGCTCGACAAAACGCTGGACGGCGCGGAGCGCATTCTGGCGCAGTGTGACCGTTTTGACATCCGCCTTCTGACCTATGCGGAGCCTGCCTATCCCGAGCGGCTGCGCAACATTGCAGACCCGCCCGCGCTTTTGTATTATCAGGGTCGTCTGCCGGATTTTGACCACGAGGCCGCGATCGCCGTTGTCGGCTCACGCCGGTGCAGCGCTTACGGCCTGCTGCACGCAAAGCAGTTCTCCCGCCTGATCGCCGCAAGCGGCGGGCTTGTGATGTCCGGCGGTGCACGCGGCATCGATACCATGGCGCTGCAGAGCGCGATGGACCTGCCGGAGCCGGTCGTTTGTGTGCTGGCCTGCGGGCTCGACATCGCCTATCCGCCGGAAAACGGCCAGCTGTTTGCGCAGATCGCGTCGAGAGGCTGCCTCCTGAGCGAATACCCGCCGGGGACGAGCCCGATGCGCGGCAATTTCCCGGTGCGCAACCGTATTCTGAGCGGCCTTTCCGTTGGCGTTCTCGTGGTCGAGGCCTCGGCGCAGAGCGGTGCGCTCATCACGGCGCGGCTGGCGCTGGAGCAGGGCAGGGATGTATTTGCCATTCCCGGCAATCTCGGCGTCGCCTCGTGCGAGGGGACGAATCGCCTGCTGCGCGAGGGTGCGCTCATGCCCGAAAACGGCTGGGAGCTGCTGCAGGAATACACGCACCTGTTTCCGGGCAAGCTGGCGGACGGTCGCCGCCGCGAGGTGATGGAGCAGCGCTTTGGGTCGCATTACGCAGCGGCCGTCCCTGCGCAGCCCCTGCCGGAGAGACCGGCAAAACCGGCCCGCCCGGCAGCGCCTTCACCGGAAAAGTCCCCAGCCCTCGACAAAAAAGACATTGACAATCCGCCTGCAAGGCCTTATAGTGACAGAAAGAAAGCACCGCCCGCCCTGTCCGGCGACGAAGCGGCGGTCTATGCCGCCCTGACGCCGGAGCCGATCCTTGCGGATCTTCTCACGGAGCATACGGGCCTTCCGCCGCAGCGCCTGCTTGCGGCCATGACCATGCTCCAGATCAAGGGGCTGGCCAAAAAGCTTCCCGGCAACCGCTATCAGCGCGCCGGAGGATAATGGATATATGGAGGTTCCCTTCATGACAAAGGGATCGAATCTGGTGATCGTCGAGTCACCGTCTAAAGCAAAGACCATTGGAAAATATCTCGGCCCGGATTATCGCGTCGAGGCCTGTATGGGCCACCTGCGCGACCTGCCCAAGAGCAAGATGGGCGTCGATCTGGAGCACGATTTTGAACCGGACTATCAGCCGCTGGCCAGCAAGGCCGCGATCATCTCCGAGCTGCGCAGCGCTTCCAAAGCCGCAAAGCACATCTATCTTGCAACTGACCCTGACCGCGAGGGAGAGGCGATCTCGTGGCATCTGAAGGAGCTGCTGGAGCTGCCGGACGACAAGACGGAGCGCGTGACGTTCAACGAGATCACGAAAAATGTCGTAACGCGCAGCATTCAGGAGCCGCGCAGCATCGATTATAATCTGGTGGACGCCCAGCAGGCCCGCCGAATCCTTGACCGCATCGTCGGCTACCAGCTCAGCCCGCTGCTGTGGAAGAAGATCCGCCGCGGCCTGTCCGCCGGGCGCGTGCAGTCTGTTGCCACGCGTCTTGTCGTGGAGCGCGAGCAGGAGATCGAGGCCTTCGTGCCGAAGGAATACTGGACGATCGACGTGCTGCTGCGCTGCCTGAACAAGCCGGGCAGCTTCACGGCGCACTATTACGGCGAGGAAAAGAAGCGCGAGCTGCACAGCGAGGCCGAGGCCGACGAGGTCCTGCGCGACATCGCCGGGCAGGAATTCACCATTGCGGGCATCAAGCGCACGGAAAAGCGCCGCTCGCCGACGCCGCCGTTCATCACCTCCACGCTGCAGCAGGAGGCCTCCCGCAAGCTCAATATGACGCCGCGCCGCACGATGGCCGTTGCGCAGCAGCTCTATGAGGGCGTCGACATCAGCGGCGAGGGCACCGTCGGCCTCATCACCTATATGCGTACCGACTCCCTGCGCCTGTCCGAGGAGGCGCTGGCCGCTGCGCGTGATTTTATCACCGATCGCTACGGCCCGGCCTACTATCCCGGCCAGCCCCGCCATTTCCGCAAGAAGGAGGGCGCGCAGGACGCGCACGAGGCCATTCGCCCCAGCAATGTCCGGCTCGACCCCGAGAGCATTCAGGCAGACCTGACGCGCGAGCAGTACCGGCTGTACAAGCTGATCTGGAGCCGCTTCGTCGCCTGCCAGATGTCCGATGCACGCTATGACGCCGTGCAGATCGACGCGCGCTGCGCGGGCCATGCCTTCCGCGCCAGCGACCAGATCCTGAAATTCTCCGGCTTTACCGCCGTGTATGAAGAGGGCCGCGACGACGAGGCCGAGGAGCGCTCCTCCTCGCTGCCCGATCTCGACGGCTCCGAGCGCCTGACTGCCGACAAGCAGGAAAAGGCCCAGCATTTCACCCAGCCGCCCGCCCGCTACACCGAGGCGACGCTTGTCAAGGCGATGGAGGAGCGCGGCGTGGGCCGCCCGTCGACCTATGCGTCGATCGTCGCGACGATCCAGGACCGCGAGTACGTCATCAAGAAGGACAAGCGCCTCTGGCCGACACCGCTCGGCCGCGTCGTGACCGAGCTGATGATCGAGCGCTTCCGCGACATCATCGATGTCGAGTTCACGGCAAATATGGAGCACCAGCTCGACGAGGTCGAGGCCGGAAAGGTCGGCTGGAAGACCGTCCTGCGCGATTTCTATCAGGATTTCCACCGCGAGATGGAGGAGGCCGAGAAAGCTCTCGACGGTGTGCGCATCAAGGTGCCGGATGAAGAGACCGATGAGGTCTGTGAGCTGTGCGGGCGCAAAATGGTTATCAAGAGCGGCCGCTTTGGCCGGTTTTTGGCTTGCCCCGGCTTCCCGGAGTGCAAGAATACCAAGCCGCTCGTTGAGCGTATGCCGGGCCGCTGCCCGCGCTGCGGCAGTGGGATGCTCAAGCGCAAGTCAAAAAAGGGCTATGTCTACTATGCCTGCGAGCGCGGCGCGGAGTGCGGCTTTATGACGTGGGACGTGCCCACGGCGCAGGACTGCCCGAGCTGCGGGCAGACGATGTTCAAAAAGTCCGGCCGCGGCCAGATGAAGCCGTTCTGCATCAACGAAAAGTGCCCGGACTTCCTGCCGGAGGACAAGCGCGGTTATAAGCGCCGCATGCCGAAGGCCACGACGGACACCGTCGAGAATGCCGAGGAGATCGCCCCGGCTGCGGAGGAGACCGAAAAAAAGCCCGCCAAAACGGCCAAAACGACGAAGACCGGGAAGACGGCCAAGGCCGCCAAGGCCGCCAAGGCCGCCAAGGCCGCAAAAACTGCGAAGACCACGAAAAAAGCGGCGGAGAAAAAGCCTGCCGCACGCAAAAAGACAAAAACGGAGAGCGAAGCATGACCGAAGTACGCGTGATCGGCGCGGGACTTGCGGGCAGTGAGGCCGCATGGCAGCTTGCCGAGCGCGGCTTTGCCGTCCGCCTGTCCGAGATGAAGCCGGTAAAAATGACCCCTGCGCACCACTGCGCGGATTTTGCGGAGCTTGTCTGCTCCAACTCCCTGCGCGGCGACCGGCTGGAAAATGCCATCGGCCTGCTCAAGGAGGAGCTGCGGCGGCTCGGGAGCCTCATCCTGCAGTGCGCCGACGCCACACGCGTCGAGGCGGGCGGCTGCCTTGCCGTCGACCGCTACGGCTTTTCCGGTATGGTGACGGAGCGCATCCGCAGCCACCCGAATATCACGGTCATCTCCGAGGAGGTGACCGAGGTCCCGGCGGGGCCGGTCATCATCGCGACGGGCCCCCTGACGTCCGACGCCATGAGCGAGGCCATCGGCCGCTATTTCGGCCAGACGGATTATCTGCATTTCTTTGACGCGGCTGCGCCGCTCGTCACGCTGGAGTCCATCGATATGACGAAGGCGTGGTACGCCTCCCGCTATGACCGCGGGAGCGCGGATTACATCAACTGCGCCATGACGCGCGAGGAATATCAGGCCTTCGTCCGGGAGTTGGCCGCCGCCGAGGAAGCGGAGGTGCACGGCTTTGAGGACAAAAACGTCTTTGAGGGCTGCATGCCGGTCGAGGTCATGGCCCGCCGCGGCGAGGACACGCTGCGCTACGGCCCTCTGAAGCCCGTCGGCCTGCGGGACCCGGCAACGGGCCGCGAGCCCTATGCTGTCGTTCAGCTCCGGCGCGACAATGCGGCCGGAAACATCTACAATCTCGTCGGGTTCCAGACGCACCTGCGTTTTCCGGAGCAGAAGCGCGTGTTCTCCATGATCCCGGCGCTGCACGATGCGGAATTCGTCCGCTACGGCGTGATGCACCGCAACACGTTCCTGAATTCGCCGAAGCTGCTCGACGCGTGCTACGCAGACCGGCGCGACCCCATGGTCGCCTTTGCCGGGCAGATGACGGGCGTGGAGGGCTATGTCGAATCGTGCGCCTCCGGCTATCTTGCCGCCGTCAGCATGGCGGCGCGGCTGGAGGGAAGGCCCGTCCCGGACTTCGGCACCATGACGGCCATCGGCGCGCTGGCGCACTATGTCAGCGACGGCACCGTGGCATCGTTCCAGCCGATGAATGTGAATTTCGGCATCATCGCCCCGCTCGAGCAGCGGGTGCGTGGAAAAGCAAACAAGAATCTGGCCATTGCCAACCGGTCGCTTGCGCACCTGGAGGCCATGGAGAAATGAGGGAACAGGCATGAAAATCATTCTGGATGCAATGGGAGGCGACAACGCCCCGGATGCCATGGTGCGCGGTGCACTGGAGGCGGCAAAGGAGTTCGGCGTGCAGATCGTTCTGGTCGGCCGCGGCGCGGATATCCTTGCCAGCATGAAGGCCCAGGGCTGGGATACGCTCCCGGACGGCGTGGAGCTTGCCAATGCCGAGGATGTGGTGGACATGCACTGCGATCCCGCCGCGGTCGTGAAGCAGCATCCGAACTCTTCGCTCGTGCTGGGCGCAAGAATGCTGGCGCAGGGCGGCGGTGATGCGTTCATCTCGGCCGGCAATACCGGCGCGCTGCTCACGGCGGCCACGCTGCTCGTCAAGCGTATCCGCGGCATCCGCCGCGCGGCGTTCTCGCCGGTCCTTCCGACGAAGGACGGCCACGCCATTCTCATCGATGCGGGCGCGAATGCCGAGTGCACGCCGGAATTCCTGCTGCAGTTCGGCTGCATGGGCTCGTTCTACGCGCAGAAGGCGCTCGGCATCGAGTCGCCGCGCGTGGGCCTTCTGAACAACGGCGCGGAAGATACGAAGGGCGACCCGCTCCACCGCGAGGCCCATCAGCTGCTCAAGCGCGCCGGTGAGCAGGGGACCATCCACTTCGTCGGCAATGTCGAGGCGCGCGATGTGCCGTTCGGTGCGGCGGATGTTATCGTGGCGGACGGCTTCTCCGGCAACGTCCTGCTCAAGACCATGGAGGGCACGGCCATGTTCATGTCCGGCATGATGAAGCAGATGTTCTACCGCAATCCGCTGACGATGCTCGGCGCGCTGCTGTGTAAAAAGGGCATCAACGGTATCCGCAAGACCATGGACTACCGCGAGACGGGCGGGTCCATCGTCATCGGCATCAGCCGCCCGGTCATCAAGGCGCACGGCTCGTCCGACGACGCCGCCATCCGCGGCGCGATCCGGCAGGCCATCCGCGCGGTCGAGAGCGGCTTCTGCGAGGAAATTCGTGCCAATATCGGGCAGATGATCCTGCCCAGGGAGGAAGAACATGCTGAATAAGCTGGAAAAGGCGTTGGGCTACAAGTTCCGCGATCCGGAGCTTCTGCGCATGGCGCTGACCCACACCTCCTGTGCAAACGAGATCTATCAGGACCCACTGCGCAGCTATGAGCGGCTGGAATTCCTTGGGGATTCCATTGTCGGCTTCGTGACGGCGGAGTATCTGTACCGGACTTTCCCCAAAAAGCTCGAAGGCGATCTGACGCGCATCCGCGCGGAGCTCGTCTGCGAAAAGAGCCTTGCCGCCGTGGCGGAGCGTCTCTCGCTCGGCGAGCATCTGCTGCTCGGAAACGGCGAGGATCAAAGCGGCGGCCGCCGCCGCCCGAGCATCCTCTGCGATGTTATGGAGGCCGTTGTGGCTGCCAGCTATCTGGACGGAGGCTTTGCCGTGGCCAGCGACATCGTGACGCGGCTCATCCTGCCGCAGCTCGCCGAGGCGGAAAAGACCCACGATTATAAGACGGAGCTGCAGGAGCTCGTGCAGCGCAAAAAATCGCAGCAGCTGAGCTATGAGCTCATCTCGGAGACTGGCCCGGACCACTGCAAGGAGTTCAACGTCCGCGTCCTGCTCAACGGCAGGGAGGTCGGTACCGGCTCCGGCACGAGCAAAAAGCGCGCCGAGCAGGCAGCGGCGGCGCAGGCCATTGTGCGGCTCTTCCCGGAACAGAAATAAAACGATTGGGACCACCGGCGGCAGCCGATGGTCCCAATCCTGTTTTATAGCGTGCGTTCGCGGGCCGAGCGGCGCATGGCGTTGGCCAGCTCCGTGATGCACAGCAGCGTTGCCACAAGGAACACACCGGGGATGATGATGATCCACCATGCGTCCGTGAGCAGAGCCTTTTCGGACAGGGAAAGCATGCTGCCCCACGAGACGACCTCGATCGGCAGGCCGATGCCGAGGAAGCTCAGCGTCGATTCCGCCGTGATGGCGCTGCGGATGTTCATAACGACCATGAACGAGATGGACGAGAAGAAATTCGGCGCAAGGTGCTGCCGCAGGACGTGGAAGAAGCCGCCGCCCATGCAGCGCGAGGCCAGCACATATTCGCTGCTGCGCAGCCTGCGCACCTCCGTGCGAACGACCTTGGCGATGCTGGCCCAGCTCGTCAGCCCGATGACGAGCGAGAGCGTGAGCACATTTGCCGTGCCCAGAATGGCCTGCAGCAGCACGACGAGCAGCAGGTTCGGCACGCTCAGCAGAATTTCGGTCAGCCGCATCAGGAGACGGTCCAGCCAGTCCGGCGCGCAGCCGCTGACCGTGCCGAACAGAATGGCGATGGCTGTGGACAGCAGCGTGGACAGAACGCCGATGGTCAGCGAAATGCGCCCGCCGTACCAGATCATGGAGAAAATATCGCGGCCCATCGGGTCCGTCCCGAAGAGAAATTCCCGCGACGGCGCTTCATTGCAGTGCGCAAGGTCGAGATAGGTCGGATCGTGCGTCAGGAGCACCTCGCAGAACAGGCAGCCGAGCACGATGAGCGTCAGAACGGCGGCCGAAAAAATCGGCTTGCCGCGGTACCACGGCGCGCGGCGTACCGGTGCTGCGGGCGACTGCGGCCGGACGCCGACCAGACGAAAGCGGTCGTCTGTCATTTTGAGGTCACCTCCCGTTCCGCCGGGCGAAGGCGCGGGTCGAGCCGCGCGTTCATGGCCTGCGCCAGCAGACTGCATGCGATGACGACTGCGCCGGAGAGCAGGCACAGCACCATCAGCAGGTTGTAGTCCTTGTAGCGCGCGCTCTCGTAGGACAGTGTGCCGAGGCCGGGATAGGAGAACACGGCCTCCACGATATAGGTCCCGCCCATCACATGCGGCACGGAGATGGCCATGAGGCTGAGATAGGACGGAAGCACATTGCGCAGGCACTGCCGCAGCACGATGTGCGCCCGGCCCATTCCCTCGCTGCGCGCCAGCAGCACATAGTCCGCGCGCAGCTCCTCCACCAGCCGGTTGCGCACGAGGTAGGCATAGTACCACAGGTGGCTCAGTACGACGACGGACATCGGCAGGATCAGGTGCACGATCCGGTCGCCGATATCGTCCGCGTGGCCGACGCTGTAGGCCCCGGAGCTCGGCAGCCAGCGCAGCGTGACGGAAAACAGCAGGATCAGCATCAGTGACAGCCAGAATTCCGGGATGCAGCTCGTCACCGTGCCAAGCTTGCAGAGGATGCGGTCGAGCGGCCGGTCCTCCTTCCATGCGCACAGCGCGCCGAGCAGCAGGGCCAGTACGAACAGCAGCACGAAGCCAAGTCCGCCGAGTAGGAGGGTGTTGCCGATGCGGCTGCCGATCAGCTCCAGAACATCTATCTTATATTTATAGGAGATGCCGAAATCGCCGTGCAGCGCGCGGCTGAACCAGCGGGCGTACTGCGTGGGCAGGGAATCATTCAGGCCGAGCTTGTCCTCAGCCCATTCGCGCTCGGCGGGGGACATTTTTTCCACGCGGTCGCCGTAGTAGGAGACAAGCGGGTCGCCGGGAGCGAGGCGGGAGATATAGAACGTCAGAACGGAGAGCAGCAGCACGCTCAGCACGAAAATGCCGAGGCGCGGCAGCAGCCGCAGGAAAAACCGGCGGACCTTCATACGGCGCCCCCTCCTTCCAGCAGAACGTAATGCTCCGGCGCGACCTCCGTCCATGTGCCGCCGTCCGGCAGCGGCCCCTCAAAGACGAGCGGCCTGCGGGCGCGCTCGAGGCGCGGGTCCGGGATGGGGATGGACGAGAGCAGCGCGCGCGTATAGGGGTGCTGCGGCGCGGCGAACAGCGATGCCGTCGGGGCCAGCTCCACGAGCCTGCCCTGATACAGCACGCCGACGCGGTCACAGAGGAATTCCACGACAGCCAGATCGTGGGCAATAAACAGGAAGGAGAACCCGTGCTCCTCCTGCAGATGGCGAAACAGATTGATGATCTGCGCCTGAATGGAGACGTCCAGCGAGGCGACCGGCTCATCCGCAACGAGCAGCTCCGGCTCCATGGACAGGGCGCGCGCAATGGCGACGCGCTGGCGCTGCCCGCCGGAAAGCTCACCGGGGTATTTGTCCAGATAGCCCGCGTCCAGACCAACATAGCGCATCTGGAATTCCGCCTCGGCGCGGTAGCTGCCGCGCGGCGGGCGGACGTGCTGGATGCGCATCGGCTCTGCAATGATATCGCACACGCGCATGCGCCCGTTCAGGCTCGAGCCGGAGTCCTGAAAGATGATCTGCCGCTCTGCCTGCAGCGTGCGGCGGTTCGCGCGGAAGACGCGGCGGTCGCAGATATCGATGCCGCGATACAGGATCTGCCCGCTCTGCGGCCGCAGCAGATTCATCACGCAGCGCGCGATGGTCGATTTGCCGGAGCCGGATTCGCCGACGAGACCGAGAACCTCGCCGCGCCGGAGCGTGAACGAGACGTGATCCACAGCGCGGAGCACGGCCCTTCGCCCGAGCGGGAAGGCGTGCGTCAGACCGCGCACCTCGAGAAGCGGCTCAGCCATGGTGCTCGCCTCCGATCGGCGGCGTGATGTGCGGGGCCCGGGGGTCGAGCAGCCACGTCGCGGCAAAATGGGTGTCGGAAATGCGGAATATCGGCGGCTCCTCCTCATAGTCGATAGCAAGGGCATATTCGTTGCGGCAGGCGAAGGAGTCGCCCTTCGGCGGGTCGATCAGCGTGGGCGGCATGCCGGGAATGGTATGCAGCCGCGGCTTTCCACGGGACAGCGCCGGGAGCGACTGCAGCAGACCCCAGGTGTAGGGGTGGCGCGGATCATAGAAAATATCCTCCGCCGTGCCGAGCTCCACGATCTTCCCGGCGTACATGACGGCCACACGATCCGCCACGCGCGCCACGGCGCCGAGATCGTGGGTGACGAAAACGGTCGCCGTGCCGAGCTTCTGCTGAATTTCGCGCAGAAGATCGAGAATTTGGGCCTGAATGGTCACATCCAGCGCGGTCGTCGGCTCGTCGGCAAACAGGATCGACGGGTCGCCCGCCAGCGCAATGGCCAGCACGACGCGCTGGCGCATGCCGCCGGAAAAGTGGTGCGGATACAGGCCGCGCCGCTCCTCCGGCCGGTCGATGCCGACAAGGCGTATCAGCTCGAGCACGCGCTGCTCCAGAGCCGCGCCGCGCAGGCGGGGCGCATGAACACGGACAGCGGCCGCCAGCTGCGCGCCGACGGTCATGCTGGGGTTCAGCGCAGTCATCGGGTCCTGAAATACCATGGAAAACAATGAGCCGCGAAGCTTCTGCAGCTCGCGTTCCCGCAGCTGCGTGATATCACGGCCATTTACCGCGATCGTGCCGCTCTTGCGCCGCGCGCTCGGCGGCAGCAGGTGCAGGATGCTCTTACACAGCACGCTTTTGCCGCAGCCGGATTCGCCCACGATGGCGAGGACCTCACCCGCGCGCAGCGAAAAGCTGACGTCGCGCACGGCCTGGACCTCTCCCGCCGGGGTGAAAAAGCTGACGGACAGATTTTTTACTTCCAGTAGCTCTGCCATAGGATCACCTGTTAAAACGTACATGCGGGAGGCCCGGTTCTGCGAGCCTCCCGATGCTTTTTTCCGTTGTTATTTCTCGATCGTCCATTCCTGAACATTCCAGAAAATGCCGACGCCGTGGTGGCCGAGTACGGTATCCGCCGCGATGCCCTGCAGACCGTCGACGGCGACATAGTTCGCGTCGATGTAGCAGATGAAGGCATAGGCGGGATCGGCGGCCAGAGCCTCCTGGAACTTGGCGTAATACTGGCGGCGCTGCTCCGGGTCGGAGGTCTCGCGGGCCAGCTTCAGGTAGCTGTCCACGGCGGCATTGGAGTAGCCGGAGTAGTTTGCGCCCTTGTCCGTGCCGAACACCTTATAGGTGTGGTCGTCGGCGTCGAACGGGCTGCCCCAGCCGATGAGACAGGCCATCTGCCCGCCCCAGTCCATCTGTGCGGGAATGTCGACCGTGCAGTTGATGCCGATATCGC
>ERZ827150.4802-NODE-4802-length-11512-cov-3.456315_pt1 | contig 11512 bp, 8 predicted proteins | sample MGYA00519779_ERZ827150 | MGnify/ENA primary metagenome ERZ827150 (study PRJEB31778, sample SAMEA3449267) | human gut metagenome | biome: human gut; feature: human-associated habitat; material: faeces | place: United Kingdom | collected 2010/2012 ...
TGCACAACCGGGAATTGGAGAATCTAATCGTAGCAATGCTGGCCGGACTTCCGGAAAAGCCAATCAAAGATTTAAAGAAGTTGTTGGAGATCTATGCGGAACTGTTATCAATCAACCACAGCAAAGCCAAAGATGAACAGGTTTTGCACTTGCTGGACGTTTGGAAAGGAGTTGCCAATCTGAAGAAAGCAGTGGCTAATATCCAATATTAAGAGAGGCGGCTGGAACTACTTAATCTCTTACGTTGTGCCAACATAGTGGCATTACTGTGCCAATACGGTGGCACGACCTGATTACTTAAACAATCAGGATTTAAAAGGTAGCTTATTGGAGCTAAAGCCAAAAAGAAGTATCTTTGGCACACTAAAAACAAAAGGTTGAATGATTATTCTAAAATATAGTTTAGCTATCCTCTGTTTACTGCTGACAGGATGCTCCTTCCTTTCCAGCCAAAAGGAAAAGGAGAGTCCCACCCTGACGGAATACGAACATACGCCGGACGATATGCAATCCGGCAAGGAATGTTCCACCGTCTCACCGCCACCACCAAAGCGAAGCGCAATGGCTCTCTACATGGATTCACTGGGACTCGTCAACGTAACCGATCTGGATAGCAGCCTCGTTGTTAAATTAATGTATACGCAGGCTGATAATTTCACTGGCGAAGTGCTTTACGACAACTTAACGGAAGCCTACCTGCATCCGGATGCGGCATACGCTCTGATAGAAGCACAAAAAGCCTTAAAGAAACTACACCCGTCTTATAGTCTTATCATTTACGATGCAGCCCGCCCCATGTCGGTACAAAAGAAAATGTGGAACGTAGTGAAAGGAACGTCCAAATATAAATATGTCTCCAACCCCAACCGTGGAGGCGGGTTACACAACTACGGACTGGCAGTAGACATCAGCATCCAAGACTCTCTGGGACAGCCCCTACCGATGGGAACCAAAGTAGACCACTTAAGCATGGAAGCACACATCACAGACGAGATCGGATTGGTACATAATGGAAAAATGAGTGAAACAGAGCGTCAGAACCGATTACTGCTACGAAAAGTGATGAAAGAAGCCGGATTCCGTGCATTACCCAGCGAATGGTGGCATTTCAATTTTTGCAGCCGGGACGTAGCCAAACAGAAGTATAAGTTAATACCATAACCGACACTCAACAACCCCATAATCAGAGCTCGACGATTCATTGTAATATCCTATAACACAATAACACCATGATGCAAATCTCTCCTGAAATCCAACTTTTTATTCGCGAACATTCATCGGACGATGTACGTGTGCTGGCTTTACAAGCTAAAAAGTACCCGGATATAGATATGCCAACTGTCATCACCCAAATTGCAGGAAGGAAGGTAGCAGCCGAAAAGATTCCCTCATGGTGGGAGATCGAAAAGATATGGTATCCGAAACATCTGTCGCTGGAACAATGCTCTTCAGAAATCACCGCCCGCTACAAAGCACGTCTTTTGCAGGGAGATTCTCTGACCGACCTCACCGGCGGATTCGGCATTGACTGTTCTTTTCTTGCCACCGGATTCAAATCCGCCACTTACGTAGAACGTCAGGAGGAACTCTGCGAAATAGCAGCACATAACTTTCCCGTACTGAATCTAAACCATATAAACATAAAAAACGAAGATGGAGTAACCTACCTGCAAGCAATGTCCCCCGTAGACTGCCTTTTCCTCGACCCTGCGCGCCGCAATGAGCACGGCGGAAAAACGGTTGCCATCTCCGACTGCGAACCAAACGTAGCCGAACTGGAAGAGCTTTTACTTCAAAAGGCCAACCGGGTAATGATAAAACTCTCCCCCATGCTCGATCTTTCATTGGCACTGAAAGAACTGAAACAGACACAGGAAGTTCACATTCTGTCCGTCAACAACGAATGCAAGGAACTACTAATTCTACTCGGACAAACATCACCGGCAGAAATCTCCATTCATTGTGTAAACCTTTTCACAAAAGGAACTCAAAAAGAACAACACTTTGTATTCACCCGCGAACAGGAACAATCAAGTCCGAGTGAATACACCGATACTTTAGATAAATATCTGTACGAACCCAACGCGTCCATCCTCAAAGCAGGGGCTTTCCGCAATGTAGCCTGTATATATAAGGTAAAGAAGCTGCATCCTAACAGCCACCTCTATACTTCCGGTGAACCGATAAAGAACTTTCCCGGAAGAAGTTTCCGGATAACGGGGGTATGTACATTAAATAAGAAAGAGCTAAAAGGCGTATTAGGAGATCTGAAGAAAGCCAATATCACGGTTCGTAACTTTCCAAGTTCAGTAGCAGAACTCCGTAAACGTATCAAACTGAGCGAAGGCGGAGAAGTTTATCTGTTCGCTACGACCTTAAATAATGAACAGAAGGTTCTGATCCGATGTGAGAAAGCAGAAGGAAGGAACTAATATGATTTGTTGGCACAATTGATTCCTTCTTGTAGGGTTATGAGGGAAAGTTGACTAGGGGACGAGTTGACAAGGGGACAAGGTTCCATGCGGCATAGAAGCATTGCGCAGCCCCTTGTTCCCTTGTCAACTCGTCAACTGGTTTCCTTCCTTTCTTTTCCGGAAAGAAACAAATCCCGCCAACAGGTTAACACAACAAATTACAATATCCCCCTCCGGAATATAGCCTGTAACAGGCATTTTTCTCTTTAATGTAACCTCAGCAAAACAAGATGTAACATCCGGAGGAAATCTGTAACATAGACTCAACTTTCTGAAATACGATTCTTCTTCCAAATCCTCTTTTCTGCCTATTTTTGTAATCGTCATCCACAATGACAAAACAGAAGTCTATTAATAACAATAAAAACGCACTAATACCATGAAAAGAAAACTTCAGTTGCTCACCGGAATCGGATGCCTGTGTCTGTGCTTCCTTTCCTGTTCACAACCTCCCTACAAGAACCCGGCTCTAAGCCCGGAAGAACGCGCCAATGATCTGGTAGGCCGACTTACATTGGAAGAGAAAGCCGCATTGATGCAAAACACATCTCCTGCCATCCCCCGACTGGGCATAAAAGCCTATGACTGGTGGAACGAAGCGCTGCACGGCGTAGGACGTGCCGGACTGGCCACTGTATTCCCGCAAGCCATCGGTATGGGAGCTTCTTTCAACAACGAACTGCTTTACGATGTATTCACCGCAGTTTCGGATGAAGCACGTGCCAAGAATACCGAATTCAGCAAAGAAGGCGGATTAAAACGTTATCAGGGGCTCACCATGTGGACACCCAATATTAACATTTTCCGTGATCCGCGCTGGGGACGGGGACAGGAAACTTACGGAGAAGATCCTTACCTCACGGGGCAGATGGGTATGGCAGTGGTACGCGGCCTGCAAGGACCTGAAGGAGAGAAGTATGATAAGCTACATGCCTGTGCCAAGCACTATGCCGTACATTCCGGTCCGGAGTGGAACCGCCATAGTTTCAATGCCGAGAACATCGACCCGCGTGATTTATGGGAAACTTATCTGCCCGCTTTTAAAGACCTGGTTCAAAAAGTGCATGTAAAAGAAGTGATGTGTGCCTACAACCGCTTTGAAGGTGAACCCTGCTGCGGAAGTAACCGCCTGCTTATGCAAATTCTGCGTGATGAATGGGGATATAAAGAAATCGTAGTATCGGATTGCTGGGCAATCAGCGACTTCTACAACAAAGGTGCCCATGAAACTGATCCTGACAAACAACACGCTTCCGCCAAAGCCGTACTCTCCGGAACAGATGTGGAATGTGGCGACAGCTATGCTTCACTGCCCGAAGCCGTAAAGGAAGGATTGATTGACGAGAAACAGATAGACATCTCTCTGAAGCGCCTGATGAAAGCCCGCTTTGAGTTGGGTGAGATGGACGAACCTTCACAAGTGTCCTGGGCACAAATTCCTTACAGCGTAGTAGATAGTAAAGAACATCGTGAACTGGCACTCCGTATGGCACGTGAGAGCCTTGTATTGCTGCAAAACAATCAAAGTTTACTGCCTTTAAACAAGAACCTGAAAGTGGCCGTGGTAGGACCTAATGCCAATGACTCCGTAATGCAATGGGGCAACTACAATGGTTTTCCCTCACATACCATCACTCTATTGGAGGGTATCCGCGAATATCTGCCCGAATCACAGATCATCTACGAACCCGGATGCGACCTGACCTCCGACGTCACTTTGCAAAGTGTATTCCAGCAATGCAGCATGGATGGCAAGCAAGGTTTCAGTGCCAAATACTGGAATAATACGAAACAGGAAGGAACACCGGATGTAACCAATCACATCAGCACACCCTTCCACTTCATCACCACCGGTGCCACGACCTTTGCTGCCGGCATCAACCTGCAAGATTTCTCCGCCAGTTACGAATCCGTATTCCGTCCCGCCAAGAGTGAAGATATCGCCTTCCGTTTCCAGACTCAAGGGATAACCAAACTCTCAATTGACGGCAAGGAAGTTGCCGCAGGCATGAATTTCAAAAACAAGTCCAAAGTCTACACCCTCCAGGCAGAAGCCGGAAAAGAATATCGTATCAAGATTGATTTTGCTTTCCGCAACCGTGATGCCGCACTCGATTTTGACATGGGACGCGAAGTTCCCGTTGACCTGAAACAAACCGTAGACAAGGTAAAAGAGGCAGATGTTATCATCTTTGCCGGAGGTATATCCCCGGCAGTGGAAGGTGAGGAAATGCATGTTAACATTCCCGGCTTCAAGGGAGGTGACCGCGAAACCATCGAACTTCCGTCTATCCAAAGCCGTCTGCTTGCCGAATTGAAGAAAGCCGGAAAGAAGATCGTATTCGTCAACTTCTCCGGTTCCGCTATCGCCCTGACTCCCGAATCGAAAACATGCGATGCTATCCTGCAAGCATGGTATCCCGGTCAAGCAGGTGGTACAGCCATTGCAAACGTTCTATTCGGAGATTATAATCCGGCAGGACGTCTTCCGGTGACTTTCTATAAGAGCACCAAGCAATTGCCGGACTTCGAGGACTACTCTATGAAAGGACGTACTTACCGCTATATGACGGAAAACCCGCTCTTCCCTTTTGGTCATGGGTTGAGTTACACGACTTTCCAGTATGGAAACGCCTCATTGAATACATCTGAAATCAAAGATGGGGAACAAGTTATTTTGACTATTCCTGTTAGCAACACAGGTAAATACGATGGTGAAGAAGTGGTACAGGTATATCTGCGCCATCCGGGCGATAAAGAAGGACCTTCACATGCACTCCGTGCCTTTAAACGTGTAGCGATAGCTAAAGGGGCAACAAATAATGTCACCATACCTTTGAGCAAAGAAAATTTTGAATGGTTTGATACAAGTACCAACACTATGCGTCCGATAGAAGGTGATTATGAAATTCTGTATGGCGGTACATCAGAACTGAAACAACTGAAATCAATTCCTGTCACTATTAAATAGCTCGCTTAACTCCTTTAAATTCACTAAAAACATTCCTTTATGAAGAATTTATTCTATCTCCTCCTCTGTCTCATCGCCGGAGCATCGTGCAGTCAGGCAGACCCGACAAAGCCCTGGGATAAAGGTGCCTTTGAGACACAGAAATACCGGAATCTCTTTGCCGAGATGGGTTATAAACAGGCAGACATTGACGCCAAACTCAAATCCGTCTTCGACGGTATGTTCTACGGCCCTGACAAAGTATATTTTGAAGTAGGCGATTCTATGGCATATATCAGCGACGTCAAAAATCATGACGTCCGCACCGAAGGTATGTCCTACGGATTAATGATTGCCGTCCAGTTCGACCGTCAGGATATCTTCGACCGTCTCTGGCGATGGGGCACAAAGTACATGCAGCACCAGGATGGTCCACTGAAAGGTTACTTTGCCTGGAGTTGTGCAACGGACGGTACCCGTAACTCCCAAGGCCCCGCCTCCGACGGAGAGCTTTACTATGTAACCGCCCTCATCTTCGCTTCCAACCGTTGGGGAAATGACACCGGCATCAACTACCTTGCCGAAGCCCAGAATATCCTGAACTGTTCCATGGAGAAAGACGGCACAAACCGTGTAATGCCTTTCATCAATGTGGAGCATAAGCTCATCACTTTCGTTCCGGACATACATGGCGGACGTTTTACCGACCCGTCTTACCATGTACCCGCTTTTTACGAAGTATGGGCACGCTGGGCCAATGACGGCAGAGCTGACTTTTGGCGTGAATGCGCCGAACGCAGCCGCGAATATCTGCATAAAAGTATCCACCCCGTAACCGGACTAAACCCCGATTATAACAACTATGACGGCAGTTTGCTGGGCAACAACCGCATCATCGGCGATGCTTTCCGCTTTGACTCCTGGCGCGTACCTATGAACATCGCCTTAGATTACTCCTGGGCATGTGCCGACAAAGAGTGGCAACAGGAATACGGCAATAAAATCCAGAACTTCCTTTACAGCCAGGGTATTGATACCTTCGTAGATCAGTATAACGTAGACGGCACGCAAGTAAAAGACACCCTCCGGGCCGGAGAGCATAAGGCATTAAGACATTCTTTAGGTCTGGTTGCTACTTCCGCCGCCGCCTCACTGATGTGTACCCACGAGAAAAGCCGCGAGTTTGTAGATAAGTTATGGAACGCAAAACATGAGCCGTATGAAGACGGATATTTCGATGCTTACTATGACGGATTGCTCCGCCTCTTCGCTTTCATGCATCTGAGCGGAAATTATAGAATCATATTCCCGGAAAAGTAAAGAATAAGTAACAAACAATTGCAATATACTTGTAGGGGTAACATTGCCCCTACAAGTATAATATAAACACACCATTACTACAGAAAACGTTAAAAACTACCGAAAACACCCCTTACCACTACCATAGATATCAAGAATGAACAAATAGTTTTATTTTTTGGTGCTATACTACTACGATTTCAAAACAATCTTCACTACGTTTGTAATAAGTAAAAGTTACGCATAATGCAACTACTTATCACAATGCCACAGTCACTTTAATTAAAACTATATGAATAAACTGATTCTTTTGGTATGCACAGTTCTGATGGCTGGATGTACCGCAACTACAAAAGAAGAACTGACCGAATCCGGATTGAAGCGAAGCGATTTCCAGACAGAAGTCAATGGTGAGAAAACGGACTTGTTCGTTCTGAAGAACAAGAACAAGATGGAAGTGTGTGTCACTAATTTCGGAGGCCGCATCGTATCGGTCATGGTTCCCGACAAGGATGGAAACATGAAGGATGTGGTATTGGGCTTTGATTCCATACAGGACTACATCAAATATCCGTCTGATTTCGGAGCAAGTATCGGACGATATGCCAATCGTATTAATCAGGGACGCTTCACACTGGATGGTGTGGAATATCAATTGCCGCAAAATAACTACGGCCATTGCTTGCACGGCGGTCCGAAAGGTTTCCAGTATCGTGTGTACAAAGGGGTACAGAAGAGCGACCAGGAATTGCAACTGACTTATCTGGCAAAGGACGGAGAAGAAGGATTCCCCGGCAATCTGCAATGCACCGTTATCATGAAACTGACAGATGACAATGCCATCGATATACAATATGAAGCAGAAACAGATAAACCGACCATTATCAACATGACCAACCATTCTTACTTCAACCTGGATGGTGATCCGTCTACGGATAACTCCGCTTACCTGCTGACACTGAATGCCGATAGTTATACTCCGGTAGACAGTACTTTCATGACAACCGGCGAAATAGTAACAGTAGAAGGGACTCCCATGGATTTCAGAAAGCCCACCGCTATCGGTGCTAATATCAACCAGGACTTTGAACAGTTGAAGAATGGCAACGGAATCGATCATAACTGGGTTTTGAATACTCAAGGAGATGTAAACAAGGTGTGTGCCACCCTTGAATCACCGGCTACCGGCATCGTTCTGGATGTTTATACCAATGAACCCGGTATACAGGTATATTGCGGCAACTTCCTGGATGGAACTTTGACGGGCAAGAAGGGAATCGTTTATAACTTCCGTGCATCTGTCTGCTTAGAAACACAGAAGTATCCTGATACACCAAATAAGCCGGAATGGGCATCGGCGGTATTGAGACCGGGAGAAAAGTATCATAGTCAATGCATCTATAAGTTCTCGGTACGAGAATAATCGGAGTACGATTTCCGTAAAAATGAGCGATAAGAATGTTCTGTATTTCTTCTCTCTCAAGACCTGAACCGTATCCGGCCCGTATTTCCTCCGTATCTATACGCATGGACCAGATACGGACCAGGTACGGACCGGGTATGGTTCAAATAAGAATACTGTTCTAAATCTCCGATTATCAGTGATAAGAATTACGGTATTCCTGCGGTGTCAGTCCGGTTGTCTTCTTAAATAGTCGGTTAAAATAAGAATAGTCATCAAAAGAGAGGGCAAAAGCTACATTCTTAACGGACATCTCATCAGTTACCAAAATGAGTTGTGCTTTTTCTATTTTCTTCTGATTGATATATTTTGAAGGGGTCACACCAGTTTCTTTTTTGAATAAACGGATAAAATGATCTTTTGACAGACATGAGTTCTCAGACAAAGTTGTCAGATCTATGGCCTCATAAATATGTTTGCGTATATAAAGAATAGCTTTCTCTATCCGATCGTCCTTTGTCTCCACTTTAATTTGCGCACGCTTTAAGAAACGTGCCAGTAACTGGTATACAATACCACGTGATTCAACCTTGTCACATAATGCACGCTGCTTGTTCTTCAGAAGATTTTCCATCAACGTCGAGTTATTATCATAAGTCGAGGGGTCCGATTTAGGCAAACTCATGTGAGGATTTATCGCACACAAGCGTTGAAACAACGCCAGATCCAAATCGCCGGCAGGTATCTCTACCGGAAATTCCCATTCATCCAATAAGTTCGTATCTGATTGATGCTCCTCATAAATGTGCAGATAGTAATGGCAGAAATAAGAATTACATATATAACTGTGTATAGTAAAAGCTGGGATGAAATACAGATAATTTGGTTTCAGAATTTGTATACCTCCCGATAGTTGTATTTGAGCCGTCCCTTCTGTTATATAGTACAAACGCGTAAACGGGCTATTTACGTTTTTCCAATTCCAATCTGCATTGTGCACAGCCAAACCGACATTCAGCACTAAAGGGTGCAATTTATCAACCAATGAAGCCATAGTATATAGTATTTAGTAACTTGATAAAGGTAAGTGATTTTATTAAGCCCTCAAAATGGTTATCGATATTCTCCATATAAAAATCGTTCTCATCCTATCTTAAAAGGCTTTTTCTAATAAATCTATCGATATATTCCAATACAAGCACTTTTTAATCCTATCAAAGCTACTAATTAATCCATATCTTTGCAATGTACAATAGAAACAATATTAATACCTATGAGAACAAAAATTTTATTAGCATCTTTAGCTCTTTCGATAGGGACATTATCTGCTCAGAACTATCAAGTTCCGGTATCGGAAAAAAACGAACCCATGATGAAAGGTAAATTCCAACCCACATGGAGTTCACTGGAAAATTATCAAGTTCCCGAATGGTTTAGAAATGCAAAGTTCGGAATATGGGCACATTGGGGGCCACAGTGTGTAGAAGGTTCAGGCGACTGGATGGCACGTTCCATGTATCTGGAAGGATCAGCGGAATATAAACATCATGTAGAGCACTATGGACATCCTTCTGAAGTGGGTTTCAAAGATATTATTCCTTTATTTAAAGCTGAAAAATGGAACCCGGATAAATTGGTTGAATTCTATAAAAAGATAGGTGCACAATATTTCTTCGCTTTAGGCAACCATCACGATAATTTCGACCTTTGGGACAGCAAATATCAAGCCTGGAATTCAAAAAACATGGGACCAAAACGTGATATTCTAGCAGAATGGGAACAAGCTGCACGTAAGTACGAACTTCCATTTGGTATCAGTTTCCATGCCGACCATGCCTGGACTTGGTATGAGCCCTCTCAACGTTATGATAGAAACGGTCCCAAAGCGGGTGTTCCTTACGATGGTACACTGACAAAAGCTGACGGTAAAGGTAAGTGGTGGGAAGGATACGACCCGCAGGATTTATATGCGCAAAATCATCCGATGAGTAAAGGAAGTTGGGTAGACGGTATGATACATAGCCAATGGGCTTGGGGAAATGGAGCATCTTTACCAACTCAAGAATATTGTACTAATTTTTATGACCGTACGGTAGATGCTATCAATCGTTACAATCCTGATCTCATCTATTTTGATGTAACAGTAGTTCCATTCTACCCTATCAGCGATGCAGGATTGAAGATCGCAGCTCACTTCTACAATCATAATATGGCCACTCATAAAGGAAAACTGGAGGCTGTCATGCTGAGTAAGATATTGGATGAAAACCAACGCAAAGCTATAGTCTGGGATGTAGAGCGCGGGGCACCCAATGAGATTATGGAGCAACCATGGCAATCCTGCTCATGCATTGGAGGATGGCATTACAATACATCTATCTATGAGAATAACTGGTATAAATCCGCGGCAGATGTTGTAAAACTATTAGTTGACATCATAAGTAAAAATGGTAATCTACTGCTCAGTGTTCCATTGCGAGCCGACGGTACGTTTGATGAGAAAGAAGAAAAGATACTGAATGAATTCGGCGAGTGGATGAATATTAATAAAGAAGCTATCTTTGATACTCGTCCTTGGGAAGTGTTCGGTGAAGGTCCAATAGCCGAAGCCGATATTAAAATCAATGCGCAAGGATTCAATGAAGGAGCATATAGCAGAGCTACGGCACAAGAAATCCGCTTCACACAGACTAAAAAGGACTTATATGCTACGGTTCTGGCTTGGCCGACAGAAAAGCAAATACTCATCAAATCATTGTCTGATGAAAGTAAATTATTCCCTGGTAAGATTAGTAGAGTGGAATTATTAGGTTATGGCAAAGTTTCATTCACCCGTACGGACAAAGGGTTACTTATAAATATGCCTGATAAACAGGCTAATAAGATTGCTCCTGTATTCAAAATAAGAAAATAGTTCATACTAAAAATAGGAAGATGGGGTTATCGGCTTTAAAAAGCCGATAACCCCATATGCAAAAAGAATATGAAAGATAAAGGATACAGAGTAAAGGAATACCATTGTCGCGTAAAAAGGTACTGCCAAACAATGAACTTGAAAAATAATCCTGATTTGATTGCCATGTATAGAAGATGTCACAGCCAAGCAGAAGCTTGGCCGGAAATCAGAGAAGGCATCCGTTCAGTTGGTATTTTAGAAATGGAAATATATATAGAGGGGGCAAAATTGTTCATGATTGTAGAAACCCCACTTGATTTTGATTGGAAAACTGCCATGGATAAATTATCTCACTTACCCAGACAAGCAGAGTGGGAGAATTATGTATCCAGATTCCAAGAGTGTGTCGCAGAAAGCACCTCAGCTGAAAAATGGAAATTAATGGAACGAATGTTCTATCTATATGAATAACGATATTCAAATCCTTTCAT